>Ga0207684_10000880_pt1 | contig 34265 bp, 27 predicted proteins | sample KBSK5501metaG_FD_184342 | JGI IMG/M metagenome (GOLD analysis project Ga0207684, IMG submission 184342) | Corn, switchgrass and miscanthus rhizosphere microbial communities from Kellogg Biological Station, Michigan, USA - KBS K5-50-1 metaG... | ecosystem: Host-associated > Plants > Roots >... | reverse complement strand
CTCAGCGCGTCCGACGCCGCCTAAATCCGACTACCAGCTCGACTTTCTCCTGGCAGCGACCGCTCCCCGAGTTCGTCGCTCGCCTCTTCATGGTTAAATCACAAGTCCTAGAACCGGTTCCAAAAGTCGCCTACAGCAGTGAGAGCTGCAGGCGTCGTTGCCTGAAGATGAGTGTGACAAGTCACCGCGCAATCGCCCTACCAGCGACGCACGACGAGCGAGGCCGTAACCAACCCAATGAGTAATGCGCCGATCCCGAGGTAGACGAGCCAGCCGCCAAGACGCAGGGCTTGGACGTAGATGCCAAGCCCCAACAGTCCACAGAGCATGCAGAGACCTTGATACAAGCGCTGACGTTTGTGCACCTGCGGCCCTCTCCTTGGCAAGCGGCGCGAATCTCCCGCAGGTATCAGGCTATCTGCGCGCGGAGCAGATCATCCGGCGCAGGGCGTAGCATCGCCAGCAGGGCTTCACTTTCGGTCTCATCTGGATTGAGCCAGGCTGCCTCATCGTCCTCCGTGAGGATCACCGGCATGCGGTTATGGACCGGCGCGACCTCCTCATTGGGTGTTGTCGTGATGATGACACACGAGGTCAGTTCGTCCCCTTCAGGTGTCTTCCAGGTGTCAAAGAGACCCGCCAGCGCCAGGAAATCTCCATCGGTGCGGGTAAAGAGGTATTTCACCTTCTTACCCCCACCGACCGGCGCTTGCCACTCGTAGAAGCCGGTGGCGGGAATGATGCAGCGCTGGAAGCGCAGGGGCTTACGGAACGTTGGCTTCGTCTCGATACCTTCCGCTCGCGCGTTGATCAGCGGCGCGCCTTTGGGCCGCTCTTTCGCCCACGATGGCACGAATCCCCACTGCATGCGAGTTAGCTCGCGCTCCATGTTGACGACCGGGATTGCCTCAGTTGGACGCACATCCTCATCGGCATGCAGATCCGCGAGACTGTTTACTGTCTCGAAGCGCGCCGGAATGCCTTGTGGTCGCAGCAGTTGATAGCGTCCGCACATTGCTGTTTACTCCCTTGCCAGCATACTCCATCCTTGTTCGTTGATACTACCGCAATTCTGTACCCGCCAAGCTGATGCGGAGTACCGGCGCCAAAGCGCTGTAAATTCTACGGCTTGTCTCGCCCATGAGACGATGGCATAAGGACAAGAAGGAGGTAGCGCATGGCAGTATGGGCCACCCACACTAAGGCTGACAGCGAAGAGGGGTGATGGTCCCTGCGCTGGTCTTGGTCGTCGGGTTGTTCCTCTTCGTGCTCGTCTACATAACGAGCATCTTCGAGGTGCGTTATTGGCGGCGCTCACTGGTGGCGTTCCGTCTGTACCTTCCACGCAACCTCACAGTGGACGCCGCCATGCGTTGGCTAGTCACCATCGCCGCGGCCACTCATCCGTCGCCATCGTCTCTGTTTCACTTGCCGCCAGTCGTGCTAGAAGTCCAGGCCAGCCACCAGGGCATCACACACTATGCGCTGATAGCTCCGTCTCTGCGTACTGTGCTTCTCTCAGGCATCCAGGCAACGCTTCCCGGCGCACGGTTGGAAGAGGCGCCAGACTATCTGCACGCGCCTGCTCACATTACCGTCGCTCAGGAAGCCAGGCTTACCAGCCGCATCCGTCCCGTGGCGCTCGATCATGTCGAGTCCGTCAGCGTCAGCCTCGTGGCTGCCTTACAGCCACTTGATCCGGGTGAACGGGTCCTTATCCAACTCCTCCTCACCAGCGCAGGCACGCCTGCTCCTGTTCCCAGCGCCCAGACGACAGGCAAGACGGCACAGCTCGGCTGGTTGTTAGGCTCCGCCTCGACCGATGCGGAGAGCAGACGCGCCCAGCGCCTTAAGCACAAGGAACTGCTGCTCGCCGCGACGCTGCGGATCGGTGCCACCGCCGCGTCCAAACGGCGAGCGTCTGAGCTGGTCTCTCGTCCATGGGCCATGCTGCAAGGACTGAATGCGCCTGGGGTGCGTCTTGTCAGGCGGCTGATACCATCTGGTGTTGTCACCTCACGGCTAAACGCGCGTCGTTATCCGCTGCTACGCTATCCACTCCTGCTTAATGTCCGCGAAGCCTCGGGGCTGCTCGTCTTTCCGTTCGGCGCGCATCTGCCAGGTCTGGCGGTGGGCCGGGCGCGGCAGTTGCCGCCACCGTCAGCCATTCCGACGCATGGGAATGTGGTAGGGAAAAGCGACTATCCAGGCATGGCAGCTCGGGCGTTGGCCCTGAGCAGCGACGACCGCTTGCGTCACGTCCACCTGATTGGCCCAACCGGCACCGGCAAGTCGACCTTGCTCGCGCATATGGCCCTCCAGGACATTGCCAGCGGCTATGGCGTCGTAGTCATTGATCCCAAAGGGGATCTCATCACCGACATCGCGGCGCGTGTGCCGCCGGAGCGGTGCGCCGACGTCGTGATCCTTGATCCGAGCGAATCTGAGAGCGCCATCGTAGGCTTTAACCCGCTCGCTGGCGCATCTGGCGACTCCGCCCGTGAACTGCTCGCCGATCAGGTGCTCAACATCTTTCACTCAATCTACCGCGAGTTCTGGGGACCACGGACCGATGAGATCCTGCGCGCCGCCCTCTTCAGCCTGACCCATATACCCGCTCCCGACGGCTCCGCTTTCACTCTCATGGAGGTGCCGGAATTCCTCACTAGCCCGGCGCTGCGCCGCTATGTGAGTACGCACGAAGCCCTGCCATCGTATCTGCGCGCCTTCTGGCAGTGGTTCGACGGCAGTCTCACCGAGGGTGAGCGGGCACAGGCCACCGGACCAGTGCTCAACAAGCTGCGCGCCTTCTCGATGCGCAGCAACCTACGCCTCATGCTTGGTCAGAGTCAGGGTATATCGCTCGATCACGTCCTGCGCCACAATGGTGTGCTCTTGGTCTCGCTCGCCAAGGGCAAGATCGGCGCGGAGGCGGCGAATCTCCTCGGCTCGTTGTTTGTCGCTGCCTTATGGCAAGCTGCGCAGGCCCGTATCAATCTGCCTCCTGAGCAGCGCCGTTCCGTCTTCGCCTATCTCGATGAATTTCAGGACATCGTGCGCCTTGGCTCGGACGCGAGCCTCGCCGACATGCTCGCCCAGGCACGCGGACTTGGCCTCTCGCTGACGCTGGCGCACCAATACCTCAACCAATTACCAGTAGCAGTGAAGGAAGCTACCCTCGGCACCGTACGTACCCATCTCGCCTTTCAGCTGGAGTGGGATGACGCGAAGGCGCTGGAAGCGCGCTTCACGCCACTGACCCGCAGTGACCTCTCTAGGTTGGGAGCCTACGAGTTCGCCATGAAGCCGTGCGTTCAGGGACAGACACTCTCACCGGTCACGGGCATGACGCTGCCATTAGGCGATCCCATCCAAAACGCCGAGGAACTCGCACAAGCCAGCCGCGAACGCTATGGCTTGGCGCGGAAAGCGATTGAGGCAGGACTCCACGCACGGCTTGGTCTCATGACCTCGCCAATCACAGGATCGGCGAGACGGTTTGGCAGAGAGGTCATCGAGAGGTCGGCATGACTATGCGTGGTGTTGTCTTCGCTGTTGTTTTCGCTGCAGGTTTCGCACCGGCACTTGACCTCTGTTACGTGGAGCGCTTAGCGCCGCCGACATATCTGCTTTACAGGAGATATAGAGGATGAGTGCGCGGCGGGGCCAGCAGGAGCGCGCAGCATGGCTGGCGGAGCGATTGAGCGAGCGGGATTGGCAGATCATCGAGGTGGTGAATCGGCTGCGTCTCATGAGCGGGAGCCAACTGGAACGCTTGTACTTTGCTGAGTTGACGGGGCATACCCGAGCAACTGTCCGTGGCCGGGTGCTGCGGCGGCTTGTCCAGTGGCAAGTCCTCACCGCGCTGCCTCGTCGCATTGGTGGGATGGCGCGTGGCTCGTCAGGCTCGCTCTTTGCGTTGGGACCTGCTGGGATGCAGCTCTGCGCGGAGCGACAGGCTGCAACGCTCGCACCCCAACGGGTCAGACAGCCTGGTGCGCCGGCTGAACACTCAGTGCGGCATACGCTGGCAGTCAGCGAGTTGTATACCGGGCTCATGGAGCAGGCGCGAGCGCAAGGCGCACCAGTGGTCACCTTCGTGGCGGAGCCAGAGTCGTGGTGGCCGAACGGGTTAGGTGGCTTCCTTAAGCCAGACGCTTACGCCTGCCTGACCGAAGGGAATGTGCGCGAGCACTGGTGGGTTGAGGTAGACCTGGCTACCGAGAGCCTCCCGACCATTAAGCGCAAACTGCTCGCCTACCTTGATTTCGTCGAGCGCGGCCAGCTAGGGCCGGGCAACCTCGTGCCGCGCGTGCTCATCAGTGCTAGTGCGCCAGCGCGCTGTGCAGCCTTGCGATCGGTCATCTCGAAGTTGCCACCGCCCGCTGGGGAACTGTTCGTAGCGCTCACCAGTTACGAGACTGTAGGCTATACCCTTAAAAACCTCCGAGAGTGGTGGGGAGAGGCCTGACGACCTACCCGAGGGTTCTGTGGTCGCAGTTTGGATTCTCTGCTATCTAACAGTAGTCCCGTCCCATGGCCAGATAAATGGGCCGTAGCGCCGAAAGAAGAGAAACTCACGATCAACTAGTTGGACTGTCCTGGTCTCAGGATTGTAGGAGAGCACTACCGGCGAGATATCGTGGGCATCCTGCAGCTCTTCAAGCTGGGCCAGTATCATGGTGACATCGGATTGCCGTATCCGTGGCTCTGCTGCGCTTACACGCTCAAGAGCCGTTGTTTCCGGCAATCCATTGATGAGTTCTTCGTCTGTGGCTTCGACACAGACACGCAGAAATCGTTGGGGGACTTTTAGTTCAGCAATTTCTGGCGCAGTTGGACCATCTGTCATGGCAAGCGAGAAACTGCGGTAACGAACGGTATACGGTGCACAAATGGCCTGTCTGACCTCACTGAGCACCTGGCGGTCCGAGAGAGTCTGATGGTCTTGCTGCGTTTCGCGGATACCGCATCGCGCACAGTACCCCTGAAGTAGTTGCTGAAGTAGCCCGACATTCCCTGTAGCGTCTCTGATGATCTGATTCTTAATCACGTCAGCGAGGGTGATGTTGAGCGCCAGCTCACCCTTTTCGATTACCTGAGCCAGTTCATCGTCTGTCCACTCGACGTCGATCTCGGCAAACCTCCCGAGTAAATGCGGATTGAAAGTCGCCAGGGTATTCTGTTCGGCCCAAATGCCCACGACAATCGCATAGACCCCACTATCCCACAGCAATTTCAGATCGACGGCGAGGTCCTTGCGCATGTCCTTGGGCAAGTATTGAAAGTCTTCTATGACTAGCCGCTTGCCCGAATGGATCAATTGTTGAGTGACAAATCTGAGACTACGTTGATCGGCATCGATCGGCTCGCGGATCGTCTCTCGTGCTCTCTCCTCAGCATGCCGACGACTCCCTCCGAAGAAAATACTAAATAGTCCCGGTGGCCCAGCCTTACCGCCTCCATGCGCTCCTCGCTCATCAGCAGAGCGGAGGAGATCGCCAACAGTTTCCTTACTGATGCCAAGGGCCCCCAGAATTTCTCCATAGAGATCGTCACGGCTCCACTGTCGGCGACAGCGCACAATGACGACACCAGCATCTGGGAGGCACTTCTTGCGCAAGGTCGTCTTCCCCTGCTTCGAGGCACCATAGATGATGATATGCTTATCCTGTTGCAAGAGATCGCCAAACCGCTCGTCCAGCTTAGCGCGATCCACATAGGTAAGGGTTGGCACAGCCGTGACAATACCGAACACCTCATTGAGTTTAGCCATCGTCTGTGCCTCTCCTTGGCTGTGGGGGTCCTGGGATGTTGATTCAGCACTCTCGAACGTCTTTGCCCGTCAACGAGAGACCTCTTCACCCGCTCATCTCATGGGCAAGGATGCTTTAGCTGCGCCATCGCAATGCGGTTGGCGTCCGCAGCCCTGGATGCGCAGGCGTCAGCTGCCTCGCGTCCTACTTCCAATGAAGTCGCTACAGTTCCGGGACTGATCGGGTTCGTACGTGACTGCTGTGTCAGGCGCTGCCAGTGAGGGGTCAAACGTATAATGGCCTGCGCCCAGCAGTCGACAGGCTACATGTCCCCTGGTGAACACCCGCATGCTGTCGACAATCCTGGGTTCAGGATTGGCCACAATGGCGTTCAGATCGGCTTCGAGGTCATTGAAGACGTCCCGAAGGCGCTGCTCTAGTGCCTTGCCTCTTGCTTCGAGACGCATCGCCTGGAGGGCTACCTGGGCGATTGCAGCGCGCTCTCTGAACTCACTAGCGCCACCAAATGTATTTTCCGCGATGACATCGCGACCCAGGAAGATCGCAAAGTACGGCAACGCAAACCGAGCTCCATGCGACTCTTGGAGCACCCCTGCACCACCTGCGCCAGCCGAGAGACCGCCTTTGTGCTGTCGCGTGGTGCCGAGCCAGGGGCTCAGGGCATAAGCGGTTTCAAAGGCATCGCACTCGAATGCTGAATGGTCAGCCCACGACCACTTCGGCGCAAAGCGCTCCTGAATCACTTTACGCGTCTCTTTCACAGTGGATTCGGCTGAGAGCACCTCTTCGGCTTTGTATTCTGGGGGTTGGGCGAGGCTAAGGATACCAAAGGGTGAGATGCTCTCACCACTTCTTTGTCGATATATCGCGACAACAAGCGCCTCACCAACATCTCGTAGCGCAGCAAGCATGCCGATAGAGACGGGGTCCTGCGCATCTAGGGTCTGTGCATGCTCAAGGACGAGAATGGCTGATTCTTCGGTCGACTTCTGTAACGCCGCGATGAGAACTTCGTTGGGGATCCGCTGTTCTTCGGCTGGAACATCCGCATCGCCGCGCACCCCAAGCAGGTCAAGTTGGAACACCTTCTTGTAGATTTTTGTGCCAGTTCTTAGCGTATCTTCACGGTTCAGGGAGTCGGCGAGCACTTGGGAGATCCGCTCGAGCGGGCTCCCGGGTAAGCCCACCACTATCGGAAAAGGATCGCCGGTGTCGGGGTTTTGTAGGCAGCGAGAGAGAGGTACCAAGAGATCGACCCGCAAGGCTGCGTGGGTGTCAGCATACCAGTTGCGGGGACGAGGCTGAACCGTTTTGAGCTGTCGACGGACAATCTCTTGCACATGAGCAGATGCAGTGGGATCCATAGTTCCTACCCCTTGACCTTGCAATATGATGCCAAATCCGCCAGAGTAGTTGTCGCTGTGGAGGTAGACAGGTTTCGCCCGTTCCAGTAGGCGTGATGGATCGCGCCTCTACAGATACAACTACCCAGGCGGAATCCGCATGACACGCCTGCGGCCAGCATACTGTCTGTCTCAAGACATAACGAGGATACCAGTATACCACATGACCTAGCCAATTTGCTGTGTGAGTTGCTTTCGGCTAGCAGGGGGCAATTTCCTCTCCGCATGGCCACCCAAACTTCCCGCGTCGCAGAGGCAGGCATTGAGTTGGCAGCAAGAGAGTACTCATATTTTGTCAGAAATAGGCCTTAACAGATGACAATCTCACCATATCCAGCAGGCAGAACCAGCTGCGCCGCTGTTTGTCTCCGGATTACCGCCCCTCTGTTGTCCATTCCACACTGTCTTATGTGTGAGACAACTATGCTATGATAAAGCTAGTAAGCGGAGAAATGACTGATGGATTCTAATGCAGCGCAGACACCGAAGACACTGGGAGAGCTGATCCGCCAGGCGCGCGCGGGCAGGTCTATCATTACGGAACCTCGAAGCCATCACCGGCATCTCGCGCACGATGCTCCACCGTCTCGAGCTCGACCAGGTTGACGATCCGAGCGCGGACACACTCCTGCGCCTCGCCGACGCCCTAGAACTAAACAGCGACGACCTCTTCATACTCATGGGCCACGAACCCAACACAGACCTGCCGAGCCTGACACCTTACCTACGCAGCAAATATCGGCTGCCGCCTCGGGCGCTCGCCGAGGCAAGTCAGGCGCTACGAGGCATTCTGGAGAAGTACGATCAGGGGCGCAGTAAGTCGACGCCAGTGAGAGACAACGGTAGCGCATAAAAGGGTACGAGAGGGGGTGTGATGGCAAGGAAAAGGACGATCAAAGAGCGTACGGTCATCGAGCAGGTACGCGACCTCATGCCCAGGCGGCCCCTGCTCATGACCGAAGCCTACAGCGTTGCGGAACGGCAGGCGTACAAGCTCCTCGATCTGCTCGAAATTCAGTTTCCCCATGTCACCTATGACGGGCTGCTCGCGCTGCCCAACATTGAGGTCCATCTCGAACCCAACTACCGCATGACCCATTTTTCAGGCATGAGTCGCTTCTCGCACGGGCGCTGGCTGATTCTTATCGACAAGAACGATATTCATGGCAGACGTCGCTACACCCTGGCTCATGAGTTGAAGCACGTCATTGACCACTCGCTGGACAAGCTCGCCTACTCCCGCCTGGGCTATGGCAATGAGCAGCAACGGCAGGCGCACGTCGAGGCCATCTGCCAACACTTCGCCGCGTGTTTCCTGATGCCGAAGACCTGGGTCAAGAACAGTTGGGCGAACGGGATGCAAGACGTCTATGACTTGGCGGCGTTGTTTCAGGTCTCGGTGACTGCCATGGAGATACGCCTCCGCGCCATGGGACTTCTTGATGACGAACCGCAGCGTGACATCCACACCTACTTCCGCCGCACGACGACGCTGTTCATGCTGGATTGGGATGTGACCTTTGTGGCGTGAGGGCTGGACGAGATGACGAATAGAGAGACCTTCTTCGGTCAACATACACAAACGCACGACGTTGCTGTTTCACTTTATAGCAACCGGAGCGTAGCGCAGGGCGCTAGGTGGGGAAGACGTCCAATGGTCAGCCACGGCTGGTCGCGCGAGAGCGCGTCGAGACGCTCACTCTATGGTCAAACCAGCATGCAGCGGCCCAGCCGCGTGTCTGTCGATACGAGCGCGGAGATGTATGGATGTCTGAGGCAGACGGCGGCGGGCGCTCGTGCGTGGGGGGTGTGGTGTGACGCCTCCGACGAGGGGGGCCAGCCAGCGCAGCCGAACACATTGCCATGGAGCTTCAAGGCGGCTGGGGGGACAATCGAGCTATGGGAACTGGCGACGACGCTGTGGCCAGTCGGCGTCAGCATGGGAGGAGAGGATACCGGACGAGCCGTGTATTATCGCCGGCGCATGACCATCCGCTCCCTCAGCCACCTGGCGGACCCCTGGGACCAGCCGCAGCCGGTACGTATCACGGCCGAGGGGATCGCGCAGTTACAAAAAATCCTCAAGGATCACTTTGGCCTCGACTACACGCCTGAGCAGGCTCAGGAAGCGGGCCAGGCCATCCTCCGGGTCGCCGGCCTCAAGCTCTTGCAGGAGTTGGAGCGCGAACGAACACAGGAACAAGAGCGCCGCGCCTGAGGCTGTACACCGGCTGCCAAGCAACCTATAATGGGGGCTGTTTCCGCTTCAGGTATCGATCTCAACACTTGTTTCTGCCCAAAAAGGGCAGCATGGTGCGGAAGGATGCGTTGAGATCTGGAAGCGGAAACAGCCATGCTGCCCTTTTTGATGCAGTATTGGATGCAGCAGCGAGAAGACGGAAAGGAGGGAGATGAGTAGTTACCCCAATGACGGCACGAATCGCCTGCGCTATATCGGCTACGTGCGCAAATCGACGGAGGACCAGGAGAAGCAGGTCCTCTCCATCGAGGCGCAGAAAGACAAGATCCGCGAGCGCTTTCCTGACCTTGACGTAGTTGACATCCTGGAGGAAAGCAAGAGCGCCTTCGAGCCGGGGAAACGGCCTGTTTTCCAGCGCATCCTTGACCTCCTCGACGCAGGCAAGGTGGATGGCGTCATCGCCTGGCACCCAGATCGCCTCTCACGCAATGAGGTGGACGCCTCGGCGCTGACCTGGCGCATTCGCCAGGGGAAGCTCAAAGATCTGAAATTTGCCAACTACACCTTCGACGACTCGCCCGAAGGCATGATGATGCTCCAGATGACCATGAGCCAATCGCAATACTTCTCCGCCAAGCTCAGCAAGGATGTCAAGCGGGGCAATGAGCAGAAGCGCAAGCAAGGCGGGCTCTGTGGGATCGCCCCCGAGGGGTATCTCAATGACCGCATCAACAAGACGGTGTATAAGGACCCCAAACGCTTTCCCCTGCTGCGCAAAGCCGTTGACCTCTATCTCACCGGGGAATATAGCGCCGAGCAGGTCCTGACCATCCTGAACTACACCTGGGGCTACCGCACCGTGCGCCGCCATAAGGTGGGCGGCGGCCCGATGAGTCGCAGCGCGTTCTACTACCTGCTGGGCAATGTCCGCTACGCCGGCTGGATCCCCGATCCCTACGAGCCCGAGCGGCTCTATCCCGCCAGTTTTCCCGCCCTGATGACCCAGGAAGAATACGACAAGATTCAGGCGCTCTTGGGGCGGCAGGGCAACAAGCGGTTTGCCGCCCGCAAGCAATTTGTGCTGCGCGGTTTCATTCGCTGCGGCGAATGTGGCTGCATGATCACGGCGGAGGAAAAGGTCAGGCGCTACAAGAACGGGACGTCGCAACGCTTCACCTACTATCACTGCACCCGCAAGCGGCCGTGCGGCCAACGCCGGTATGTCCGTGAAGACGATCTCTACCAGCAGTGCGTTGAGGAGTTGAGCCACTGGGAGCTCATCCCTGAACTCTACGAGTGGACCTTGGACGAACTCAACCGCCAGGTGCGCGCCAAAACGCCGGTCCGCAAGGAGACGGAAGCCAGCCAGAAGCGGGCCATTGCCGCCGTGCAAGCCCAGTATGACACGCTCCTCGACATGTCTACTCGCCGCCTCATTGACGAGGACACCTTCGTCGCCAAGTCCACCGAGCTCAAAGCCAGGCTCAAGGATCTCCACCGCGAACAAGCAACGACGGCACAAGCGACTGTGGACTGGTACGACTACATGACCAACCTCATCGCCAAGTTTCTGAACGTCAACGCCACGTTCGTGAACGGCGATATCGCCGCGAAAAAGGAGATCCTGCTGGCGATTGGTCAGAACCCAGTCTTACTGGATGGAAAGCTGCAAATAACACCGAACGAATGGCTCATGCCGCTGCGCGAGCAGACGCAGCGCATCACTGGGGAAATCGATAGGGTTCGAACCTTGCCCGAACAGATGAAAAAGGGCCTCTTAGAGGCCCTTCGTACTGACTGGTACGCCATTCTGGACCAGGTTAGGACACTCTATCTTCTTGGCGGGAACTCAAACCAACCTATCAGACCACATTCTGATCCGGTGTACTACCGACGTGATCGCCCGGCGGCCTGAGTACTATGTGGCGATCTGCTGCTCGAGTTTCGTCAGACGCTGGTCAATGTCTTTGTCACGCTCGTCCAAGCGGTTATTGATGTGCTCGATGGCTTCACCGATGCTTGCAAAGCCGTCATTGATCTTCTGGTTCGTGGTCTGAAACTGTTGTGAGAACTCAGCCTTAATAAGCTGTTCTGATTGAGAAATCCGCGCGTCAATGAACTGTTTGAGGTCTTCAAGTTGTTCTTCATTCATACAGGCAGTATAGCAAAGCAATTAGTTTTCAAGCAGCCTTTTATGTCACCTATGCTTGGCTGGATGGCACGATTCGGTTTGACGAACAAATGCGAGGCTATCTGCGCGGCCTTTTTGCTAGCCGTCAAGGATGGCAATGTGGCGAGCAGGAGGCGGCTTTGAAAAGGCCGCATTTGAGGCTTCAAACAAATTCTGATGGTCGGCAGAACAGAATCACCAGATTTTCAACACGGCTCCCTTTTGATCGCGAGAATCGCGTCAATGAGGTGATCAATGTCTTCTCGGGTATTATAGAATCCCGTCGAGACTCGATTGACCGCCGGATCGCCCACATCTCGGATCAAAACATCTCGCTGTTCTAGTCGCTCGGTAAGCTTTGCAGGCACTATGCCCTCAAGGTGAAAATGCACCAGTCCAGCCATGGCTTCTGCTGGCGTATGAATAGTCACGCCTGGCACCTTGCGTAACTCTTGGTAACAATACTTCCCAAGCTCTTGGATACGTCGATAGATCCACTCCCATCCTACCTGGGAGGTGAGCCACTCTAGACTTGCCGTCATGGCAAGCACAGAGGACGGATGCAGCGTCAGCGCTTCGTAGCGCTTCGCTCCTGCTGGCGGTACAAAGGCTCCCGGCCCACCTATCAGCTGTCCCTCGACGAACCCATTCGTCTCTATTCCGGTAGTCCCGATGAATGTCTGCTGGATCTCACCCATGCGCTCGCGACGCACATACACCGCTCCCGCTCCCTGGGGTCCGCAGAGCCATTTCTGGCCTGCACAGGCATAGACATCGGCTCCCAAGGCCTCAACGTCAGATGGCACCATTCCACACGATTGCGCCGCGTCGCAGATAAACAGCGCTCCTGCCTCATGTGCCACTCGAGCCAACTCAGCGACTGGCAGCACACGGCCCGTCGACCACGACACATGCGAGAGTATCACGGCGCGTGTACGCCTACCTGCCTGAAGAGCGTGCTGCAATGCAGCAACAGGATCCAGACCCGCTACCCCAATCTGGGTCATCCTCAGCGCGACCCCGTACCGCTGTTCCAACAAGAACAAAGGATAGAGACCACCGCTGTGCTCAGTTGTCGCTGAGATCACCTCGTCACCAGGTTGCCAATTCAACCCCATGAGCGCGATGTTGATCCCCTCTGTCGTGCTGTGTGTCAGGGCGACCTCATCGGGAGCGCATCCCAGTACACCGGCAAATGCGATGCGGGCGGCCTCCTGCATCTCCACCACTTGCGCGATTTGCTGTGCCCTCGTCCGTCCCTCCTGCCATTCCCGAAGCGCTTGATTCTGCAGGGCAATGTAGCTCGCCTTCGGCAGCGGCCCATTACTGCCCGTGTTCAGATACACGTACTGCTGCACTGGTGGTAGCTCATGTCGTATTGCCGCAACCTTCTCGACGTCTGATGACACCCGCATGTCGCGCCTTTCCAAATAGAGTCGCGCCGTCTCCTGTCTCACGCAGTTTGCCACGCCTTCGAATGGTTGTCGATATTCGAACGGAGGGATGACATCCGTGCGATAATAGCGGTACCACAGGCTCTGCGCCAAGCGTGAGCATCGAGGAGGCGCGCCATGTCCCAGACGCCAGGATCTGCACCCGACAAGGATCAGCCACCCTATGTGAAGTCAGAAGACTTCCTGCTCAGAGAATATGGAGTACTCAGAGACGAGATTCTAAAGCAAACCGAGATCGAGTTCCAACTCACTGCGTTCACGCTCATCGTCGCCAGCACATTTCTTACCTTGGGCATCCAGCAGAAAGATGTCGTCGCCATCCCGCTTTTGCTCTTGTATCCTGTGATTTCGGTGTTCCTTGCCATCCAATGGATATCACGCATTCGCATCGAGTACGCCATTGCTCACTATGTCATGGAAACATTTGAGAGGTTCCTGCCCCCACGTACTCCCCCTTTGGGATGGGAAAGATGGTCACGCGCTGTCTTAGTCCCGACAGGTTGGGGACTCTTCAAGAAACGCGAAGCACGCAACGAAGGTTCTAAGCGCAGCATATTCAGACTGACACTTTATGGAGCTCGCGGCCTGTTCTTCACCACGGGAAGTTTGGCAGTTTTCCTTGCTATCTATCGGACCAATGCCGCTGAGGCTATGGTAAGAGACCTCTGGAACGGTGTCGTCCCTTCTTTCCTGTCTCAACCCGAGGGGCTTGCAGTCGCCGTCTTCTGCATCGTAGATATTCTGGTCATTCTGTGGACTACTTTCTGGGTGTTACGTGTCCCCCGAATTCAACAGAAGGAGAGCAAAGCATCTCTTCCTGACTCCAGCAGCACGGCTGGTACAGAAGGCCAACCGTGAGGTCAAGCGTTCATCAGCGCCCAGCACAACGATAATGAGGATAAAGCTTACTCGGATATCCCCAATACTTTGCGCCGCCTACTGAGCTCGGCCTGTCTTGCTGCTGATGCATGGCGACTCCAAATGGTTCTTAGACAGCGCTGCCGCGCATCTACGATGTATGATGAACAATGTCTGCATCCTTTCCTCCGATGGCGGGGGTAGAACACTGGAGCGCGGGGAGTACGCATGACTAGCGACAATAGCGATCAACGAGACCCGCAGACACCTCGGGCACCTGTCAATATCCTACCGCTGCTTGACGACACCGAGCTGTTTAAGCAGGCTGGAGGCTTACTGACCACTGACCAATTCATCAAAGTGTGCAAAGAGCGGGGGCTGAAAGTCTTTGAGGAAGAGCTTGAATACTATGAGAGAAGGGGGTTGCTCTATCCCTTGTTGCGGATACAGCGGCCGGCGCAGTGGTATGACAGCCAAGGGATGCCGATTGAACGAGGCGAAGGGGAGATGCCTTTGCCGGGCATGTTTCGCCGCTATCAATCCTATGGCACTACTGGCGAGAACCTTCTCACGCTTCAGGAAGAAGGTCTGCTCACTCAACCGGACGCAGGCACATTTCAGCCATGGGCTGAATATCGAGATGCAGAAGCGCACTATCAAGAAAAAGTCGACACATACTATGCGCTGTACCAGATTCTGCATATACATTGGCTCAAGCGGCATCTGACGCTAGAAGAGAGGTACCACCGAGGCGCAACTGATGGGGATGCTCCAATCCCGTACATGCGCGTTCTATCTGACCGGCTTCCGTCTGGAGAGTATCTCAAAAGCGAAGTCCAGAAGTTGGACGAGTTGGTCGCGTTTCTGCTCGTGATCCAGAACCGTTATCGGCCAGCAGCATCGGGTATTCTCTCCGGCTACCACAATCGTCAGGACTATCAGCGCTACAAAGAGGTGTTCTCGTCAGAGACCGCCTGGACGCGGTTCCCTATCCCTCTCGAAGAACTACGCACGACACGCTGGTTACTCTGCCACCAAGCGCGTGAGATGGATCCGCTCGAAGGCTGGCACGATCTAGTGGGCTATGTGAGCGCCTCTAAGCGGTGGACGCTCAAGGGTGCGGCGTTGCTCGCTCAAGAGTTTTATACCATCATCGAGATGATCTCTCAGTTCCTCAGAGACCTTGCCGAACAGCGTGGGCAGACTGAAGAAGAGTACTCATGCTTGGGCAGTGAGCACTATGAGCAACAAATGTTCGGGCGAAGGCTTAATTTTTGGGTTTATGACATTCTTGAGCATATCCTAACTGACTACGACCTCAATCCGCGACCCAAGGCGCTATTTGTAGTCGAAGGTGACACGGAGGCGGCCGCAATTCCTATTCTCTGCGAGGCGATGAAGACACGGCTATCAACTTTTGGCATCGAACTCCACAGTGTCGAAGGCGCTGGGAAGGATCTCAATGTCTTGTTGCGCTATGCGGTGCCACCACGGTTGGGGGTTGCGATCGAGCCTGGTATCTACGCCGCTGTCCGCCAAACACGCGTCTTTGCGCTCTTTGATCGGGAACATAAGTGGCAGCACGATACGAACGTTGAAAGGTTTCTTGCTGCCTGGCGCACCACTGTCAATTCCTTGCTGCCACCTGATTTGCCCATTGAAGCCAAAGAGCAAATTGCCATGCAGGGTGTTATGGTTGAGCGTTGGCAACGATGCTTCGAGTTCGACAACTTCACTGATGATGAGTTGGCCGAGGCAATCTCAGGCTATGCTGCCTCTTGGGGATGGCCACAGGTTGACGCAGCAGACGTTGCAAGGTATCGCGCTCGTTTTCCAAACCCGCCTTTGAGCAATATCGTCGCCGAGAAGGTACGCGCAATGAGGGCCGCAGGTCAAGACACGCCTACACACAAAGACTTCAAATTGAACAAGATTGAAGTTGGTAAGCTTCTTGCTTATCGGTTGGCGGAAAAGATCGCCCTGCATAAGGACGGGGATCCGCCAGAGGCGCCAATAGTGGACATTATCATACGGGTCGTCAATTTAGCTCTGAGCAGCTGGCCGTAGACTTGCCAGCATCCTTCTCTCCAGCTATCGGCCACGCGTGGTCTCAGGATCTTGTAGCGATTGTGCCAGTAGGCATTGCATGTACGCAATATTTTGCCCACGCTCCACGACGAGGAGAGGGTAGATCAATTGCTGTGTCTTCGTCGCCTCTTCCAGGGAGGTCGAAGGTTCTCGATTAGATCTCGCCCAAGGTCTGCGTTGAGGCTCTCGACGCTGTGCGTGCCCGCGTCGACACGCGCCAGTTGCTCCACGTAGGTCCTCAATATTGCTCTGATAACCTCTTCGCACTGATCACAGAACTGGTCAGACTTCTTCATGCCAGCCAATGTTTTCCCGTTGTGTACGATCATGCTGCGTGCCTCATATAGTGACTTAATCAGTTTGGATGTCTCCATCGCTGACCTAGTTGGAGCCAACATTGCGGCCCCAAGGAGGCTGGCGCGATAGCTCAGTTCATCACGCATCCCATACAACAGTGAACTCTCCACCACAATGGCCAAATCGACCAATCGGTCTTCCTGCGAGGTGCGTGAATATGATTGGTTGAAATAGCGTAGTGCCACATCGAGCCCAGCACTTGTCTCTTGCGGTTTGAGGCTCCGCAGTGATTCAAAAAGCCGCCGGAGGCTGGGCATATCTTGCTTTGAGAGGCTGTAGGCGTCTGATGCGAACCGCGGATAAGCTCCGACGCCGCGTCCAATGCGAACGTTCCCCCAGGGCAGGATCCCATCCCCAAGCTGATAGAGCATCGGCGCGCCAACACTCCCGACTTTGAGAAGACGTAGCGCAGTTACGATATTTGCTATCTCCGTCGCAGTCTCCATGAGCTCGGTGAGCTCAGCTTCGAACGTCTGAGTTGCCTTTGGCCGTTCCACCACCCGGGAGAGGGTGAACTGCGCCTGGGTCAGCGCCGTCCCTTCCTGGAGACTTGCACTAAATGGCATGCCGAGCGACGCTAGCGCCTCGCTCTTCGCGTCAGACCCAAAGTGGTTGAGCGAGAAACGCGCTGAGATTGGCACAGCCCGTGGCACATCAGACGTGAAGTTAACGAGTGGCACCAGTTCACGGATCTGGTAAAAAGGGGCTGTCCACGATGTCCGTGCTCGTCGATACTGCTCAAGCAGCGCTTCGCGGGAAACAGGAAACGAGCCTGCACTTATTAGAGCATCGGTAATGGGTTGCAAAAGCGCTTCACTGATTTGCCCCTTGGCTTCCTCGAGCGTTTCACACACCTCAGAACTGCCGTAATACTTCGGGACTGGCGGAGAACGAAACAAACCAGCATTCCAGTGCGCGGCTATGCTCTGATCATTCAGCTCCATGAGGGTTGGTGAGGAATACAGGCAGCGGTGTGCCAGGCGCTGCAAATGAGGCTCATTGGAGATAGTGCGCATCCCCTGATCGTCGGTGAACTCAAATCGCGTGGTGGGTAGCGCGGGAATGCCCTCTTTAGCTGCACGAACCGCCATGCAGTCGAGCAGCGCATTGGCGAACTGAAGGTATGGGGCTTCCAGCGATTCCAAGTTCATGGCAACTGACCCTCTGTGGCTGTGCGCCACCACACTCACCAGTCTTGCCCCAGATTTGCAGTCATTTCGCCCCGAAATATCGGCGGGTCCTCCCTTTCTTTCCTTGGCTGATCATGGCACGTTTTTATGTCGTCGCGCGACATCGACCTGAAACTACTAAGGCTGAGAGCCAGGGCGTCTTACTATGACTGCGGTAGCGCCGCTGTTGGAGATTCCAGTGTACTGCTCTATGCGGCTTGCCTTCGGGTATCTATCCTTAAGACACCAACTCCCCGATAAGCGGCTGCGGCTCGGGATACTCATCGTAGGGCAAGCCCCACAGTGGCCCAAGACACACCTAATCAGGCGTTCCAGTTACGCGCCATAGTAGATAAACGGCGCCCAGTGCACAGGATGCGCGAGTGAGACAGTGCGTTGAGCAGGAATTGCCCTGCTACGCGGCGGTGCGTCGAAATGGCGCATCGCCGCCGGTGAGCGTCGCCGTTCGTTTCCCCATTGCGACTGCCCGCTATGCACAGGCTTGATCTGTTCGGTCTCCTGGCCCGTCGTCGCATGCTCCGAGCTTGCGAACGCCGACACGCGCATCCCTGCGCCTCCTCCCTCTTCATCGGCGAGGCCACGTACTGCGCGCATCGCGTTGTGGAGCGCCAAGGCAGGCTCCTGGCCAGTGCAGAGATACCGGCGGGTAAACGCTTCCATCAGGAAGACAGTCGAGCGATCATAGACAGGCCACAAGCTGCCGATGACGCCGCCGACGCCTGCGGCAAGGAGCCCACCATAGAGTCCCCAGCCTTCCTCACGCAGGCGCATGATATCGTGAAGACCTGTCTGGCACCCTGACAGGATAACCAGACGCAGGTGGGACAGCGCGCCCTGCTGCGGATCAAGGAGGTCGGCGAGGCCCCAGCGGGCCCGTCTCGCCAGCAGCAGCGACGCGGCGAGCGGATCGTCGCCGTCGTAGTGGCCATGCACGGCTAGGTGCGCCAGGTCGGCGCGCTCGAGTTCCGCGACGACCCTCTGCAGGCTTGCGTCGGCGTTCAGCAGTCGTGTCACCGTGAGTCCGGCGGCGCGCATCAACGCGCAGACTCGCGAGGCTTCGCGCGTGGCGTACGGCAAGTAGCCACGGACACCGCGCGTCCATGGCTCGTCACGACTCGTCAGCTGTGGGTTCCCGACCACCAGCGCTTGCTGGGGTGGGTCGAGGCGAGTTGCGGCGACGCGCGCCGCCTGATAAACCGCCGCGCTTGGCGCGTAGGAGAAGAGGAAATCGTCGCAGGCATAGCGACGTCCACCTGGCGCTGTCGGGGCGTCACTGGGGCTGAGCGGGGGGTAGGCCGCAGCGTGTAACGGCAGCGTGGTCAGCATTCCACCGGGTATGAGGATGAGCCGCCGTATCCGCGCCTCCTGCGCCAGTCGCGCCACATGCGCCATCAATTGGTCGCCGAGCGCTGGCAGCAAACGTTCAATCGTCTCTTCGAGCCGTTGCGCGCCACGTCGCATGATGGCTGGCAAGTATCCCAGTTGGTAGTATCCACGCGCGTCGGGTTGCGCTACCAAGTCAAGTAGCGCATCCGCCGTCAGCTCAGGCAGCCAACGAGCGCGCGCTACGCCATCTGCGGCCACCAGCAGGATCTGTGTTCCGAGTTCCAGCGGGATCAGATAGACAAATCCCTCACCAGGACCCGCCAGCGCGGCGAGGTCGCGTAGTCCTCGTCCCCCATCACGCACGGGTCTCGATGACGCCTCCAGGTGCCCCTGGATCGCGTCCGTCGTCTCCTGCGCCATGCGCGCATCCCGTAGCTCGGCAAGAACGCGCGCGCGACCACGTTCCAGGAGGCGTACTGCCTCCACTGGTCTGCGCCGCTGCGTCTGGATGGCCGCAGCCAGCGCATACAGCGGCGCTTGTTCGGCCCAGATCACCATGCGCTGGTCGCGTGTCGTGGCGCTGCGCTCAATCGCGTTGGCGGCCTGCAGTCCTATCCGCGCCGCTTCCCATGCATTGTCCAACGCGCGGGCGATCCCCCGCTCGCCGGGAGCGGACGCGCTGTGCAGTTCGCGCCATCGATCGAGTGCGAACTGCAAGAAGGTCTGAGCCAGCGCTCGCGCGCAGTCACGTCGTTGTCGTGGCGCAGCGCGCAGTGGCGCGTCCGAGAGGGCGTTGCGGTAGCGTCGTTGCGCCTGCTGAAGAAGACGGCGGCGCGCTGGCCCCGTGGCGCTGGTCGCGCGCAGGCGTGCGACATCGCCCAGATGTCCTTGGATCGTTCCCCAAAGCAGGGGCGGAGCCGCTGGCGCGATCTTGCGCAGGGCGCGCAAAAAGCACGATTCCGCCTGCCACAGAAGTTCCTTCCCCTGCGTCTCGTCCGTGGCCAGTACGTCCTGCGCTAGGGCGTATAAGGCGACCCCACGATCGCTGAGTCCCCGCGCCCATGCGACGTCCGCGCTCGTAGCGCGATAGAAGGGAAGCGCCACCGTGAAGGCCTCGACGGCGTCGCGCAGCGCCAGTCGTCGTTCCGGCCCGGTCAGCAGGTCCGCGAGCGCCAGTTCCACCGCGCCCAGTGTAGCGAGCGCTGCGACCGCGTCCGCAAATGGCGTGGGTGGTTCCTCCTCCGCCGGGGTGAGCGCGTCGTGACAATGGATCAACGCATCGCCCAGCTGTTGTTTGCGCTCGGGCAGCGGCGCGTCACGCGCCGCCTCGCGTAGTATCGTCGCCAGACCAATCAACGAGCGCTTCCAGTCGGCCACCTCTCCAATCGCCTGAAAGGTCTCGACCGCGTTCATCAGGCAGACACGCGCCTGCTCCAGCGCCTCGCTTCTGGCCTCCCCAACAGATCGCGTCGCCATTGCGCGGTAGGCGTTGGCGAGGCCGTGTTGAATCATGGCGCGATCCGGTGGTGACAGTTCCTCTTGCCCGCGAGTCAGCGCGTCGCGGTAGCAGCTGAGCGCGCGCAGGAGGAGTGGGCGCTGCTCCCGGCGTGCGGCCACCTCCGCCAGCTCCACGAGGCGGTGGCCGCAGTTCTGCAAGACCGCCACACAGCCCGCTCGATGCGCCGCTGTCTGGAAGTGGGCCAGCGCGGCGGCGTAGTCGCGTAACGCGCGCCGGAGTGTGCGGACCTGGACTGCTCGCGGCTGGACGCTTGCGAGAGTCGCGCGCGCATTCGCAGCGTTATTCAAGGCCCACGCGCAATCATCCTCGTAGCCCAGATGAGCATAGAGCGCGCCTGCGGCGCGCAAAGACGCCAGCGCCTGCTCTCCCCAGAGGCGGCACTGGCGTGGCGGCAGCCGCTCCGCCAGCTCGGCGAAAAGCGTCCCTTTGTTGTAGAGCGCGGCTGCGCGCTGTTCAGCGTCGTTACGCCCGCCCCGATAGAGGCGAATGGCGGCGTCATAGGCTGCGCCTGCGGCTCTGAGGCGCCCGACAGCTGTACGCAGCGGCGCCTGCAGGGCCAGATCGCCGAGCGCGTTCGCCGAGCAGATGAGCGCCTCAGCGCGCGCTGCCCGGAACCGCCTGGTGCCTGCCTGATCGATCAGGCCTAGGGCGCGCCGCGCCGCCAGCGCCCGTGCGCGAGCCGTAGCGTCGGTTTGTTCCTGCGCGCGCATTCGTTCGAGGGCGACGCCAACACGGCGTGACGTCTCTTGCGCGCTGGCATGGTGGGTGGTTAGCGTTCGCTCCATCGCTCACCATCCATGTACCTGGAACGCCGCCCAATAGATCGGATCGGCGTAGGGTCGATTGTCGCGCGCCTCAAGACGGGCGCGGGCGCGGATGCGCTCGCCGGCCTCGGCTGCGCTGTATCGCGCGCCAGCGCCGCGCACTAGCTGGACGCTGAGAAGGGCGCTCCGCCGCCATCGCGGGCGAACGAGTCGCGACGCCAACCGTCCTGGTCGCCACAGGCGCAATTGGGCTGATGACGCGTTGCGCAGCCAGGCTTGGGCGCGCGCCAACGCGGCGGCAGGCGGCTCCTCCCGCATATGCGGAGCCCACTCCTCAATGAAGCGTACCATGAGGAGGTACGTCGCACGGTCGTCCACTGGCCAGAGCGCGCCGAGCACGGCGGGCGCGCCTGCGCCAAGGAGTCCAATGGCGAGACTGCGCATCTCATCGGACGCGCCCTGAAGCGCGAGCATGGCCGTCTCACAGGCCGAGAGCATCAGCAGGCGAATATGACGCATGGGAACAGAACCGGCGAACGCCTCACCAAGCGTGAACACCGTTCGCTGCGCGAGTTGGAGGCGCGATTGTAAGAAGTCGTCGTGGTTGTAGGTGGCGTGACAGGCCAGCGCAACCACGGAGCCGTGGGAGAACGCGTGGAGCAGCCAGTCGCGCGTCGCCGTTTCCCCTACTCGCGCCTGGCCCGAAGCGCCCAGCATCTCCGCAATCGTCAACGCTTCAGCCTCCGCCCAATGCAACGGCTGACGTGTGGGGCGCGGATCTCCCAGCGTAAACACTGTCTCTGGCGTCGCCTGGCGCCCCCCGTCGGGCGCTGGCTGTGACAGCATGTTCTGCGGCAGTATGCTCCGTGCGCTGGGTAGGATCGCACTCGGTAGCGCGTCGGCGAGCGTCCGGAAGGCGGAGGCCTTGGCTAGAGCGATCTCCGCCACGTGGTCGTCGATGGGAGCGGCGAGGACAGGCAGCGCCGCGAGCGCGCCACACGGAATAAGTGAGAGCCCCATGACACCATGCGCCCGCAGCCAAGCCGCGAGCGGACGGATCGCCGCAGCGGCAAGGAGCGTGACACCTCGACGCAGCTCGCGCTGGAGTAGCAGGTGGTTCAGTGTCACGCGGAGACGACCACGTTCCGCAGGCGGCAGCAGCGTCAGCGGCGTCCTGGCGATCGCGCGCCCACGAGTTGACCGCAACAGGTCCTGCGTGGCGTCGCACAGCGCGCTCTCTTGTCCAACGGCGGCGCATCGGGAGGCAAGGGCAGCTGCGCAATCCTGCAGCGAGACACCTGGCCAGTCTGACAACAGGAGATCCCATGCCCTGCCGGTCTGCGCCACGCCGAATCCACCCACTAGTCGTCCGCTCCCATCCTGGAGCTCTACCTCGAGCGTGTCCTGTAGGAGCGCATCAGTCAGGTGTGGCAGCGCGAGGGTGGCGTACTCCACCCCCGCCTGAGCGTTCCACCGCAGGCCAGAGCGCTTCCTAGCGTCTTCATCGCCGGTGGTTTGGGCTGAGTCTAGACGCAGCCCAAGCGCCAACCCGCCCCAGGGCGTCGCGAGCAGGTAGACGATCGCCTGGCCCGCTGGGAGCTGTTCGAGCGCGGCGCGTAATGCGCTCCAGCGGGTGGTGTCCTCCAGAAAGTGTGGTGGATCACCTGCGGCGCGAATCGCGCTGAGCGCGGCGTGAAAACGCGCCTGCGCTCGACGTGTCGCCTCCGCATGCGCGAGCGCCTGCATGCGCGCCTGCGACTCTGACAGTCCCAGCGGTGCCTCGTGCGCAGCCGCCTGCGCGGCGCGGAGTTCGTCGCGCGCCGTGATGAATAGGTGACGGCGCCCCCTGTCGAGGATGCGCTCTGGGCTCTCACTGTCCAACAGGCGGGCCTCCCACAGTGCGCGCGCTCGTCCGCGCTCGACAGCCAGAATTGCCTGTGGCGTGCGGCCAAGCTGCGCAAGGGCAAATCCCAAGCGGACGGCGGCGTCGCGCCCACTGCGCAATAGCGCGTCGCGCTCGTGCGGACCGGGAGCGAGCGCCAGGGCCGCCTCTTCGAGATCACGCGCCTCCTGGTAGGCGATCGCCGCTGCGGCCCACTGTCCCCGCTCTGCCTGGATCTCAGCTAGGTTGAGCAGTGTCTGGCGGCGCTCAAGGGGCAGCGTTGGCGCCATGCGCCCACGAAGCGCCGCGCGATAGTGGCGGAGCGCAAGTCGGCGACAGAGGAGGCGCGGGCCGTCGAGCCACTGCGCGTAGGCGGCTCCAAGATTGTTCCGTGTCATCGCCCACTCGATGGGATAGGCATCCTCGGTGAAGACCATCAGCGCCTGGCGATAAGCGGCGATCGCCTGCTGCATCGCGGCTCCGGCGCGATACTGGTGAAGCAGCGCATAGGCCGTGCCGAGATTGTTCTGCGTCGTCGCCCACTCGTAGGGCAGTATGGCGCGCGTGCGAACCTGGAGCGCCTGGCGATAGGCGCGTATAGCGTCGACCATGTGTGCCCGACGCCCGCCACGGCGGCGCAGCGACGAGACGACGCCGAGATTGTTCTGGGCGGCGCTCCATTCGGCTGGCGTGTCGCGCTGATCCAGCGCATGCAGGGCCGAGCGAAAACATGCCGTCGCGCGCGCAAGATTCTCCTCACGATTCCCGCGCAAACGGTCGCGATACGCATTGCCCAGGGTGTTGAGGGTGAGCGCCAGCGCGTCCTCATCTTCGCCACTCTGGCGCACCTGCAGCGCCGCGTCACATGCCGCGATCGCCCGTTCGATGTTCTCCGCCCGATCACCGTCAAGGCGGACGCGGTAGGCCGCGCCGAGATTATGCTGGACGAGCGCCCACATGCGTGGATAGCGACTGCGGGTATAGATCGCCAGCGCCGCCTCGAGATGCCCCACGCCTTCTTTCAACGCCTCCATGCGTGTGACGTCAGTCACGCCCCTGAGCGCGTCAAACAGCGCCAGATGGATCTCGGCGACGAGCGGCGCTGGCGTCTCCACAGCGGCGCACGCCTGCGCCAGCGCGCGCCGCCACAGGGCAATCGCCTGGTCACGCACGAGAGGATCGGTGTGGGGATCTGTGAGCCTGCCGCCACTACGATAGAGCCGCTCCGCTTCGGTCTCAAGAGGGATCAGCCAGGCTGGCGCGTCGAGCGTGAAGCCACCGAGTACGCCAACATAGGCCTCGCTGACGGCTTCTTCTGTTGTCCCTCCTGCGCGCGTCAACGCGAGGATCGCCTGTCGGTCTTGGAGCGCCTGGCGCTCGCTCCGGGGGGTGGCGGCGTGCGCGATGAGACGCTGGAGCATAATCGTCGCCGCCGGGGCGAGCGCCAGGCCGCGCGCCTGCGTGAGATAGGCGCGACCTGCACGGTAGGTTGGCTGCGCTAACCAGGCGGCGAGTGACGCTCCAGCGTGTTGGAGCGTCAGCGCGCCCCACTCCCAAGCAGTATCGACGGCGCTGGCGCGTGCCAAGGCACAGAGGTGATCGAGGAACAGATCAGCTTGCGCGATGACTTCGCGTGGTACGGCGCGTGTCGCCTGATCTGAGCGGGGAGATGAAGCGCTGTCTGCGATGTCGAACGCGCGTTCATTCAGCGAAGCGGCGCTGTACATGGACAGGGTCTCGCGCCAGCGCGTGAGCAGGCCATGGATCTGATCGAAGTCCGCCGCGCCGAGCAGCCCGGAGCGGAGCGCTGACATAGCGCTGGCGGTGGGGTCCATGGCGTCTGGTGAGTGAGATTCCGCCGCCTGCGGAAGCGAAGAGACAGGCCCCACCGCCAGCTGCAGCGAAGCGCGAGTGACGCCTTCTCCTCCAGGCCTTGTCGCGCGCCTTGGACTGGTGATTGCGCTAGCGCGTGTTCGCCAGGATGCGCGTGGCGGCAGGGGCGCGCGGCCATTTCCACGCCGAGCTGTAACCCGCATGAAGACGCGCGCTCCTTCCTACCCAGAGCCGCGCTCACGTAGCGACGTGGCTAAAGCCAGTGCGCAGTGGCCCCCAGGCGCGCTGCCGCTAGTGTAGCGCATTTCAGCGGCTCACAGGGATGTGAGTTCCGCAGCATAGGGCTGGTCGGGCAGCATAGAAGAGCAACCGGTTGCGAGCACTGTCCAGCGTGGCCTTGGCCATGCTCAGTTGAAAGGAGACGACGCAGATGCGTCGTATCACGCTGCTCGCGATTTTGGTTGTCTCGGGAATGGTTGCCCTGGTCGCAGGTCCTGCCGCCAGCGGCGCAATCGTGGCGGCGTCGCCACGACAGGCTCCGGCCACCTGGGCCGATGGCGGTGGCTCGTCGCAGCCGAATGTGCTGTGCCCAGGCGGCGTGCCCACCGGCTGCTGACCCCGCCATAGGTGTGGAGCGCTGTAGACCGTATCGTCTCTCGTAGTGTCACCTTTGTAGTATCGCCCTTCCATCAGGCGTGTCTCCAGAAAAGAGACACGCCTGATGCGTTTCATGAGGCAAGCGTAGATGCGCGGCGCCCTGTCGTGAAGAGGACGATGGCGCTTGTGTTACACTACTGCTATGGAGCCAGCAGGGCATGCCCGCCCTGGATCGCTGCTAGAACCTAGTGTGGCCACGTGCGTCAAAACGCACGTTACGAGGCGCGCTGTATGCTGTCCGCTTCTCTCGACGAACCAGATCCCGCATACGAGCGGGACGCCCCATCGTATTCCTGGATCGTCGCTACTGCGCTTCAGGCGACGTACGCCGACCGCCGCGATGAGACGTTTCCCCAAGCGGAGACACTTTTGTACCCCTACTTCGACGCGCCGATGTCCGAGCGCCAGCGGCTGCGTCTGTCGTATGCCCTTGGGTGCTGCGCTCTGTCGAATCGCTGGCCGAGCGAGGCGAGCGAACGTTTCGATGAAGCGCTTGACGATGCGCAGCGGCTCGATGACGCCGCCGCCTTTGCGGTCATCGGTGAGCGCCAAGCCTTCTCTCACTATGTGAATGGGTCCTATTGGAGCGCAAGCCTCTATTACCTGGATGCGCTCGACGCGCTGCATAGCCTCCCCACAGCGCTGAGCGCCCCTCTGCACGAGGATGCGCGCGTATTTGAGCTTGAGCTGCTCTGGGGCCTCTGCACTCAGCGTTTCCTCGTCGCTGACTTCGATGACGCTCAAAATCTTGTCGACGGCGCACGTCTGGTTGGGCGCTCACTGCCTGATCCCGTTCGCCGTGTCGCCACGATCGAGTGGACCGCCGCACTGCTGCATCGCTGGAAGTATGAGGTGTTTGACGCGCACGAGCGGGCGCAGCAGGCGGCGACACTCTATGCGACCCATGCCTTTGGCACCCCCGTCGAGCGCGCCCGCCTCGATATCGTCGTCGCCGACACTGCCTTGGATCTCGCGATATTCCTCAGTTCTGGGTCCCGGCATGACGAGCTCGTGGCTGAGGCCGACGCCCGCCTCATTCGCGCGCTTGCCCAATTGAGGGTAGCTGGTGACCAGATCGGCGAAGGGATGGCGCTCCTCGCCTATACACGCTCCAATCGTCTGCGCGGGCGTCCCTATGATAGCCTGAGCGTGATTCGTCATGTCCATCGACTGGGCGATGAGGCAGGAGATCGCGCGTTGCAATGTCAGGCGCTCACTGCCCTCGGCGAGGAACTCACCGCGCGTCAGCAATGGGGTCCTGCCCTCAACGCATATCGGCGCGCCCTTGATGCGCTGGCTCCGGCCGATGCCTCGGCAATGGGCTGGCGGGCGCGCGATGCCCTGATCGCCGCTAGCAGAGCCGCAGACGCCTGATTGCGATATGAGTGGCTGACCGTGCGGGGGAAGCCAAATGCCCCCATGCAGCAATAGCGACCTGTACACTGCTATGGCTCTGCGGATCCCTCGTCCTCCAGCGTCTCTCGTAGGAGTCTAGCGGCGCAGTCACGTCGAGTGGTCGCCCACGCCGGCCAAAACTGCTCTGGCCTCACGTCGCTACGCGTTTCCTCCGCTGTCGTTGTCCAGGTTGCGGTGGGGTCTGCGTCCACCAACAGCGTGAGCGCGTGGGTCAGCGTCGCGTGAGCGACACGCGCGCCAGAGTGGCGTTCACGCGCATCATCAGTGAGTTCGGCAAGGACAAGTGTCAGGTGAGCGCGCTCGATGAGATCCATCGCCTCCGCCCAGGCGCTATCGATGGCGAGCTCAACAAACTGGTCGCGGTCATCTGACGCTTCCGCGCTTGCTGGACGAGGTGAGCGAGGGAGGTCCTCTGGGGCGCTGGCGACCGCATCCTCCTCGAGGAGGGGATCATCATCCCCACGGATGGTGTCATCGAACTCACCGTAGTAGTCGAGAAGCGCCTGCTCGATCACAGGAAGGAGTGTCTCGGCCGCAGTAAGGGCGGCTTGGGGAGGAATCCGCCCCATGAGGATCGCTTCGACGGCTGTCGCGAGCATTGCGGCGCGCAGGAGAATCTTCTCCCGTGTGGAGAGGCCGAGCGCCTGTACAACGAGGTCAATCTCATCGGCGCTGAGGACATGGAAATGCTTCGGCGCATGGAGCGACTGCTTGAGCCGGCGCACCTTCTCGGGATGGATAGGGGGATCGACGCGGCTGCGATCGTCGAGTTGGCCCAAGCGCATACCGCGCGAGCGGAGGATGTCGTCCAGCGTCGCCGCAAACACGTTCCACCGTACGTACGCAGCACTCTCCATAGCACGCACCTCCTGACGGCGCAAGATAGGATAGCCCCCACGTATCCTTGGCATCCGATGCGCAAAACCGTGGCTGGTGTTCCACTGCACTAGAGCAACGCAATACCCCCACTGGAGTGGGCATGAGCGTCACCACCAAACGAGCGCCACACCTCCAATTGTGGTTGAGCCCAAGAGCGGTCATGCAAATACCCATCCACGCCAAAAGGACGGCGTCTCTTGCTTATGACTCGCCTAGAGATCATGTTCGTCTGACGAACGCATTGTATCGCGCTAAATATCAGGCCATGGGCGAGTGAGCGAGAGGGCATAGTCCTCTACAGCCAGCGCCTGATCGCCGTCGAGCTTGGACTGTCAGCCGTCTGAGATCAGCGCAGCCGATGATTCAATGGATCGCTTCTCAAGTCAAGTACTCGCGCCTACGCAGTGGCGTTCGCTACTGCGTCGAGAATCGTCATTCGCTGGGAGACCGATTCCCCGAAAAGTGACTGCAAATCAGAGTACTCATCGTACGTCAATCGCCACACTTGCCCCAGCCACAACTCCGCTGGACTGATAGGACGTGGCAGCGCGCTGAAGAAGAACAGCGTCCCAATCTCCACCGATTCATTGGTCGCCTCCAACTCCTGCCGCGTCCAGACGCGCATCTCCTCAACCCGTTCAGCGCCAAGAAAAGTCGTGAACACTACCGAGAGCGTTTGTACGCCAAAGAGGTCGCAGTACATCTCAGATTTGAAGAGCGTAATGTACGCCCGAATGCGCTGCTTGAAGTGCTGTTGTCCTTCCGTGCCACGATCGTGCTCAAGCAACAGCGGCCAGCGCCGGTAGCGCCCTGTTGGTAGTCGTAGCCGCAGATCTAGAAACGCGTCCGGGATAATGGTGAACGTCTGGCTTTGCCCAGCCTGTCGCCAGGTCGCCTTGTAGGGCTGCCGCCTCAGTGCGCGCTCGTGGAGAAAGCTATGCAAGTGATAGCGTGCATCAGCGCGATGCAGCAGCGCCGCCGAGATGAGCACGTCGTTCAGCTCCAGCGTGTGCTCAACAAAAAGCGCGCCCTTCTCGACTTCTTTCCCCGCGCGCCACGCCGGATGGCGTTCCAGCCCCAGGTCTTCCAGGTACTTCATGCCTTTGGTTCCAAGGGTGTAGTAATAAGGGGAACGAAGACGTTTGCTTGGGATCGCATCGGCTTGCAGGTACCCCTCATCCACCAGCGTCTTCAGCCGCGCTTTTACCGCGTTGATCGAGCCCGGTCTATAGTGTAGCCGACAGAGTTGCTCGGCGGTGATGAGAGGGAGATGGTAGATCCCAATTGGCGTCTCAGTCGTGCCACGCAAGAGCGTGTCGTAGATGGGGCGCATCACGAAATCAGTTGTCATCGCCGTCGACCTCCTCCCAGCGGGCGTAGCGTGGTGGGTACGCCTCCGCCATCGCATGCACAGGCGTCGGAACTGGCTCCGGGTCAGTAGTGAAAATCGTTGCTCCAGCTCCCACTAACTGTTCATGAGCCGTGTCTGCATGGCCGATAATCCGTCGCTCCACCTCTTCCCGAGGATGGCAGTAGGTTGATCGTGTCTGCTCCCGAATCGCCTGCGTGCTCTCAGTGAGATCCCGCCCGCTGAGTCGTATTGGCGTCGGCAGCGTGTAGATGACTCCCACATCCTCACCCGAACGCACAAATACCGCTCGGCGCGGCAACAGTGTGAGCATCTGCCCTACGGCGTTCGCGGACGGCGCGCTCATTTTCCCGACAGGATGCTTCGCCAGATAACCCATCGTCTGGCGCAGATGGAACACGAAACATAGCAGCCGCTCCGAAGCGGTCTCGGGCTTGCGCATCCACTTGCTATCGATCACCAGGTGCGGCGGGAACTGGAAGCCCGGCAGCAGCGCGTCATTCGGCCCCTTGATCGCCGAGAAGAATCCGCCACCCGTCGCACAGAAGCCAATGGCGATCTCCCATGGTATCGGCAGATTGGCATGCCCGGCGCGCATGCACTCATAGAAGAGGCTGTTGAGCCTGTCGGTCGGATCGTCCACCCAATAGCTGCGTTTCTGCACTTCTTTCAATGCGCCGTACCACAGCAGGCGCCCCATGCTGCGCACGCCCCAATGTTCGCCAATATCCACCCGTCCACTATGGATGTTGGCTTGAATGGGGATCAGGTAAGTATGGACGAAGGTCTGCACATGTGGAGGGAAGTCGGACGTGCGCGTGCGCAAGACCTTATCCACCGCCGTGCTGATGCTCTCAGGATCGATCCCCGCCGCTGGCGCAGGGAAGAGCCGTCCCATCTCCGACCCGTCTTCGAGCGTGGTCTGGAAGCAGACTTTCGTGCGTGCGGTCATGGTGGAGTCCTGGAGGAAGGTAGGGAGTTGATCGCGGTACTGATGCGCCACCGTCACCTTGACGCCGAACTTGCGTCCTTCCGTGAAGAGCTCGGAGAAATCGGGCGTCGTGAAGTGCTGGAACTCATCCACGTACAAGCTCAGTCCGGGCCGCTGCGCCTCGGGAATGTCCGCAAAACTGAAGATGGCTGCTGAGATCTGGGCGATAAGGATTGTGCCGATGAGGCGCGCATCCTGTGCTACTGTCTTCACGGGCAATTTGATGAAGACAATGCGCTTCTGCTCAGCAGCCTCGCGGAAATTGATCGAAGTTCTACGCTGCCCGACGATATTCCTGACCAGTGAGCGCCCCATGAATAGGTGCTCCAGCCGGTTGATGAGCGGCTGGACTCTGCGCGTCCGTTCCACTAAGGATTGCTGGTCATATTCATGCGCCCAGAACTGGCGCACGGTGGGGTCCGTGACATTCCTCATCATCCTCGCCCGCACGGCGTCGTCGAGGAAGAAGTCGTACATATCCACCAGCGTGGCGCCGGGATTGGCGAGCAGGGTGATGGTCGCTGCCCGCACATAGCGCGGCAGGTTCTGCTGACTCAGCACATCGTCCCAGAGCACCTCGAATAGGTGCATGATGCGATCTACTGCTTGCGTGCGCTTGATGTCGCTGTCCAACGAACCAACAGCAAACAGGTTAACGCCGAACGGGTAGGCTTCGTCCTCCATGTCGAGCACGTAGCTCTGGCTGACCCGATCCGGTGGCAGGGCAGCAAGGCAGTTCGTGGTCAGGTCGCCATGCGGGTCGATGACGACAACAGCATTGCCAACTTCGCAATCGTGGTGGATGAGGGTTTCGAGAAAGCCGCTCTTGCCGACGCCCTGCACGCCCATGACATACATGCCCGCGTAGCGATCTCGCTCCGGCAGATAGAAGCTATCGCCGGTCTTGGGATGGACGCCGACCGGCACATTCTCGGCCTCCATCTGCGCTAGTGAGGCCGCATCGAGGTATTTCACGAACGCCTGTGATGTGAACGACATGCTTGCCTCCCTTCACGCGCTAGGCACTGTGGTCGTCGGGGTGGCGCTCCGGCACGAAGAGGCCGACGCTACCCGGACTCATGCGCGGCGGTGGACCGGACCTCTCAGGTGCCTCGAGCAGATACGGCGAGGCGTTTGCCTGTGCGAGCAGTTGCTGATCGCGCTGCCATTTGAAGTAGAAGGTGGCGCCGAAGATCACCGTCCCGATGAGAGCGGACCAGTACAGACAGCCAACGTTGGCGAACGCGAAGATCAGGAACGCGACACCGCAACCGATGGCGAGGTAGAGGGAGGTCATCTTCGACGGCATGGCTGGTCCCCTTTCGTGAGGGGAGTATGCCATACGAGCGGTGGTCGATTATCCTGATAGTCCTATGCGTTTTCACATGCATCATCCCATTCACTGCTCAAAGCTCAGCATGGTGATGCAGGAAGAATTCTTGTGTGAATGGGCATGCTTTCCATAAGCGTTCCTCTGCTAGTCAAATCGTCATGCGACCTGAGTGTGCGCTTGGCTCTCTGCTCCGGACTACGCTGGCACACCAGCAGCGGCGAACGGACAGCTTCCATCTGCCTGCCACTCCGCTCGTCGCCATACACTGCTTTGCTATGCTCAAAAAGTGTCACTCTGACAAGCAGGCGGATATGTACGCGAGGACATCGACGCAGGATCCCGCTAGCGCAGTCAACAGGTCTGAAAGGTTCTGCGCCCCAGGCTAAGGTGAGCGCGTATCCTTCTACAGCGGCTTGTTGGGGCCTTCGTCAGGAGCACCCCCCATTGCAAAAATCCGTTTTGCGCTGACATCAGTCACGATGTCACTCTGCGCTGATCGCATCCCACTGCACGCGCCGAATACCGCGTCATGTCATAGGATGATGCATCCGCACGACTCCAGCATGTATCTCGATTCTCTCACTGTCACATGGCTCTTCATATCTGCTCAAAATGTCGCAAAAAGTGTTGACTAGTGCGCACTGATGTTGTATATTGGTGGATAGTAAACAAGGACAGCACCATGTTCAAGAAGGCGTTCAGGCATCTCGTGTGGGGCATGACAGACGCGATGATTGGTGTGCTCCAGGACCATACCCAGGGCAAACTCGCTCGTCGGGGTCGCAAACTGCGCACACGCAGCTATACGCGACGCCGCTATTCTTCACGTCCCAAAATGGTCGTCGTGCATGTCTACGCTGGCGGCCATGCCCATCTCTAGGGCGTACCGCTGTTCAGCATGACATCTAACGGCAAATGCAAGCATATATGGAGGAACGTATGACAAGGAGTGTCTGGCAAATCCCGGATCCCAATGGTGTGCTGCAGGACGGCTCACCGACCCGGCGGATGGTCAAAGCCTACAAGGAACTAGCAGGCAGTGAAGGTCTGGCTGAGGCGCTGGCTGAGCTCGTCGCGGCAGGCTACGCGCAGCTTATGGGGAGCGCAGGATCACCCATTTCAAGCTCGATGGAACGCCCCCCGGCGCATCGACGGGCCGGTGCGAGGAGGAGGGATCAGACGAGCAGTCCGGAACGGACAGGTGGCGCGAGCACCGAAAAATCAAGGGCGCGGAAGCCAAAAGCATAGGACGATGAATCACACGGTTCGTCCTATGCGCGTATCATCAATCATCATAAAGGCACGAGGCGCTCAAAGCAGCCTGGCGTCGATGCCTCTGCCTTAACCTAACACCGTACCACAGCTTGACGACCTCTGTTGTCAGGCGCTACGATGCAGCGGCAGGCCTCTGCCCTAAATGGGCGTTCTAGGGCAGGAGCTATGGCTAATTTTTGACCCGGCGCGAAACTCGCAAGTCCTGAATTTTTCTCTGTTTCTGGTTGCTGGAGAGCGGCGTTTTACGGCTAAGGCCTTTTAAGCCTCGTGTCGTGGGTTCGAATCCCACTGGTCTCACCCATATCATTACTGGGATCGTTCCAGTTCGTCGCCGCAACCACTTCAGGGGCATCCTTGCCCACAGTAAGCGCGTACTGCGCCCGGTCGAAGCAGCGCGCGCCAGCGCTATCCCTGCGGCGGCGCATCTCCTCGTCATGCGTCGCCTGGGCCTCCGCGCGACATCGAGCCACGCGATCTGACCAGGTAGGCCGTGGATGGCGTCCGATCTAGACTGACTTGATGCGGGGATCGATCACGCCGTAGAGCACATCGGTGACCAGATTCATCAAGGCGACCGCGACCGCCAGGAGGATCACCGTGCCCTGGACCACGGGCGTATTGTTCTGTTGGATGGAGGAGAGCGTCGTCGTCCCCACCCCCGGAATGTTGAAGACCGTCTCGGTGACAAAGGCGCCGTTGACGATGAAAGCAAGCGCCGGACCAATCGCGGTCAGCAGGGGAATCATCGCGTTGCGGAAGGTGTGGCGCCACACGACCTGGCGTTGGCTCAGTCCCTTCGCCTTCGCCGTGCGCACGTAATCTTGCCGCAACACCTCCAGCGTGGAGGTCCGCGTGATACGCACGTAGAAGGCCGTCTGCACCAAGGCAAAGATCAGAATCGGCGCGATCATCTGCTCAGGATTGGCCAAGCCGAACTCGGTGGAGACGACGGGCAGATAGGGGAGATCGCGGTTGTAGAGGAAGGTCATGCTGATCGCAAAGATCGGGTACAACACAAACGTCGGCAGCGCAAAGAAGAAGAGCGCCGACCCCTGCACCGCCGTGTCGTAGCGCGAGTTGGAGCGCAACGCCGCGAACATGCCCGCCGAGACCCCCACCACCACCGCGATCCCCGCGGCGGAGAGGCCGAGCAGCAGCGAGGCGGGAAGCTGGCCGGACAGGATGCTCCAGACACTGCGCCCCCGCGATATCCAGGAGTCGCCAAGATCGAAGCGCATCAGGCGGGTCACATAATCCCAGTAGCGTTCAAAGAAGGGTTTGTCGAGCCCATAGAAGTGATGCAGGATGGCGGCTTTTTGGGGGGTGTATTTATCGCCCAGCTGCGCGTCGACCGCGGTAATCGGGGACCAGGCCCCCAGCGTGAAGGTGATAAAGCTCGCGGCGAACATGACGAAGACCAAACCAGCGATACGCTTCACCAGGAACTGCAGGCCGACCCGGAAGCCGGTGAAGACCAGGAACCCGACGATGAGCGTGAGCAGAATGATCGCCGGCAGGTTCGAG
>Ga0207684_10000879_pt1 | contig 34306 bp, 11 predicted proteins | sample KBSK5501metaG_FD_184342 | JGI IMG/M metagenome (GOLD analysis project Ga0207684, IMG submission 184342) | Corn, switchgrass and miscanthus rhizosphere microbial communities from Kellogg Biological Station, Michigan, USA - KBS K5-50-1 metaG... | ecosystem: Host-associated > Plants > Roots >... | reverse complement strand
CTTTGCTCTCCCCAGCAATATCTTTCCAATCAACATCAAGGCAGATCGCATTCATCGAAAGAAGTTCGCGGAAGCGCTGCTGCGTTAGCACCACGCGTATCCCAGCTTCCTCGATCATCAAGCTCAACCGCTCTTGCGGATACGACGGTTCCAAAGGCACATACGCCGCCCCAGCCTTGAGTATCCCCAATAGCCCGATCACCATTTCCAGCGATCGCTCCAGACAAATCCCCACCAGCGTTTCTGGTCCAACGCCGAGTGCCCGTAAGTAGTGGGCCAACTGATTGGCGCGTGTCTTCAGTTGAGTGTAAGTCATCTGCCGGTCTTCAAAGACAAGCGCGACAGCATTGGGCGTGCGGTCAGCTTGTTCATCGAAGATCTGCTGGACTGTTGCAAATTCTTTTTGGATGTCACTGGTTTCATTCCACTCGATCAGCATCGTGCGTTGCTCAGTTGCAGAGAGTAACGATTCGCGTTGATGTTGAGCGTGCGGATCGGTGACGAGGCGTCGCAGTGCCTCGTGATAGTAAGCGTTAATCGCTTCCATCTGTTGCGGGTGAAACTGGCTGGCATCAAATTCAAGTTGAAGTTTAAGAGCACTCTCGTTCGATGCCGCCCCTCGATCGAGTGAAAACATCGCTTGAAATGGAAAATGCGTGTTGTTGAAGGCGTGAGTGCCTTCCACCAGCTTGAGCGGGCCGACGCGTGACATCGCGTGCATGTTGTGGAAGTCGATGAAGTAAAACATGTTCTCGAACAGCGGCGCGCCGCCGAATTCGTGCTGTAGCGCAGCAAGCGGAAAACGCCGGTGTGGCAACAACGACTGCACCCCGGCAAAGACTTTTTGCGCCAGCTCGATCCAGGTTCCGGGCGACAACTGCAATCGGAGCGGCAGTGTATTCAGGTATAGACCAAGCACTTTCTCTCCACCCGGTTCTTCCAGGCGCCCATCCACTACAAAACCAGCGGTGACGTCGTCCTGTCCGGTAAGCAAGCTGATGACCTTCAGGTGAGCGACCAGAAGCAGGTAATTAAGAGGAATAGCTTCTGATCGAACCAGTTGCTGCAATCCCGCTAATATCTCATTCGGCACATCGAAGCTCAGTGACTGTAGCTCCAGCTCAGGTTTCAGTTGCGACTGAATGGGCCAGCGCGGCAAAGGCACAACAGTGTTGCCCTCCAACATCTGCATTAAATACTTCCTGACCTCTTCATCCCGGAGAATGCTAAGCTCGAGGTTTACGTAATCTCTGAACGTCACTGGAGATTCATGGTCGCTAAGTCTGCCGCCGTTCAGCAGAGTGGCGTAGTTGGCGGTGATCTCACTGATCATGGCCGCGACTCCCCAGCCATCAATGACCAGGTGAAAGTCAGTGAGGGTCCATTGAAACTCGTCGTCGTTGAGACGATGAAGCTTGATGCGGATTAGCGGTGGCTTCGCGGGATCGAAGAAGTTCTTCAACTCTGATTCCACATAGTCGTTAATCACCCCGGTTTGCCGCTCTTCAGATAAGCCGCGCAGGTCTTCCACTTCGACAGGCAAGTGCGCCGACTTGTGGACTAACTGGAGCGGTTCACTATAAGTGCCGAAATCGAAAGACGTGCGCAGAACAGGCTGGCGCGCCGCCATGTGCTGCGTCGCTTCCCGCATTGCGTCTATATTTAATGGTCCTCTGATCCGTAAGCTGTTGACGTTGTGGTAAACAGATGCCTCTGGTGTCAGCGTCATGTGATAGAACATGCCGCTTTGCAGCATGGTCAGTGGATAGGCATCTTCGATTTCAGGCGGGAGCTTGTCTCGATCAGCCGCGGAAATCAGACTGAACGGCTCTGTATGAAACTCAGGAGAACGATCAATTTCTTTCTGTGCCAGTATTTGAGATAACTCGCTGATGGTTGGGTAACGGAACAGTTCGGGTAATTGGAAGTGGTGTAGCCCGCGTTCTTTGGCGCTGCCCAATGCTTGAATGCCCCGGATCGAGTCGCCACCGAGCGCGAAGAAATTGTCATGAATGCCGACTGGATAAACATCGAGCACGTTGCTCCAAATCGCGGCCATTACTTCTTCAGTCGGCGTTCGCGGCGGAACATACAATTCGTGCATATCGGGTCGCGAGGTTCCCGGAGCAGGCAGCGCTTTGCGATCGATCTTCCCGTTAGCCGTCAATGGAAAGGCTTCCAGCCAGACAGTCGCCGACGGGACCATATATTCCGGTAAACTTTCCTTGAGATAGTCGCGCAATGAATCGCGCTCACCTTCGTCGGTTCCAATTAGATAGGCGACAAGCCGCTTCTCACCCGAGTCGTCATCATGCATCGAGACCAATGCGTCTTTGACGTGCGGATGGCGCTTCAATACTGATTCGATTTCGCCTAACTCGATGCGATATCCACGTATCTTCACCTGATGGTCCAAACGACCGAGATAGCGTACATTTCCATCAGCCTGGAACGTCGCGAGGTCGCCCGTGCGATAAAGCCTTTCGCCGCCTTCACGACTGAAAGGATGCGGTACGAATCGCTCCGCTGTGAGTTCGGGCCGATTCACATAGCCGCGCGCCAACTGTATGCCACCAATGTGCAACTCGCCGGCCACGCCCACGGGCGCCTGATTCATCTGGCGATCAAGAATGTAAATCTCGGTGTTAGTAATCGCCTTGCCAATGGGCACGACGCCGGAGTTGCTTGCTGCGTCGCAGGCCCAGGCCGTCACGTCTACCGCTGCCTCTGTTGGACCATACAGATTGTGCAGCTCAACTTCCGGTAAACGGGCGAAGAATCGTTGCTGCAAGTCAAATGACAGCGCTTCGCCGCTGCAAATTACGCGTTTCAAGTTCTTGCAAGTCGCAATTTCTTCCTCTTCGAGAAACACGCGCAACATCGAAGGCACGAAGTGCATCGTCGTGATCCCCTGCTCGCGGATAGTGCGCACCAGGTATGCGCTGTCACGATGACCTCCAGGTTGGGCCACAACCAGACGCGCTCCCGTGATCAAAGGCCAGAAAAATTCCCACACTGAAACGTCGAAGCTGAAGGAGGTCTTTTGCAACACACGGTCCTCACCAGTTAGCTGATACGCCGCTTGCATCCAATGCAGACGGTTGCAGATGCCCGCGTGGGTGTTCATCGCACCCTTCGGCTGCCCGGTGGAACCAGAGGTGTAGATGCAGTACGCGATGTTCTGTTCGGTCGTGACGGAAAGAGGATTGCTAATACGCTCGGAGCTAAGATCCTTTTGGTCAAGCGGGATGACGATTGCGGGCCGCTCTTCTGGCAGCGACGCGAGCAGGTGTGACTGAGTGAGCAGAATCGGCATGGCCGCGTCAGCCATCATGAACGACTGACGCTGCTCGGGATATTCTGGATCGAGCGGTACGTAAGCGCCGCCGGCCTTCAGTATGCCGAAGAGCGCAACGATCATTTCAATGGAACGATCCATGCAGATGCCGACCAGTGTCTCAGGTCCTACTCCTAGCCTGCGCAGGTGATGAGCCAATCGATTGGCTCGTTCGTTGAGTTGTGTATAAGTAAGCGTTTGATCTTCGAAGCTAAGGGCCACGGCGTCAGGCGTGCGAGCTGCTTGAGTCTCAAAGAGCTGATGAATGAGCCCACGCTCAGTCGACTGTTTCACCGGCTGGTAAAGCTCGTTCAGTTTCAGCAGCGGCAGCATGAAGACAGATTGCTCGGCATCCGCGACGATGCCTTCGAGCAAGGTGCAAAAATGCTGCTGCCAACGCTCGATCGTTTGCGCGTCGAAAAGGTCGGTATTGTATTCCCAGTCAAGCAATAGCTCGCTGGCTGTCTGCGAGATGTTCAGGTTGAGATCAAACTTGGCTACCGGTGGCAGGTTTGAAGAGACAGTGACATCAAGCTCGGGTATGGGCAAAGAATCATCGAGCTTCGTATCCATGTTGAAGATGACTGAGACGAGTGGCGGCCGGCTCGGATCACGGGCCAGCTTGAGCTCTCTGATCAGTTTTCCAAATGGATAGATCTGATGTTCGTACGCATCGAAGACTGTTTTCTTTACGCCCGCGAGATAACTCTTGAAAGACGGGTTTTCAGATATTTGGCTGCGCAGCGGCAACAGGTTCGTACAGTAGCCGACGAGGTTATTGTCGCCCGCGTGTGGTTGTCCCGCCGCCGAAATACCGACGACCAGATCGTTCTGCGTTGAGAGCCGGTGTAAGAGCAATTGAAATGCGGCAAACAAGGTGACGAAAAGCGTGCTGCCGTGCTTGCCGCTTACGCTCCTGAGTTGTTTCAGCAGGGAAGTTTCGATTACTGCACGTTGTCGCGCGCCGGCGTAAGTTTGCAATGGCGGCCGCAGACGATCAGACGGCAATTCGAGTGGCGGTACGGGCTCTGAGAATTGCTCGAGCCAGTATTGTTGCGCACTTGCCATTTCCTCACTTTGCTGCTCGCGCGCTTGTAATTCAGCGTACTCACTGAAACCCATCACGGGCGGTAACGGATTCTGTTCGGCTTGGCATTCGGCCGCATAAAGCACACCAATATCGTGGAGCAAGACACCGTTGGACCAGCCATCGGTGATGATGTGGTGCAACGTTAGCACCAGGAGGTGGTATTGTTCTTCGACTCTGGCCAGACCGAAATGGACCAGCGGCCCTTTCTCCAGATCGAAGACCTGTTGGGCTTGCTTTGCCAACCACTCCGCCACGATGGCGTCGCGCGTTGCTGCATCCTCGTTGCTGAGGTCGACCGGAGATAGATCGAGTGAGATGTCTGGGGAGACGAGCTGAGATTCCCCATCGCTACTGATCGTAATTCTCAAAGCATCGTGGCGCGCGACCACCTTCCGGATGGCCCGGTGCATGGCAAGCAAATCGAATGGGCCACGAAGGTGCATCGTGACGGATTCGTTGTAGGCGCGTGAGGCGTCCTCTCCAAATTGCGTAAGTATCCAGAGTTCTTTTTGAGCGATCGTCGTCGGGATTAAACGCGGCTCAGATGCAGAAACGTCGACTTCTGTGCCGAGGACATTGACCAGTGCTGCTTCAGTCTGCGATATGGGCTCCGGGATAAGTTCGCCGGCGCGCATCTCTGACGCAGCCTCTTTAACGGCGGAGATTATCTTATCGATATCTTGATCGGTGTGAGCCGTAGACAGGAAGCAATTACGGCCCTCCCACGTATACACTCCCTTTTCCAGCAAATGGTAGAAGAACAGCTCGGCCAGCTTGATCTGTTCGGAAAAAACAAAACGGAACAGCGAGCCGAAATGGACCATTCGGATTGGAATCTGTTTGCGTTCGAAATAAGAGTTCAGTGTTGCCGCGAGCTCTGCCGTGCGTGCGTTGAGTCGCTCCTGTAACTGTGGCCCGCTCTTTTTCAATTGCGTGAGGGCTGAGCAGACCGCAGACATCGTCACCGGATGCATGAAGTACGTTCCTGCTACATAGGTCCGTTCGGCGCGGGGGAACGACTTGTCACCATAATTCCACTGGCCACCATCGATCGCATCAATGTATTTGGCCTTCCCAGCTACCACGGCCACCGGAACGCCGGCTCCGATGCCCTTACCATACGTGACGAGATCGGCCTCGACACCGAATGCAGCTTGTACTCCACCCGGATGCACGCGGAAACCCGTAATGACCTCATCAAAGATCAAAGCCGTGCCTGACTCGCGCGTCAGCTTGCTCAATGCGCGCAGAAACTCAACCGGCTGCAAATCGGGTCGGCGACTTTGGACCGGTTCGACCAACACTGCTGCCAGCTCGTGAGCGTGTTTTGACAACAGTTCCAGCGACTTGGGATCACCATATTCGAGCACCATCACGTTGTCCGCTGAGCTTGCAGGTATGCCGGGAGCTATCGGCGCCATGCACGTATCTCCGTCCAGACTGGCGGAGGGCCGGACCAGCACCTCGTCAAAGAACCCGTGATAAGAACCTTCAAAGAACGCAATTTTTGAACGGCCGGTGACGGTGCGCGCCAGACGTAGTGCAATCATCACCGCTTCGGTGCCTGAGTTACAAAAACTGACTCGCTCAACACCTGTCAACTCGCGCACGAGCTCGGCTGCCTGTCCCACTGAATGAGAGATCAGACCCATTTGAATGCCCTGCTTGAAGTGTCCTTGCAAACCTTCAATGGAAGGCGGTGTGTGACCAAATAAAAGCGCGCCATATCCCATCGCAATATCAACGTACTCGTTTCCATCTATGTCCCGGACCCTGCCTCCTGAAGCACGCTCCGCGACAAGTGTGTAAAGCATCTCTTTCCAGAGCAGACGGAATCCTGCTGATGTGCGGCTGTCGGCCAGGATCAAACGACGGTCGTGCGCCTGCTGTTTTGATTTGTTGGTGCGCTTACAGAATCTCTCAATCAGTTCGTCGAGGTGTTGTTGTTGGCGCGGGTTTAGTTCACCGGCAGAGCCTGGTCGAGAAGGTTTGTAAGGAACGTAACTCTCGGAAGTGGTTTGAGCGGGTGTGGATGATGGCTGATCAACGACAACGATAGCTGGACTTGATTCAACTGAAACGGGTGCGTTGATCTCGTGCGGCGCCGGCGCCATTGCCGGTGCGGTCGTGGTCGCGGGAGTTGAAATAGCTTTTCCATTAGCATGACCGCCGCGCAGGAGCTGTAATTGCTCAGCCATGATTCCAAGCTGCTGCGCAATGATCTGGGAGAGGGCTGTGTTTGGCGCAGCGCTTTCTTTTTGGCCGTTTGATGACTGGCTGCTCAAAGATTTTGCTACTTCATGAATCGTTAGTTCGACTGAAGGATGTTCGGAATTCATATTTACCACTCCGCTTGAAGAGAAGTTTGACACTTCTGCTGCGACTTCGGGCTGAGGTTCTTCAGCCGGCAACTGGCTTTCGACATAAGCCGCCAATTCTTTTAAATTTGGGTTATCTTCCACCAGCACGCGGAAAGGGATCTTCACGCCAAGCGTGCGCTGAATTGTCTGCGTAGCCTGGATCATGGTGAGCGAATCAACACCCAATTCCAGTAGCGTTACATCGATCTCCACTTGATCGGCGGTAATGCCGGCAATGCGCGCGAAGACATTTTTCAAATCAGAGAGAACTCTATCGACCCTCGACGATTGAGACATTTTTTTGTGCCTTTTGGTGGCTAAACTAGGTTTCGCGTAATGCTTTGAGCTGGAGGCCCATGACGTGCAATTGAGCTTTTACAACTTGCTCCAGATCAGGATCGAGACTTGATGGTGTTAAGTTCAGGTGTGAAGCTCCGTTACCGTTTGGCGGTGCGAATACCTCGGGCTCCGGTGCCGGTTGCGCGGGTCGCTGATCGGTGGTGGCAACGGGACGCTCGATCCAGTACCGCTTTCGTTCGAAGGGATATGTAGGCAACGGAATGCGCTGGCGGCGCTCGTGAGCATAAAAACCAGACCAATCGATTTCGACGCCTGCGAGCCAGAGTTTTCCAACGGCACTTATTAAAGACATCAGGTCGCCCTCGGGAGTGTCTGAGTCATGGGCGCACGCGATGGCTTGTTGCGAATCCGAATTGCCATTTTGTCGGGCCAGGTTCGTCAATGTTTGTCCCGGACCCACTTCCAGGAGAACGCAATCGGGTTCTTTCAGTATCTGCTTTAGACCGTCGGCGAATCGAACGGTGCTTCGCAGATGATCAACCCAGTAGTCACGACTCAATGCCAGCTCAGGAGTAATCCAATCGCCGGTAACGTTTGATACGTAAGGAACCTGCGGCTCTCGTAACTGAATGCGACTAACAACCTGGCGGAAAGGCTCCAGGATCGGCCCCATCATCTTTGAATGAAAGGCATGTGAAGTGTGCAAACGCCGGCAGGCGACTTCTTGTTTCTCCAGCTCACGCTGCAATGCGTTGATTGCTTCGTTTGGTCCAGACACGACGCAACGTTGCGGAGCGTTAATCGCAGCAAGCGACAATCCAGGACCCATCAACGAGCGAATTGATTCTTCCGCCAGAGGCACCGCTAACATGGCTCCGGTGGGCGCCTGTTGCATCAGCCTTCCTCTGGCGGCGACCAGCTTCAAAGCATCTTCCAGGGTAAAGACACCGGCCAGACATCCGGCGACGTATTCACCGATGCTGTGACCTATCATCGCCCAGGGTCTGATTCCCCATTCCTGCCACAACTGCGCCAGCGCATATTCAATAACGAAGAGCGCTGGTTGGGCCAAAGAAGTTTGCTTCAACTGCTCCTGCGCCTCTGCGGAGTTCGAGCGCGGATAGAGTACGTCGCGCAGATCAAGGCCCAGTTCAGGTTCGAGTAGTCGTGAACAGCGATCGATCTCCTCCCGGAAAGTTCGTTCATGTGCGTAGATCTCCCGGGCCATGTTGAGGCGCTGAGATCCTTGTCCGGGAAACATAAACACAACCAGCCGGCGTTTCGGTTCGTGGCCCGTTAAAACACGTCGAGAATTGTGAGACTGTAGCGCAGCGATTGCATCCGGGAGATCTTTACACGCTACGACCTTGCGATGTTTGAAAACTTTTCTGCCTGTCACCAACGTGTAAGCTGCGTCCGCTGGATTAAGATCAGGATGTTGGCTGAAGTGCTCGGCCAAATTACTCGTAGCAGTTTCCAACGCGGAATCTGTTTTGGCTGACAGCGCCAGCAACTGCCATGGTCTTGACGGCCCAGAGGGCGCAGCAGGAGGGGCCTCTTCCAGAATGATATGCGCGTTGGTGCCGCCGATGCCGAAAGAACTTACGCCTGCTCGTCTGGGAACCGGGCCATTCCATTCCGACAGTTTGTTATGGACGTAGAACGGGCTGTTCTCGAAATCAATTGCCGGGTTTGGTTGATTGAAATGCAGGCTCGGAGGTATCGACTTATGTTTGAGGGCCAGGACAGTCTTAATTATTCCGGTGACTCCCGCGGCAGAGTCCAGGTGTCCAAGGTTGCTTTTAACTGAGCCAACGCCGCAAAAGCCTTTTTTATCAGTCGTGGCCCTGAATGCTCTCGTGAGCGCCTGAATCTCGATAGGATCGCCAAGCGCAGTGGCAGTGCCATGTGCTTCGATGTAGGAGATCGTTTCCGCGCTCACTCCGGCATTCGCCAACGCTTCGGCAACCACGCTGGCTTGTCCTTCTACACTCGGTGCGGTGTAGCTCACCTTCATCGAACCGTCGTTATTGACAGCAGAGCCTTTTATGATGGCGTCGATGTGATCGCCGTCAGACAAAGCCTCCGCCAGCCGTTTCAGGACCACGACTCCGACCCCGCTGCCAAAAATCGTCCCCTGTCCCTCAGCATCAAAGGATCGGCAATGACCGTCAGGCGAATAGACTCCACCTTCAACCGTGTAGTAGCCGTCACGCAGGATGGTCTGAACGTTACTGGCCCCAGCCAAAGCGATATCACACTCTTCAGCGAGTAATCCCTGACACGCCAGGTGGATGGCCATCAAAGAGGTCGAGCAGGCGCTTTGGACCATCACGCTCGGCCCGCGCAAGTTCAACTTGTAGGAGGCGCGCGTCATCATGTAGTCCTTGTCACTGGCGAGGAGTAGAGACAACTGTTCCAGTGGCCCGAACTCTGGATTTTTGAAAAGGTTCACGAGGAAGTAGCTGTTTATTCCGGCCCCCGCATAAACAGAGATGAGGCCGTCGTACACGTCCGAACGGTAGCCAGCATTTTCCAACGCCTCCCAGGCGGTTTCGAGAAACAGCCGGTGCTGCGGATCCAGTAGCTCTGCTTCTCTGCGAGTAAAACCAAAAAAGGAGGCATCGAAAAGATCCATGTCTTCCAGCACGACCGCCGCCTTTACAAATTGACCGCTGGCAAGCACTTCGGGATCGACGCCCCGAGCCAGAACCTCCTCATCGCTGAAGAAAGAGATCAGCTCGTCGCCATCGCGCAGATGCTTCCAGAACTCATCAAGGTTGCGGGACCCTGGATACCGCCCAGCCATTCCGATGATGGCTATTTCAGTTCCGTCAAAGCCACTCATGATCAACTTCTAACGTTCTTTGAGCCTGCGAAGCCACTAATGATCAATGTTCTTTGGAGCCTGCGGAGCAGGCGAAGGCATATAGCCTGGGGTGGAGCGAGGCTTTGCGAGCGCAACCCCAGGATCCTTTTAACGACAACGGATCAGCCCGTGAAAACGGGCGGCAGCGCAAGGATTCGTGAGACTTGGTACTGGTTCAGTTTGAAAGAAACGCCTTCGGCGTTTGAATCAATTTTCAAACTGAACCAGTACTTGAAACTCTCACCCGCCTAACTCGCTGTATATTCTTTCTGGCTGAGTCGTTCCTGAGCTTTTGTCTTCCGTCTTTCACCACGGCTTTGCTCTTCTTTAAACTCAGGTTTCTCGTCCTGATCTTTCGTGAGAAGTTTGGCGAGTGCGCTAATCGTGGCGCCTTCAAAAATCATCGCTGGTGGAATCTCGACGTTGAACTCCTTACGCAGACGTGAGAGCACTTGAATGGCAAAGAGCGAGCTTCCACCTAATTCAAAGAAGTTGTCGTGAACTCCCACCTCTTCCAGGCCCAGCACGTCCTGCCATATCTGTGTGATCCTGCGTTCAGCGTCGCTTGCCGGTGGTACATAATCGCTGTGCTGCCTGATGTTGGTCGGAACGACCTTTGTTTTTTGCTGCGCTTTGATGGCGGTGAGAAATCGTTCGCCGCTGGCTTTCGCGGCTTGCTCAAGTGTGAGTTGAAGGTCCTGCGGAGAAACTATCACTTGCGGCTCGAGTTGTGCAGCGAGGATACGATCGAGCGCTTCGACACCGTCTGCTGGAGAAATGCGTCCTTTATAAATCTCCAGGTCCTCAGTTGAACCTGACTCGGAATCGCCCTGGGAAGGTTCCTGAAACAGGTGCGCCGCCATGCCGACCTGCTCCCACGCACTCCAGTCGATCGACACTGCGAAGCGACCAGTTCTAGCGCGATAGTACTGCGCAAACAGATCCAGAAAAGCGTTTGCGCCAACGTAATCGACCTGACCCAACCGCCCGACGATCGCGCTCAGGGAAGAGAAGAGGACGAAGAAGTCCAGCGGAATGTCTTCCACTAGTTTCTCGAGCACGCGAGTGCCCTTGACCTTTGCGGCAAACACTTCGCGGACGCTTTCAGGTTTCTTGATCTGCATCAACCCGCCGGCTGGAATTCCGGCGGCGTGAATGATCCCGTTGAGTTCGTCGAAGCTTTCGCGTACGCGCGCAAAGATGTCGCGCATAGCCTGCTCGTCTGCGACGTCAGCACTCAGGATCAAAACTTCAGAGCCTGATTCCTCCATTTGACGAATGCGGCTAATTGTCTTGCTCACTCGATCGTCAGAGCCGTGAGTCTCAAGCCACTCGGGCCACCGTTCTTTCGCAGGGAACGTGGAACGGTTAAGCAATACCAACCGGGCGCGGCAGGTGCGGGCCAGGTAATCGGCGACTTCGAGCCCGAGTCCACCGAGACCGCCAGTGATCAAATAAACACCACCGTTCCTGAGGACGGCACGATGGTCTGCTGCCTGGTGCAAGGCAACTGGCTCATAACGTTGTAGCCAGCGGCGATTGTCACTATAAGCAACGATCGGCTCGGCCTTTGGCGCAGAAAGCTCGGCAAGAATTTGCTCAGCAAGCCACTGCTCCTGGCGACTTCCTTCCGGCGGAACAGTGATATCGATGCTCTGGGAACTGACGTTCGGATACTCGCGCGGAAACACCTGGCATGGACCAAGAACGATCGCCTTTTCCGGATGCAACTCCTCGGCTCCCGTCACCTGCCTGATCCCGTTCGAGACAAGCACGAGTTTAAGTGGATCCGTAATGCCCGCGCGTCCAATCGATTGGGCCAGGCAGAGAAGATCAAAGAACCCTCTTTCACCAAGTCCGGTGAGGTCGTCCAGCTTCGCGGAAAGATCCGGAGTCACATTCCAGAAATTGACAATGGTTTCCGGCTGTAAGCTTCGCGAAGAAAGCTCCTGTAACAATGCGTCGTAGTCTTCAGGGCACTCGGGATTCAACTCGATCGTTGCCTCGTCGTGCTTTCGAAAAGTAGGACCTTGTCCGACCCAGATGACGTGCTGATATTTCTGTTTGGCCAGCTCGAGGAAGCGCGACGTAAGTCCAAAGCGGTCCGCGAAAACCAGGATGCTTTTGCCTGGCGTTGATGGTTTTTGATTTCCGTTTATTGCCAGACGCGGCGTTTCCTTCCACGCCGGCACGGAAAACCAGTTTTCCAGCTCCAGGCGTTTGTTGTAAGGCTTGCTGCGTGGACCGAGTTGATTTGAGTTCGAGCGCAGATCCAGGTCGACCCAGTGTCTTTGGCGATCAAAAGGATAGGTGGGTAGAGGCACACGTATTCGTTGCTCGTTCACATTGAAGGCTGCCCAGTCAGGCTCAACTCCGGCCAGCCAAAGCTGTCCCAACGTTCTTAATAGATAAGGAATATCTTTCTGGCGCTCGCGCGGGCCTGGAATGGAGGAGATCATCAACTGTTCCGGGTTCTTATTAGGATGCCATTTTGCAAGAGTTTTCAAAGTGAAGCCTGGACCAACTTCAAGCAGTATTGCCTCAGGAGTTTTCAGGAGTTCTTCCACGCCATTCGCGAAGCGGACAGTTTGCCTCATGTGTTTGACCCAGTAATGCGGGTCGGTAGCTTCGTCGTCCGTGATCCAGGTGCCTGTCACATTGGAAATAAATGGTATTCCCGGCGGGTTGAGCTCCATGCCTTTGACGAATTGCAAAAATTGATCGAGTGCGGGTTCTATCAAGGCTGAATGAAACGCGTGCGAGGTCCGAAGTCGCTGGCATGCTATCCCTTTGCCAGTCAGTTCCTGCTCGAATTGCTCGATCGCTTCGTCTACACCAGAGACGACACACTGACCAATTCCATTGACCGCAGCTACCGCGAGCTTTTCGTCCAGCATTTTTCGCAACTGGCTCTCGCCCATCTGAACGGCCAGCATCGAGCCGCCGGGTAAGCTTTGAATCAAGCGCCCGCGTTCAGCAATGAGTTTGAGCGCGTCGTCAAGCGAGAACACACCGGCAAGACACGCCGCGGTGTACTCGCCAATGCTGTGCCCGATGAGTGCAGCAGGCTGCACGCCCCATTCCATTAAAAGGCGTGCCAACGCATACTCGATCACGAAAAGAGCGGGTTGAGTGAATGAAGTCTGATCCAGTTTCTTTGCAGCTTCGTCGCGCTCGCTCTCGTGCGGATAGAGCCGGCTTCGCAAATCAACACCGAGAATAGGTTTCAAGTAGAGTGAACAGTAGTCGACTTGCTCCCGGAAGATCGACTCGGAGTGATAGAGATCAGCTCCCATATTCACAAACTGAGAACCTTGACCCGGAAACATGAAAGTCAGAGGTCGCTGTGCCGGATCTTGCACGGATGTCGAAAGGTGGTCGGGCGTCGCCTGCAAAGCAGCAATTGCTTCGTCAGAGTTGTTACAGACGAGCATGCGGCGATGCGGGAAAGTTTTTCGCCCCACCCTTAATGTATGGGCCACATCAGCCAGCTTCACTGACGGATTCTGTTTCAGAAAATCGACAAGATTGGCGCAAATCGTGTCAAGCGCGCCGGCTGTTTTGGCTGATAGCAATAACAGTTGTGATGGTCTGGTTGGCCCGGAAAGCGTGCGAGCAGGCGCTTCCTCCATTACCACGTGCGCGTTCGTACCGCTCAGACCAAACGAACTGACGCCTGCTCTCAGAGGTGTGGCGCCCCGGTCCCAGCGACGAAGTTTCGTGTTAACGAAGAAGGGCGAGCTGTCGAGTTCCAGTTGCGGGTTGGGCGTTTCAAAATGCAGGCTCGGCGGAATCTGCTGATGATGCAGCATCAGGGCAGTTTTGATCAGACCCGCGACGCCTGCGGCGGTATCGAGATGCCCGATACCGCTTTTCACCGAACCAACTGCGCAGAAATTCTTTGCTGTTGTGTGTGCGCGAAAAGCTTTCGTCAGCGCCTGGATCTCTATTGGGTCTCCGAGAGGTGTTCCGGTGCCGTGCGCCTCGACATAAGTAATTGTCTCCGCCGAAACACCAGCGAGCCCTTGGGCCAACGCAATCACCTCCGTCTGGCTGTTGACACTAGGCGCCGTATAACCTGCTTTGAGCGAGCCGTCATTGTTAGTCGCAGCACCGAGGATCACGGCCCAGATGTTATCGCCATCGGCGCGAGCATCTTTGAGTCGTTTCAAAACCACTACGCCGGCTCCGTTTCCAATTACAGTGCCTTTGGCTCTGGCATCGAAGGCGCGACAATGTCCGTCAGGAGAATTAATGCCTCCTTCTGTGTACATGTACCCGATCTTTTGCGAGGCCATGATGGTGGAGCCACCGGCCAACGCCATGTCAACTTCATAGTTGAGTAAACTTTGACATGCCATGCTGATTGCAACCAGTGAAGTGGAGCAGGCAGTCTGCACAGTCACGCTGGGACCGCGTAGGTTCAGCTTGTAGGCTACGCGGCCCGTCAGGTGATCATTCTTGTTGTAGATGAATGCCGCGGAAAGGAGGTCTGAGTCTCGCAGATAACCGGCAGAAGATAGATGGTAGAGAAGGTAAGTGTTAGCACCCGCTCCACCGTAGAGTCCGATCAAATTTGGATGTTTGCCGGCATAGTAACCGGCGTGTTCGAGCGCCTCCCAACAACACTCGAGAAAAAAACGATGTTGTGGATCGGTCATCTCCGCTTCTTTAGGAGTGAAACCAAAGAAGTGAGCATCGAAGTTTTCGATGTCCTCGAGTATCCCACCTGCCTTTATGTAGTTGGGATTTTTCAGGTCAGCCGGATCGACTCCCGCTTGCTCAACTTCTTCGTCGGAAAAGAATGAGATCGACTCAACTCCGTTTCGCAGGTTGTGCCAGAATTGATCTATGTTCTTTGCTCCGGGAAAGCGACACGCCATTCCCACTATCGCGATACTTTCCGCTGGTTCCTGCTGATCAGTGATCTTCATACTTTCATCCTTCGGCAATTTTTGAAGTTTCTCTGTGCAATCCAGGCACAGTGTCGCGATCCATTGGCTTGGGGTCGGAGCACCTCGTTATTTGCGTCGAGACAAACTTCCGCGCTGTTGTCAGTATGCTCGTCGCCAGTACTATTCGTTCTTGAGTGAAATTGAGTGAGACGAACTATGCGCAGAGCTACCGCATTTTGCGCCAAAGCAGCCGCAGCCTTTTAGGTTCAGCAGTTGAGATTATGTTGGGTTAGTTTTCACTTCGGAGAAAATCTGTCGAGGCCCTGGTGCGAAAACCAACTTGTACTACAAATACTAATCGCGTAACCGGTGTTCATGCTATACAACCTGAACATCAGTCCGAGCTCTTCGGGATTCGATAAACGCCGCTAGCCTGCTGATTTACCTGCCAGGAAAACCAGCCGACGTATAGGGGACTAAGTGGCGTGCCTTGGTTTCAAAACAATCTGGCGGCTAAAATCCGCCACAAAATTACTCCGAACTACCGAGAAAAAGTGCGAAGTATTTGTATGAGGTCTGACATGAGAGCAGACCATATTAAAAATTTTTGCCGACTAGAGGGCGTGGATTATATGACCTCGGAATATGCGTGTCAAGAATTCGAATTGCGTACTCAGTCACGCAAAACGAACACACGAGATTGGCATGTTTTGTCAATTAGGCGCAGAGTTTTGCGCCGCCGCGTGCTTCCGGCCCGCCACGAGCCCTCAAGATATTGCTCGAATGGAATGGGTCCGAGGCCGGCGACGAACGATAACGCTGCGTCGCGCGACTGCAGCGACACACGCTCGTACAGCGCGCGGTCTGTCAAAACACGGCTCAGCGTTTCCACCCACGGGCTCACGTCTTGGTCAGTTGAAATCCTAAAATAACAGGATCGTACGATCTTCTAAATTTTATCCATGGTTTTCCGTCTGCTATAGTGCTGAACTAATCGGCTAGGACGAAAGAGGATCGTCCAAATGAATACTGTTTTTCATGACCTCCGCTACGCAACCCGAATGTTGAGGAATAACTTAGGATTTACATTAGTTGCCGTGCTGACCCTCGCTTTTGGCATTGGCGCTAATACGGCGATCTTCAGTGTGGTCAACGCTGTAGTTCTTCGGCCGCTCCCATTTCCAAAACCAGAACAGATCGTAATCATTCGCGATGATTTGACTGGACGGCAAATTGAAAATGTTGGTATGTCGGTTGATGAGCTCAAAGATCTGCAAGAGCGTTCGGGTGCTTTCCAGCAGGTCTCCGCGGTCTGGCCTGTGGACGCGAATCTAACCGGCTCTGAACGACCGGAACGAATCGAATTGCTGGCCGTCAGTCCGAATTACTTCACATTGCTAGGCGCGCACGCTCAACTTGGTCGTGTATTCGGACCTGAAGAACAGCAAGCAAAGGGTTTCGCCGAGGGTGTCGTAATTAGCGACGGACTTTGGAAACGCCTCTTTGGCAGTGATCGAAACATCCTTGGTCGTAAAGTTTATGTGGACACGGACCTTTACACAATCATTGGCGTAATGCCGCCCGAATTTCATCACCCTGGCAAAACCCTGCGAAATGATGTCGACATATGGGCGACTGCGGGATTCTCGGCAAATCCATTCGGTCCTCCGGTACGCGCGCAACGAATGCTTCCGGGTGCCATTGGGCGCTTGAAAGACGGAATAAACATAAACCAGGCACAGGCAAAAGTTGATGGTCTTGTTGCGAACCTGCAGACGGAGTTTCCGAACGAATATCCTCCACAGGCCGGTTGGTCCGTTCGCGTTTTTTCCGCACACCAGCAGTTAGTCGGCAACGTGCAAACTATTCTATACGTCGTTCTCGCTGCTGTCGGCTTGGTATTACTAATAGGGTGCGTCAACCTGGCTAACCTGATGCTCGCACGATCTAGCGGGCGCCGTCGAGAAATGGCCATTCGCCTCGCACTGGGAGCAAGTCGCCGACGCCTCATCATTCAGCTTCTAACGGAGAGTTTGCTGCTTGCGTTCATTGGCGGTGCACTTGCTCTTGTCGTGCTCGTGGTAATACTGAAAGGCTTCGTCCAATTTATACCGGCGGATATTCCTCGACTACATGAGATCGAAATTAATCTGACCGTTTTGGGGTTTGTCTTTCTCATCTCGACCATCACCGGATTGCTCTTCGGACTCGTTCCTGCCATGCAATCGTCCAGACCTGACGTCATCTCCAATCTGAAGGAGGGTAGTCACGGATCCGGATTCGGACTGGCGACTAATCGTTTTCGCAGTGGGCTTGTAGTACTCGAGTTCGCCCTGTCGCTAATTCTGATGATTGCGGCGGGATTACTCCTCCGGAGCTTTGGCCGGCTGCTTGAGGTGAATCCAGGTTTCAATCCCGAGAATGTATTACTCGCTCGTGTCTGGCTGCCGGTTCCAAACAATCCGGAGCTCGATCCGTATAGAGATCCGTTAAAGCGAGCCGGATTCATAAAGGAATTGCTGCAACGGGTAAGTGCGATTCCGGGCGTCCGCAATGCCGCGATAAGCAGCGGTAATGCTGTGCCGCTGGTTGGTCCACCTAATTCCGGTGGCTTTGCGATCGAAGGTGATGCCGTAACTAACAACGCTATCCCCACCTCGCAGATTACTGTGGTCTCGCCAGATTACTTTCGAACGATCGGGACACCTCTGAAACGCGGCCGATTCTTCACCGACGCAGACGACCGGCAAGCGCCTCAGGTTGTCCTGATTGACGAAGCACTTGTGGAACGTTACTTCAACAATCGAGATCCGCTGGGAGTGCGAATAAAAAGGGGTGGTCCATTATCAAACGCGCCGTGGATGACGATTGTAGGGATTGTCGGAAACATCAAGACTGACGGATTCGATCAACCTGATCAACCTCACCTTTACTATCCTATTTTCCAAAATCCAGTATACGCCATGGCGATATACCTACGGACCGACGTCGCCCTATCGACCATGACGCAGTCGCTGCGCGAACAGGTGCGCACGCTGGATCGAGATTTACCCGTTTTTGGTGAGCGCACTATGACGCAGGTAGCAGCTGAATCTATGAGTCGTCGCAGGTTTGCGATGCAACTAGTTGGGTTGTTTGGAATACTCGCACTGCTTCTTGCTGCCGTGGGCATCTATGGTGTCATCGCGTATTCCGTAACACAAAGAACACGTGAGATTGGCATTCGCGTAGCATTGGGTGCAAGTAAAAGCGCAATTCTGCGTTGGGTCCTCAAACAGGGACTAATGTTAACGATAGCTGGGGTCGTAGTAGGGCTGGTTGGAGCACTTGTACTAACGAGATTGCTACGAAGTCTATTGTTCGGTATTGGACCAACAGATATTGTGACATATGGTGTCCTGGCAGCACTGCTAACAGTTGTGGCTTTGATCGCTTGCTATGTCCCCGCACGCAGAGCTACAAAAGTCGATCCGCTAGTGGCTCTGCGATATGAATAGAATTATCTTGCGCAGGCGGCAATTGATTGATCTGCATCGGCCGCATCACTCCTTCCGAAGTGTCAACGTCGGGTCGATCCTGCACGCGAGTGTGGAGCAAGATCCAGATTCGGCCCTTAGCCGGCATTCTGATCAGTGACGGTATTCTGATTAGTGACGGCATTCTGATCAGCGATGGCATCCTGATTAGCGTCGGTTTCTTATTAAACGATGGAATCCTGATCAGTGATGCAATTCTGATTAGCGACACCACTCTGGCTAACGACTTTCAGTTGCAAGCTCAAGCAGCGCTGATTAACGGTGACGCTACTACTTCGATGCCTGTCGTTATAGACAGCGGCGTCGATTTTACAGGCTTCTGATGTTGGCGGCGACGAGTATCAGGTGGCAAATCGCTGAAGCGTTTCCCTGGGACAGCGCACCGCGCTATCTGTTGCATGATCGGGATTATATTTACGGAGCAGCATTCCATGAGCGAGTTGGCGAAATGGGCATCCGGGAAGTACTGACAGAGCCACGATGTCCTTGGCAGAACGCTTATGCGGAGCGCTTTATCGGCTCTCTGCGACGGGAGTGCCTGGACCACATAATCGTTTTCAATGAATCTTCCTTGCGGCGCATTCTGAAGGCCTACTTCGAGTACTACGAACACGCTCGAACACATCTGGCGCTGGAGAAAGACGCGCCAGCATCCAGAACCATTCAGCCTCCTATACTGGGTACAGTCATCGAGCTGCAATAACACTGCCGTAGTGGAGTGGACGTAAGTTTGTTGTCCGATCTACCGAATTGAGTTTTTGGTAACCACAGGCCACTACCTATCGAGCTACAAAAAAAGTACATTAGACACGAATGTATGGCCTCTGGTGGCATGAGAGACTGACCGAGCCGATGTGGCTCGGCTTTTTTCACGACGAACTTGCAACCTTATCGCCGCCGCGTCATTCTTTATTGTGAGAGAACATGGTCGAGTGGCTGGCGACGAGCAACTAGATAAATGTCAGGAACGCAACCTTAACCGCTCAAGCTTCCAACAATCAGGGGACAGGGCTCATGTCCTGAGAAGGGAAAGAACAAGATGCGAAATCTATCCGTGGTCATGCTGGCGATAATTTTAGCGGCGATAAGCAACTGCGCGTTTGCACAGCAACGGGGCTTTATCAACATAGAAAATGGAAACCTAACGTCGAGGCTGGCCACTGCGCGCCAGCAAGGGCACTCCCGTGCGGGCTCGACTCCGGCGCATTCCTACTGGATTGCGTATGGCTTTCCCGTGCGTCCGAATGTAGCAGTTGACGTGGTGATCAAAGGCGCCGAAGGACAATCAGAGTTTAGTGGAGCGATGACGGGAAACGTCGGTGCCTACGAAACGCGTAACCTCGGAATCTTTTTACTATACTCAGAAGCAAGCAATACTGCGCAAAGGGAGCTGCCGGTTCGCGCGGAGGTTTACAATCTCGATCGGCAGCGTGATTACGACGGCCTGCCGGTTTACTGGCTAGGGCGCGCGAGTGCGACGGAAAGTTTTTCCCTGTTGAGCAGTCTTATCAGTCAAACTGATGACCATCAGATCGCGGAAAATTTGACGGAGGGGATCGCGCTCCATGACGATCCGCAGGCAGAAAACATACTTCAGGAACTCGCGCGGAAGAACCGCTTGGAGGCTGTCCGGGTGCGCGCGATTTTTTGGCTCGGCCGGTTAGGTGGGCATAGTCCGCTGTTGTCCGCTTTAGCGCGCGATGCGAATGAGTCACTTCCTGTGCGACAGGCAGCCGTACGGGCAATCGGCAAAGGTCCCGGCACTCAGGCGGTTGCCATGCTTCGCGAGTTGTATGGGTCCGTGAATGATCGAATCGTCAAGGAAGAGATCATTGACTCTGCGGCGAAAAGCCACGAGCAGGATGCCGCCGTAGAGTTCCTGACGCAGGTCACCCAGAGTGAAGAGAATCCGGAATTGAGAGGACGCGCGCGGTCGCGCTTGGAAAAGGTGACGGGTGAGAAACAGCGTAGTAAGGCCGATAAACGATTGGATAAATCCATCAAGAATAAGACACCTTAAAAGGTGGTTTGAGCGCGGCCTTTGTGCTCTTTCTGTGTCTTTGATTGTCCTTCAGCAAAAACACGAAGAAAGCACAAAGGTTGCACCGAAATGAGCTCCTAATCTCAGCCCAACTTCTCCACTCATCCGTGAGCTCGTGAGCTATGTCTGGATCAGATTGGTCTGCCTCCAGATTCAGTCGAGTTCACGACAGACAGCGCTCTAGCTTTAAGGTTAAAATAATGGCCTCGAAAAAATTGGATGGTTCTACCCCGGGGGCTATCTCCGACAGTCGCAATAGGTTTTCGGCGGGCAAGACACAGAAGACGTCCTACAAAAACTAACTCTCGTTTGTCAGTTGAGGATTGGTTTTTGTACGGAAGCCGTGTCTGTGGAGTTGTCTCTCGAACTATTTAACTCCCTGCGACCGAAAGGCCGGTTTCAAGAAATCTCATCAATGTCCATGTGCAGGTTCCCCTATGCAAAATAGATCCGTCGCGCGGCCACTCTTTCCACGATACATCTTTCCCGATTCAATCCCCACTGTGCTGCACAAAGTTGCTTTCACTCGAGGTGTTCAGAAAATTGTGAAGTTTCGATGGCAAGCCTACGCCGATCGACGACGACAAGCTATAGTAAGCTGAGGTACCGACCAGGTTCCTTGCAAAGCAGCAAAGAAGCACAAGAGACATAGAAAAGCGAACAAAGCGTTTTGTGCCTTACGTGCTTTTGGGCATGATTTTTTAGCAAAACCACGTTAAGTGTAAAATGAAGCCTTATGGAAACCTTACTTAAAGACATTCGTTACGGAGTTCGTGCCTCATTAAAGCATCCAGGCTTTTCTGCGATTGTGATTTTCACGCTCGCAGTTGGTATTGGCGCCAGTACGGCGATTTTCACAGTCGTGAATAGCGTCATGTTACGGCGTTTACCTTATCGCACCTCCGATCGCATCGTTGCCATTCAGGAGATAAATCAGGAGGGTAAGCGCATTCAGGCCACCGCCCCCAACTTTCTCGACTGGCGAGCGCAGAATACTGTCTTCGAACAACTGGCTGCTATCAAGTCCGCCAACGCCAACCTGACATTCTCCGATCAAGCCGAACGAATCGAGATGGCCCAAACGTCAGCCAACTTCTTCGACGTTTTCGGAGTTGGACCACAACTCGGCCGTCTCTTCATTCAGGCGGATGAGCAAGCAGGACACGAACCAATTGTAATCCTCAGTGACGTCTTGTGGCGCCGCAGGTTTGGTGCTGACCCGGGAATTATCGGAAAACCGATCACACTTGATGGCAAGAACTATGCAGTCGTTGGCATAGCGCCAGCCGGCTTTCAGTATCCCGACAAAACCGAAGCGTGGCTGCCTCCACTTAAACTCGCGCCTGAGTTCAACGAGCGCATCGAAGTGACTCAGAATCGCGGCATGGGCTACTTGAGCGCGGTTGCCCTTTTAAAACCGGGCGTGTCCGTGCAACAAGCCGCCGGTGAAATGGAAACGATCACAGGGCGTTTGCGGCAGCAGTATCCAGAAACCAACACCAATCGTTTCGATCGCGTAGTTTCGCTTCACGATCAGCTCGTTGGTAATTCCGACACGATTCTGTGGTTACTGTTTGGCGCGGTCGTGTTTTTACTGCTCATCGCGTGCGCAAACGTAGCGAATCTTTTGCTGGCAAACGCTGCCTCTCGGAGCAAAGAGATAGCAGTTCGCGCCGCGCTCGGCGCATCACGGGCGCGTGTGATGCGGCAACTATTAACGGAGAGCGCGATTCCTGCGCTGACCGGTGGCGCGCTTGGTTTATTGCTCGCAGTCGTTGGTGTCGCTGCGATCACGAGATTGTTGCCGCAGGATTTTCCGCGTTTGCGCGAGATCGGCATGGACTGGCGCGTACTTGCTTTTACCCTGGGAGTGTCAGTGCTCACTGGATTTCTCTTCGGCTTCGCACCCGCACTCCACATCTCGAGGACCGACGTCCAGGAAGTAGTTAAGGAGAGCGGTCGCGGCACCGCCGGCAGTGCACGTAGCAGTCGGCTGCGACATGCATTGATTATTGCGGAAGTGGCGTTGTCGGTTGTATTGCTTGCAGGCGCGGGACTCTTATTCCGGAGTTTTCTGCGATTGCAGTCAGTAAATACCGGCTTCACGCCACAACAAGTGCTAACTGCGAGACTGTCGCTCTCCGGTCCACAGTTTAAGGGCAACGCGGATTACGCCGCGTTTTACGATCAGGTGTTGGCGCGCGTTCGCGCTATCCCTGGGGTGCAACAGGCAGGTGTGATTAGTACCCTGCCACTCAGCAAAGGTCCAACTACCGCATTCAGAGTTGAAGGGCGTCCGATTCTTCCCATCGACAAGTGGGTGCCGACGAATTTCCGCAGTGTCAGTCCCGACTACTTCCGGGCGATGAATATTCCGATAATGCAAGGCCGCGCCTTCACTGAACAGGACGACAATACTGCGCCTGTAAGGGTGATGATTAATCAGGCGTTGGCTCAGCGTGACTTTCCCGGCGAGAGCGCGATCGGAAAGCGCATCACGCTCAAAAACGCCAATGTAAACAATGAGCCGGTTTGGTTCGAGATCATTGGCGTCACGGCTAACGTTCGCAGTATGGAGTTGCGCGAAGAAGCCCCGCCTGAATTCTACTTTACCACCAGGCAGAGTCCTTTCGATCAGATGGCAGTGGTCATTCGCTCGACGGTGGAACCGGCGAGTCTTGCGCCGTCCCTGCGTCAGGCGGTGGCGGACGTCAACAGATCGGTACCTGTCTCCGATATCAAGACGATGGAGCATATCGTCAGCGAGTCGGTAACTCAGCCTCGTTTCAATCTGTTTCTACTCGGACTTTTCAGCGGCATCGCGCTGTTGTTATCGGCAGCGGGAATCTATGGCGTGACCGCTTACGCCGTCACGCAGCGCACGCAGGAGCTTGGCATTCGTCTCGCGCTCGGCGCGCAAGTGAGAGATATTTTGAAGATGATCCTGGGCCAGGGAATGATAGTGATCGGAATCGGTCTCGTAATCGGTTTGGCGGCGGCCTTTGCACTGACGCGCTTAATGCGAAGTCTGCTGTTTGGCGTCGGTGAAAGTGATCCTGTAACCTTCGGCGCGATTACGTTAGTTCTGCTGTTCGTCGCTTTGGTCGCCTGTTACATACCGGCACGTCGCGCGGCGAAGGTAGATCCACTGATAGCGCTCAGGTACGAATAAATTGACGTCAGTCACTGCTTGGACTCGAAGCTGAAGGTCTTGCTGACCAAAGTGGCATTACTAAGCCCATTAAGCGACGGTATCGTGTTGTCTGATCGCGCGATGGTTAGATTTGGAATTTCCGGTAAGCTGTACGACTGATCTGCAACCCGGATTTTAAGCGGCTCTTGAGCCATGAATTCCAGGGCAACTTCCACACCCTCAGGCGGAGGGGCTACATATCGCATATTCCACATTTGTTTATTGTTGCGCAGCATTGTCGTGTTGGCTGGGTCGAGCCGTTTTCCGTTCACCATTAGGCTGAGAAACTCCGCCTTCGAATCTACATAGAGAGAAAGCACTGGCGCCATTCGGGTTGATGTAATGCGCAAGCGAAGCAGCCGAACTTGGCAAACTCCGGAATGAGCCAGCCATTATTATTGCTCGTCTCGAACCTTATTGACGGACCGCCGTTTCCTCTTGCTTCGAAATTGAGCACTAGTCCGACGTCCGCGTGGTCATTAGATCCCGGCGGGTGAGGTTGTTTCGTGATTGCCTGGAGATGTCTTATGGCCCGCCCGGAAGAAAATTCATTCGTGCTGTCCCGGGAGTGCTGACGTTCTTGTTCATCCTGTTTTGGGGAGCATTCCAGTCTGTATCAAGGCAACTCTCCGGCACCCGTTTTCGCCAATGCCACATCGCCTATGCGTGACGTAACCAGCAGTCGACGCCGATGCGGTTTGGCAGATGTGATAGTTTGGTCGATCAGCAGGCCTATGATTTCGATCTGATTCTTTTTTTGAGGGGAAACAGAGAGCTTGAATCGCTTGGACAAAGCAACGGAGACGCGACCCTTTCTTTCTGAAGATGAATGCGCTGTCTGTCGTGAAGTCGACTGAGTCTGGAAGCAGACCGAGCCTGATTGTTGAACTGCGTACGCATCAACTATCAAATGCTGTTGCATCAGCACTGCGACGCAATGACCAAATGTTAGACTGAGGAGGACCACGTAAAACGCTTGGGAAGTCAGGCTGAGGGCGCGATGGCGGGAACAATGATCGAGAGTGACAGCCAAAATTTAATTGCAGAATCAGATTCGTTCTTAATACCTTCGAGACAATTTCCTGAACGTCTTAGCGCAGAAGCCATGTCCGCAACACTTTCTCGCGCCATCGCCGAGGGAGCAATCGGCAATTCCGACGACGCTGTTATTTTCTATAACTTGTCTCGCCTGGACGACATGCTCGGCAGTCTACGAACCTCTTTTCCGCCCAACGCTCTTCACACGGTCGCCGTCAAGGCAAATCCGATTGTCGAAGTTTTAAGACGAATCCTAAGAGCCGGTTACGGCGCAGAGGTCGCTTCAATTGGAGAGCTCCACCTTGCCCTGGCCGCTGGTTTTCCTGCCGAGGCAATCGTGTTCGACTCGCCTGTGAAGACGAGAGCGGAATTAGAAGTCGCCCTGAAGTTAGGAATCAAAATCAACGCGAATTCCCTTGGGGAACTCGATCGTATCAACACTCTGTATTCTGCACTTGGATCTCGCAGTCAGGTAGGAGTTCGGATCAATCCTGAGACGGGCATGGGCGCAATCGCTGCGACAAGCGTTGCAGTTCAACGTTCGAAGTTTGGTGTATCTCTGCGAGAATCCCGCGCGACTCTACGTCGCGCTTTTTCCGAGTACCCGTGGCTTACAGGCCTGCATCTGCATATAGGATCCCAGGGGACATCACGCGAACAGTTGATTGACGGAGTTGGTGCCGTATACGACTTCTTCGTCGAATTGAGAGAGCGAGTGGGCATACGCTTCTTCAACATCGGCGGAGGGTTGCCGGTGAAGTATAAGGAATCGGACACGCCTATTCACTTCAGCGATTATGCCACTCTTCTTCGTGAGCGGTGCCCGGCTTTGTTTGCTCCTGAAGTTGTGCTCGTGACGGAGTTTGGCCGCGCGTTGCATGCGAGTTGCGGGTGGGTTGCATCTAAGGTCGAGTATGTAATCGAGCATGATTCCGGAGCAACGCTTATTGTGCATGTTGGGGCAGACATGTTTCTCCGTAAGGCTTACCACCCTGACGATTGGCATCACGACATCAGTGTTTGTGACTCTAAAGGACAACTCCACACCGGCCCTGAGCGAGAGTTTAGTGTTGCTGGACCGCTCTGTTTTGCGGGAGATTACCTGAATCGCAGCGTATCGCTACCAGTGAACGTCTCCGAAGGCGACTATATTATCGTCCACGACAGTGGCGCTTACACATTTAGCATGTGGTCTATGTACAACAGCCGGCAGTTTCCCGCGGTTATTGGATATGACGAAGCGGATGGAAGCTTCCATTGCCTGAGGCCACGCCAATCCCTCGAACAGATCGTCGACTTCTGGTCCGGAGGAGAATGAAAATTGGTCGGCGATTACGCATTTCTGTATTGCATTTGGGAGCAATGAAAAGAGAACTATGAATAAGAATTCTGCCAGTAGTAGAATGCGCGCGCTTCAAAACGGAACTCTTGCTCAACAAAAATCTGTGAGCTATATCAAGGAAGGAGTTTCTCATGACCAGAGTATTGTCACTGATCGCAATCGTGCTTCTAACCTGTAGTGCCGCAGCAGCGCAGGCGGCTTCGCCTGACGAGAATGCAGCGATTACAAAAACAGCACTTAATTACATTGAAGGCTGGTATGAAGGCGACGCAGCGCGCATGGAGAGTGCGCTCCATCCTGAACTCGCTAAGCGAATGATCTATACAGATCCGAAAAGCGGACGTAGCCAGTTCAATCACATGGGCGCGATGGCTCTAGTGCAAGGGACGAGACGCGGCGGTGGCAAGCAGACTCCGAAAGAACAGCAGTTGAAACAGGTCACCATTCTTGATCGCTTTCACAATGCAGCGATAGTGAAGATAGTTGCATCTGACTGGGTTGATTATCTTTCGGTCGCCAAGTTCAACGGCGAATGGAAGATCATCAACGTATTGTGGGAGTTAAAGCCGAAGCCAGCGGAGCCGTCAACTTCCAGTGCGGCGAAGCCGTAATTGATATGCAATCAAATCACATTGTGTAGTTTCAGACTGAGTCTGGTTCCAAACAGACAGGCGCTGTAGGACTGACATAGATTGCCACTTGAATAAAAAGGCTCGCTGATAAGCAAGATAGGTCCGATCCCCCCGCGGACTATTGCCCGACCTCCCTACTAGCACAAGCAAGAGCCGGAAGCGCCCAGCAGGTAGAGTTCCGTCTGTCGCTGGATTTGTTGGCGCAGAAGGTGTCTTTATCGGCTTGTTCAGTGCTGTAAGGGGCGGGCCTCGCTAAATACAAAACGCTTACCACACGTTGAGTCTTTTGACTCAAAGTGCGGTAGCTCTGTCTGGGACTCGTCTTTGCGCCTTCCACGCTAATCATCATCTCTCTAATTGATGTTGTCGATGAGCGAACACGTTAACGCGGCAGACTGCAAGTTTGACAGCTTGGTCCATCTCCTGGAAACAAGAGCTGCGGAACGGCCTGAGCAGTTGGCTTACACTTTCCTGCGCGATGGTGAGGTCGAAGAGGCGCATCTTTCTTATGGTGAATTGGCGCGCAAGGCGCGCGCAGTCGGCGCGTGGTTGCAAGAACGCAACTTGCAGAACCGAAACGTGCTGCTGCTCTATCCGCCGAGCCTCGAATACATCGTCGCGTTCTGGGGTTGTCTCTATGCGGGCGCAGTCGCAGTGCCGGCATATCCACCTCGTCGCAATCGCCATTTCGATCGACTGCAAACGATCGCGGCCGACGCGCAGGCGCAGATCGCCTTAACCACTTCGTCAATTCGAGAGCGAATTCAATCATCCCTAACCGAAGCACCAGCCCTGAGCGAACTAACCTGGGGCGTTACTGAAGAGCTCAACGAACGACTTGCCGATTCCTGGCGCGCACCTCAACTCAATCACTCGACTATCGCCTTCCTGCAATACACGTCCGGTTCGACTGCGACACCGAAAGGCGTGATGGTCACGCATGGCGGTTTACTTCACAACGAAGAACTGATCCGCCACGCATTCCACCAAAGTGAGTACTCCGTAATCGTCGGTTGGCTACCGCTTTACCACGACATGGGACTGATCGGAAACGTGCTGCAACCGCTGTATCTCGGTGCACGTTGCATTCTCATGTCGCCACTCGCGTTTCTCCAGCAACCATCGAGATGGCTTCGCGCGATCTCACGTTATCGCGGAACGACCAGTGGTGGACCAAACTTCGCTTACGATCTGTGTTCCCAAAAAATCTCTGAAGAAGAGCGTGATTTGCTCGATCTGAGTTCCTGGACTGTCGCTTTCAATGGTGCTGAGCCGGTGCGCGCGGAAACTTTGCAGCGCTTCGTGAACTTCTTCGAACCGTGTGGCTTCAGGCGCGAGGCTTTTTATCCCTGCTACGGCCTGGCGGAAGCGACGCTCTTCGTCTCCGGCGCACGCGTGAAAGCGCAACCAACCATCAAGACAATGCAATGCACTGCGCTCGAAAGAGGATTCGCGGTCGCCGATCAGGAGCCGGTTGAACACGATTTAGTTCTGGTCGGCTGCGGTGCTTCTCAACGCGAACCGCAGATCGTTATCGCCAACCCGGAATCGCTCGCATCGTGCGCGCCTGGTGAAGTGGGTGAGATTTGGATCAGTGGACCAAGCGTGGCCGCTGGTTACTGGAACCAGCCGGAAGAAACCGCGAACGTGTTTCAGGCATACCTTTCCGATAGCGGTGCTGGTCCGTACCTTCGCAGCGGAGATCTCGGTTTCCTCCAGTCGGACGAGTTGTTCGTCACAGGTCGCATTAAGGACTTGATCATTATCCGTGGTCGCAATCTCTACCCGCACGACCTCGAGCGAACAGTTGAGAAGAGTCATCCATCACTGAGAGCCGGTGGCGGCGCTGCTTTCTCCATTGACAACGGCGGTGAAGAACGACTTGTGATCGTACACGAAATCGGGCGCCACGTTTCGTCCTCTTACGACGAAGTGATCGGAAACATCCGGCAGTCGCTGGCTGAAGAGCACGAAGTTCAGCCCTACGCCGTAGCATTGGTGGCAACTGGTGCGATTCCCAAAACTTCGAGTGGCAAAACTCAGCGGAGTGCGTGCCGCGAGATGTTTCTATCGTCAACGCTGGCCGTGGTGGCTGCGTGGAATGCGAGCGGGGACGAGCAGGCGAGCGATGCAGTATTGAACGTCGAGACTGAAGAGGAACTCGCTGGTTATTTGCGTGCGCAACTAGCGTCCAGGCTGGGCGTCGCCACCGCGAGCATCGACGTGCGCGAACCGATTACCCGCTATGGTCTTGATTCGTTGTCGGCGATCGAGATGGCCCACGCGATTGAATCGGATTTCGGTGTCGAGTGGCCGATGGCGACGCTGCTTGAAGGTCCAAATCTGCTTGAGTTAGCCACGCAACTGGGCGCGAGAATCGAAGATGCAGCAGCCAGGACACCCATCGCTGCTTCGCACGCGAAGGGTGAAACGAGCCCGCTCTCACACGGGCAGCAGGCGCTCTGGTTTCTTCACCGGATGAATCCGGAGAGCGCGGCTTACAACGTCGCCTCGGCGGTGCGCATTCAAGGCGCGCTCGACACTGAAGCGCTGAAGCAAGCATTTGCAGTATTGGCTCAGCGTCACGACGTGTTGCGGACGACATTCGATGTAGCTGAAGGGAAACCCACGCAAAGGATTCACGAAGATCTCTCGCTGCATTTCACAGAGACAGACGCTTCTTCGTGGAACCACGCAAAGTTTGACGAGTGGCTCGACAAAGAAGCATTTCGCCCCTTGGATCTCAGTACTCGGCAGCCGCTTTGGCGAGTGAATTTGTTTAGCCGTCCGAACGATGAATATGTGCTTCTGATCGTTGCGCATCACGTCATCGTTGATTTCTGGTCACTCGCAGTGATATGGCAAGAGGTTGGCGAACTCTACACTGCGCAGCGGCAGGCGCGACAAGCAACGCTTCCACATTTGCAGACGAACTATACGGATTACGTTTGTCGCCAGAGCGAGATGCTTGAAGGACCGGAAGGTGAACGCCTGTGGAACTACTGGCAAAAGCAACTCGGTGAGAATCTGCCGGTGCTCAACTTGCCCTCTGACAGACCTCGTCCGCCGGCGCAATCCAATCGCGGAGCCGCATACAGGTTCAAACTGGATTCGTCGCTCACGCGCCGGCTCAACGCACTCAAGCACGATTATGGCGCCACGCTTTATGCAACGCTGCTGGCTGCGTTCGAAACGCTGCTCTATCGCTACACCGGACAAGAATCTTTCGCAGTTGGATCGCCGTCGTCCGGGCGTGACTCCGCCGCGCTAACTGACATGGTCGGTTACTTCGTCAATCCGCTGGTGATGCGCGCTGACTTCTCCGGCGATCCGAGCTTCGTCGAGGTGCTGGCGCGCGTTCGCCGCACTGCGCTTGACGCGCTGGTCCACCAGGCTTTCCCGTTCGCGTTGTTGGTCCAACGATTACAGCCAGAACGCGATCCCAGCCGGACGCCGCTGTTTGAAACCATGTTCGTCTATCAGCCGTCGCAACTACTGAAAGGCGAGGCGTTGGCCTCGTTTGCCGCCGGCGAAGCAGGGTTGCGAGTCAAGGCCGGTGAACTAAGCCTCGAATCGCTGGCGCTGCCGCAGCGCACGGCACTTTTCGATCTCATGGTCTCGGCGATTGAGGTGGGTGAGACATTGCTGGGCTCGATCGAATACAGCACAGACCTGTTCGACGAAGCGAGCATCAGCCGGATGGCGGGGCACTTCCAGACCATCCTCGAGAGCATTGTCGAAAACCCGCAGCAGCGCGTATCCGAACTCGAACTCCTGACACCCGACGAGCAACGGCTGCTAGTCGTCGACTGGAACGAGACGGTGCTTGAGTACGAAGCGTCAGCGGGTCTGCATGAACTCTTCGAAGCACAAGTCGCGCGCACGCCTCGAGCGACCGCGCTTTTATACAACGACGAACGTCTCAGCTACGAGGAACTGAACGAGCGCGCGAACCAGTTGGCCCACTACTTACGTGGACTCGGCGTCGGACCAGAGACACTGGTCGGCGTGTTGCTGGAGCGCTCGCCCCTGATGATCGTCGCCATGCTTGGTGTGCTCAAGTCAGGCGGCGCGTATGTGCCACTAGACATCAGCTATCCACGCGAGCGTTTGCAGTTCACGCTCGAGGACTCGGACGTGAAGGTGGTGTTGACGCAGTCCGGGCTGCATTCAACGCTGCCGCAAACACAAGCTGAGGTGCTTGTTATCGATGAGCGGGGGCAAGCCACCCTTCCTGACTTGTTCATTCCTCAGTCGTCTCTAATGAATCAGGCAACTGAGCAAAGAACAAGTCAGGAAGAGGGGCTTGCCCCCGCTGTTGAAGACTTGCGCGTGTGTGCGAATAATCTGGCCTACGTGATCTACACTTCCGGTTCGACCGGGCGGCCGAAGGGAGTGGCGATCGAACATCGCAGCGCAGTCGCATTCATCCATTGGGCCAAAGAGCAGTTCAGCGCAGAACATCTCGCGGGCGTGTTGGCGTCGACTTCGATCTGCTTCGATCTTTCGGTCTTTGAGATCTTCGTACCGCTCAGTGCCGGTGGAAAAATCATCCTGGCTGCGAATGCATTGGAACTTCCGTCACTGACTGCGGCGCGTGAAGTGACACTCATCAACACGGTGCCGTCGGCCATGACTGAACTGGTGCGGCTGAACGGAGTGCCGGGTTCTGTGCGGGTGGTGAATCTCGCGGGCGAGCCACTCCAGAACGCGCTGGTGCAAAGCGTGTATGAATACGAACACGTCGAACAGGTGCTGAATCTGTATGGGCCATCAGAGGACACGACGTATTCGACGTGGGCGCGCATTGAGAAGGACAGTGAAGAAGCGCCGACTATCGGCCGTCCGGTTGCGAACACGCAGGCTTACTTGCTGGATGCAGATCTGCAACTGGTTCCTGTGGGAGTGGCGGGCGAGTTGTATCTGGGTGGCTTTGGCCTGGCGCGTGGCTATTTGAATCGACCGGAGTTGACGGCTGAACGCTTTGTTCCTGATCCATTCTCCGGCGTGCCCGGTGCACGCCTTTATTGCACGGGTGATCTGGCGCGCTACCAGCAGGACGGACGTCTTGAATACTTAGGCCGGCTGGACCATCAACTGAAGCTCAGAGGCTTCCGCATTGAGTTAGGTGAGATTGAGACTGTGCTGCGCGAAAACAGCGCGGTTCGAGACGCTGTGGTCATCGCACACGAGACAGAGACGAGCGACAAGCAGTTGGTGGCTTACGTCGTAGGTTCTGGGAACGGTTCGTTAGCGAGTAAAGAACTTCGCGCTTACCTCAAGCACAAACTCCCGCACTACATGATCCCCGCGGCGTTCGTCGCGCTGGATAAGCTGCCCCTCTCGCCGAACGGTAAGATCGATCGCCATGCGCTACCCGCACTGGGAGCTTTAACGCAGGACGTGGAGACTGACTTCGTCGCACCACGCAATCAGATCGAAGAGATAATCGCAGGTATTTGGGCTTCGGTGCTCGGGTTGGAGCAAGTCGGTATTCATAACAACTTTTTCTACCTCGGCGGCCACTCTTTGCTCGCCACGCAGGTGATTGCGCGCATCAACGAAGCTTTCCAGGTTGACTTGCCACTGAGTTACCTGTTCGAGTCGCCAACTGTGGCTGTACTCGCCGAACGCGTCACTACTGCCGCTCGGGAAAGCGGCACGCACTATGCTCAGCCCATCGTACGCGTCGAAAGAGATGCTCCATTGCCACTGTCATTTGCGCAACAGCGCCTCTGGTTTCTTGACCAACTTGAACCGGGCAGTGCCGCTTATCACGTCCCGATTCTGATCCGGCTCACTGGACTACTCAATGTGAGCACGTTAGAGCAGAGCATCCGCGAAGTCATCAATCGCCACGAATCGCTGCGCACCACGTTCAAGAACGTCGACGAGCGCCCAGTACAAGTGATTGCGCCGCCTGGCTCGTGGCGCCTCGACGCGATCGATCTCAGCGCAATTGAGGAAGCGGAGGCCGAGGCGCTGCGACTCGCGCAGAAAGAGGCACTGCTTCCGTTCGATCTCTCAAACGGGCCACTGTTTCGCGCAACGCTGTGGCGGCTGGAGGTCGACGCCCACATCCTGTTGCTATCGATGCACCACATCGTTGCGGATGGTTGGTCCATCGGCATTTTTGTGAGCGAGTTGTCAGCACTCTACAACGCATTCGCAGCCGGCCGGCCGTCACCACTCGCCGAGTTGCCCTGTCAATACGCCGACTTCGCGCAGTGGCAACGCCAACAGCTTTCTGGCGACGCGCTCGCAGCACATCTCGATTATTGGAAGCAGCGTCTCAGCGGGCCATTGCGGCCAATTGAACTACCGGGCCAGCGAGTGCAGTCAACATCAAACCAGGTTAGTGCGGCGACTGAGCAGAGAGAGTTTCCGGAAAAGCTCTGCACCGCGCTTCAACGTTTGAGCCGGCAGCGTGATGTGACGACCTTCGTGACCCTGCTGGCGACTTTCCAAACCTTGCTGCACCGCTACTCCGGACTCGACGATATCGTCGTCGGCACGCCGGTCGCGAATCGCACGCGAATTGAAACGGAGTCGCTCATCGGATTTTTCGCCAACACACTTGTGCTGCGCGGCGACGTGTCAGGCGATCCTTCATTCGACGATCTACTCGCGCGTGTACGCACGTTGACGCTCGAAGCACACGCGCACCAGGACGTGCCGTTTGAGTTGCTGGTGGAGGAGTTGCAACCTGAAAGAGATCTCAACCGCACGCCGCTTTTTCAAATCATGCTGGTGATGCAAAACACGCCGCCGGCGGTGATTGATTTGCCGGGCGTTCGCGTGGAGCAGTTGGAACTGGAAAGCACCGCACCGAAGTTTGACCTGGTTCTTTTCCTGAAAGAGAGCGATGGAAGTTTGACTGCGTCGTGGGAGTACAACCCGGCTCGCTTCGATGTCGAAACCATTAAGGGCCTCGCTTCTCATTTCGAAACGCTGCTGGAAAGCGCGATCGCTGATCCGCGTCAGCGAATTTCGCGGCTCAAGATGCTACCGGATGACGAGCGGCATAGCGTCGTTACCGAATTGAATGAGACTGCGGTTGAGTACCCACGCGAATTGGGCATTCACGAACTCTTCGAGGCGCAAGCGGCGCGTACGCCAGGAGCGACGGCGCTGGTGCATAACAACGAACGCTTGAGCTACGAAGAGATAAACGAGCGCGCGAACCAGTTGGCCCACTACTTACGCGCACTCGGCGTCGGACCGGAAACACTGGTGGGGATTTGTCTGGAGCGATCACTGGAAATGGTGATCGGGCTGTTGGGGATACTCAAGGCTGGGGCGGCGTATGTGCCGTTGGAACCGTCGTATCCGCAAGAGCGGTTGAACTTGATGATCGAGGAAGCTGGGATACGCGTGGTGCTAACGCAGCAGCGCTTCCGCGAACTTCTTTCGATGAATGCGATCTGCCTTGATGTTGATTGGAAAGATATTGCTGGGGAGAGCAAAGAGAATCCGGCGATCAACACTGTTCCCGGTAATCTCGCTTACGTGATCTACACCTCAGGTTCAACTGGCAAACCAAAAGGGTCGATGATCACGCACCAGGGAATCTGCAACCGCTTGCTGTGGATGCAGGAGGCGTATCAGCTAACTACCGCAGACCGTGTCTTGCAGAAGACGCCGTACACGTTTGACGTTTCGCTGTGGGAGTT
>Ga0207684_10000878_pt1 | contig 34307 bp, 34 predicted proteins | sample KBSK5501metaG_FD_184342 | JGI IMG/M metagenome (GOLD analysis project Ga0207684, IMG submission 184342) | Corn, switchgrass and miscanthus rhizosphere microbial communities from Kellogg Biological Station, Michigan, USA - KBS K5-50-1 metaG... | ecosystem: Host-associated > Plants > Roots >... | reverse complement strand
CGCCGTTCCCCGAGGAGAGCTTCAAGGCCGGGCCGCGGGCGATGCCCGAGCTGATGCCGACGTCTCCGGACGACCCGGCCTCGGCCGCGAACCGGGCCGCCTGGCAACGGCTGTCTGTCTGGGACAAGCCGTTCCTCGTCGCGTTCAGCGACCGGGACCCGATCACCGGGGCGATGGCGCCCATCCTGAAGCGGGTCGTGCCCGGCGCGGCCGGCCTGGAGCACCCGGTCATCGAGGGCGCCGGCCACTTCCTGCAGGAGGACGCCGGACAGCGGCTCGGTGCCGTGATCGCCGGCTTCGTCCGCGCCACCTGAGGCCCGCACCGGCCGCGGCTGGAGCGTCCGGTCACGCCATGGTCCTGAGCGTCGTTACGCCGGCCGGAGCACGCCGATTCGCCAACCCGGTCGAGGTGAGCTCAGAACTCGAAGCACTCCATCAGGTTGCCGACGGCCGCCAGCCCGTCCCGCGGGGAGGCGGGCGGCCCGGTCGGCTGGCCGTTGGCCGCTTCGTTGTTCGGGCCGCCGGGCGTGGCCTGGTCGAACTGGTGGTTGATCGACGCAAGCGTCGGCAGCTCGAACACTGCTTCGAGGAACTTCAGGGTGGAGGTGTGCTCGTAGAGGGCCGGTTCCAGGTGTGACTTTTTGGCGAACGGGGAGATCACCCAGGCCGGGACCCGGATCCCCAGGCCGTAGGCGTCGAGCTGGGGGGAGGGCACGTGCTCGAAGTATCCCCCGGATTCGTCGTAGGTCAGGATGTAGGCCGAGCTTTGCCAGGCGGAGGACGCCATCAGGGCGGTGATCAGCTGCTGCTGGATGCCCATGCCGACCTGGATGTTGGCCGGGGGGTGTTCGTCCCAGCCCCGGGCGAAGCTCGGGATGATGAACGACACCTGTGGCAGGCGGCCCAGCCGGAGGTCAGTCAGGTAGTCGCCCTGGCTGCCCCGGGTACGCACGTCGTGCGCCCACCGCTTCCAGAACACGAACACGTTGTCGGTGTTGCCGAACGGGACGCTGTCCCAGTTCACGTTGTAGACCTTCCAGCTCACCCCGGCGGCCTCCAGGAGATCGAGGATGATCGGGTAATCGAACACCCCGTAACCCCAGACGCCGTTGGTGGTGATGCCGCCGGAGGTCCCCGAAGCGAGGTAGAACCGGTTCGGCCAGGTCGGGCCCATCAGGGAGCAGAAGTAGTTCACACACAGCGTGAAGTCGCCGAACAGGCTGTAGTAGAACGGCAGGTCCGCCTCGGTGTAGTAGCCCAGGCAGTTGATGCCGTCGGTGGTGTAGAAGCCGTCCATGGCCCCGTGGTCGTACTCGCCGTGCATCGCGGTCCAGGAGTGGCCGATGTCGGGGGTGGACAGGCTCGTGAAATGGTAGGGGGCCACGAACCCGCCCTGCCCGTCTGGCTGTGAGTAACCGGGCGGGACGCCGTAGGTTCCCGCGAACGGCGCGAACCCGTAGTAATGGTCGAAGGAGCGGTTCTCCTGGCAGTCGATGATCACATGCTCGATCGGCGTGGCGGGGGCCGGACGGGACGTCCGGCTCGCCACGGCTCGCGCGCCCAGCAGAGCGGGGCCCGCGACGGCCGCTGCCCCCACGGCCGCGGCACCGGTCAGGAACGTTCGCCTGTTGATGCGCTCCCTCAGCGGGCCGATCCGCGGGGCGGGAACCTGGTCGCCGTTTACGGGGTCGTGACTGGTCATGGTTTCCTCCCGGGGACTTGCCTCGATCCTCCCTCCGGCGAATCCTCATTGAAAGGCCTGTCTTGTCCGCCATGTGGGTGCGGGCCTACCGTGGTGAAGTCGCACTCCTGTGGGGAGGCAGCTATGCACGCGGTGCGCACCTCGAAGTTCCTGGGCCTTGCGCTCGCCGTCGGCGGGATGATGGTCCTGCCCGCCGCCGCCGCGGCGTCTCCGGCCGGCGGCGGCCGGGCCACGACCGAGGGGGTGCCCGCGTTTGGGCACGTGTTTGTGATCATCGGAGAGAACACCGGCCTGAAGCAGGTCAACAAGACCGACATGCCATTCTTTGTTCGCACCGTCAAGCCCGGCGCAGCCTGGCTGACGAACTACTCGGGGGTCACGCACTTCTCCGAGTCCAACTACGTCGCCATGACCTCTGGGCAGTTCACCGCCTGCCAGCAGGGCGACGGCACGCCCGCCGCCTGTCACCAGGACGTGCCGAACCTGTTCGGGCAGCTGGATGCGGCGGGTCTGTCCTGGAAGGTGTGGGCGGAGTCGATGCCGGCCGGGTGTTACCTATCCAATGCGGGGGCGGACGCCACCCTCAACCCGTACGCGCCGAAGCACAACCCGGCGATCTTCTACGACAGCATCGAAGGCGCCGGCGGGGTGTGGTCGGCGACCAGCCAGTCCGCGGAGTGCCTGGCCAACGACACCCCCGCCGGCACAACCGGGCCCAACGACATGAGCACCTTCAACGCGGCCACCGAAGCGGGCACGGTCGCCCGGTACAACATGATCGTCCCCAACCTGTGCGAGGACGCCCACGACAGCTGCAACCAGCCCCCCGGCAACCGGATCATGCAGTTCGACCGGTTCCTCCAGCGCGAGGTGCCGCTGATCGAGGCCTCCCCGGCCTTCGGCACCGACGGGGTGCTCATCATCACCTTCGACGAGGGCACCCTCACCAGCATCAACAACGCCGACAAGTTCGGCAGCGGCGGCCGCACCGCGTTCGCGGTCATCAGCCCGCTCGCGGTGCCGGGAACCTACCCCCAGACCGCCGACCACTACAGCCTGCTGCGGACCACCGAGGACGGGTTCGGCATCACCACCTACCTGGGCAACGCCGCTGCGGTCTCGCCGATCAACACCATCTGGGGACCGTAACCCGGGGGCGCGCCAGGCACCTCTGGCCCAGTCCCTCAGAGATGGCTGGAACAGTCCAACGTGGCAGACGTCGGCTGTCACTAGGGAGCCGATGGCCCGGCGTTCCCCGTACGCTCGAAGAATGTGAACCGGACGCGTCCGTAGGTGCGCTCATCGGCGGCCTCCAGATGCGCCAGCGCCGGCCGGGCGCCCTCCGCGGGATCGTGCTGGACGACCACCACCGCGCCCTCGGCCAGCCAGCCTGGCTCGCGATCAAGGAGGACGACGGCCCGCGGCCACAAGCCCTGCCATTGCGGCGGGGCAACGAAGATCACCTCGAACTCCGAAGGTGGGTTGCGCAGGTACGCGAACACGTCCCGCCCTACCACCTCGGCACGGGCCGCCAGCCCCGTGACGTCGAGGTTGTGCCGGATGCCCGCCAGCGCCTGCCGGGATCGCTCCACGAACGTCGCGTGCGCGCCGCCCCGGCTCAGCGCCTCGATGCCGACGCTGCCGGTGCCCGCGAACAGATCGAGGAACCGCGCGCCGGGAATCCGCGGCGCCAGGATGGCGAACAGGCTTTCCTTGGCCCGGTCGGTGATCGGCCGGGTGGCGGTCGTGCGCGGCGGCCGCAGGCTCCTGCCCTTGGCGCTGCCCGCGATCACCCTCACCCGGCCATCCTCCCCCGGGTCAGACCTGCCCGGAGTAGAAGCCGTGCCGCGCCAGAGGCTCGACCAGCTGGGCTTCCTCGTATGCCAGATGGGACAGGAGGAGGTCGCTCAGCAGGTCGGCCGCCTGGTGGAGCCGGGAGAAGTCACCGGGGTTGCGCAGCAGCGCGACCAGTTCGGCGTCGACGTCCGCCAGCACCCTGTGGATGATCTCGTGCTCGCTGGCCAGCCTGTCGAGCACCGGGCCAAGGCCTGGCTCACGGGCCCGCAGGTGCGGGAACACCGCCTGGTCCTCCAGCGAGTGGTGCCAGGTCACGACCCGGCAATAGGAGGCGCAATACGCTCCGAGCGTCCGGCTGTTGCTTCGCAGCGTCATCTGGCTGATGGCCGACCGCGCCTCCGCCACGCCGGTCTCGCCGTCGCGGACCTGGCAGATGAGGTCACGGATCTGGGCGAGCTCCGACCGGAGGTGGTCATGTACCTGGATCAGGTGGCCGGCGATCGCGCGCCCCAGAGGGGAGTAAGTGGCGTCCCCCGGCGGCTGCGGTCCGGCCGGCCGGGTGGCCTCGTCCCAGAGCCGGACCGTGCCCAGCGGCTCGGGCGGCGGCGTCGGCCGCACGCCCAGGACGCGGCTCGCGTCGGTCATGTCCCACCTCGGTGGCTGCCGGCTTGCTGGTGGCTCCCCTGATCCAGGGCCGCGTAGATGGCCTGGTGCTCGGCCGCCGACGCGCCCCAGGTGAACCTGGCCGCCACGGCCCGGCCGGCCGCGCGCAGACCTTCCGCGAGATCCGGGTCGTCGAGCACCGAGGCGAGCGCGCCGGCCAGGGCCTCCGGGTCGCCCTGGGGTACGAGCAGGGCGTCGCGGCGTGGCCGCAGGTACTCCCGGAACACCGGCAGGTCGGACGCGACCACGGGCAGCCCGGCGCTCATGGCCTCGAGCACCACCAGCCCCCACCCCTCCTTGGTGGACGGGAAGGCGAACACGTCCGCTGCCGCGAACCACGCGGGAAGCTCGGCGTCGGCCACGGTGCCGGGCAGCACGACGTCCCGGCCGAGTTCCAGGCCGAGCCCGGGAAGCAGGGAAAACACGCCCTCGCGGAAGGCGCGGTAGTCCTGGAACGAGTGCCCGCCGACGACGGCGAGGACCGGGTCCCTGGCCCGCAGCAGGGCGATCGCGCGGACGAGCGTGTCGCTGCCCTTGCGCGGCTCGATGCCGCCGACGGTGAGGATGAACGGCCGGCCGGCCGCCCCCGCGCCTTCCCGTACGGCGGCTGCCAGCCGACGGCTGGCCCGCTGGAACCGGCCGGAGTCGACCCCGTTGTGGACGACCGTGGCCCTGATCCCGTACTCCTCGCGGAGGATGCGCCGCCACGCCTCGCTCACCACGAGGACCGTGTCCGGCTCCAGGATGGCCTGCCGCTGACAGTCGATCAGCGCCTGGCTGGTGAAGTCGTCCACGTGGTGCACGGTCCGCACCACGGTGTGAGCGCCGTCCCGGACAAGGCACGCGGCCCGCGCTGAGATGCAATCCTGCGCGTGCAGGATCGGGTAGCGGCCGGCCAGCCCGGCCAGCCCTCTCGCCAGCGCGTCCACGCTGGCGAACACCCGCTCCTCCAGCGTCGGCGCTGGCGGCGGCGCGGGCACGACGGTGCAGGGGGCCCGCACCGGGCGGTAGAAGCCCTCGGCGGGCTCGCCGAGGGCGACGACGCGGACCGGGTACCCGGCGGCGTGCAGTGCCTCGGCCAGGTGCAGCGTGTGAACCACGCCGCCCCTTGGCTTGACCGAGTAGGTCAGCAGGGCGGTGGGTGTCATGCCGGCGTCACCAGGGCGGGTCGGCGGGCCGCGATCGCCGCCGCGACCCGGGCCGCCTGCGCCGCGGTGGGCGTGACGATGGCGCCGGCCTCGCGGAGGGTGCGCCGCTGCGCGCCGAATCCCTGCGGATCCCCCTCGGTGCCCAGCACGTAGGCGACTACGGCGGCCCCGGAGGCCGCGATCTCGGCGCATGTGCCGGCGATCTCACCGGCCGGATCGTGGTGGGAGCCGTAGCCGAGCACCACGTCGAGCAGGACCGCGGCCACGTCATCCCCGAACGCCTGCTCCCGCAGGATCTCCCGCCGGGCGGCCGGGTCGATCATCGGGTGGGGACGGCCGCGGGTGTACTCCTCTTCCCCGAGGTCCAGGCAGATGTGGGCGCCCGCGGGCGCGGGCAGGCCCAGGCCCGGCCGGAGCGGGATGTTCGAGTAGACCGGCCCCAGCAAAGGGGTCAGCACGACCTGGGCCTCGTAGCACAGGGTGCCGCCGGTGTAGAAGCCGCGCACCGCGGTGCGCCCGCCGTCCATCCCCGCCGCCGCCGCGGCGGCGGCCTCCGGCAGCCCCTCGGTCAGGTCCGGTACCTCCTGGCCCAGCGCGCGGGCCACCTGCAGGGCGCCATCCTCCAGGGTGACCGCGAGCGGGAACTCCCGTGCGGACGGCATGCCAAGGCAGGCCGCGATCACGGTGGTGTGCTCGCTCGCGCCGATCACCGTCCTGGCCGCGGCCGGGTCGGGCGGCTTGGAAACCAGCAGGATGACCTCGGTGCCCGGGTCGGCGTCCAGGGCCCGGACCGCGTCGCGGGCCATCCGCCCGCCGACCCCGGCGGACAGGTCGCGCCCGCCGACGCCCACGACGTGGGAGACGCCGATGCCCCAGCGGTCCAGCAGCGTCATCACCTCCTGGGCGCCGGTTCCGGCCGCGGCGACCACGCCCACCGTGCCCGGGCGGACCGCGTTGGCGAACCCGAGGCCCACGCCGCCGAGCACGGCGGTGCCGGCTCCCGGGCCCATCACCAGCTTGCCCAGGCCGCTGGCCCGGTCCTTGAGGCACACCTCGTCGGCCAGCGGGACGTTGTCGCTGAACAGCAGCACGTGCAGGCCCGCCGTCAGGGCGCAGTGCGCGGCCATCGCGGCGTAGGGGCCGGGCACGGACACGATCGCTAGGTTCGCCTCGGGCAGCCGAGCCGCCGCCTCCCCGATCGTCTGCGGGTCCGCCAGGCCCCGTTCCTCGGCGGCGCCCTCCGCGGCGAACAGCCGGGCGAGGCCGCGGTCCAGTGCCGCGTCGGCGCCCCGGTCGTCCTCGGCCTGGACCGCGAGCACCAGCGCGTTGGCGTCCGCGCTGCCGAGGCCGTCGAAACCGTGCCCGGCCAGGTCCTCGACGTTGGCCGGGGTGGCCATGACGGCCGCCGCCCAGGCGACCCCGTCGCAGTCCTGCATCGCGCGGGTCGCGCTCAGCAGGAGCAGCGAGTCACGGTAGGTGCCCGGGAACACCCGGGCGCGCGCGGTGCTCACCGGGCCATCCGGGACGGGGAGCGCTCGATGCGGGTGCCCGCGCGCCCCCCGCCGGGGAACATGGTCGCCGCGAGCAGCCCCGGCGAGGTGACGGCCGCCCATTCCCCGCCCCCGGCCAGGAACTCCAGCGCCGCCTCGATCTTCGGGCCCATGCTGCCCGGCGGGAACTGTCCCTCGCTCAGGTAGCGTTCGGCCTGGTCCGCCGTGATCGTCGCAAGCTCGGCCTGCCGCGGGGTGCCGTAGTTCAGCATGACCCGGTCCACCGCGGTAAGGATCAGGAGCGCCTGCGCCCCGAGCAGCCTGGCCAGCAGGCTGGCAGCGCGGTCCTTGTCGATCACCGCGTCGACACCGTGCCCGTCGGTCACCGGGATCCCGCCGCCGCCGCAGGCGATGACCACGTGGCCCGCCGCCACCAGGGCCCGCACGGCGTCGAGCTCGACCACGCTTGTCGGCTCGGGCGAGGGCACCACCCGGCGGAAACCGCGGCCGGCGTCCGGCTCGACGACCCAGTCCCTGGTCGCCGCGAGGCGCTGCGCGTCGTCCCGGCTGAAGAACGGGCCTATCGGCTTGGACGGGGCGGCGAAGGCGGGGTCGGCGGAGCTCACCGTGACGTGCGTGACCAGCGCGGCGGCGGTGCCGGGCCCGCGGAGCAGGTTGATCGAGCGGGCGATCAGGCTGCCCAGCTCACCCTGGGTCATCGCGTTCAGCAGCGCCAGCGGCTGGGCAGGGACCATGGTCGTCGCTTCCTGCTGCAGCGCGAGGTTGCCGACCTGCGGGCCGTTGCCGTGCACGATCACGACCCGCCAGCCGGCCTCGATGACGTCGTTCACCGCGGCCGCCATGGCGGACGCGTTCGCGGCCATCTCCTCCGCCGTCCCCGGTTGCCCCTGCCGGGTCAGGGCATTGCCGCCGAGCGCAACCACCGCGGTCTTGGTCATGGGATCCTGCTGGTCTCCGGGTACCCTGAAATGAGTCGTATAGATGACGTCTCGTTTCGAATAGTAAACAACGCACGAGGACGCCCGGCAATAGGGTGCCACCCCGCTGCCTGGCGCGCCTCCGGCACGACGGAGAGCGGCGCGATGGGCCCTGCAGATCCCGGTCCCCCGGGCGGCGACGACGTCCCGGTGGCGGTGCTGAGGTCCTGGGACCGGGCCGAGGGGCAACTGTTCCCGCTGGTGATGGCGCAACCGGACCTGTACAAGCAGGCGCTGGAGATGGTGGGCGTCCTGGCCGCCGGGCTGCGCGAGACCTGCCCGGACATCCCGGCGCTGCTCGCCGCGCACGAGCGGGGCGCGGCGCTGGCCGAGAGCGGGGTGGCCGGCGTACGCCCGGAACTGATCGCGGCCGCCGCCTGCGCCACGCGGTACCGGGAACTCATGACCGTCATGGCCGCCCGGGGCCGGCTCGCGGCGCTGGCGCGGGCGGGCGACCAGGGCCTGGCGTGGGCGGTGGTCGAAGAGAGCGGGGACGAGGCGCGCGCGCCCTACATCCCCTACCGCCGCGTCGAGGCGCACCTCCCGACCGGCCGGGCGGTCATCGTCTCGGTCGAACCGGACGAGATGATGAGCGCGGTCCACCGGCTCGACGCGGGCGAACTGGACCTGGCCACCGGCGCGCTCCGGGTCGGCGAGCCGCTGGGCAGTTATCCCGGCCCGGGCGCGCTCGCCCGGGCCCTGGACCAGGCCCGCGCGGACATCACCGCCCGTTGAGGCCGGCAAAACGCGAGAGGGCTTGCCCTGGGCCGCATCCAAGGTTTATCAAGGATGGTGAACGTCCGTATCGCATCAAACAGGGCGGAGGGACGATGGCTGAGTCCTCGGCCGGCGAGCTAGCGCACCTGATCGCCCAGCTCCAGGGCCATGGCCTGCGGGTCGAGGTGCCGATGGAGAGCCGGCAGGGCGGCGCCGGCCCGGCCGACGCGGGCATGCTCTGGATCGAGGGGGTCGCGGCCACGGTGCCCACCGGCGCCGGCTACGCCCGGTCGTCGCCCTATGTGCTCCGGGCCGAGGACGACGGGTGGGGGATCTACGCGGGCGGCGAGCGGCTCGCGGCGGCCCGGCCGTTCCAGCGCCCCCGCTACTACGACATGGCCACCGCGGACGGCATCCCCTACTGGAAGATCGCCCTGCTGCACCTGGACTCCCTGGCCAGCACGGTGATCCAGACCTGCGCCTACTGGGGCAACGCCGACCAGTGCGCGTTCTGCGGGATCGGGGTGACGCTCGCGAACGGGCGCACGATCGCCAAGAAAACCCCGGAGATGCTGGCCGAGGTCGCGGTCGCGGCCAGGGACCTGGACGGGGCGGTGGACGCCACGCTCACCACGGGAACGACAGCCACCCCGGACAAGGGCGCGCTGTACGTAGCCCGGTGCGGCCAGGCGGTGCGGGAGGCGTCCGGCCTGCCGGTCGAGGTGCAGTTCGAGCCGCCGCGCGACCTGGCGGTCATCGACCAGGTGGCGGACATGGGCATCGCGTCGGCCGGCATCCACGTGGAGACCTTCGACCCGGCGGTGCTGGCCAGGATCGCGCCGGCCAAGGCGCGCACCGGGATCGACGGGTACTTCCGCGCGTGGGAGCGGGCGGTGGCCGCGTTCGGCGAGGGACAGGTCAGCACCTACGTCATCCTTGGCATGGGCGAGGACCCCGACCTCACCGTCGAGGGCTGCCGGCGGGCCATCGACATGGGCGTCTACCCCTTCGTGGTGCCGCTGCGGCCGACCGTGGGCAGCCTGATGGAGAACATGGTGGCCCCGGCGCCCGAGTACACCGAGTCGGTGTACCGCCGCGTCGTGCCGTATCTGGCCGCTCGCGGGCTCGGCGCCCGCGGCGTGGCGGCGGGCTGTGCCCGCTGCCAGGCCTGCTCGGCCATGGGCATGATGGAGAGGAGCGACAGCGGTGGCCGGACCTTCCTCCCGCTCCTCAGCAACGGGTAGAGGTTCTCTGGGCGCGCTGCTGGCTCCCGCCCTCACCTGCCGGGCGGTGCGGACGGCGGAGGAACGGGGGGCGCACCTGCGGATCCGGCACGAGGTGTTCGTCCGCGAGCAGGGCCTGTTCGCCGCCGGCGGCGACCGTGACGCCCACGACAGCGACCCGGCGGCGATCCTCGTCGTCGGCCTGGCCGGGCAGGACATCTGCGGGACCGTCCGGCTCTACCCGCTGACGGGCTGGGGGGAGTGGAAGGGTGACCGGCTCGCGGTGCTGCCCGAGTACCGGCACCTTGGCCTGGGCGCGCCGCTGGTGCGGTTCGCCGTCGCCACCGCGGCCGCGCGCGGCGGCCGGCGGATGGAAGCCTTCATCCAGCCCGCGAACGTCCGCTTCTTCGAGCGGCTGGGCTGGCAGCCCACCGGCGGCCTGGTGGGCTACGCCGGCATTCCGCCCAGCGCATGGTGATCGACCTCCAGAGTGCCCGGTAGTGGGGCGTTGGAATAGTGAGCCCAGCAGCCTCCGCTGCCGGGTGCTCTACGGCGACGGCAGGTTCGTGACCGATTCCCTGGTCAGGTCGAACGCGACCGCCGTCTGGCCGGCCAGGCGGACGCGCACCTCGCCGCTGCCGTCGAGCTCACCCACGACCGCGGCGGCGAGGCCGCGCCCGGCGAACGCGCGCAGGCACTCGCCCGCCGAGCCCCGCGGCACGCAGAGCAGGAAGGCGAAGCAGGGAAAGCAGGTGAGCCACTGGCGCAGCGGCACCCCGGCCGGGACCGGCACCGCCTCCAGGTCGAGGGTGACGCCGAGCCGGTTGCACTCCAGCAGCATCGCGAGCGACCCGACCAGGCCGGCCATGCTGACGTCCTTGGCCGCGGCCACCCAGCCCGCGGCCGCGCCCTCGGCGAGCAGCCGCACGTCGCCGGCCAGGCGCCCGCCCCGCTCGTCGAACGAGGGGAAGAACGGGAAGTCGTCCCGCATCCGGCCCTCGACGCAGGCCGCGAACACGAGCGGCTGCCCGGGCTGCGCCGCCCGGGCGGACAGCGGCCGGTCCGACCGGCCCAGCCCGAACGCGGAGAGGCTGGGCGGCCCCGGGGTCACGGTCAGGTGACCGCCCACCACGGGCACGTCGTAGAGCCCGGCGGCCCACCGCATCCCCTCGAGCACGCGCCGCATGACCGGCCGGGGGCCGGTCACCGTGTCCACCAGCGCGAGCGGCCAGGCGCCCATGGCCGCGAGGTCGTTGAGGTTGGTGGTCACCGCGGCGACCCCCGCGCCAAACGGATCGGCGGCCACGAAGGCCGGCAGGATGGCCTCCCCGCCCACCACCAGCGACCCGGCGACGACGGCGCCGTCGTCACCCGGCCCCTCCAGCCAGTCCGGCGTGCCGAAGACCTCGGCAACGAGCCCGATCTCGGCCTTGGCCGTGACGCCGGGATGCGACCGGATCGCGTCGACAAGGGCAGGGAGGCCAGCGGCCATGCGCACCCCTCGGGGCAGGAGCCGATCCTTGCACTAAAGTGAAGGGATATCTATTATAGCGATTATGCCGGGCGCGGAGTTCCTTGACCTGCCTGCCAGGACCGCCAAGCCGCGTGGCACCGGGATCACCCACGTGCTCGACCGGGGCCTTCCGCTTGAGCAGTGCGCCGGCCTGCTGGATGCGGGCGGCGCCTACGTGGACGTGTGGAAGTTCGGCTGGGGCATTTCCTACGTCGACCCGAACCTGGCGGCCAAGCTGGAACTGCTCGATGGGCACCGGGTGCTCGCTTGCCCCGGCGGGACCCTCCTTGAGGTCGCCTGGGCGCAGGGCCGGGCGGCCGCGTTTCTCGACTGGGCGCGGGCCTGCGGCTTCCCGTGCGTCGAGGTGTCCGCCGGCACCGTGCCCATGAGCGCCGGCGACAAGCGCGATCTCATCGCCGAGGCGGCCCGCCACTTCATCGTGCTGGCCGAGGTGGGCGCCAAGGATCCCGGCGCGCAGATGCTGCCAGAGCAGTGGGCGGCGGCCGTTTCGGATGATCTTGAGGCGGGTGCGACGTGGGTGCTGGCCGAGGGGCGGGCCAGCGGCACCGTCGGGCTCTACGCGCGGTCCGGGGCGGTCCGGGAGGACGTCGTCGCCGCCCTGGTGGCCGCCGCGGACCCCGGCCTGATCGTGTTCGAGGCGCCCAGGGAGGACCAGCAGGCGTGGTTCGTCCGCCGCTTCGGCCCCGACGTCAACCTGGCCAACGTGGCACCGGGCGACGCGCTCGGGCTGGAGACTCTGCGCCTGTCGCTGCGGGCCGATACGTACCGGGCCGCGGCGCCCGGCCGGGTGCCCGCCGGGAACCCGGGCCTCCGGTGAACCTGGTTCCCACCCAGTACCGCAACGTCAGCGTCGCCGAGGTGGCCACGGGCCTCGACGAGGCCAGCCTGCGGGCCCACCTGATGGGCCGTCCGGTGTACCGGCGCACCCAGTACCTGGTCGCCCGGCGCGGGGACGCGTGCGCCGTGGCGGAGGTCAGCAAGGAGTCGCAGCAGCCGCTGTTCTCCCCGGTCACCGGGGTGGCGCTGATCGCGGGCGCGGAGGAGACCGCGTTCGTGGACGCGCCGGAGACCGACACCGGCGTGCCGACCCAGCTGGCTCGGGTGGCGGCGCGGTGCGCGCCGCACGCTCGCTGCGTGGTCGTGCGCGGGCGGTACGGGCATGTCAGCTTCATCGCCGACCCCGCGCCGGCGAGGATCCGCGTGGTCGAGGTGGTTCCGCCGCGGCCCGCCAAGCTCGTGGACCAGCTGACCCGGGTCCTCGACGTGGCCGAAGACCTGCCGCCCGTGGAGCTCGTGCCCGACCTGGTGGACCTGGCCGAGCTGGCGGCCAGCCGGCCTGCCGAGCACTACCTGTTCCCGTGTCGTGCCGGGGGGCGCCCGGTGGGGGCGGGCGCGGAGCGCGGGGGCGGGACAGGCAGAGCGCCGGGCGTGTCCTACCTCGATGAGGTGCCGCCGCGCAGGCCCTGGACGCTGGTGGGGTGCGCCCGGTCCCGCGCCATCCACGACTGGTTCTACGGCGGCCCGGTCGACACGGTGGACATGTGCCCGCGGGCGCTGGCCGGCCCGGGCCCCGTGCTGACCAAGTGCTGCCTGCTTGAGGACCGGGTCGCCGTGGACGGCGGCGTCGTCGTGGTGCCCTGGGGGGCGTCCCTGGCGCAGGTGAAGGAGGGCCTGCAGCGCGCGCTGGAGGCCGTGACCGAGCCGGTCGCGCATGCCGCAGGCGGAGGGCCGAACGCCGCAGCGTCCCGGCGCCGAGGACCGGCCTCCCACTCTGCCGATTTGCGCGCCTCCGGCACGACCATGCGAAGCGCCCGCGAGGGAGGCAAATGACACAGAGCACCCGGATCGCCGACTCGGCGCTGTACGGGCACCTGTGGGGGACAACGGAGGCCAGGGCCATCCTCGGCGAAGAGGGCCGGCTGGCGGCCTGGCTGGAGGTGATCGCGGCGCTCGCCCGCGCCCAGGCGGCGGCCGGCGTGATCCCGGCCCGCGCCGCCGGGCTGATAGCTTCCTGCGCCCGGCCCGGCAAGATCGACCTCGGGTACGCGGCGGAGCAGACCCGCGAGGCCTCGCACTCCATGCTCGGCCTCATCAGGGCCCTGCAGGCCGTGCTGCCGGACGGCGCGCGCGAGTACGTCTACGCCGGCGCCACCGTCCAGGACATCACCGACACCGCGACCGCGCTCTCGCTGCGCAGGATCGGCGCGATTGCCTGGCGTGACCTGCGCCGGATCGAAGAGCTGCTGCTGGATCTCGCGGTCACGCACCGGTCCACGGCCATGGCGGGCCGCACCCATGGCCAGCCGGGCAGCCCGGTGACCTTCGGCTGGAAGGCCGCCTCCTGGGCGGACGAGGTCCGGCGGCATCTGGACCGGCTCACCGAGGGCGCGCCGCGCTGGCTGGCCGGCCAGCTGGGCGGCGGGGCGGGCAGCCTCGTCTACTACGGCGACCGCGGCCTGGCGGTCCGGGCCAGGTTCTGCGCCGAGCTCGGCCTGGCCGACCCGGGCATCTCGTGGCTGTCCGCCCGGGACCGGGTCGCGGAGTTCGCCGGCGTCCTCGCGCTGGTCTGCGGGACCCTCGCGCGGGTGGGCGGCGAGGTGTACGAACTGCAGCGGCCCGAGATCGGTGAGCTCACCGAGCCCGCGACCGTCGGCGCGGTCGGCAGCATCACCATGCCGCACAAGCGCAACCCCGAGGCCAGCGAGCATCTCGAGACGCTGGCCCGGCTGGCCAGGGCGAACGCGGCAGTCCTGGCCGAAGGCGTGGCCGCCCAGCACGAGCGGGACGGCCGCGGCTGGAAGGCCGAGTGGGTCGCGCTGCCAGAGGTCTGCCTGCTGGCTTGCTCCGCCCTGGAGATCGCCATCGCCGTGCTGAGCGGGCTGACCGTGCACGCGGGCGCGATGGCGCGCAACCTGGCGCGCCAGGACGGGTACTTCGCCAGCGAGCGGGCGCTGGCGGTGCTGGCGCCACGCCTCGGCCCGCGCCGGGCGCAGGCGGAACTGGGTGCGGCGCTGGCCGCCGGGGCCGCCTCGGGCGTGACCGCGGAGCAGGCGCTCGTGGACGCCGGGCTGCTGGCCGCCGACGAGGCCGGCGACCTGGTCGCGAAGCCGGACACCGGCGCCTGCGAGGCCATGGTCGACCTGGTGGTCCGGCGCGCCCGCGCCGCCCGGGCGGCGGAGCGGCCGGAATGGCCGTGACCGCCGTCGCGCCGGCCCGGGTCGCCGTGCCGTCCAGGATCCCGCTTGCCGTGCTGCCCACCCCGCTCGTCGCCGCGCCCCGGCTGGCGAGGGCGCTGGGCACCGGCCGGCTGTTCGTCAAGCGCGATGACCTGACCGGGTTCGCGGCCGGTGGAAACAAGGCGCGGCCGCTGGAGTTCCTCCTCGCCGCGGCGGTGGGCGAGGGAGCGGACACCCTGGTCACCGGCGGGGCGCCGGCCTCCAACTTCTGCGCGGCCGCCGCGGCGGCCGCGCGGCAGGCAGGCCTGGCCTGTCACCTGGTGATCGCGGGCGATCCGGTGCCCCCGGGCCCGGCCCTGGCCCTGGCGCTGGCCTGGGGTGCCACCGTCAGCTGGACCCGGGACGCGGACCGCGCCAGCGTGGACCGCGCCCTGCCGGTGGCCGCGGCGGACCTCACCGCCCGGGGCCGGCGCCCCTACCCGATCCCGCGCGGCGGGGCGACCGCGGCCGGCGCGGTGGGCTACGCGCTCGCCGCGTTCGAGCTGGCCGGGCAGCTCGCCGCGCTCGGCGTCCGGCGGGCACGGGTCGTGGTCGCGGTCGGGTCCGGCGGGTCCATGGCCGGCCTGGTCGCCGGCAACGTGCTGCTCGGCGGGGACTGGGCCGTGGCCGGCGCGTCGGCCAGCAGGCCCGCCCGGGAGATGTCCCGGCGGGTGCTTCGCCTGGCCGGGGAGTGCCTCACCCTGCTGGGCGGTGACCAGGCCGCACCCGGCGGCGTGGACATCGCCGACGTGCGCGGGCCGGGGCACGGCCTGCCGTCGGCGAAGGGCATCGCCGCGGCGGAGCAGGCCATGCGGGCGGAGGGGCTGCTGCTCGACCCGGTCTACACGGCCAAGGCGCTGCCGCTGGCGGCCGGCCAGCCGGGGCCGGTGGTGTTCTGGCACACCGGAGGGCTGCTGGACGCCGTGGCCGCGGCGCAGGAGGCGGCGCGATGACGGCCGGCCCGCCGTCGGGGCCGCCCGCCGCCGAGCTGATCGCGGCCGGGTTCGCGCTGGAGAACGCCGACGCCCCGGTGCTGCATCACGGCATCAACCTCGCCGACCTCGCCCACGTAGTTGACCTCAGCGCGGCCGGGGTGATCCCGCCGGACGCCGCCCGCCGCATGCTGGCGCTGGTTCTCGACGTCATGGCGATCCCGGCGAGCGAGTTCCCCTACGACCCCGCCCACGGTGAGCCCTACAACTCCCGCGAGCGGTTCTTCGCCGACCAGGCCGGTGACGCGGCGGGCTGGCTGCACGCCGGGCGCCCGCGGCGGGAGGCGATCAGGATCGCCTTCCGGCTGCGGCTGCGGGACGACCTTGCCCAGCTGATCGAGGCCGCGGCCGGGCTGGCGGAGGAAATCGCGGGACGGGCCCGGGCGCACGCAGGCACGCTGATGGCCGACCAGACGTACTTGCAGCACGCCCAGCCGTCGACGTTTGGCCACTATCTCCTGTCCTTCGCCTACCCGGTGCTGCGGGCCGGGCACCGCCTCGCCGAGGCGCTGGAATGGACCGACGCCAGCCCGGGCGGGGCTGGCTGCGTGAACGGCACCCGGCTGCGCACCGACCGCGGGCACGTCGCGGCGCTGCTCGGCTTCCGCGCCATCGCCGAGCACACCAGGGACGCCATGTGGCAGACCGACGGCCTGTTCGACATGGTCAGCGCCGCGGCCGGCCTGGTGGTGACCCAGTCGGAGCTCGCCGAGGACCTGGAGATCTGGGCCAGCCAGGAGTTCGACTACGTGACCCTGGCCGACGGCTACAGCCGGGCGAGCGTGCTCATGCCACAGAAGCGGAACCCCTACGCGCTGGCGATCATCCGCGGCGCGGCGGGGACGCTTATCGGCAGGCTCACCGGGCTGCTCGCGGTCGCCAAGACCCCCTCGGCCCGGAGCGACAACCTGATCTTCGCCTACGGCGAGGTCCCCCGGGCGCTCGGCCTGGCGCTGCGGACCACCCAGCTGACCAGCGGGGTGGTCCGGACCCTCACCGTGAACGCCGAGCGCATGCGCTCCGTCTTGGAAGGCGGGTTCGCTCAGGCCACGGACCTGGCCGAATTCGTCATGCAGGACCGTGGGATCGACTACCGGACCGCCTACCGGGTGGTCGGCCACGCGGTGCGGGCGGCCAGCGCGCAGGGGCTCCGTGGTACCGACATCGACGGCGCCATGCTGGACGCCTCGGCGGCGGAACTGACCGGGCGGCCGCTGGGGCTGGCGGGCCGCGACCTGACGGCGGTGCTCGACGCCGGCCTCATCGTGGCCAGCAGGATCTCGCTCGGCGGCGCCGCCCCGGCCGAGGTCACCCGGATGGCGGGGGAGGTGGAGAAGCGGGCGGGCGAGCTTGCCGCGCAGGCGCAAGGCTGGCAGGCCCGCTACCTGGCGGCCGAGCAAGCGCTGGTGGCGGCCGCGCGGAGGTGCGTGGCGGCGGCCTCGGACGCCGAGTTCGCCGGCCTCGCGAGCGCAGCACCCGGCCTGATGCAGGAACGGAGGAATCCATGACGCAGCCAGCCAGCGCGGGGTCCCTGCCGGGCCGGGTCGGCGTGGTGAACGTCGGCCTGCCGCTGTTCGCCGCGGCGGTGCGGGAGCAGGGAGCGCCCGTCATCTCGGTCGACTGGCGGGTCCCGGCCGGGGGCCAGCCCGCGATGGTGGCCGCGCTGGGCAGGCTCTACGGAGCCGCCGGCGAGCAGATCGAGGCGGCCAACGCCGAGGTGATCCGCCGCCTCGACACGGGGGTCCCGGTGATCACCGGGATCACCACCGTCGCCGCCGTCGCGCCGCATCCCGGCCGGACCCTGCTGCACTGCGGGCCGGCCATCGACTACGCCGGCGCGCCCGACCCGCTGCGCAGGTCCATGCAGGCCGCCGCGGTGGCGGAGGGGTGGGCGGCCAGCCCGGCCGAGGCCCACGCGCTGCTGGACCGGGGCGAGATTGGGCTCCGCCCCGCGAACGCCGACCGGGTCGTGGTCCCGATGGCCACGGCCCTCGGCCCGACGGCGCCGCTGTACGTCGCGGAGAACGAGGCTGCGACCGCCTTCGCCCCGATCTCGCAGGGCCCCGGCGAGGTGGCCTGGTTCGGCTGCGCCACGGATGCGTCCATCGCGCGGCTCGTGTTTCTCCGCGACGTCGCCGCGCCGGTGATCCAGCAGGTCCTCAACCGGTCCGGCCCGCTGGACGTGCTGGCGATCGCGGCGCAGGCGGTCGCCATGGGGGACGACGTCCACGTCCGGACCCAGGCCGCGACGAACCTGCTGATCCGGGATTGGCTCCCGCACCTGACCGCGCTCGGCGGCGCGGAGGCGAGCGCGTTCGCGCGGTTCCTGTCCGGCAACCACCTGTTCTTCCTGACCATGGCGATGGCCGCGGCGAGGTCGCTGACCGAGTGGGCGGCGGGGGTTCCCGGCTCCTCGATCGTCACCGGCATGTCCCGCAACGGGGCCACGTTCGGCGTCCGGCTGGCGGGCTCCGGCCAGTGGTTCACCAGCGAGGCGCCCGAGGTCGGGCACGCGCTGTACCACCCAGGCCGCGGGCCGGAGGACGGCGCGCGCGATATCGGCGACAGCGCGGTCCTGGAATTGTCCGGCCTCGGCGCGGCCGCGGCGGCCGGCTCCCCGGCCGTGGCCCAGCTGCTCGGCGGGTCCATGCGCGAAGCCGCCGCGCTGACGCAGCGCCTCGCCGCCGTCTGCGCCGGGCGGTCGAGCCGGTTCAAGCTCCCGGTGCTCGGCAACGTGGGCACCCCGCTGGGGGTTGATGTCCGCAAGGTGGTGGAGCTTGGCAGCACGCCCGCGGTGACCACCGGAATCCTGCACCGCTCCGCGGGCACGGGGCAGGTGGGCGCCGGGGTGGCCGAAGCGCCGTTGGCCTGCTTCGCCGATGCGCTGGCCGACCTGGACCGCCGCCTGTCCGGCGTCACTGCCTGACGGCGGCTTAAGGGTCACGGTGCCACCGAGTTCCGCCTGATCAGCTGGCGGACGATCACGTTGCGCTGGATCTCGTTGGTGCCTTCGCCGACGATCATCAGCGGGGCGTCACGGAAGTAGCGCTCGACGTCGAACTCGGTCGAGTAGCCGTAGCCGCCGTGTATCCGCACGGCGTCCAGGGCGATCTGCATCGCGGCCTCGGAGGCGAACAGCTTGGCCATGCCGGCCTCCATGTCCGCGCGCTCGCCCGCGTCCAGCCGCCGCGCCGCGTGCAGCGTGAGCTGCCGCGCGGCCGTCAGCTTGGTGACCATTTCCGCGAGGTAGTTCCCGATCGACTGATGCTGCCAGATGGGCTTCCCGAACGCCTCCCGCTCCTGGGCGTACCGCAGCGCGTCCTCCAGGGCCGCCCGGGCGACGCCGAGGGCGCGGGCCGCTACCTGGATCCGGCCGGTCTCCAGGCCGCGCATCATCTGGGCGAAGCCCGCACCCTCCCGGCCGCCGAGCAGCGCCGCGGCGGGCACCCGGAAGTCCTCCATCGTGATCTCGCAGCTCTCGATCCCCTTGTAGCCCAGTTTCGGCAGGTCGCGGGACAGGACGAAGCCCGGCCCGGGCTCGGCCAGGATGATGCTGATCCCGGCGTGCGCGGGCTGGGCCGCGGGATCGGTCTTGCAGAGCAGGGCGACCAGCTGCGAGTGCCGGGCGTTGCTGATCCACGTCTTCGCGCCGCTGATGACGTAGCAGTCGCCGTCGAGGCGCGCGGTGGTCCGCATCGCCTGCAGGTCCGAGCCGCCGCCCGGCTCGGTCAGCGCCATCGCCGCCCTTACCTCGCCGGTAGCCATCCGCGGCAGGTACCGCCGCTGCTGCTCCGGCGTGCCGTACCCGAGGATCAGCTTGGCCACCACGGTGTGGCCGCCCATCGCGCCAGCCAGGCTCATCCAGCCGCGGGCTAGTTCCTCGGTCACCAGGGCGTAGCACGGCGTGCTAACGTGCGCCTCGCCCCACGGCCCGGGGATGGCCAGGCCGAAGATCCCCAGCTGCTTCATCCGGTCGATGAGCTGGGCCGGGTAGGTGTTCGCGTGCTCGAGTTCCCTGACCACGGGCTTCACGTCGCGATCGACGAAGTCGCGGACCAGCTCGACGATCGCGCGCTCTTCCCCGCTCAGTCCGTCCATGGCTACCCCAGTGCCTGTGCGGCGTTGTCCCAGGTCCATGACGCTGGATCGGTGTCCAGCCCGGCTACGCAGTCGCCGATCTTGGCCTGTACCTGCGCGCCGGTGGGCGGCCGCACCCCGCCCTCTGCTAGCTCCGACCCCGCCACCCCTTCCTCTCCTAGCTCCGACCTCGCCACCCCTTCCTCTGCTAGCTCCGACCTCGCCACCCCTTCCTCTGCTAGCGCCGACCCCACCCCGCCCAACGCCAGCGCGGTCATGACTAGCCCGGCTCCGCGGCGGCGACCGTCACCTCGACCGGCGGCGGGGCCGCGAGAGTGTTGGACACGTAACAGACCCGCAGGGCTGGCTCGACGAGCCGCTGGATCTCCGCCGCAGGCACCGGCGCGGTCACGGTGAGCTGAAGCCTGGAGAAGCGCGGCCCGTCGTAGGTGCCGGTCGCGGTGACGGTCAACTCGGGCAGGGTGATGCCCCGCTTGCCCGCCGCCCACTGCAGCGCGAGCGCGAAACAGGACGCCATCGCGGCCAGCAGGTACTCGGTCGGCATCGGGCCGGTTCCCGTGCCGCCCGCGCTCTCCGGCTCGTCCACCACCAGGTCGAACCCGCCCGCCTTGACCCGGCACCGCCAGCCGCCCTCCCAGCGCGCGACCACCGAGTTGGTCAGCGGGCGGGCGGTCCCGGCCGGCGAGGTCATGGCCGAAGTCTAAGGAACTACTCGTGGTCGTGGCCGGGCGGAAGCGCCGCGAGCTGCGCGGCCCGGTCCGCGACCGCGCCGGGCCCCACGAGGCCGTTGGCACCGGCCACCCGCTCCAGCGCGCGCAGCCAGCGCTCGTAGTAACTCCACCCCTCCCCCGAGGGGTGTGCGGCTTCCCAGTCGCCGATCTCGCTGATCAGCGCCTGGCGGAAGTCCTCCCAGTCGATCAGCCCGCCGTCAGTGAGCGCCAGCGCCAGCCCGAACGCCTGTCTCTCCCACGGGGCCCGGAACACCAGTTCCCCGTTGTCGCGGGGCGGCGCCGCCGGGCCCGAGGCGTCGAGGAGATAGGCAGGGTCGGCGTGCCCGGGGCCGGTCACGGGGCGGCTGCCTCCGCGACCCCGACCATCGCGTCCCTGGTCACCAGCGCGGCGAGCTCGGCCTCGGACAGTCCTTCCGTCCCGGCCGGGCGCATGGGCAGCACCATGTACCGGACCTCGGAGCTTGAGTCGAAGACCCGGACCGCCACGTCCTCGCCGAGCTCCAGGCCGAACTCGGCCAGGACGGCCCGCGGCTCGCGGACCATCCGGGACCGGTAGGCCGGGTCCTTGTACCAGGACGGCGGCAGCCCGAGCACCGGCCACGGGTAGCACGAGCAGAGGGTGCACACCACCACGTGATGGACGCCGGGGGTGTTCTCGAGCACCACGATGTGCTCGCCCTGCGGGCCCTTGAAGCCCAGCTCGGCGATGGCCGCGGTGCCATCGGCGAGCAGCCGTCCGGCGTACTCCGGATCGGTCCACGCCCTTGCCACGACCTTGGCCCCGTTCAGGGGGCCGACCGACTGCTCGTAGGTCTTGATGAAGTTGTTCACCGTCGCCTCGTCGATCAGCCCGCGCTCGATCAGCAGCGAGGACAGCGCTTCGGCGCGCAGCGCGGGGTCGAGATGATCTTCGCTGGCCGTCATCTCACCTGCTCCAGGTAGGGCTCGAAGAGGTCGATGGAGACGCTGAACGGCTCGGCGCGCGGGCCCCAGAGTTCCCGCGAGTCGAACTCGACCGCGTAGCAGTGCTGCGGGTTCTCGCCCAGGAAGGAGGCCGCCGTGTCGGGGAACACCGCGGCGGGCCGGAGGGCCGTCACGGTCCCGGTCCGGCGCCGCACGTACCCCGGGAGGCGGGTGTGGCCGTCGGTCTGCAGGTCGGCGGTGCGCACCCGGTCGCCCACGGCGAAGGCCGGGGGCGTGTCGAGCGAGCGGAGGTTGCCCGGCCCGCCCGAGGGCATCTGGGGCTTGTGCGGCTCCGGTGGTTCCGGCTCCGCCGCGTCGCTGCCGCGCAGCCTGGCCGCGCGCGCGGCCACCCCCTCGCTGGTGAGCACGCCGGAGTCGGCGAGCATCATCTGGCTGGCGTGCAACCACCTGTCGTAGTAGCTGCCCAGGTAGTCCAGGGGCGGCACGCGCTCGAGCGCGTGGCGGAACGCGTGCAGGTTCGCCCCCGCGGCGCGGATGGAGAGCAGGCCGAGCGCGAACGCCATGCCCTCCCAGGGCTCGGCGAACGGCGGCTCCGCGGTCAGCGGGGGCACCCGGCCGAACCCCTGCCTGCCCCCCATGTCGGCGATTCCGTCCACGCCTAGCTCCCTCCGGTGGGCACGCCGGGGGTGCCGGTCCGTGCGGGCGTGCCGTCACGGACCGCACCCAGCGGCGCAGCGGTCACACGGTCCAGGTGTTGAGCTGGAAGGCGCCGGCCCGCCACGCGGCCAGGGCCGAGTCGAGGACGTCCAGTGGGTTGAACGCCTTCACGCCGTCGATCAGGTCTTCCTCGCGGAACCCGTAGAGCGCGCCCATGGCGAAGCGGCACGCGTAGACCTTCGCGCCCTCCTTGAGCAGCGTCTCGATCTGCCGGTTCCCGGCGAGGTTCCCGGGGAAGCCCTCGGTGCCGATGGTCGGGTAGCCACGGTGCCGCGAGGCGAGCAGGACTCCCGGGCCGTACAGGATGATGGAAACGTCGAAGCCCTTCCGTACCAGGCGGGTCGAAGTGAGCAGGTTGACCAGGGATACCGAGCCCTCGAACGGGACGGAGTGGATGAAGACGAACGCCTTCTCGCCCGGGTTCGCCCGGATGTCGTCGAAGATCTTCTCCTGCGTGTCGTAGAGCGAGTCGACTCCGGCCTCGCCGCGCGGCGACTGGACGGTGATCGGCATGGGACCCTCCTAAGGATTACCGAACGGATGGTGCGGCCTGGCTCATACCGCCGGGCCGCGCGGAAGTTCCCCCTTCGTCCAAGTCATGCGGTGGCTGCCCGGCAGGCGCCGCATGACGGCGGACCGTACCGGCCAGGGCAGGGCCCGGTACGCGGGGACGTATACCCGCCGCCAGAACACCTCCATCCCACGCGGCCGCCGCGGCGGCGTGACGTGGTACTTGGCGGCGACCTTCTCCTGCGCGGCGACCATGAGGTAGTGCTCCGAGGTCGCGCGCAGCCAGCGGGAGAAGGACATGCTCAGGACCCGAGACCAGCCAGCAGGGCCTGCGCGGCCAGCGCGATCGGCTCGTTCAGCGCCCCGATGGGGGGTGAGTACACGTTCTCCATCGTGGCCAGGTCGGTGACGGTGATCCCCTTCCTGACCGCCATGGCCAGGAAATCGGCGCGCTCCTTGATCCCCTCGCGGCCGACCATCTGCGCGCCGATGAGCCGGAGCGGGCCGGGTTCGGCGAGCAATTTGACCCTGAGCTTCTCGACGCCCGGGTAGTAGCGCGCCCGGGAGATCCCCTCGGCGGTGCCCACCACGTGCGGGATGCCGAGCGCCGTGGCCAGCGTCTCGCTGAAGGAGACCCCGCCGATCATCCAGTCGCCGGCGACCATGCCCCAGGGGACGCTGACCGGCTGGTAACGGCGCTGCCCGCCCGCCGCGTTGGTCCCCGCGACCTTTCCCTGAGCGTAGGCGTGGCTGCCGGACAGGCCCTGAATCGGGATGTTCGTCACGCTGTGCGGGACCTCGATGCAGTCGCCGGCCGCCCATACCTCCGGGGCCAACGTCTGCATCCGCTCGTCCACGATGATCCCGTTGGCCGACCCGACCCGCAGCCCGGCGGCGCGGGCGAGGTCGGTGTTCGCCTCTTTGCTGGTGCAGACGACCGCGAGGTCACAGGCGATCTCGCCGGCCGAGGTGGCGACGGCCCGGACCGTGCCCTCGCCGACGAAGCCCTCCAGCGTGGTGTTGAAGTGCAGCTTCGCGCCCTTCTCCAGCCAGGAGTCCTGGACCGGGCCCACGATGTCGGGATCGGTAGCGGCGGCCAGCGCCCAGGCGTTCGGGTCGACGACGTGGGTTTCGATGCCGCGGTGGCACAGCGCGGTCACCATTTCCAGGCCCAGCGGCGACGCCTCGACGACCACGGCGGCCTTGGTCTTGTCGAGCACCTTGTCCCAGTCCATGGCCTGGCGGATGTTCTTGACGTAGTAAAGGCCGTCAAGGCCGGCGCCGGGAACTCCGGTGGGGGCGTAATTGAACCCGGTGCAGACGATCAGCTTGTCGTAGGGAAGGTCGCCTTCACCCTGGACGGACACTGTTTTCTCACCGGTACTGAAACCGGTAACCCGTGTCTCATAGTGGATGTCAATGCCTTGCTGCGCGTAAGCTTCTTTTGTCGCCAGGAAAAGCCGCTGAAAGTCGGGAATCTCCTTGCCGTGGACATAAGGAATGCCACAGGGGCTGTACCCGACGTCCTCGAACTCGGTGTAGACGCGTACGTCGGCGGAGGGATCCGCGCCTTTGGCCGCCCCGGCGGCCCCGATTCCGGCGGCGCCGCCACCGATCACGACGATCCGCTGCGCCATCAGCACCTACCCGGGAAAACAGACGTTTAGTATCCGCGATGATTCGTACACTATGATGGCGAGAGCACCTCGGAACGTCAAGACGCGATCACTGCCGGAGCCAGCGGGGATCCCATGAGCCAAGTGCCGCGCACGCAGGGACCGCCCTGCCTGGACACCTCGTCGAGCAGCCGCGGCGACGGGCAGGCCGGGGACCTGGAGCGCATTGTCGGGTCGATCGGCCTCAAGGTGTTCAGCCTGCGCAAGCGGATGGGCCTCTCCCTGCAGCAGCTAGGCGAGCGGTCGGACGTGTCTGCGGCGGCGATCCACAAGATCGAGCAGGGCGGCATGGTGCCCACGATCACCACCCTGCTGAAGATCGCCGGCGCGCTCGGCCGCCCGGTCTCCTACTTCGTCGAGGAAGACGTCGGCCAGGACGACGTGGCCGTGCTCACCGACGCGGGCGAGAACAGGCCGGTGTACACCTCGCACAAGGGCATCACGCTGCACAGCATCTCCGGGCCGTACGGCCGCTACCTGCTCGCCGGGGCCAGGGCCACCGTGGCGCCCGGCGCGAGCAGCGGGCGCAAGCCGATGCAGCATCCCGGCGAGGAGCTCGTGCACGTCACCGGGGGGATTCTGGAGTTCACGGTCACCGGCCAGTCGTACCGCGTGGCGGCCGGGAACACGCTGCACTTCCGCGGCGACCAACCGCACACCTGGCGCAATCCGGGCGCCAGCGACGCCACCGCCATCTGGCTGGCGCTGCGGCCGCAGTAGGCCGGATGATCGCCGAGCTCCTGCCTCCTGCCGTGGTGGCCGTGGAGTCCTTCGGGGAGCCTCAGGCGTCCTCACTGCTGCCCGGTGAGGCGGCGGCAGTCGCCACTGCGGGCCGGGTCCGGCGGACGGAGTTCGCGGCCGGGCGCGCGTGTGCCCGGGCCGCCCTCGCGGAACTGGGCGTCCCACCCGGGCCGGTCCTGCCGGGCCGGGCCGGTGAGCCGGTCTGGCCGGCCGGGGTGGTCGGCAGCCTCACCCACTGCGCGGGCTACCGGGCCTGCGCAGTCGCGCGGGCCGGGGATCTGGCCGCGATCGGAATCGACGCGGAACCAGACCGGGCGCTGCCCGGCGGAGTGCTGGCCGCCGTGGCCGGTGACGCTGAGCGCTCCCGGATCGCGGACCTGTGCGCGGCCGACCCCGGCGTGCCCTGGGACCTGCTGTTGTTCTGCGCCAAGGAGTCGGTTTACAAGGCCTGGTTCGGCGCCAGCGGACTGCGCCTCCGGTTCGCAGACGTGCGGGCCGAGTTCGCGGAGGCGGGCCGGTTCACCGCGCACGTGGCCGGCGCGGCCGCCCGCATCGACGGGCGCTGGCTGGTCCGCGACGGGCTGGCGCTCACTGCCGCGACGGTCACCGCACCGGGAAGGAGCGTCAGCGCGGGAGCACGTGCGGGTTGAGGATCCCGGCCAGGTCGAAGGCGGACCGGATCCGCGCGAAGAGCTCGCGCTCGGCGTCGGACCGCACCAGCGGGAACCAGGGCGCCTTGAGCGCGCCGATGCCGTGCTCGGCCGACACCGACCCGCCGAGGGAGATCACCAGCCCGAACACCGCCTCCTCGTGCCGGCCGTCGGCGCCGGCCGCGGGCACCACGTTGACGTGCAGGTTGCCGTCCGCGACGTGCCCGTAGATGATCACCTGGGCGCCCGGGTCGACGGCGCGGAGCGCCGGCCCGACCTCGGCGGCCAGCCGCACCCAGTGGGCCGCCGGGACCGACACGTCGAGCTTCAGCGGCACGCCCAGGAACCCGGCGGCCTCGGGGTGGCGCTCCCGGTAGGCCCACAGCCGGGCGCGGTCCGCAGGCGACGTGCCCACGGCCGCCGGCAGGTCCCCGGCGAGCGCCGCCAGGTCCTGCTCCGCCCCCGGCCCGGCGGCCTCGAGCAGCAGGTACACCGGAGCCGGATCCCGCAGCGGCGGCGCCAGGCCGGCGTGCTGGGCGAGCACATCGAGCCCCGTCCGGGTGAAGAACTCCGCGGACAGCAGGCCGGGCACCTCCCGCAGTGCCCGCCGGGCCAATTCGTGCACGTCGGTGAGGCCGTTTAGCCCGATAATCACAGTCACCGGGCCCGCGGGCCTCGGCACGAGCTGGAGCCGGGCCGCGGTGACCACGGCGAGGGTGCCCTCCGAGCCAGCCAGCAGGCTGGGGTAGTCGTAACCGGTGTTGTCCTTCACCAGCCCCGCCAGGTGCGACACGATCGTGCCGTCGGACAGCACCGCTTCCACCCCGCGGACCTGCGCGCGCATCGGGCCGTAGCGCAGCACGCGCAGCCCGCCCGCGTTGGTGGCGATCGCGCCGCCCACCGTGGCGCTGCCCCGGCTGGCGATCAGCACGCCGAGGTCCAGGGCGGGGTCCGCGTCGGCGGCCCGCTGCAGCGTCACCCCCGCGCCGGCCGTGACCTGCCCGGCCTCGGCGTCCACCGGCCCCAGCCGGTCCAGCCTGGCCAGGCTCAGCACCACCTCACCGTGGAGCGGGACGCCGCCGCCCACCAGCCCGGTGTTCCCGCCCTGCGGGACCACCGGCAGTTCCGCGTCGCTGCACAGCGCCAGCAGCGTGGCCACCTCGGCGGTGCTGCCCGGCCGCAGGACGGCCGGGGTGTACCCGTGGAACCCGCCGGTCCAGTCCACCGCGTACCCCGCCGTGGCGTCCCCGGTCAGCACGTGCGCCTCGCCCACCACGGAAGCGAACTCCCGCAACAGAACGTCCGGAACGTCGGCAGCCCCAGGTTCGGTCATACGGCTACTGTGCCATCCGCCCGGCGATCAGAGCGTGATCAACCGGATAGCCGGGTGGACAGCGCGTAGGTCTGCTGATCAGCTCCTGGTATCACCGTGCTGCATTACGACGCCGACTACGACCTCATCGCGCACGTCACCGGGCAGCCAACGCAATGGATAGTGCCCCGCGGAACTGTCCCATAGCCCGCAGGAGCAGGTGACCGGGCCGGTGACGCGGAGAGGCGTCACCAGACCCCTGTACCGGCGGGGCATGTCAAGGTCATGATGGTCATGTAGTCAGCTACCGGCCGTGCCGCGCACCTGGGGGACCGTATGGCGAATTCCGGTCATGACCCGCACTACGGCTTGCCGAAACCGCCCAGCGCTGCCGAGGGCCGCTGGTTGCCGCCGGATATCGTCGCGAATGCGGCGCGTGCTCGGATGCCAGCACAGCCAACTGTGAGCGTCGCACGCCGGATCCTCCGGATCCTCAGGGCATGGCCGCGGCTCCTGGGCACCGTGGGCGCGATCATGATCGTTTACTACGCCACGCCCGCATCGAAATCGCACGCGTCTGAGAGAGGCGGGGGCATTGCCATGGGAGTGGGCCTGCTGGTGGTGGCTGCCGTGGTACTCGCACTCCGCCGCCTCCGGTTCCGGTCGCAACGGGAACGTCAGTCGGCCCGGCGATAGCTGAGGAGCGTCGTCCTTATCCCGGCCGTCGCATCCGCAGCAGCCTGTCGAGCACCGCCGGATCAGCGCCAACCACGTCCACTATCTTCGTCCGGCTTGAAGCCCCCGCAACCAGCGTTACCGCCCGACGGGGGACACCGAACGCGGCGGCCACCGCGGCCAGGGCGGCCGCCGTGGCCTGGCCGTCCACCGCCCGCGCGCTGACCCGGACGACCAGCGCGCCATCGTGCTCACCGCCCACACCCGGGCGAGCAGATCCAGGCCGGACTCGCACGGTAACCCGCACCACCCCAGTCTGCACCCCCTCAGCGGGCGAAAGCCCGGCCCCCGCACCCGTCAAAGGTGACGCCAGGGCATCATCGGGCCGACCCGCTGTCTTTGGCAGTGCCGAGGATCTCGTCGGCCCAGGCGCGCTCGTCGGCGGAGAGCGCGCCGCCGGTCTCCCGAAGCGCTTCGGCCAGCAGCGCGTCCCACACGGCGTCGTCATCCTGCGGCGGCGGTCGCGCTGGCAGGTCAGGCATGGCAGCCTCGCATGGCGGTGGCGAAGGCCTCGCCGCGGTCGCGGTAATCGCGGAAGCGGCCGAAGCTCGGCGCGGCCGGGGACAGCAGGACCACACCGTCCGGCTGGGCCCAGCTGAATCCGCGCGCGACCGCCGTGTCCAGGTCATCGCAGGCCACCACGTCCACCTTGGCCGGCCCCGCCGCCTCGATCGCGGCCTGGATCCGCTGCCCGCTGTCGGGCACGGCCAGCACCAGGGTCGGGACGTCCCGGGCGGCCAGCCCGGCGGCCAGCGGCTCGAAGTCGATGCCGCGGTCGTACCCTCCGGCGATGAGGGCGACCCGGCGGCCGGAGAAGGCATCCATCGCGGCGAGCGTGGGCAGCACGTTGGTGGACAGGCTGTCGTCCACGAACGTGACCCCGGCGACCTCGCCGATCACCTGCAGCCGGCTGGCCAGCGGGACGAACCCGGCCGCGGCCTCCCGCAGCGCGCGGTCGTCCCCCGCCTCGGGCACGCCGAGCGCGCGCAGGCAGGCGCGGGCGATCAGGGCGTTGCGGCGGTTGTGCGCGCCCAGCAGGCTCAGCGGGACCATCCAGTCGGCCCCGGCGGCGTCGCCGGCGCGAACCCACTCCACCCGCGGGCCGAGCAGCGCCGCCCGGTCCAGCAGCTGGCCGCTGTCCCCGTTCGCGATCGTGAGGTCGGCGCCGGGCTGGGTGCACGCCGACAGCTTGTCGGCGTAGTAGGTCGCCACGTCGCCGTGCCAGTCCAGGTGATCGGGGTGCAGCGAGGTCACCGCGACGACCGGCGGCGAGCAGGCCAGGTCGGTCGCCTGGTAACTGGAGGTCTCGATGACCCAGTAGCGGGTGCCGGGGCGCGCCTGCGCCGGGTCCCACGGGGGCTGGCCGATGTTGCCGCCGACAACGCAGGGGTAGCCCCACCGCGACAACAGGTGCCCGGCGATCGCCACCACGCTGCTCTTGCCCTTGGTGCCGGTGACGCAGACGACGCGGCCGCGGTCCGCCTCGGCCAGCCACAGGCCCAGGCCGCCCGCCACAGGTATGCCGCGCCGCTCAAGCTCGCCGACCTCGGGGCGGTAGCGGCTGATGCCCGGCGTCTTGACCACGACCTCGCAGCGCGCCAGCGCGTCAAGCCCGCCCTCGCGGGTAGCGAGCACCGAACGGCCGCCCGGCGCGGGGCCGGCCGGGCGGTCGTCCACGAGCACCGGGTCCGTGCCAAGCTCGGCGAGCTTGCGCGCGTTGGCCGCGCCCTCGATGCCGAGGCCCCAGACGCCCACCCGGGCGCGGCGCAGCTCCGACCAGGTGATCAGCCGCCGCATGCGGCCCCCTCCGGGCGCAGCCGGGCGATGGCCGCGAACCGGCCGCACGGGCGGGCCGCGCGGTCGCTGAAGAACTCCGCCCCGGTGGGGACGTCGGCCAGGTGGATATGCCGGCTGGCCACGCCCGCCTCGGTGAGGACGAGGCGGTTGGCCGCCCACAGGTCGAACAGCCAGCGGCCGGTGCCGTCGGGCCGCAGCACCGGCGAAGCCTGCCCGCCGAAGGACTCCCGCGCGGCCTGCGCGACCTCGCCGCCCACCTGGTAGCGGTCCGGGCCGATCGCAGGCCCGAGGCCGGCGATGACGTGTGCGGGCTCGGCGCCGAGGGCCGCCATGGCGGCCAGCGCGGCGCCGGCCACCCGGGCCACGGTCCCCCGCCACCCCGCGTGCACGCAGGCGAGCACCCGGGCGCCCGGATCGTAGAGAACGATCGGCACGCAGTCGGCGACCAGCACCGCCAGGACGGTGCCCGGGTCGCTGGTGACCAGCGCGTCGGCGTCGCCGGCCGTGCCGCCCGGAGCGGTCGCGCCCCGGCCCCGGTCCGCGCCGGTCACCACGCGTGCGAGCGCGCCGTGGACCTGCGTCGCGAAGACGAAGTCGGCGAGGTCCGCGCCCAGCGCGGCGGCGGCCCTGTGCCGGTTCTCCAGCACGTTCCCTGGCCGGTCACCGACGGCGAAGCTGAGGTTCAGCGTCGCGTACTCGCCGGCGGACACGCCGCCGTACCTGGTGGTGACCATCGCGTCGACGCCGAGCCCGTCGAAGGCCGGCCAGGCCAGGACCCGTAGGCCTGCCCGCTGGCGGAGCTCGTACCCGGTATCGGCTTGGGTTGTCATCGTCTCGGAGCTTAACGGGCCAGACTGGGAGGGTGAGCCAAGGTCGCGTGCGGGTGGCGGTCCGGGTGGTGGGGACGGTCCAGGGCGTCGGCTTCCGCCCGTTCGTCTACTCGCTGGCCACCGGGCTGGGCCTGGCCGGCCTCGTGGGCAACGACATGGATGGCGTATTCGCCGAGGTTGAGGGGCCCTCGGCGGCCGTCGAGCAGTTCCTGGCCGCGCTGGAACGTGACGCGCCGCCGCTGGCCCGGATCGAGCGGGTCGTGACCAAGAAAATTCAGCCCAACGGGGGCGCGGCGTTCTCGATTGCCCCAAGCGGGCCTGGAGGCCAGCGAAACACACCGGTGCCCGCCGACAGCGCCACGTGCGCCGACTGCCTGCGCGAGCTCGCCGATCCTGCGGACCGGCGCTTTGCGTACCCGTTCATCAACTGCACCAACTGCGGGCCGCGGTTCACCATCGTCCGTGACGTGCCCTACGACCGGCCGCTGACGACCATGGCGAGCTTCGCCATGTGCGAGCGGTGCGCGGCGGAGTACCACGACCCGGTGAACCGGCGGTTCCACGCGCAGCCGGTGTGCTGCCCGGCCTGCGGGCCGCGGCTCGGCCTGCGGTTCCCGGACGGCAGCGCCCTGCCGGGCGAGCCGGTGGCGACCGCCGCCGCCCTGCTCCGGGAGGGGCAGGTGCTCGCCGTGAAGGGGCTCGGCGGGTACCACCTGGCGGTGGACGCCACCTCCGGACCGGCGACCGCGGCGCTGCGGGCGCGCAAGCACCGGGAGGACAAACCGTTCGCCGTGATGGCCGTGGACCTGGCGGCGGCTCGGCGGCTGTGCGAGGTGGACGAGGTCTCGGCCGCCCTGCTGACCAGCCCGCGCCGGCCGATCGTGCTGATGCCCCGGCGGAGCGGGGCGGTCGCCGCGCCGGTCGCGCCCGGGAACCGCCAACTCGGGGTCATGCTCCCCTATACCCCACTGCACCACCTCCTGCTGGCGGCGATGCCCGGCCCGGTGGTGCTGACCAGCGGCAACCGCTCCGACGAGCCGATCGCCTACCGCGACGACGAGGCCTTCACCAGGCTGGCCGGGATCGCGGACGCGTTCTTGACCCACGACCGGGCCATCCACATCAGGACCGACGACTCGGTGGTGCGCGCCTTGGGCGGGGTGGCGGGGCCGGGGGCAGCAGAGCGTGGGGTGGCGGGGCCGGAACTAGCAGAGCATGGCCGGGAGACGCTGATCCGCCGCTCCCGCGGCTACGTGCCCGAGCCCGTCTCGGTCCGCGGCCGGTTCCCGCGGCCCGTGCTCGCCTGCGGCGCGGAGCTGAAGAACACGTTCTGCCTGGCGAAAGAGGGCCGCGCGGTCATCTCCCACCACATCGGGGACCTGGAGAACGCCGAGACCCTGCGCTCGTTCACCGAGGGCATCGCGCACTTCCGGCGGCTGTTCGACATCGACCCGCAGGTCGTCGCCTACGACCTGCACCCGGAGTACCTGTCCACCAAGTACGCGCTGGAACTGGACGTCGAGCACCAAGGTGTCCAGCACCACCACGCCCACATCGCCTCGTGCCTGGCCGACAACGGCGAGGACGGCCCGGTCATCGGGGTGGCCTTCGACGGAACCGGTTACGGCACCGACGGCACCCTCTGGGGCGGCGAGTTCCTGGTCGCGGACCTGGCGAGTTTCGAGCGGGGCGGGCACCTGGCGCCGGTGCCGATGCCCGGTGGGGCGGCCGCGATCAAGCAGCCGTGGCGGATGGCCGCGGCCTACCTGGCCGCCGCCTATCCCGGCGGCCCGCCGGACGGGCTCGGCGTGGTCGCCCGCAACGAACGGCAGTGGCCGGCCGTGGTCGCGCTCGCCGGCAAGCGGATCAACGCACCGCTCACCTCGAGCGCCGGACGGCTCTTCGACGCCGTCGCCGCCCTGGTGGGCGTCCGGGACGCGATCAACTATGAGGGCCAGGCCGCCGTGGAGATGGAGCAGCTGGCCAGCCCCGGGGAGACGGGGGTCTACCGGGCGGGGATCACCACGCGCCGGCCGTTCTGCATAGAAGGCGCCGACCTGATGCGGGCGGCCACCGATGATCTGCGGGCCGGGGTGGCGCCGACGGTCATCGCCGCCCGGTTCCACAACGGGGTCGCGGCGCTGATCGAGGACGGCTGCGTGCTGCTGCGCGAGCGCCACGGGCTTGGCACGGTGGCGCTGTCGGGCGGGGTGTTCCAGAACCTGATCCTGGCGCACCAGGTGGTCGCCCGGCTGGAGGCGCGCGGCTTCCGCGTGCTCGTCCACTCGCGGGTGCCGTGCAACGACGGCGGCATCAGCCTGGGACAGGCGGTGGTGGCTGGGGCGCGCGACCGGGCCGGCCGTTAGCCGGATTGGTCCCGCGCCTCGCGGGGTTCCAGGGGGTCGCCCCCCCGGGCAAGCAGGGCGCTCGACAGGGCGGACGGCTAGCCGGCCGCGAGCTGACGGTAGCCGTCCGCCACCGCGCCGGCCATGCCGTCGGCGGGGAACGGCCAGCGGTCGCCGCCCTCGGCCACGGCGCGCTCCGCGGGGACGCCAGCCGCGTGCAGTTCCCTGATGAGCGCGGCGGCCTCGGCAAGCTGCGCCTGCTGCGCCGCCGCGAACGCCGCGCCGACTGCGGCACCATGCCCGGGCACCAGCATGTCCCCGTCCCGGAGGGAGGCCCGCAGCCGCCCGATGGTGCCAGGCCAGTCCAGCGGGAAGCTGTCCGGCCCATACACCGGCGGCCCGGACTCCTCCAGCAGGTCGCCCACCAGCCAGACGCCGGCATCGGGGATGCGCACGAGCAGGTCGTTGTCGGTGTGGCCGCGGCCCAGGTGCAGCAACTCGGCGGCCCGGTCGCCGAGGTCGAGCGTCAGCGCCGCGCCGACCAGCACCGTGGGCGGGGTGATGACGACCTCACGCCATTCGTCGGCCGGCTCCACGCCCCGCGCGATCCAGTCCGCGAGCATCGGCCGCTCGTAGTCGTCGAGGTGCGCGGGCACACGTTCGTGCCCGTAGATCGGCGCACCCAGGTCCGAGGCGGGGCCGAACCGGGCATTGCCGAACGTGTGGTCGTAGTGCGCGTGGGTGTTGACCACCCAGCGCACCGGCAGGGTACCCAGTTCCCGCAGGTCGGCGCCAATCTCGTCGGCCTGGCGGTGCGAGGAGCGCGTGTCGGCGACCAGCAGGCCCGCGCCGCCGCGCACCACGCACACGCTCACGTCGAGCGGCTGGTAACGCCGCTGGTACACGCCCGGGGCCAGCTCCGTCCATCCCATGGCGGGAGGGTAACCCGGCGGTCAGCCCCGGCGGGCCGGAACCTTCTGCCGCAGCCAGTCGTACCACTGGCCGGACCCGTCTCCGGAGCGAGCCGAGAGCGGAAGGACCCGCGCGCCGGGGCTGACCTGCTTGATTCCAGCCATGCAGTCCCCGACGTCGAAGTCCAGGTAGGGGAGCAGGTCCGTCTTATTAATCAGAACGATGTCGGCGTGGCGGAACATGTGCGGGTACTTGGCCGGCTTGTCGGCGCCCTCGGTGACCGAGGCGAGCACGACCCGGTACGCCTCGCCCAGGTCGAACAGGGCCGGGCAGACCAGGTTCCCCACGTTCTCGATCACCACCACCGACCCGCCGGGCGGGTCCAGCGCGCCGAGCGCCCGCCCGACCATCGCGGCGTCCAGGTGGCAGCCGGTGCCGGTGTTGACCTGGACCACCCGGCAGCCGGCCCGCCGCATGCGGTCCGCGTCCAGGGCGGTCTCCTGGTCGCCCTCGATCACCGACAGGACAATCTGGCCGTCCAGGTCGGCAGCGGTCCGCTCCAGCAAGGTCGTCTTCCCGGCGCCGGGTGAGCTCATCAGGTTGACCGCGAGGACGTTCCTGGCCAGCAGCCAGTCCCGGTTCCGGCGCGCGAGCGCGTCGTTCTTCGCCAGCACCTTGTCCCCGAGTGGGATGGTGCGGGCGGCGTCGTCGCCGTGGTCGTGGTCGTGGTCATGGTCGTGGTCATGGCCGGGATAGTTCGCGGTCGGGCCGTCCGGGGCGAACAGCCTGATGTCCGCCTCGGACGCGCAGCCGCACGTTCCGCACATCTCAGGCCACCGATACCGAGAGG
>Ga0207684_10000877_pt1 | contig 34335 bp, 31 predicted proteins | sample KBSK5501metaG_FD_184342 | JGI IMG/M metagenome (GOLD analysis project Ga0207684, IMG submission 184342) | Corn, switchgrass and miscanthus rhizosphere microbial communities from Kellogg Biological Station, Michigan, USA - KBS K5-50-1 metaG... | ecosystem: Host-associated > Plants > Roots >... | reverse complement strand
GGCGAGGGCGCTCTCCCTCTACCACCAGGCCGAGGCGTCTTGGGAGGAGGCTAAGAGGCCCGGCAAGCCGCGCTTTGTAGGGGCATTCCTCTTTGCTCTGGGTCCCAACGCGCTTGAGCGTGCCGGACACTACCTCAAACATTACTTTGGGGCAGAGGGGCTGTCGCAACCCATCCCCGCGGCACCGGAAGCCGTGCGAGCCGCCATCGAAGCACGCCTGCACGTCGGCATGGACGAAGTGCTTCTCTGGCCGTGCCTTCCCGACTTTGATCAGATCGACCGTGCAGCGGAGATCGTCAATGACCTGCTGAGGCGGGACATGCCCGCCTGAGTCAGCCAGAGACAGAGTGCGCAATGCTGAGGTGGGGGATGTTTACTTGGCAAGCCTCCCCCACCGCTTCCGGTCAGTTCTGCTTGAGCAAGCGAGATTTTACCTGCTGGAGGAAAGCGCACAAGGCGAGGGTTGGTTTTCGGGCAAGGCATCCAACCGGTATACGTCGAGCAACTCACGGCGAGGTTTCCACCCCTGACGCCAACTCTGGCAAACTGACACGTACACCCGCACGCACAAAAGCGTCCCAGCCCTGTATTTTACGGGGCTGGCACACGCCGATAAAGCAGCCAAGCAGAAGTTGGTTGTCCCAGAAGATAGCTCACTCGGTCGTCTCAGTCTATCTGCGCGCGCCAGTCAGGTGGCCTGAATCCCTGTCTTACCTATTGACTCCGGTTATCACGATGCTTACAGAAATAAGCCTCTTCCAATTTTGCTGTCATCCAAACAGCGATTTTATCTGTCTCAGCAAACGGCCCAGCCTGTTGAAAAACCCTTTCTGGGGTTATGAGAAAGGATCAGCTAAAAAGTTACCAGCCCTCTTTCCCCGAAAAAGGAAAAACCGCAGAATAGAAGGTGCAGTGATACATAGCAACATATCCCTTCCTTGCGGCATGCAAAGCAAAGCTGTGATTCAGTGAGAAAAAACATCCCTTTCGAGTAGGAAAACACGTCGTGCTGGAGTTGAAGAGCGTCTTGAAGGCGACAGCAACCGCTCTTCTGGGAGGAGTTCTGGTTCTGTTGCTGAAGGATGCTTCTGTCTCCCAGTTGGCAGGTGGCATCAGTGCCATCGCCTCAGTCGGAAACGGACGTCGTCCCCACCCTCGCTTCTGGAGGAGGCGTTTGAGATTCTGTCCAGAGGCAATCACGAGGGCTTCGCAGTTGACGCGCTAGAGCCGTCGTAAGCGAAAGCGTCGCATCCCATGCCACTGCTTGCCCTCCCCAAAGAGCGGTTCGATCCACACTTTCCGCTTGTTGAGCGCCTGGTGGTAGGCAAGGGTCTGCTCATACGCTTTCACTCGGTCCAGATAGTCGGCAAAAAATGAGCGGTGAATATGTCGACCGCGATTGCTTGCGGTACAAGCGGCTTTCACCGGGCAGACGTTGCAGGTTCCGGCAACCGCACGGTATTCCACAACGTGTGCTTGCTCTTCTCGATGAAATGGAATCAGGAATTGTCCTTGAGGACAAGTATAGTGGTCATGGACGGGATCATAGGTGAAGTCAGCCAGTCCATAATAGCCGGTGCGCTGCCCCCTTTCGGCGATGGGAATGTAGGCATGGATATGGGCATCCTCAATGACCTTGATGTTCTCGGCAGTTCCATAGGTCATATCGCCAGTAACCTGGTTGGGCTGGCTGCGCCACCGGAAGAGCACGTGCCAGAGCAGGTCAAGCATAGGCTGATTGTCCATCACCTCGCCTGGCACCACCAACACTGCCAGGATGATGCGACGCTTGCCTCCATCCACGACGTAGTGGGTGTGGTAACCCAGATGGATGCCTCCCCCCTTCAGGCGCATCGGCGTGGCATCAGGATCGGTGGTACTAATACGAAAATCCGCCGTGCGTTGGTAGGAACCGTACACATCTCGCTGTTGCCGACCTTCCTGCGCAATCCAGTCGTGGCGAGCAGTATTCTCCTCGGCAAGTTCCTCGCGTCGTGCCTCAGCGATCCTGGTAGGTAACGAGACGGGCTCATCAACACGCGTCTCTTCCAATTGTCGTTCGGAAGGCAGTACGTTCGCGTTCTGTTCCTCGCTGTTTTCAGGCTGTACTGCTTCTGGCTCAAACAGGGCGGCAAGGTGCTCTTGAAGAGCTTCTCGTGCCTCCACCGCAAAACGCGGGGCCAGGGAATCCAGATCGGCATTGGCGTTGACCTGAGTCGAATCAAAATACAACTCCCTCCCCCACACCAGCTTGGCTTGTTGACACTGCTCAACGATGGCCTCAAAGAACCGCCGAAACACCTCCAAACCATACCGCAGGCGGATCTTACTCAAGGTGGAGTGATCGGGCAACGGCTCGTTCAAATCATAGCCCAGATACCACCTCACGCTCAGCCGATCAGCGACCAAGCGCATAAGTAAACGTTCGGAGCGGATATCTTCAAAAAACATGATTAATTGGAGCTTGAAGAAGACCACCGGATCAATGGATGGACGCCCCATGGTCGCATAGGTCTCCTGAACGAACTTACGCACGAACGAGAGGTCGAGGGTTCGCTCCAGGTGGCGATAGAAATGATCTTGTGGCACCAACTCCTCAAGGGAGACATTGACCAGCGGGGCCAAGCAGCGCTGCTTCATTCCCATCATAGCAATTGCCTTTCATCGCTTCATTTCTCGTGTGAATCAACAGGGGGATTGGCTCTCCAAGGAGCCTGATGTGTTCCGTCGTGTTCAGGTGGACGCAACCATAACGAGACATGTGCTGGCTGCATCGTCTCCTGCACGACGTTGAGCAAGTGCTCACGCAACTGGCTCAAATCGACCTCGTTGCGTAACGTTGCGCTGAACGCTTCCAACGTTTTGGCAGCGTCATACTTGCTGCGATAGAAGCGACGATCAATGAACCGTTGAAGACGATGGCGCAAAGGCTGGAACAGCGCAGCAATGACGAGGGTCGAGACCACAATAGCGACAGCGTTATTCTGGTGGAACATCCCCTGGAACAGCGATTGCAAAGCAACAATGAGGCCAAAGTACAGCAGGGCGAGCAGAGCAGTCAGGCTGCCATACACCAGGGTGCGATTGATCAGCAAGTCGATGTCGTACAGCCGATACCGCAAAATCGAAAATCCAATGGAGAGTGGGATCAGGAGAAAAGCGGCGGGCCAGATGATATTAGTAACAATTAATCCACTTAAATTGAAGGTGACATTGGTTGGAATAAAGTGAAATATGGCTATAATGCCTATGGCAACTACGATTGCTGTCGCTACTCCCAAGATAATCCACTTCGTCTGTTGGCGCTGGACAGGCGTGGACACGCGTCTGTAGCGGTAGATTTGCGAATAGATGATGGATCCATAGATAACGAGAGTAAATAGCAGTTTGAGCCCCCCTGGCCAATTTGCATCGAAAGTTGATGTGGGGGAAGGGAAATTGTCGAAGAATGCTTGGATGATGACGAGCAGCAGGATCAGTCCCATCCAACGCGGGACGAGCCGTCCACTTGGGAAGAGCAGAAAGAACACATAGAGGGAGGTTAGACCCAGAAAGTTCATGACACTGAGAGGCAAAGCGAGGATAGGAGAAGCGAGTGCCAGCGCAGAGGGGACATTGTTGTTTGACAGGGAGGTTACATTGAACATTACGAGAACAAAGGCAGCAAGCAGCGCCAACCAGTCATCCGACCTGCGCCAGAAAATGATGAAGCCGACTCCGTACCAGATTGCTGCGGTGATCACGTTGAGGATGGTGAGCAGAGCGGCATACCCACTCGCAGATATGCCAAGGGTTAAGAGTGCATGTAGCACCTGTACAGGAAGTGCCTGAGGGAGGTTGTTACACGTCACGGAATCAACGCACACCGTTTGCATTTGCTGATAGGACACGATGAGGCTGGCTATACAAAGTCCCAGACTTGGGATAACCAGCGCCAACCACACAGCACGGGCAATAATGAGCCAGGAGCCAGTTAAGCGTGTATTCGTGGCGCTGGAGACAACCGACCCGCTTCCGCTCTTTCGTTCAGTATCAGCCACGTTCATGCACCTTTCCCTATTCATAAGAGAAGAAAAACTCAACGACTCAGAGAGAGGTTTCTGTCATCCTCAGCCATATCCTATCATACCTCCGTCCTGTAATCGTTACAGAAAGCGTTACGAACTGCCAGACCTCTGAGACTTCATGTTAAAAATTGCTGCCCTCCTTTTCTCATGGAGCTCAGTATGAAAGTGACTTTTTCAACAGGCTGCACCATTTTCTGCGACAGTTGGAGATGGCTGGTAGGACTCCTTCATGATAGTGTCGGCGAATTGTCGCAAGTCAGGTGACCGAAGCTTGTTGAGCGGAAGCAAAAAGCGTGGTGAAGCGAGAGGTTGGCGGAGCTGCATAGTTTGTCTCTGCCATCCACTCACGAGTACGAAGAATATTCTTGGCGGTAGCAGTAAGAACAGGGTCTCAGGCCACTTCCGTTTTTGCGGATCAAGAACGCGACGGAGTCCATTTCCACAGGGAGTGAAGCTCTTTTCGCATTGATATAGAAGGGACGGCTTTGACAGAACAGAAGAGAGAGTCCAGGTTTCTGAATGGTTTGTAGACAAGCACATAGGAAAATGCCTATCCACTACTGCTCCTATTTGCCTTGCTCTTCACCTTGATCCTTGTTTTACCCGCGCTGCCTCAATCTCGCTAGCTTAGCCGCCAGCGCAGGTAATCCGCATTACGGAGTAATCGCTCCATGATGTTGCGCCGCAGACGATAGATCTCTTGTACATCACTCCACTCTTGTGGACAGAAACGTATGATCTCGCGGGGCTTGAGACCGCAGTGAAAAAGTAAGTACGCTACGCGCTGCTCACGCGGATTGGAAAGTATCATGTGCAGGCTTTCCCAGACCTCACTGTCATCAATGCTGTCTTCCACGAGTAGCTCTCCTGGCTCTCCTGGACCCGGTAACGAGACTTCTCCTGGCCGCACATATGCCCGCAGCATATCAAGGATTGCCCCATTCAAACTCGCACGTAGATACTGCAACGCAGCAGCAAGCGTGCTAAATTCCACCCGTTGATTGAAGGCAGTCGCCTGCCAGAAGCGCTCAAAAGCCTGGGCCACATAGTTCTCTTCGCTCTCCAGCCGAGACGCCGCCTCTCGCTGAGGATGACGTCGCAGCCACCCTCGCACCATCCCACCGAAGCAATGTTGTACCCACGCCCAGGCTTCCTGGTCGTTCTGGAAAGTGGCACGATGTAACAACTCAAGGCCATATGTATCCGTACATGGCTCACCGCGGCGATAGCGGTCGAGTTCCCTCAGGCACTGTGCTGCGAGTTCTGGGAGACCCATCTCACAGTACAGGGAGTTTGACAGAAAGGAGGCAGGAGAGAACCGCTCGGCAGGGATACCCACTGGAACATTGGATGGCTCTCCGTCCTCCACACAGCCTGTATCCATGAGATCATAGACCATTGTGATTCTCCTCTCACAGCGACTGCTGCTGATTCCCGTATCATACGCTCAATCCATCGGCTTTCCAGGCCAATTGTTGGCCAAACATATGCAACATTTTAAGAGAATTTGACATCAGCAGAGGCTCTCTTTCCTCTACATTCAGTTAACTGCAATCGACGTACGATGCTGCTCAAGCTTTCTCAATCGGGTGCCAAGCGCTATCAAGAATGTCCCCAGTCTTGCAACCATGTGTCGCATCCGATGGGAAGAGTGTGTTGGCAACGCTCCTAGCATCTGCTCATGTTCCGCCTCACGCTGCAACTGCTGACGATGTGCAAGCGCCATCTTCTCCAAAGTATATGGATCAGGAACCATGGTGTTTCTCCTTCCAATGCACCTCCAGGCGGTGCTCAGTACTCTCAGTTCAGCATGTGAACTATTACTTTGAGTCTACCTGGGATGAGACGAAAACACATCGTTACAATCGGCTAATGTACAAACAGCACATAGTGAGGCTTCTGAGCAGTAGGTAGTTAGAATTAGCTAGTCGGTTTGGAGAGGGTAGGAAAAGGAAGTGAATCAAACGGCGAATAGAATGTCAGCAGGCGAAGTTGGAAACCGTTTATGGAGACGGTCTTTACACCAACTGGTGCTCAAAGGCATAACGCGTGGCAGCGCTGCGCGAGGTGACACCGAGCTTGCTGTAGATGGTACGCAGGTGCGCGTGAATGGTGTGCAGACTCAGCACCAGTTGTTCAGCGATCTGCGCGTCAGTCAACCCCGTTGCGAGCAGGCGTAACACCTCGAGCTCGCGTACTGACAAACCACCAGGAGAGGTGGTTGATGACTTTGCTTGAGGAGTTGATGATGGTGCTGCTGGAGATGGCTGAGGGAGCGTTACTGGTCCCTGGGCGGCGAGGGCTTGTTCTGGCGTGATGTCGCGTCCCTCTACCCACGCTGTGGTAAAGACCTGCATACCGAGTTGGTCGCGGGCAGCAGCCACGGAGCGCTCATACTCCGCACGATAGACAGGTGCAATGGGAGTACCCATGGTACCGCGTAAAGCCTCTGCGGCGCCCCAGAGCCGTGCTGCCCATACGAGATCTCCCTGTGACGCGAGCACACTCGCCAGTCCTTCTAGGCCTCGTACAATGTGCCACTTCGAATTCCCCGCTATTGCAAGCGCCAAGCTCTCCTCGTACATGGCTTGTGCTGCCGCCTGGTCACCTTGGAGCGAGATCACCTTTGCCAGGAAGGCCAGCGACCATGCTGTATTGAGCTGATCTCCGGTCTCCCTGGAGAGCACCACACCCTCCTCTGCTAACGATCGTGCCGTACTTGTATCTCCTTGGCTGAGGGCTAATTCTCCCGAGAGGATGAACGGTACGGTAATGCTTGGCTTGTCATTCAGTTCCCTCCGCAGGGTAGTACTTTCCTCAAGCAGCGAGTGTATTATCACAGTATCGCTCTGAGAAAAAAAGAGCATCCAGGCCAAACTGGTAAGCGCTAGAGCTATACCTCGGGTATTTCCCAGTTCCCGAAAGAGGGCCAGGCTTTCTTCCAACAGGACATGTCCTCTGCTATATTCTCCCTGCTGACTTACTAGATCCGCTAAGAGGTAGAGCGACCAGGCGATGTCATGCTTGTTGCCCACCTCTCTGCGGAGCGCCAAGGCCTCCTCCGCAAGCTGGCTAGCAGTTGCATAATCACCTCTGTTGGCGGAGACACCCCCTAAATAAAAGAGGGCATAGGCGATACCTCGTCTATCTCCCAGTTGCCGGTATAGGGTCAGGCTCTCCTTGCTTAGTGCCTCCATCCGATCATTGTCACCCTGGGCGTCTGCCATGGATGCAGCCGCCCGGAGCCCCTTCGCTCGTATGCTTCCCTCGCTTCCCTCGCTTCTTGCAAGCGCCTGCTCCAGGAAGGTCCGTCCCTCACTGTAATAACCACGTGTCAACCAGAACGATCGTAGCGCTGCCCCTAATCGCAAGGCTTTCTCGATGCTCTGCGTAGAAGTCCCCTGCTCTAAGAACCATCGCAGCGCTGCCCGCAGGTTGCCATGCTCTCGCTCCAACCGCTGCAACCACCTGACTTGCCGTGGACCCCAGAGTTGCGGCTCAACCTCCTCCTCCGAGAACCACAAGTAGTAGTTAGCATGTGCCTGTTGAGTCTCTTCCCACTCGCCAGAACTGGTCAGGCGCTCCAGCCCATACTCACGGATCGTCTCCAACATCACCAGGCGCATCTCCTCCCCTTCTTGCTCAGTCTGTTGTAGCAAGCTCTTGTCGACAAGTGAGGATACTCTATCCAATATCTGTCCTGATGTGGCATTGGTGTCAAGCTCAATGCACACCGCCTCTATCGCCTCCAATGTACATCCTCCCACAAAGATTGAGATCCGCCGGAAGAGCCGCTGCTCGTAGGCATCTAACAACAGATAGCTCCACTCGATCGTGTTGCGCAGCGTCTTCTGGCGCTCTGGCACATCTCGTGCCCCACTCGTCAATACAGCCAACCGTTGACCCAGCCGTGCGAGGAGTGCCTGCGGCGGGAGCACTTTGCTGCGGGCTGCCGCCAATTCGATCGCCAGCGGCAACCCATCCAGGCGAACGCAGATCTCCGCGACGGCGGGAGCGGTGGCATTGGTCACCTGAAAATCTGACTTCACCGCCTGGGCTCGCTGGATGAAAAGAGCAACGGCCTCATACTGCGACAGCACGACGAGAGCGGGCAGGTGTTTGGGGTCGGGCAGCATCAGAGGGGGCACGGCAAACTCTTGTTCGGCGCTTACATGCAACGCCATCCGACTCGTGACCATGATCTTCAGCTTTGGGCAGGCAGCGAGGAGTTCAGCCACCTGTAAGGCTGCAAGCACCACTTGCTCAAAGTTATCCAAGAGCAGCAAGAGGTGTTTCAAGTGCAAGGATGATTTTAGCAACTCGAGAAGGGGTAACTCTGCGCTTTCTTTGATATCGAGTGTCTGAGCTAGAGTGGGCAAGACTAACGCGGGATCGCTGAGAGGGGCCAGGTTCACGAAATACACGCCATCGGGGAATATGTCAATCAGTTCTGCCGCCACTTGCAAACCCAGACGGGTTTTCCCTGTGCCGCCAGGTCCCGTCAGAGTGAGTAACCGTACCTCTTCACGCCGCAGGAGGTTTAACAATGCTGCCACTTCTTTCTCGCGCCCGATTAGCGAAGTGGGTTGGATGGGCAAGTTGTTGGGGCTGTTGTCGAGTGTCTTGAGGGGAGGGAAATCGGCAGGTAGGTCTTCAATGATGAGCTGGTACAGATGACTTGGACGTTGTAAGTCCTTCAGACGGTGCTCCCCCAGATCGCTCAAGCTCACCCCCTCCGGCAGGTTATGCTGCACCAGCTCGCGCGTCGTTTGCGAGAGGAGCACCTGGCCACCATGTGCAACGCTCATAATTCTTGCAGCGTGATGCACATCCAGGCCAACATACCCCTCAGCGGTCCGTGTCGGCTCACCCGTATGCAGACCGATGCACAGAGCTACCACCGCTCCATTTGGCCAGTCATGGCTAGTAAGGGCACGTTGCATATCTATTACTGCTGAAACGGCATCGCTAGCCCGAGCAAAAACGACGAAGAACGCATCCCCTTGGGTGTCTACCTCAACGCCGTTCCATTGCTGGAAAGCAGTACGAAGGAGTTGGCGGCACGTTGCTAACATGTCGGCGTAGCGTTCACCCAACTGCTGGAGCAGGTGTGTAGATCCCTCGATGTCGGTGAAGAGCAATGTGACGGTTCCTGTCGGCAGCTGAGACATGCAAAGCCCTCTTACACTTCAATATGGTGTGCCGCCATGCTTGAGATCCTATGCTCACATCAAGCATGATGATAAAACCTCAGTCATGTACCCCAAGCATTATATCTCATGGTTGAGATGAGAGTAAGAAGAGCGGTCGAATACATGTACAGAGACGTCAAACAGGATGAAATGTGTGACAAGAGCTGGAATGAACGATGTACTGGATGACAGCAACGTCAGGAAAGAAGGAAGATATCTAGAATACATGTGTTGAGTCTCATTAGACATGTATTCCCAAAACGCACTTTTTGGAAAGAGGTAAGAAGTCTTATTTAACCACCGTTATTTTAGCCATCTTCAGGTAATTGAATGTCCTAACAAACGGATCAGCCTGTTGAAAAAGCCCTTGCTGAGCTTAGGATAGAGCTGATAAGCATAGTGGCTCAATCATCATCCGAGAGAGGGAGGGAACAGCGAAAATCGCCAGAACATTGCATAATGCCATATCTACAGCAGAAATCATGCAATATGCAAGAAGGAATATGATCCCGGTCGTTAGAGAACACCGACACATCTGAAGCTCTTTCAATGTTCCAACATTATTGCAAGCGACCAGTGATGCTACAGCAATGCCCAGTTGGTCGCTCTTCCGCTGGATGTGCCTTGGAGATGCTTCGGGCTCAAAGTTTCCAGGAAGAGCGAGAGCCACAGCCTCTGCAGGAAAGGGACGCCGTCCCCATCCGCGCTTTTGTAGCAAGCGTTTGAGATTCTGACCTGTAGCTATCACGAGCGCCTCACAGTTGACACGCGAGAGTCGTCGCAAGCGAAATCGTGCCATGCCATGCCACTGTTTGCCCTCCCCAAACAACGGTTCCACCCAAACTTTGCGCTTGTTCATGGCTTTTTGATAGGCTAAGGTCTGCTGGTAGCCTTTTACGCGTTCCACATAGTCAGCAAAAAAGGAGCGGTGGACACGCCGCCCACCAGGACTTTCGGTACACTGCGCTTTGATCGGGCAGACATTGCAGACCACCGCATCAGCGCGATACTGTACTTCTTGGATCCGTTCCAATCGAAAGGTCGGACGCAGCAGATGGCCTTGAGGACAGCGATAGAGGTCCTGACTGGCATCGTAGGTAAACTGTGCTGAGCCAAAATAGCCCATGTTGTGCTGCCCTCGCTCAGCGACAGGGATGTAGGCCCTAATATGGGCCTCTTCGATGGCCTTGAGGTTCTCTCCCGTTCCATACAAGCTATCGCCCGTGACCTGTTTAGGCCGCAGACGCCAACGAAAGTAGGTATGCCAGAGCAGATCTAGCATGGGGTGATTGTCCATCACCTCCCCAGGTGTCACCAGCACCGCCAGAATGATGCGACGTTTGCCTCCATCGACCACATAGTGGGTATGATAGCCCAAATGGGTTCCTCCGCCCTTGAGTCGCATCGGCGTAGCATCAGGGTCGGTGGTGCTGATCCGAAAATCTGCCGTCCGCTCATAGGAGCCACGGACCTCTCGTTGTTGACGACCTTCCTGTGCGATCCAGTCATGCCGAGCCGCATTTTCCACTGCCAGTTCCTCGTGCTGCTCCTCTGTAAGGGCTACAGGTAGAGGTGTAGGCTCTGCACAAATGGAGCCTTCTGGCAGGGATTCGGGAAGTGAAGCCTCGCTACTGCTTGCCTCAGGCTTTTCAAGCGGTGTCGGCTCCTGTGCAAAAAGAGCAGTCAGATGCTCCTGGATGGCCTCTCGCGCCTCAATCGCAAAACGAGGGGTGAGTGAATCCAGATCGGCATTGGCATGCACCTGAGTGGAATCAACGTACAGGTCTTGGCCCCAGACCAGCTTGGCCTGCTGGCATTGCTCGACAATAGTCTCAAAGAAGTATCGAAACACTGGGAGGCCATAGCGCTGGCGGATCTTGCTCAGACTCGAATGGTCTGGCAGTGGCTCGCCAAGATCATAGCCCAGGTACCACAACAGGCTGAGCCGATCTGCCGCATGCCGCATCAGTTGGCGTTCAGAACGAATCCCCTCAAAGAACATGATCAGTTGCAGTTTGAAGAACACGACCGGATCAATGGAGGGGCGACCACTACCTGCATACGTTTTCTGCACAAACTCACGCACAAACGACAGATCGAGTGTGCGCTCCAGGTGGCGATAGAAGTGATCGTGTGATACGAGCTCTTCTAGGGAGACATTGATGAGCGGAGCAAAATGCCGCTCTTTCTTGCCCATCATCGTGGTCGCCTTTCATGTTCGAAGAGTGGACATGAGGATCCTCGCTGAGCCTCACCTCTTCATCTTTCTTCAGAGGATCCAGGAGGAGTGGCTCCCCAAGGAGCCCGCTGTTTGCCGTCGTGTTCAGGTGGACGTAACCACAGCGAGACATGAGCTGGCTGCATCGTCTCCTGGACCACCGCAATCAACTGCTCACTCAACTGGCTCAAGTTCACCTCACTACGCAGCACCGCACTGAATGCGGCAACTGTTCGAGCAGCATCATACTTGCGTCGATAGAAGCGTCGGTCAATGATCCCCTGGATGCGACCTCGCAAAGGCTGGAAGAGAGCTGCGATTACGAGCGTCGAGATGACAATGGCCACATCGTTATTCTGCCGAATGATGCCACGCAAGAGATATTGCAAGAGCAGAATACAGCCGACATACAGGAGCGCCAATATGCCCGTCAAAATACCATAAACCAGTGTGCGATTGATGATGATATCGATGTCCCACAGCCGCGAGCGCAGGATGGCAAACGCAATCGACAGGGGTATGAGGAGGATGAACACTTGGAGAAGCGTTTCAGCAATCAAATCAGAAAGCGGACCTGGATGAAAAATTGAGAGCGGATTACTAAAATAGAGTAGGTCAACCAGCACGAGGCCAATAACAGCGTTTGACATACCGAAGACGACCCATTTTGTTTGCTGGCGTTCTATTTGGCTGGAGACACGCCGGTAGCGATACACCTGTGCCACCAGCAGGCTCACCAACAAGCCAACCAATAAGAGAGTCATAAGCCAGGAGTTGTTTAACCACGAGTTGGGAAAGAAATATTCAACACCCGCTTGGATAACCCACCCAACCACCAACCAGCGTATCCAACAAGGCACAAATCGCCCATTCGGAAACAGATACAGGAAGGTGCCGAAGGCTACGCCGCCAAGAAAACTGATGATTTGGATCGGTAACCACCAGGCTGGCACAAGCACTAGCAATGAGCCACTATTGAAAGCCATTGCAAAAGTGACGAAAGCGAAAGAGGTATAGAACGCCATGAAGTCATGAGACTTGAGCCAGAAGATGACTGCACCAATTGCGAGGAAAGCCAAAAAAATAAAGATAGTCAGTGCATAGGTAAATATCAGAACAAAGTGAACAGAAAGTCCTGCCGCCTGATATTGCTTCATGCTATAAGGTGGAATGAATGCATGACAGGCAGCAGTCGTACAAGCACTCTGGAGAAGAGCATTGAATGCTGGAATGCTTGCTACAAATAATGCCAGGATGAGCACAACTACAGCTATCCATAGAATGCGAGCAAGCACGAGCCAGCGTCCATTCAAGCGCGTGCCTGTCGCATTCTGAAGGGCATAGCCATCAGGAGTTGTTGTCGGCGCATGTCGAAGATTCATGCCTGTGCACCTCGTTCGATTCTCTTGTCAATGTGGCATCAGAAACCATCGTGCTTCTTCTACTCTCCTGTGTCTGCGTCTGTTCCATGCCTCCAAGAGAAAAACGCATACGTTCATCTATCTACACTGTATCATATCAGCGTCCAAAAATCGTTACAGAAGCATTACAAACTGTTGATGACTGGTGATCTTTGAGAAATCTGTTCCTCGAAGGATAGTTAGGTTGACGCTTCAAAATCTTTTTGTAACCCTTTTTCAACAGGCTGGGCCGTTTGCTGAGACGGAGAAAACGGTCGTTTCTATGACAGTAAAATTGAAAGAAGCTTATTTCTGTAACAATCGTGATAACCCGAGGCAACGTAGCAATGTAACTGATGCATTAGTGTACAAGGTTTTTCATTCGGTTCTGTATTTTCGCCTGTATTTTTTGCCCGTTAGCTATGATTCGTTCAGCTCTCGCTGAGCGAGGGAAAACTATAATTATCCGGAAAATAGGCGAAAATGTGGCTTTGCGCCTGTCCTTCCCACGGGTTGCGCAACGAGTTAGCGAAAGAGAGGAAAGCTGAACAGGTCAAGAGAAACGACGCTCACAAGTTCTGATCCCATGCCTCTTTGTTCTCTCCTCCCGTCTTCCTTCAGGATGCTGAGCCTTTCGTCTTTCAGAAGGCTCTCCTTTTCCTTTCCACCTCATCGGGAACAGCTCTGCATGTGAAGACCAACTCCACCTCCGCATAGCTGCACTTAACCCAACCTGTTCTTGCTTGCGAGCCATACCACGTTCTCGCAAGGTTGGTCCGGCTATTTATATTGATATAACTAATATTATTGACAATATGAAAATTATTCAATATACTCATAGTATTGAGAAAGGAGAAATATTCATGAATCATGATGAATATGTTGAGCAGGCCCACGCGCTCTTTCGGAGCTTCGTTCAGGCAACATTGGCCCGTCTAACGCAGGATTGGGCCGATCGAGGGCTGAGTTTGCCCCAAATTCGCTTACTTCTGGTCCTGGCTCATATTGCACCAGCGACGATTGGCCAGATTGCCGACCAACTGCACATCGGCCAATCGGCGGCGAGCTTGCAGGTTGATCGGTTGGTTCAGGCCCACTTGGCTGAACGAACGGATGACCCGGCTGATCGCCGCCGGGCCATTGTGCGCCTGACCGAAGCGGGCGAGCTGTTGTTGGGACGCCAGCGAACGGGACAGCGGCGCTTACACGCCATTCTGCATGAACTGGACGACGCTCACCTGACGATGATCATTGACACCTTCACGACCATCCTCTCCCTTGCGGAGAACGAGGGTCTCTTCGAGGAGGGGTTCCATGCCTAACCATTTACCTGATCCCACTGCACCTACACCTACCGATCCAGTTCGCCCACATGGCTGGATCGTCGCCACCATTGTTGCTGGTCTGCTGCTGACCCTTGCGCTCTCTGCTCTGGACGCAACGATCGTTGGCACGGCGCTGCCGACGATCATCGGTGCCTTGCACGGCTTTGAGCAGTATAGCTGGGTCGTGACCGCTTACCTGCTGACATCAACCACGGTGGTCCCGATCGTGGGCAAGCTCTCCGACCAGTTTGGCCGCAAGGGTTTCCTGCTGGCAGGGATCACCCTCTTCTTGCTGGGGTCGGCCCTGGCCGGAGCAGCGCAAACCATGACGCAGCTCATTCTCTTTCGCGGCTTGCAAGGACTGGGCGCTGGCTTTATGCAGACGCTGGCCTTCACCCTGGTAGCCGATCTGTTTCCCCCGGCAGAACGTGGTCGCTGGCAGGGGATCTTTGTCAGTGTCCTCTCGCTGGCGTTGATCGTTGGGCCAGCCATCGGCGGCTGGATTACGGACCACGCCAGCTGGCGCTGGGTGTTCTATGTGAATGTGCCGGTGGGTGCTCTGGCCCTGCTTGTTCTCACCATCTGGCTTCCCTCCACGCTGACAAGACGCAGCACGCCTTCTCGCGGGTGGGCCGCAGTACGCCGCATCGATGGTGCGGGTGCTCTCACTGCGGCAGCAGCTACTGTCTGCCTGTTGTTAGCCTTAACCTGGGGCGGTTCCACCTACCCCTGGGGTTCCGTCCAGGTGATTGGCCTGCTTTGTGCTGCTGGGGTGCTCTACCTGCTATTCCTCATCGTCGAGCGTCGGGTGCCAGAGCCACTCTTGCCACCCGATCTCTTTCGCAATCAGGTGTTCGTCGGAAGTTCTCTCCTCGCGCTGGCTGGGGGCATGCTCGTCTATGCGATGATTTTTTACCTGCCGCTGTTCATGCAGGGCGTGTTGGGCCAGACCGCGACGCATTCTGGCACGAGCCTTGCTCCCCTCTTTCTCCCGGTTGCCATCGGCGCGGTCATTGGCGGTCAGGTGATTGCCAAAGTCGGACGCTATCAGTTCCTGGCGGTGATCGGAGCGCTGATCCTGCTGGCCGGGCTCTTCTTGCTCGTGCGCATGGATACCACAACCGTCCTGCTGACCGTGACGTTGAACATGATTGTCGTGGGTCTGGGCATTGGCATCATCCAGCCGATTTACACGGTAGCAGGACAAAATGCCATCGCCCAGGAACGCCTGGGAGCGGGAACAGGCGCGATGAACTATCTGCGTGCGATGGGATCGTTGCTGGGCACGGCGGTGCTGGGTGCCATTGTCACACATTCGACCCACAGTTCAGGCTCCACCGGCCTGTCGCTTTCCGCACGACAGACGCTTGCAACAGGTCTTGAGCACGTTTTTCTGGTCACCTTTGGGGTGGGAATCGCCATCTTCCTCATCACCCTGTTCCTCAAAGATGTGCGGCTGCGCAAACGGGGAGAGGGCATGCCGCTGAGGGGCACGAAAGCGGAAATCTCCGCATCTCCGGTCAACGATGGAGCGGGGAGAAGGAGTCACGGATGAGTCAAGCACTGCGCGTCTGGAGCATGCCCCTTTGTTCTCTGGACTCGCCGGGCGTGTCTCCGCAGGATCAGCTGGTATCGGGAACCAGAGCAAACGTTCGCATCGCTCATGCCTCCCGATGCCAGGCGTATTTCACCCAACGAGAGAACCTGGCAGGTGAGTTGTCTTCCTCCCATGGAAAGAAAAGATGAGCAGTAACACACACGTCTCTCTCGCGATTCAGGCATCCTGAGAATCTGCGCCGACTCCACCTGCGTGGTTTGGAGAAGTGGTGCTGATCGTCGAGTACCTGCGCAAGCATGGCATTTTCGCCAAGATCAGCGAGGGTGTACGCTTTGCGCGGCGGCGTTTTGGGCATTACAAGGTGATCGACTTTCTTGCTGTCCTGTTCGGGTATGCCATCAGCGGCGAACGCACGCTCGAATCCTTCTACGAGCAACTCCGTCCCTTTGCCGTGCCTTTCATGGCCTTGTTTGAGCGTGATCAGTTGCCTGCCCGTTCAACGTTCTCGCGGTTTTTGGCAGCGTTGACAGCAGAACCCATTGAAGCCTTGCGCACGCTCTTTCTCGATGATCTGCTCAGCCACCTGAACACCTCCGAGAAGCAGACTGGGGGGCTCGTGGATCGAGAAGGAGGCAAATGGGTCGTCTTTGCTATTGACGGCACACGTGAGGCGGCCCGCCAACGTGCCTTGCCACAAGGAGAAACCTTGCCGTCACCCCAGCGCCGGTTGGATGAGGTCTGTGCCCCTGGCTACACCGGGCGCAAACGTGGGGAGAGTGTTCGCACGCGCACAACCGTTTCTCAAGCCCATAGCTACTACTGGCTCGGCAATTTTGGGAACCGCGGGAATGGACGGTATCGGGAGGAGCTACGCAAGGGTCTTGCAGCCATTCGTCGGTATCTGGCAGCTTCCCAGCTTCCTCAAGAACGCACCCTGCTGCGGCTCGATGGCCAATATGGCACCGGGGCGGTGCTCTCCGATCTAGCGGGCTTCGCTTTTGTGACTCGTGGCAGAGAATACAGCGTGCTCGAGCACCCGCTCATTCAGGCACGCCTGCACCTGCCTCCTGATCAGGTGCAGCAGCGGACTGCAAAGCCAGACGGTTCGCAGCCTCTACGACTGCCCACAGATCCCGGTAAGTCCCGAGGGGATGCCCTGCCGCGTGGTCGTGGCCACACATCCTGCCACCGAAGAGAAGAGCCCAGTTGGCGTCACACGTGCGGGCGTCGTGTACGAACTCTTCTTCACGAACCTGCTACAGCAGGGGTTCACCGTCTGCGATGTCGTCGAGTTGTATCTGCATCGCGGGGCCTTTGAGCCGACATTAGCAGACGAAGATCAGGAGATCGACCCCGATCGTTGGTGTAGTCACACCGCCTGTGGGAAAGCCAGCATGGTGCATCGTGAGCCAATGGGTGTGGAACTTGCGCCTGGAACTGGGCCATCAACTCAAACCGGAGCCGTTGCGCACCACCGAGTTTGCGAAAGCTCTGTCCGAAACCAACGAGCAGCGGTCCCCCATCTGTGGATATGGCAAGCCGACGGTTGCTATCGCCTTCAAAGCAGGCCGTTTCTCGGGGCAGGACTTCACGCTCCAGCCTGATGGCACGCTGCGCTGTCCTGCCAATCAGCAGCTTTTTGCCCATGAGCGACGCCGAGAAGTCGATGGCAGCCTGCGCGTGGTGTATGGAGCCAGTATTCGCAGTTGCCGCCCCTGTCCATTACGCGAGCAATGCCAATGGAATGGCGGGGCAACGGCAAAGCCGCGCCAGGTGAGCGTCCTGCTCCATCCGGTGACGGTTGGTTCTGCTCCGCTCCTCTGGCAGGACTGGAGTCGCAGGATTCACCGACGCGCCTGCATCCATCTGCTCCGCCACCAGCGCATAGAGGTCCAGGCAGAGCCAGAAAATGGCCCGAACACTGCCCCTCCTGTGCTGCTCTCCCGTGCTGAGCGTGCCCATACTCGTCTCTCGTGGGCACAGCGGCTGGCTCGCAATGCGCGCCCCGAAACGTCTGGGCAGGTAACGATCCGATTGTTCGGCGTTCCCGAACGCTTTGCGGCCTCACTCGGTTGGACCGCGGCGTGACTGGCGCTCCCGCGTGCATCTCGCGGTTCCTCTCCTTCAGACAAGCGTGTGTTGAGTCTCATAAAGTCGTACCCATGCCTTTTCGTGCAAGTCTCACAAAGTCGTGCCTCCCATAACCTGGACTCGGGCACTATGATCTTCTTCAGCAAAATGATTGGCGATGATATATTTGATGCACCCAACCAGAAAACAGCAAGCGCGAGGGATGGGAGTGAGATCATGTGAAGGACATGATAGACACAACTGCACCCCGTCACTTAGTCCTTTCCCAGGAGATGCACTGCCGTTAGTGCATAGATTAAGGCGGCCTCTGCAATCTTCTCGATGGGAACGAATTCCTGTGGTCCATGTGAAACCGTGAGTAAACCCGGACCATAGGCGAAGGCGGGGATGCCCTGTTGCGCATACCAGCGTGTCTCGAGCAATCCTGGACACATTTCGAAGGCTGGCGCTTTTCCCCTCACCTGCTTGATAGCGTGTGCCAGGGCAAGAGCCACAGGGTGCGTTTCGCTCACGCCTGAGGAAGGAGCCTCTTGCAACAACTCCACTTCCAGGTCGATCCCTTGTTGCTTGAGCCGGTCGAACAGGTCCAGTAAGTGCTGCTTCTCTTCTGCGAGGTTTTCCTCTGGGTTGATCCGCCGATCCACCGTGAAGGTACAGGTGGCAGGAACCGCATTGAAGTTCGTCCCGCCCGCACATTCTCCTCCCATGAGCAGAATCGAGGCACGTGCTGCTTGCGGCTCGATGTGGAATTGGGTGTGCCTCGTAGTAATCTCACGCTTGTAGTCCAGAAGGGCATTGGCTACCATCACCATCTGCTCGAAGGCATTCACCCCTTCATAGTGTAGCCCCACATGGGCCGCTTTGCCCTTGACACGGACGCGGAGCGAGATCGCTCCTCGATTCGCATTCCATACAACGCCGCCAGTAGGTTCAGCAGTCAGCATCCCCATGCCGTGTTGCCCTAAGAGGCCATGCTCCGCGAGGTAGCGGGATCCGCGCTGACCTCCTGTTTCTTCATCAGGAACAATGGTCAGGCCGATGGTGCCCTTAAGTCGAATATCACAGGCTTTGAGGGCCTGGATGGCCCCAATCATGGCAGCCAATCCACTCTTCATGTCTGACGAGCCGCGTCCAAAAACCTTGCCTTCGGACACCCAGGGCTGAAATTGAGCCGGGTCGGTAGCAGGAACCACATCATAGTGCCCATGAAAATAAAGCGTTGGCTCTCCCGTGCCATAGGAACTCAGGATGCAATAACCAGGCTCCGAAGCACCTGAAGACGAAGCTGATGCAGGGACTTCTAAGAGCGTGTAGGCCAGTCCGATCTCCATCAGCTTCTCAGCGATTAGTTCGGCACAGGCTCGATAGGCATGACCAGGCGGATTTTCTGTAGGGATCGCCACTAAAGCCGTCGTAAAGGCAAGCAGGTTCTCTTCATAGGTGGCGATCGTCTCTCGTAGCATTTGCTCCATGGTGACCTCCTGATTACATTTCCCGGAGAAGAAGGGAGATGGACAACAGCTTAGCAGAAATCCGCCAGGAGATAAAGAGCCAACTGGATGTTCTCTGGCCTGTCAATGACTTTGATCCACTCAGGCACCTGCTCAAACCAGTAGGCTCTCGTCTTCTCCTGCTCCATCTGCAAAGCAGATGGAAACGAGGCTGTATCGATAGTGAAACGCTTCTCGAGATCACGAGGCTCTAGATAGGGTATGCAGGAGTGGAGAGGAAGGCATAGCTCTGCTTTTTGGGTGTGTCTTGTACACAATCACCAAATGATTTGAAAGCCGGGAAGGAGATCATATGGGACAGCGAGGACAAACGACCACTTTTGAGATTCGCCTGGAGATCGGCGAGCATGCAGCTGCCGGCTTGAATGACCCCCAAATCGCTTCGGTTGTAGGCTGCTCAGTTTGGACGGTACGCAAGTGGCGACGAAGAGCTCAGCATCAAGGACGGGTCGGGTTAACTTCCCTGATGGGCCGTCCAGCCCGTGGTCCGGTCAGTACTTTTCCCAACGAATTAAAAGCAAGCATCCTGCACTTGCGCAAGCTCCACCCAGGCTGGGGGCCCGATACCCTGTTAACGGCTCTCAAGATGGATCCCTGCTGGGCAGATCACTTGCTTCCCAGTCGCGCACAGCTCGCCAGGCTGCTCAAGCATGCCGGATTGACGCGACGCTATCAACCCCACCATGACCTCATCCAACCAGCTCAGACCTCACTCACCGACCCTCATCAGGAATGGCAGATGGATGCGCAGGGCGTTATGCGGGTGGAAGGGGTCGGCAAAGTGAGCCTGATCAGTATTGTCGATGTCACCAGTCGCCTCAAGGCCGAAAGTTATCCCAGCCTCGACACGACCAATCCTGCTTTGCCGGACTATCAATTGACGTTGCGCCGGGCGTTCCTGACGTATGGTCTGCCCCAAACCTTAACCTTGGATCAGGCGCCGTCTTCTACGATAACAAGACTCCTTCGCCTTTTCCCACCCGGTTGCATTTATGGCTGATTGCTCTTGGCGTCCAAGTGCGCTTTACACGCAAGCGCTGTCCCACCGATCACGCCATCATCGAGCGCACCCATCAGACGTTGACGGCTCAGGCTCTGCTGGGACAGGCCTATCCTTCTCACTCCGCCTTATGGGCTGGGCTGGATGCACGGCGCGACGTACTCAATCGTCATTTGCCCAGTCGGGTTCTCTCCCACCAATCCCCTCTCCAGGCCTATCCGCAAGCCGTTCACTCGGGGCGATTCTATCGACCTGAGTGGGAAGAAGAGTTCCTATCTTTGGAGAAGGTGTATACCTATCTCGCCCAATGCAAGTGGGTCCGCAGCATTCGCCCCAATGGATGCTTTGAGTTAGGAAGCTATCACTACTATGTTGGAAACCGCTTTGCCCGACGCAGCGTCGCCATTGGCTTTGATCCTGGCAGCGCTGCCTTGCTCTGTCAACCCGAAGGAAGTGAAGAGACCATACAACTCCCTGTCCAGGGCCTCACGAAGGCAGAGTTAATGGGCGAACTTGCGGCCATGCAAGCCTTGCCAATCTACCAATTAGCCCTCCCATTTTCGTTGGAGGCTTGGCGACAATTGGAGTACACTCGTATCTTGACCGGTACGACTTTGTGAGACTTGCACGAAAAGGCATGGGTACGACTTTATGAGACTCAACACGTGTTTCTCCGACCGGCCCTTTTTTCCCCTTCTCCGGTTGGCTCTTCGATCCCTCTTGCTTTCCCTCGTTTCCGCTCTTCAGCCTTCCGTTTTTGCTTCATTCAAGACGGAAGGAACCCCGTTCTGGACAATCCCCGCACATCAAAGCAGTGTTTAGCTCTTCAACAACCTCGTTGCGCGCTGCGTGGGAAAGTCAACATGCAAAGCCATCGTGTGAGCGTTAGCACGATGGCTTCTCCTTCCCAGCGTGGTTTCATGTCACCCTGGCTCTGCGCTGGGAGTTGAGAGATGAAAGAGCGTCCAACGAGGTCTGCGTATGTTTTTCTCGCACATGGTGAACGTGGTACGTAGCGCAGGGCCGGAGTGGACCGATGTCGAACCCGGGCAAGCGAGAGCCTTTCCTCACCCACCCGATCGAGACGCGCGCCAGGTTCACTCCCTTTCAGCCGTCGAGGGAGCCCGCTCGACGCCTGAGTCCAGGATCACGAGATCGAGATAGCGAAGGTGCTCGGGGTCGGCGACCACATGGATCTCGACGATCTTGCCGCTCATGATCGTGAGCCTGAAGACGAGGACCTGTTGCCCACGCCGGGCCACGGCTCCCAAGGCTCCGTTCACCAGCGCCGGTTGTAGTCCCCTGACGCGCCCGGAGAGCTGCCGGGCCACGGCTCTTGCCCCGCGGACTTCGCCTGGCGCGCCCACAGACACGGCGGCGCGATCGGCTCGCAAGACCACATCCGGGTCGAGCAGTGTGAGCAGCGCGTCGAAGTCCCCGTCGCGCGAGGCTTTGAGGAAGGCGTCGACCACTTCTCGGCCTCCTGGATGATCCGCTTCTTTTCCCCTCCCGGCCTCCCGCACCCGGCGACGTGCGTGGCTCGCCAGCTTCCTTGTCGCTGCCTCCGAGCGCCCGACGATGGGGGCAATCTCCTTGAAGGGCATGTCGAAGAGATCGTGGAGCACGAAAGCCAGGCGCTCGGCTGGCGAAAGCGTGTCCAGGACGATGAGCAGCGCCTGGCCGACCGAGTCGGCCAGCAGCATTTCTTCCTCAGGGTCGATCCTGTCCTGCTGGTCAACGCCAGATTCCTGTACCACCAATCCGATGGGCTCCTCACGGCGCGAGTTGCGCGAGCGCAGCATGTCCAGGCAGATCCGCGCCACCACGGTGGTCAGCCATCCGCGTAGATTCCCGATCCCGATCTCGTCGGAACGGCTGAGGTGGAGCCAGCCCTCTTGTACGGCGTCCTCCGCTTCGGGGAGCGAGCCGAGCATGCGGTAGGCGACTGCCCGCAGGTGGGGACGTTCAGCCTCAAATTGTGCGGCCAGCCAGTCGTTTTTCTCCATTCCTCCTCTTTCCTTTAGCTCAGCGGTAACACTTCTTCGGTATGTTCCGTCAATAGAATGACGGGTGAAACCTCCCCGATGTGACCATTCGTTCATCGGTTGCCTTTCCTCGTCACATTCCGTCATCCTCTCGACGGGCAAAACTCATGTTCTGTAATAGGGAGATGAACTCCCCTGCAACACAAGTGAGCGAGAACATCTCGGTCGAAACCGAGATGAACCGCTTCAGTTTCTCAGAAAGCGAGAGTGATCATGCACACACAGATGAAGCAGACTCGCCTCTGGCCTCGACGGCTGTCGACGGGCCTGTGCTGGTTCATCGCTGTCGAATTCTTCTTCCTCGCGCCGTTCAAGTTCTCTCCAGTCGGGGTCCTTGGGTGGCCATCGTACTTTGTAAAGTTTGTGGCCTGGGGCTATCCCGCCTGGTTCTCGGTCGTCATCGGTGCCTGCGAGCTGGTTGCTGCGGTCCTGCTGACCCTGCCGCGCCGGCGGTTCCTGGGGGCCGTGATACTGGTAGCCATTCTGACGGGGGCGGTGACCACGCACATTGTCGATCATGATATGCTTGCCGACCACTTCACGGCACCGATAGAGCTGGTCTTAGCAGGCATCGCGGCTTTGACCCAGTGGCCAGCGGATTGGAGGGAGCCGTTGAGGTTCGGGCCTCTGGAGGCGTCATCGGACGCTGCCACCCACTCGGGTTCCTCCATCGGTCACATTTCTTCCTCGTCTTCCGTCAAAGGAGTGACCAGAGCAATTCCCCCGCTCTCAGCGGCAGATCAGCTCGAAGGGGAAGATCGAGTGGGCAATCTCGTCAAGTAAGATCGAAACTGAGGCCAGTAACGCCCAGGTTTTAGAAAAGGAGAAATCATGAAGTACATGCTACTGTTTTACGCAAACGCATCTCAAGCACCACACTATACCGCTGAAGAAGGCCGAGCCGCAAGGCAAGGCTGGTTTGACCTCCTGGCGGACATGAAAGCTGCCGGAGTGTATCTCTCGAATCATGGACTTACCCCAGTCACCGACGCGACGACGGTGCGCGTTCAGAATGGCGAGACGGTCGCCACTCCTGGTCCGTTTGCTGAAACGGATGAGCAATTGGGCGGATACTTTCTGCTCGACTGCAAGAACCTCGACGAAGCGATTGGTTGGGCCGCGAAAATTCCCTATGCGAAGAGCGGCTCGATTGAGATCCGCCCGGTGATTACCTACGCCGAGAGGTGACAAGAGAAGCCATGCTTATCAGATGGGGAGGTGGCTGCTCGCCCGCCATCTCCCTGTCTGATGTCTCCTGGTCTCCATCTCGTGCGCGTGCGTCGTGGGATGACCGCTGGAGGAAAACTCGTTGCGCAACCCGTGGGTAGTGCATCTGAAAGAATTGGCCCACAAATAAGCGTGTTCAATGGAACTCACCTGGTGGCATCACCAAAGGTGAGCCAGTTCCGGCACCGAGGAGGTCGGGTACGTTTTGGTCAACATTGTCATCATCTGCAGTTGAGGAGGGAGGCACTACATGGATCTGCTATAATGCAATGACAGAGAGCGACGAAGACCAAACTTCAGAGTCTCCAACTATCCCAAGGCAGTCCAGATTTCCGATGGGACTCATCGAAAGGCTAGTTCAGGAGTAAGTTGGTATTGAATCTCGATGACGTTGTACCTAACCCACAATTTCGCATGTGTCACTCCCGTGTCATCGCTGCCCCGCTCGCCGATATATGGGACGAGCTGAACACGGTGCCGATGTCCGCGCTCCCTCTTGGGCTCGTGCTCGAGAGCCTGCGTCTCCTGCCTGCGAAACTCACCGGGCAAAAGCATCCAAGTTTGGCAGGGCGCACCTTTCTCGATGTCACGCCCATTCCCGTTCTGTTCTCCGAGCCTCCCCATGTTGTCATCTCGGCAGGGCTCAGTCAGGCTTGGCGCCTGCTGGGAGGATCGACACCGCCTGTGCTGGACGCGGCGGGTTTGCGAGATTGGACCGGGACTGGATGGCTAAAGGTAGGGATGGAGTTCCGCCTGGAATCCACCTCCAAGAGCAATCTGCTCAGTACCGAGACCCGTATTCACGCGATGGACCCAGAGACAATGCGGGCTTTCACGGCGTACTGGTTCGTCATCCGCCCGTTTAGCGATGCGATTCGTCGGGAGGTCTTGAGAGTAGTCGCGCATCGAGCGGAAACAACGCAAAGGCCGCGTTGATTTGCAGCGGGTCAGCGATAGCGACCCAGTCCGCGTCCGTAATGCGGCTCTGCTGCTGGGTGACCGTGATTACGGTCAGGAATGCGTGAAGTCATGCCCCAGTTGCACCGTAGCCACACTTCTGGCTTGGTCGTCAGATAAGCTTATCATTCACCAAATTGGTGCCAGATCCCACGGGATGCGCAACGAGTTTTATCATATCGTGAAGCGGCTTTTGACCGTCCTTCATCACTCTCCTGTTTCCATAAGGCAGAGGTATTTCTGATCTTTGCCAGAAAAAAGCGAGAGCATTGAACAAGCCTGTGGAGCCACTTCAGCTCAAAGTGCATCTCGTTGCGCATCCCGTGGGTCTGTCAACGGGTGAACGAACTCCAACCACCGTTGCCTGATGGCAGGCTTCTCACCCTACATGCGTCTTCCTCACCTTTTGGCTGAAACCCTGAAAAAAGGTCAGATTATTTCAGCGGGAGCCGCAAGGGTTTCGTCAGACATGAAAAGGGTGACAACTATTGTGGTTAGAAGATGACCATCAATTGTGATAAATGACAGCTCTGAGTGTCTCTATACTTGTTACCACCTGTCTTAAAAAACGGCCGTTTGCTGAAACAGCGTAAACCACCATTTGTATGCCATTACTTTTGGAAAAACTTATTTCTATAACAAGCGTGATAACCGGAGTCAATAGGTAGGAATATTACTCTCATATCATTGTATGAGCAGGGATTCACCTTATTTACTCACCAAAGCATCATACATGCTACAACGTGGCCAGCTTTGAGACAAAAGGTCGTTCCAAGTGTCGCACGTCTGATGCGCGAGATCGCCAGTGCCGTGAAACCCGGATTGCGTAGCTGGTTTGTAACACCCTAGAAAACTTTGTTGTTTCACGATAATTGCCTATGCTGTTCCAGTCTAGATGGACTGTTTAGGCCTACCGTGAAATCTCTCTCATTCTGTCTCGCTCTTCTGCAACTGCTCTCGAATCTGCGTTGCCCGCATTGTATATGTCGCTTCCCTCTCACTTTCTCCCAACTGCATACAACAATACGCCAGCCCTTCCAATTCGTTGGCTACATCCGACTCGAAGCCGCGCCCCATTCGCTCATACAGACTCAGTGCTCTCAAGAAGAGGCGTGTTGCATCCTGCCATTGTTCTTGCAGAAGGCGAAGGGATGCAATATTGTGGCAGGAGCCAGCAATGTTAGCGGGATTACCCACCTGTTCTCTAAGGGCGAGGGCGCGCTGGTGGTAGTCCAGCGCTGTCTCAAGCTGACCTTGTTGTCGGTAGATACCTCCGATGTTGTTGAGGGAGACAGCAATGTCAGTAGGATTACCCACCGGCTCACTGATGGTGAGGGCACGCTGAAAGTAGTCCAGCGCCGCCTCGAGCTGGCCTTGCGAGTAGTAGATCATGCCGATGTTGTTGAGACAACCTGCTTGATCTGCGTGATTTGCTCCCTGCTCAAACACCTCTGCCGCATCTTGTAAGACGATGCGTGCATCATCCCACCGTGCCTCTTGTTCTAAGAACCCGGAGTACCATATCAAATACTGTCCGTAGTGCTCACTCTGCTTGTGAAGAAACGGTTCCTCTTCCTCTACCACCTGCTGCACCAATTCTAAGAGTGGCCCTGCCTGCTTGCGCCGCCACCTCGTCACTGCTTGCGCCGTCAAGTCATACCACCGTTGGAACGCCTCAGCTTGCATTTCTTTGACCTGGAGGGCATGATAGAGACACTCCAACTGCGCGCGAAACTGCTGCTCTGGCATCTCTGCAAACAACTCTGCATAAGCTTGTTGAGATGGTTTGGCTTGAGGTACTGGATTTGGCTGTTGTTCTGCTTCAAGCAGCCCCCTGTAGTAATCAGCCATCGTACGGTTCAACCCTTGCCTGGTATCCGGGTGCCAACGGCGAAGCGCTTCCAGCCGCACCCTGCGGGTGAGATCGTGAAAGGTTGGTCGCTCGAGCAAGGCATCACCTAGGGTCGTCTTGCGATTGATGAAGGGGTACTGCAAGAAACGTGCATAGGTCCGGTCATCAAGTACGCTCTCACTAGTGCGCTCATCACTTTCTGCACGCAACAGAACCTGGAGGGCTGATTGATCGAAGGAGCGCAGGACGGGGCCACGTTCGAGCAAAGTGCGGTACGGTTCAGGTAGTCGGTTCAACAGGCGCTCTTCGAGCCATTGGACGCGGGCTTCTTCGCTGAGGAGCGGTTGGTGCGTTCTCAGGCTTTCAGGCGTGCGCTCTGGCTCAGCAAGCGTTTGAACGTACGTGACGGCTAAGGCCAGCACCAGTGGATGACCTCTCGTGAGGTCGTAGAAGGCGCTGACCAGCGATTCGTGTGCAGATGTTTCGGGAGAAATGATGCCCCTGGTTTGCAGGTACTCGTTGATACGCTGCAGGTCGAAGTCATCGAGTTCGTCGTTCGTTGAGAATGGTTGGAGAGCGGAACTGCTGGGGTATTCCCAGCCACACGTGACAACGAGAACCGGTTGGGCAGCCTTCTTGGCAAGAGTGAGCAGCACCACTTCCCACAGCCAACCCAGCAGTTCAGGATCTGTTTCGACGAGGCGCTCGTACCCGTCGATGAACAAGCAGAGGGGATGCTCGCACTCTTCAGCCAACTCGAGCAGGGCAGCGGTGAGTTCTGCACGCAGTTGGGCCTCTCTTCGACGCAATTCGGCATTGACCTGCGCATGCATCTGACTGCTCGAGATAGAGGAAGCGTCTGTGGCTTCTACATGCTGGTTCACCACGATAGTGGCACGGTATTCATCGAAGCGGCGTTTGTAGTCCTCACGCTGATTACGGTACCGCAGGAGGCTCTGGCGGGGTACACACCCCTCGAGCGCATCTTCCAATCCATCGAGGATGGAGCGGAAATCAGGGAAAGATTGGGCGAAGGCCAGGACTCCCGTTTGCCATCCGGCTTGCGGGCAGAGACGTTTGCTCAGGTACTCGATGAGGAAGGTCTTGCCTGTCCCGCTGTGGCCTTTGACTGCCAGCAGGTGAAATTCACCGGTTTGAGCCGAGTTCAGGAGGTGGCGAAAGTGCGCCAGGATCCGCTCCCGGTCAGTGAAACTGTCTAAGGGATTGCTGAATATGCCCTCGACCGGTGTGCCAGTTGCCATCCCTGCTCTCCTTTACGAGATATCCGAATCCAGTTTGATGCCCTCAAGCTCACTTTTATTGTCTGCCACCATGCGATGCCCGATCTGACCAGCCGTAGCCCTGGCTCGTGAATCCACAGCGCTGATCTTGCTCTCATTGGTCGCGATGACTTCGACAGCGATGCGTGGCCAGTCCTGCAAGAGGCGCTGCACCTCGGCCTCAAGCGTCTGGCCGTCCTTGAGGATGAGACGATGCATTTCGGGAGCAATCTTTTCCATCATGTCTCCCTGTTCTTTCAGGTTGATCTCCAAACTGGCCCCCAGCCACTCGGCATCGAGCCGGGGATTGCTGAGCGCGGCCTCTTTGATGTCCGGCGCGACGAGCAGCAAGGTCTTTGCTGCCTCTTCATTCACCTTCGTATCCGTGGGTAACAGATCTTTCAAGGTGTCTGTGAGCGCCTCCTGTATGTCGTCCTCGTCCAGCTGCTTGCCTTCGATGGGCTTGAGGAGCTTCTCAATCGTGGCGGTGCTCATCTCAATATGCAGGAGGGCAAGCGAGTTCTTGATGGCCACGGCTGCTACTGTGCCTGCTACGACAGGGCCAAAGACGGGGAGTAGCGCAGCAGCCAGTGCGCCTGGCACAAGGATAGGAGTCAGTTTCTTCACATAGGGATTCTGAAAAAACGCGCGGAGACGCTGTTTCGACTGTTCCAACAGAGGTGTTTTTGCTGTATCTTGGGACACCTGCGTCGAGTCGCTCATAGCTTTCCTTTCTCTGTGCTGTCATAATGATTGTTCTATATTCAAACGATTTCTTACTCGGAATCTCATTACAGGAATAACGTAGTGGCTCAGCGCTATTATACCATGTGAAGAGAGTGGCAAGTAGGGTGATAGCAAAGTGCATTGGGCTATCAATGTCACACTCTTCATCAGGATTTCACGGTAAATGAAATACTATGGAGTTTTGAGAAAAGAAACAGATGTGTCCCAGAAAACCACCATTTCTTGCTACTAGCAAGCAGTATTATCGATAGACTGAAAACAGAGAACATTTCCTCAGTCTTCTCTACTTGTTCATTCCACCGTTTAATACTATGCATTGAAAGCAGAAGAGGAGAGCACATTCGCAGAAGGAGAACCCTATGTCACAAGAAATCGGCTACGCACGTGTATCGAAAACGGAACAACATCTCGCCCTCCAGTTAGATGCCTTGAAAAAACGCGGAGTTGTGAGAGTATTCACCGATAAGCAGACCGGGGTCCGCTTTGACCGCAAGGCATTTCTAGCGGCCATTGAGTATCTGAACGAAGGAGATACCCTGGGTGTGTGGAAACTGGACCGACTTGGACGATCATTGCAGCAGTTAATCGAAACGCTTGAACGGCTGAAAAAACGGAACATCAATTTGGTGTCGTTGACAGAAGAGGTCAATACAAGCACACCTTCAGGCATGCTGTTTTTCCCACGGATTGCGCAACGAGGTGACGATACTGGGAAGCAGCAAGCTTAAAGAAGAGAAAACGCTGAGAAAAAGGCTCTGCAGACGATATCAAGGCACTGCGTCTGTCACCCTCACCTTGTTGTTATGCGCCTCCCCCATCATGATGGCGACCTGCCTCGAGGCCAGCTGTGGGAAGAGGAATTGATGTGATAAAATAAGCACGTGGGACAACACATGAGGTCCTCGTATGCAGAAAAATCTTTCTCCCGACCACCTGCCAGGAAGAGGTAGCTGTTTCACTCACATGTTTGGAGGTGCTTGAACATGATCACTGGGAAAGACCTGGTGGCAGGCGACGATGAACGGCTTGCGCGGGCCCGCTGCTCGCTCGAAGGACTCTCCGTGGGAGATGCCTTAGGACAGCATGTGATGGTGTATTTGCTCAAGGAAGGATCTCTTCCGGGGCAGGAACTCCCGCCATCCCCCTGGTATTTTACCGACGACACGTACATGGCGCTTTCGATCATTTCCCTACTGTGTCAAAATGGAGAGATCGATCAGGATCGCCTGGCGGCTGATTTTGCGCTGCGCTATCAACACGATGCCTATCGCGGGTACGGCCCTGGGATGCATGCCTTACTCCAGCGGATCAATAACGGTCAACCCTGGCGGGAGCCATCGCCGTGGCAGTGGCGGCAGCATGGGCCTGGCGCTTGCGCGAGCGTGCGGTGCGACCGACTCGCTCTGAGTTTATCGATCTGCTTCTTCCCTCGGTGCCAGAAAGTGAGGTGCGGAGGAAAATGCGTCTGGCACGCGATCTGGGTGCCAGAGTCTCGGTGCTCTCTGCCGCCACAAAACTGGGCAATGGGAGCCAGGTTTCCGCTCAGGACACGGTCCCGTTTGTCCTCTGGTGCGCAGGGCAATATCTGGGAAGCTATGAACAGGCGATCAGGCAAACCTTGCGAGCAGGAGGCGATCTCGACACCACCTGTGCCATGGTGGGTGGCATTGTCGTCCTCTCTGGCGGGACAGAAAGTATTCCCCTCCCGTGGCGCAACGCCAGAGAGCCATTTCCTGCCTGGCCTTTCCAAAGGGCTCCTGCGTAACACCGCACACCTTTCGGTCCCTACAACAGATTGCCGTGTGAAGCCGTGGTCAGTCCGAGGAAGGTGGCAAAGCGTGCTGGGACGCCAAACAGTCGGATAGACACCTGTCCAGCCGCCCTGGAACGGGCATTGCGAGCCAGCCGCGTCTCCCACGAGAGCCGAGCATGGGCACGCTCGGCACGGGAAAGAGGCGCAGGCGTGACAACGAGGCTGGCAGAACTGGGAGGTTCGACCTCAACCGTGATGCGCTGCTGACGCAGAACCTGCATACAGGCTCGCCGGTGGACCCGACGACTCCAGTCCCGCCAAAGCAATGGAAGAGAACCAACAGCCAATGGATGCAGGAGGATGCTCACCTGGCGCGGCTTTTTGGTGGCGCCGCCCTGCCATTGGCACTGCTCGCGCAGTGGGCAGGGGCGGCAATGGCGAATGCTGGCCGCATACACGACCCGCAGGCTGCCATCGACCTCTCGGCGATGCTCGTGGGCAGAGAGCGATTGCCCTGCTGGACAGCGGAGCGTCCCATCAGGCTGGAGAGGGAAATCTTGGCCGGAGAAGCGACCAGCTTTCCAGGAAGTAGCCGTGGAGGGTGGACCATACCCCGATACCAGAGCAGATGAGGCCGGGCGCGTGGCAGCTGCTCCCTGTTCGCTCTGTGGCGGGATAGCAGGAGCAAATTCGGTGATGCGCAGGGGCATCGGTTCCAACTGATGGCCCAGTTCCAGCCTCAGGTTCCACACCCATTGACTGATGAGTTGCCATACTTCTTGCCCGTTGGCCGCGTGACTACACCAACGGTCCGGCTCTTGTTCCCTGTCTTCATCTGCCAGAGTAGGCTCAAAGGCGCCGCGATGCAGATACATCTCAACGACGTCAGAGACGGTGAATGTCTGCTGCGGGAGGGTAGTGAAGAAGAGTTCATAGACGACACCCGCGCGCGTGACCCCAACCGGACTTTTCTTTTTGGAAGCCTGATGGGTTGCCACCACCACGCGACACAGCACGCCGAGAGATCCTACCGGTATCTGTGGGCAGTCGTAGAGGCTACGGACGATCTGGCTTTGCAGTCCGCTGCTGGAATTGATCGGGAGGCAGATGCAGACGCGCCTGGACCAGCGGATGATCGAGGGCGGTGTACTCTTTGCCACGGGTCACAAACGCGAAACCGGCCAGATCAGCGAGCACGGCTCCTGTCCCATATTGGCCGTCGAGCCGGAGCAGAGCGCGCCCCTGCGGGAGCTGGTGTGCCGTGAGGTAGCGCGTGATAGCAGAGAGCCCCTGACGCAGTTCCTCCCGGTAGCGCCCGTTACCTTTGTTCCCAAAACTGCCGAGCCACTGAAAGCTGTGGGCCTGACTGATGACCGTGCGAGTGCGCACGACCTGCCCCCGCTTGCGCCCTTTGTAGCCAGGGGCACAGACCTCATCCAACCGGCGAAAGGCCGGGGGGAGTTCTTCGCTCTGGGGCAAAGCGCGCTGGCGGGCCGCCTCACGCGTGCCATCCAGATCAAAGACCACCCACGTGTTTCCTGCCCGATCCGCCAAACTCCCGGTTTGGTTTTCGTTGGAGTTGAGCGAGAGTGGGCGGCTGAGCAGATCGTCGAGAAAGAGCGTGCGTAAGGCTTCGACGGGCGCCTCGGTCAACGCCGCTAAAAAACGCGAGAGGGTCGAGCGGGCTGGTAACTGCTCACGCTCAAACAAGGCCATGAACGGAACCGCAAAGGGCTGGAGTCGCTCGTAGAACGCCTCCAGGGTGCGTTCCCCGCTGATGGCGTACCCGAAAAGGACCGCGAGAAAATCGATCACGTCGTAGCGTCCGAAACGCCGCCGCGTAAAGCGCACCCGCTCGCTGATCTGCGTGAGGACACCGTGCTTGCGAAGATGGGCCGTTATCAGCACGACCTCGCCAAACCAGCAAGGCGTTGAGAGGTTGGACTCCGAAGTCGTCTGGATATCCACTGAGCCATCGGCGATACTTATCATATCTCCCTCCTTGTTGAGAACCGTTGTGTTCTTTCTCTTCAAGGAGGCATATTTCTACTCCGATTCGCTACAGGTTACATCTCGTTGCGCAATCCGTGGGTTTTTCCAGCTCATCGCTCTGTTGGCAGAGTTTGAGCACAACATTATCTCCGAGCGCACCAAAGCAGGCCTTGAAGCAGCCCGCGCCAGAGGAAGAACAGGCGGCAGGCCCAAACTGAAGGCCGACGCCGTCAAGATAGCCATTGCAAAGCAGCTCCATGCTTCTAACAGCACGAAGGTCAAGGAAATCTGTCACACCCTGCATATCTCAAAAGCAACGCTCTATCGGTACTTGAAGATGTAGAACAGGAAAGCAGCAGAAGACATACCTCATCAATAAGAAGGAACGATCAAGAACAAGCTCCTCACTCTCTGTTCAATCTAAAGAGAGCACCTTCGCTTCCTGTCGTACGTAGGTCTCCCTTTCCAAACTGAGTGCTGACTCAACGCTTCGCTAGCAGATCTTCGGTATGACATCCAAGAAGAGACGCATGATCCTTGCTGAGCCAGAGAAGCGATCTTCATCGTGCACCTACTCACCGATAGCGGGTAGACAGCATTCGGTTTAGCATGGTCTTGACGGAACGTTCAGTCAGGACGAACGACACCTCTCCTGTAAAATCGATGCAAGCTACAATGGAAAAGAGAGCATCTCTCTACCGCTACTCCCTCTCGTGCCATAGGTGGACAGCGAACTTTTCTTCGCATTCATGAGGCACCTGGCAGCTTGGATGTGGGAACTACCTGTATGTGAGTGAGCAGGGATGCTAGCTCAGCAAGTGGCAAGAGAACTGAGAGTACTCTGAATCATGGCCTGATCTCACTGGCAGCATGGATAATCTCCCGCCCTCGGTCATTTCTATTGCCCATCAACAAAAGCAATTCATTGTATACCCGAGAAAATGAGCGAACTGTGGCTTATGAGATGCCCTGGACCAGAATTGCCTGCGTGTGTGCTGTCTTGAGACGGATGTCTTTTACAGGTGCATACTCATCTGACTGATACCAACGCCTGGCCTGTTCCACACTGGGAAACTCCAGCAGTATCAATTGATGGAGGTGCCAATCCCCTTCCAGGATTTCATACTTTTCCCCCCGGACAAGGAATTTTCCTCCATAGGACTCCAGAGTTGAACCGACACGTTTCTGGTATTCCCGAAAGCCCTCTGGATCAGTGATCTCGTTATCAACGATCATATACGCTGCCATGGAGTATACCTCCTTTGTTTGTCTTCACCTGCACTACAAGACCCTTAGGAAGTGTCCCAGTTTGTTCAGGACCATTTTCACTCTCTTTCCTCTCTACGAGCACAAAGGAACGTGGGGGAACTTCATCGCTTGCGTTCCTTTGTTCTCTGTGGAGAGGCAGAGAGCCTGATTAGGAAGGGATCACCCCGACTTGTTGCAGCAATTGCAGCATGTCTGCACACAGCCAATATTCGACGATTTTCCCAGCTTCGACACGAAAGAGGTCCATGCCTGCGTACTCGACCTGTTTGCCAACGGCAGCAGGCGAAGAGCCTGGTATACCACCTTGATATATGCCGCGAAAGAGCCATCGACCAGCAACCTTGTCTTCATCGACAAGAGGACCAACCGTGGTCGTAAAGCTGTAGTCGGTGAAGGCTGCCGCACTCCCACCAATCCACTGTTTCAGCCCATCGGGGCCGCGTACCTCAGCAGGACTCGTGCTAGCGGGAGCAAAATGCGCGACGAAGTTCGGCGCGATGATCTCATCCGCGATGGACAAATTACCATTCCATACTTCAATCCAGTGTTTCCAGAGTTCTTTATTGGTCTGTGAAGACATCGGTGTTTCCTTTCTTTACATCGGACGTAGTTCTTGGTATACTTACGACTAAGATGTCGTAATCATATAGCAATTATACGACTAAACTGCCGTATTGTCAAGGACTTCTGTGAAGAAGTTCCTTCCGTTTGCCGAAGAGGTGATCAGGGATTCTGGCCAAAGAAAGCTACTGCATAGATAGACATGGACACTGGGATGAGGTATCCTCTGAGAGAAAACCAGACGAGGAGGAGATCATGGATCGGGAAGAAGAGTTCCATGCGAAGCACCA
>Ga0207684_10000876_pt1 | contig 34347 bp, 34 predicted proteins | sample KBSK5501metaG_FD_184342 | JGI IMG/M metagenome (GOLD analysis project Ga0207684, IMG submission 184342) | Corn, switchgrass and miscanthus rhizosphere microbial communities from Kellogg Biological Station, Michigan, USA - KBS K5-50-1 metaG... | ecosystem: Host-associated > Plants > Roots >... | reverse complement strand
GCGCTGCGCTTGATTAAGGACCTGGAGTCACAAATGCGGGCCGCTGCCAAGCAACTAGAGTTTGAGAAAGCAGCCCAATTGCGCGACCAGATTATCGAAATCAGGCGTGCAATGATCGAATAGGACCGCTAGAGGTTATTCAGTAACCACATTGACCAGTCGCTCAGGCACATAAATAATCCTGCTCACCGCGTGTCCGGCCACAAAGCGCTGCACTTTCTCGCGTGCCAGTGCCAGTCGCTTTATCTCCTCTTCGGGTGTATCACGCTCAATCTCGATGCGATCACGCAGACGCCCGTTGACCTGGACAGGCAGTGTTATGATGTCCGAGCGCAGCGCCTCTGGATCGTACGCGGGCCAGGGGAAAGTATGAATCGAGCCCTGGTTTCCCATGCGCTCCCATAATTCTTCCGTCAGGTACGGAGCAAACGGTGCCAGCAGCACCAGCAGTGTTTGCAATTCTTCAAGTGTGACATCTCTCCTGGCTTCCAGGGCGTTGAGATACTCCATTAAAGCCGCAATGGCAGTATTATATTTGAGAGCGGCGATATCCTCTGTGACACGTTTGATCGTCACATGCAGCACACGCTTCGCTTCTCCTTGAGGGGCTGCCGGTTCGGCATTTGATCCGCGCTGCACTATGATCTGCCAGGCACGGTCCAGGAAGCGCACAATACCACCTATACCGCGGTCACTGAAATCGCCGCCGGCTTCATACGGCCCCATAAACATCAGGTACAGCCGGAGCACGTCCGCGCCAAAGTGTGCGATGTAGTCGTCGGGATTGACGACGTTGCCTTTCGACTTGGAAATCTTCGCCCCGTTTTTGGTGATGGTTCCATTGGCGCGGAATCGCTTGAATGGCTCCGCAAACTCCAGGTGGTCAAGATCATGCAGTGCCATCGTGATGAAGCGCGCATACATCAGGTGCAGCACACTATGCTCGGCCCCACCGATATACATATCCACCGGAAGCCATTTGCGCGTGAGTTCAGGATCCCACGGCTGCGTCTCATCATTGCTGGAAGGATAGCGCAGGAAGTACCAGGAGGAGTCCAGGAAGTTATCGCTGACGTCGGTCTCACGCCGGGCCGGTCGTCCACAGATAGGGCAGGTGGTATTCACAAAGCTCTCGATCGCCGCCAGGGGAGAGGACCCCGTACCGGTTGGCATCCAATCCTCTACATCCGGCAACAGCACCGGCAATTGATCTTCAGGCACCGCTACTACACCATGCTCAGGACAGTAGATAATCGGGATGGGCGGACCCCAGTAGCGCTGCCGGCTAATCAGCCAGTCGCGCAGCCGGTACTTCACAGCGCGTTTCCCGAGCCCGTGTACTTCAAACCACTCGCTTATTGCTGTGCGTGCCTGCTCGGATGTCATGCCTGAATACTCACCGGAATTGATCAGTATCCCTGGCTGTACAAAAGCTGTGGTCTGAATGTCCTTGTCAGGCGACAAAACATCAGCTTGTAAAGGGCGTACGACGGTGCGCACCGGCAAACCCATTTGCTGGGCAAATGCCATATCCCTCTCGTCATGCGCGGGCACCCCCATCACTGCGCCGGTACCGTATTCTTCCAGCACAAAATCAGCAATCCAGATAGGGATCCGTTCGCCGGTTAAGGGGTGCAGAGCGTAGGCTCCGGTAAAGACGCCCGTCATGGCGTGAACCTCTCCCACTTGTAGGCGGCTGGCCGACTCCTGGTACGTCGCTACTGCCTCACGATGGGCAGGGGTAGTAATGCTGGCGACAAGTGGATGCTGGGGAACCAGGGCGACAAAGATCATGCCAAAGATCGTCTCTGGCCGCGTAGTGTAGACCTGCACTTGTTGTCCCGGCATCCCGTCAATCGCCAGCGCGAACTCCAGTCCCTCAGAACGTCCGATCCAATTGCGTTGGGCCGTCTTCACACGTTCGGACCAGTCGAGCAGGTCCAGGTCATCCAGGAGCAGCTGAGCGTAGGTTGTCAATTTCAGGAACCACTGCTCTAACCATCGCCGCTCCACAAGGGTGCCGCAGCGCTCACAGCGCCCATCGATCACCTGCTCGTCTGCCAGGACCGTTTTGTCTTTGGGGCACCAGTTCACGGGTGCTGTCTTGCGCTCCGCGAGCCCGCCTTTGAACAGTTGCAGGAAAATCCACTGCGTCCAGCGATAATAGCCCGGGTCGGCGGTATTCAGTTCATGCGACCAATCGAAGCGGTTCCCGATACGCTTTAGCTGCTCTTCACGAAAGCGCTCGATATTGCGCGCGGTGAGAATGCGCGGATGGATTCCTCGCTTAATGGCGAAGTTTTCGCTGTGTATGCCAAACGCATCAAAGCCTATCGGCTCAAAGACATCAAACCCCTGCATCGCCATCCAGCGCCCGTGGATATCCGAACCGACGTAAGAGTATACATTGCCCACGTGCAGCCCTTCGGCTGAAGGATAGGGGAACATCATCAGGTTGTAATAAGGCCGCCTGGCACCATGCAGGTTCACCTGGTACAACTTCTGTTTCTCCCACCTGGCTCGCCACTTTGACTCGAAGGCATGAAAATCATATTTTGGCGGACGTGCTTGCGTACTTGCACCACCCGCCAGTTCTCCGCGCTCGCGGAACACCCTGCTTTCCTCGTTCATCGCCGTAGTCTCCCTAGCCGCTCATAAGTAAAACGTACATTGCTTTTTGCGATTATGCCCATTACCAAACTCATCCGACCCTCCTTGTGGGCCGATGATGAACTTTAACGACCAAAACCGGCCATTGCGTAGGCGGCGCATTCATGCCCGCACTGCCGATTTATCGGCCTGGGGAGCGCATCGACGGGCCATTGGCCGATAAATCGGCGGTGCGCCAATAAATTGTGCGCCTACGGGTATTACCGATGTTGCTTGTTAAACTTCTTGATCGGCCCTCGCTGGCTGTTGCGAAATCCCGCTTCATTAATTAACCTACATTATCAAGTATATCGTGGGCAGCAATCAAGAAAACCTTTGAAATGATTGCAGAACACAACCCTTACATGCTTTTTTGCTTCTGATGGTAGAATAATAACCGTTGGTTATATCCTAAAAGTTTCTTATGCTGAAAAAGAAAGGCTATTTATGCATCACAATCCACACGACTCAGATAACCATGAACCCACCCAGAGCGACTATCTCAGTGGCCCACAGATTTTGCCGCGGCGCATCAAACCAGGTATGACGGTGGCAGAGTTGATCGATCAGCAGTTCCAGGCCTACAATGCTGCGCGCTTGCAAGAGGCAGCACGCCTCTACACCGAAGAGATGCTTGCACCTGAAAAAGAGGTGACTATTGGACTGACGATGGCCGGCGCACTCACCCCCGCAGGTTTGGGGGGATGCATCATTACGCTGATGGAGACTGGCTTCATCGATTTTATCATCAGCACGGGCGCGAACCTCTATCACGATATGCATTATGCGCTCGCTATGGCCATGCACCGTGGCGATTTCCGCCTGGACGATACGAAGCTGCAGGAAGAGGGCGTTATTCGTATTTACGATATCCTCTTCGAGGATAAGGTGCTGCTCGATACCGATGCCTTTGTACGCGAATGCCTGAAAAGCTTGCCCAACCGGCCGATATCGACTTCGGAACTGCACCATCACCTGGGAACACAGTTGCTCAAAGCAGGCGTCAATCCAGAGGACTCCGTGCTGGCACAAGCTGCAGCATGGAACGTGCCTATCTACACCTCATCTCCCGGCGATTCGTCGATCGGTATGAATGTTGCTCGAAATGCTTTGGACGGCAGTTTACTTACGCTCGACCCGCTGGCCGATGTCAACGAGACAACCGCAATCGTGCTTCATGCTAAGCGCAACGGGGTCATTATCCTGGGAGGTGGCAGCCCGAAAAATTTCTACTTGCAGACGCAGCCGCAATTGTGGGAGGTACTGGGCATTCACAAAGGCGGGCATGACTATTTCATCCAGATCACCGCTGATGCCCCACACTGGGGCGGGCTTTCTGGCGCGACACCATCCGAAGCGGTATCATGGGGAAAGATCAAACCCGACCAGCTCAAGAGCACGGTCGTGATTTATGGGGATTCAACCATTGCTCTACCTCTGCTCACCGCCTACGCCGTCAGCAAGGCACACCCGCGCCCCAGGCAAGAACTGTTTGCAAAGCGTGAAAAACTGCTCGCAGAACTGGAACAGGCATATCTTGCAGGAAAAGAGATGCGACCATAGCGAGCGCTTCGATCTAATCACAACCATACTTCTTATTTAGGTAGATTGCTTACTTACATTTAGATGGAGGTGACCTGGTTATTAGGTACAAGTACCCACTCCTGTACTTTGCATTAGCTTGACAATCTAATGTATAATATTATTCGGTGTGCCAAAAACACACTTGCTTGGATGCATGTAGTGTACTGCCAGCTTTGGCGGTGGCAGTGGTTCGTAGATTTGGAACTACAGGAGATAGATTCAATGCTTGTTCACCTGATGCTAGAACTTTATGGTTGTGACCGTCAGCGCTTGACGGACGAATCACTGTTGAGAGGTGTACTGGACGAATATCCGGCCCACGTGGGTATGGAGAAGGTAAGCCCTGTACACCTGTATCAGATCGAAACGTCTAACCCCTTAGATGCTGGCCTTTCGGGCTTTGTTGTGATTGCCCAGAGCCACATCAGTATGCATGCCTGGCCCGAGTACGGCGAAGTTGATATCGACATCTGCTCGTGCAAAGAATTTAGCCAGGAAGATGCCATCGCCTTTGCCAAGGAGATGTTTCAAACCGACGATGTAGAAGCGCATTTTGTGGTTCGCGGGACACGTTCGCTGCGGCCAGAAACTCCCGATCCGGCGCGCTATGAAGCTGCTATGGCTTCCCGTTTAGCCAGATCGGGGGTGCGCTAAAGGCTATAAACTAACAACGCTGGCAACTGCATGCTGTTGGAACCACTGCCGCCACTTCTGAGAGCAAGGAGCAATCCGGTTTATCTGGAAGCATCCTTGCTCTCTTCATTTTGGCAGCAGCATTCGCAGTAACTCCGCTAGAATCTCTACGTGCCTCGTTCTTCCAAAATCTCCGTACAATGCATCGAACATCTCAGTATTTACCCCGATGTCGCAGCAAAAAAACCTGGCTACAATGAGAGTGTCAGGTGGAGTGAGCACCACTCGCGATTTCCTTTTACTAATCAGGTGAGCAACATGCTGACCGTCTGATCCAAGTCGCTACACACAGAAAAGAGGTACATGATGGCAGACAAATTGAAATTGATGGCGATTCTGGCCCATCCCGATGACGAATGCCTGGGAAATGGAGGTATACTCGCGAGGTACGCTTCCGAGGGGATCGAAACCCATCTCGTTACCGCGACGCGCGGAGAGCGGGGCTGGTTCGGCAAAGAGAGCGATAATCCTGGCCTGGAGGCATTGGGCAAGATACGCGAGGCCGAGTTGTTTGCAGCTGCCGAGGTGCTCGGTATTCAAAGCGTCAGTTTTCTGGATTACATTGATGGCGAACTGGATGCGGCCCATCCCGCCGAGGCGATAGCAAAAATAGCCGGGCACCTGCGGCGCGTACAGCCCGACGTGGTTGTCACCTTTGGTCAATATGGCGGGTATGGACACCCGGATCATATCGCCATTTCACAGTTTACCACTGCTGCAATTGTTGAGGCTGCCAACCCACACTCCCTATACTACCGTGACCTGGCTCCATATAGTGTTTCAAAGTTGTATTATATGGCGGAGACACAGGATGAGTTTGCAATGTATCAATCCATCTTTGGTGACCTGGTGATGAATATCGATGGCGTGAAACGAACAGCTGTTGCCTGGCCAGACTGGTCGGTGACAACCAGGATCGACACCTTGAGCTACTGGCGCATCGTCTTGCACGCGATTTGCTGCCATCAATCACAACTGCCAGCCTACCACGTGCTTGAACGCCTGTCTGAGCAGCAGCGAGAGGCATTGTGGGGAGCTCAGGGATATTATCGTGTCTTTAGCCTGGTAAATGGTGGCAGGCAGGTGGAAGAAGACATGTTTGCGGGGCTAAGATAGAGCTTGTTAGCAACAAACGCACGAACTCGTCTGCAAGCATCATCCGCTTGCAGAATTGAAACGAAGAAGGGTCGAACCGGAACGCTCCCCTGGTATGGGATGGACTATGCCCTGGACGATTTTATCGTCTACACGAACTATGGGCATAAACGCGAGCACAGTGCACAGATTGCCGCGTTTCGGGATAGGCTGCGCTAACATCTCGTTGCACTGGCACGGTCATGTACTGTAGAATACCAGGAAAACTGAAAAGGAGAGCTATGGCTATATGAACGAACCGCTTGTGACCCAGTTCGGTGCGCCCGATGCACCCTATTGCAACCCGACCACTGCCCGCGTAACGATTATTCCGGCACCGTTGGAGTATAGCGTTAGCTATATGAAAGGCACCGCGCGTGGGCCACAAGCGATCCTCGATGCGTCTAGCCAGATGGAGCTATACGATGAGGAACTGGACTGGTGCCCCATCGAAGTTGGCGTGTACACCCAACCTGCATTGGACTATAGCGGTATGGATCATGCTGCGGCGCTCAAAGCCACCGGTGACGCCGCGCGCGAAGTGCTGCAGCGCGGACAACTGCCTTTCACTATTGGCGGCGAGCATTCACTCTCTGCTCCTCCTATCGCTGCCATGCACGAGTATTTTCCTGATTTGAACGTCGTGCACATCGACGCTCACGGTGATTTACGCGACGAGTATGAAGGCACCAGGCTCTCACATGCCGCGATTGAGCGGCGCGTTGTGGACATGGGCATTCCCCTGACAGAAATCGGCATACGCAGCTTCAGTCCTGAAGAGGCCGAGTTTATGAAAACTTCGCCGGATGTAAAAATAGTCTGGGGTTACCAGCTTGCAAAAGGGACTGCCGTCATTCCATGGGGCCGCCTGAGCGCGCATACCTATGTGACGATTGATCTCGACGCGCTCGATCCCAGTGAGATGCCAGCAGTGGGGACGCCCGAACCAGGTGGCCTGCACTGGTACCAACTGCTCGATCTCTTCCGCGAGATTTGCCGCCGCACGACAATTGTCGGGATGGATGTAGTCGAACTCTCTCCAATGGAAGGGCAAACCCGGGCGGATTTCCTGGCCGCGAAGCTTGTATATAAGATGATTGGGTATCGCTTCTACAAAAAGGGCTAGCTAAACTGGACATTCCAAACTTGATCTTCTCTGATACAATTATCTCAGAATACTGATTGCGGAAAAACGCGGGCTCAAGGCTGCTTTTATGCAAATAGATAGTAAAAAAGTAATAGATGTACAGGATACAATTCCTCATCACTTTCCGCTCATTGTAGCCTGCATATGCATGATCCTGCTCACTGCCTGTAGTGGTGCTGCAAGCACTCCCGCCCATAATACTATCTCGTCCAACAGTGGAAGCATCATCACATACAACACCAGGCCACAAGACGTGCTCATACGTACATTCTATGGCGGCGGCAAACGGGGCACACTAGAGATGAGTCCTGATATAAGCATATACGGCGATGGCACTTATATACTCGGACCCGGGCTACAAATGCGAGAGGGAAGACTTCAAGTCGATGCGGTGCAACAATTGCTGTTTACACTGGTGGATACCTACGGATTAACCAGGTTGAATCGCCAGCAGTTTTATGATATATCTGACCAGAGTGCTACCTTGCTCCAATTGAATCTCAACGACAAGGCATATAAATTTTTATATGGTCCATTTGGTAACCTCCAGGAAAGCACACAGGACTTAAACGAATACCAGCGGCTGGGCAAGGCGCTTACCAGCATCACTGAGGCACTTAGTGGCCCTACTCATAGCTATACCAGCAACGAGATGGCGCTGCTGGCGTATCAAACCTTCAGCCCCGATCTCAGCCAGAACATTCCTAGCTGGGACTTTCATGATTTTACGCTAAATCAGCTTGTCACCTATGAATGTGGAGTTCTTCCGCCTGATGTGAACGGTCCCAATGCTGGCTCAGGCTGCCTGACGTTTAACGTACCCCGCGCAGCAGTGCTGCTGAACACACAACAACTCCAGCAGATTTCGAAGCTACTGAACGGACAAGAACAAGGGACTTTTCTCGAAAACGGCCTGTATTATAATGTTGCTTTACGGCCATTGCTGCCCGACGAATTAACACAAAAGATGCTCGCTATGTTCGGAAGCCAGGAACTGAGCTACACGGGTGTGCTCCTTGACGAAGGACCAGTTCCCACTCCTACTCAATCGTAGTCTTGCTGGGTAGCCGTGGCCCCATTTCTTGAAACCGTATGGTATACTACATAAGAGCGCTAACTTCTCACACGCCACCGGGACTAACAATTAGCGCGTCGAATTAAAGAGCGAGTGCGGAATGACCGACGCTCCCAAAGCCTTGACAAGCCGATCCTGCAGGTGTAGAATAGAACGCATGTACGAGATAGAGAGGTTCTCCATCTCGCGACATGGCTGAGCGGTGAGGGCGGATTGGCTGAGTGCGCGCCCTGTCCGGCTACAGGTCGGACGGGAGAAGCCTGTCAGAGGGACACCCCGGCCAAGACTGGCAGGCCAGGCCCGTCTGCAGATGAGCAGACACGCAAGGTGGTGGGGCTATCGTTGATCCAATGGGGGCACGCTCCAACCCGCATGCCCTCGCGGACATGACCTGAGTCGCTAGCGTCCTGGAATGCGGCGGGAACGCCGGGAACGCCGGACTGACTCAGGGCGGCGAGAACGCTGTGCCCAGATGTGTCAGAGCATTTGGGCTACAGTTGATACCACGGGAAACACACAATGGATCTTGCCAATCCGTCCACCTCGTAAAAGTAACCTCCACAAAAGCCAATTTGGAAAGGACACATGACCAGAGATTTCAACAAGCAACGGCGAGATAACGAGCGACCCTATTCTCGCCATTCATCCTCGAGCAGGTACGGAGAAGAGCGGTCTCCACGACCTGCCAGACCCCGACTCAACCGCGAAACGGTAGATCGCGCATGGGAAAATGGAGCGCGCCCGAATCATCATGATTACCATGCACGCAACACTAACCAAAGCCAGCCACCACGCGATAACTGGCGGCGTAATCAGCAATCAGGGCAGCCTTCCGCTCAAAATAGTCGCAATAACCGCAAACCTTACGAAAATCGCCAGGGCAGCTATCGATACGGTGAGCGCACACCTAATGGCAACAGTGGCGCTCGGCCTCGCTCCCCCGAATCAGGAATGCGCAATTTTAATGAGCAGTATTACGATGAACACCAGGGCTACTCGGACCGGCCTGGCAGGTCCGACACCCGTCCGGGGTACCGCGAAAGCATGCAGCAATCCGATTCACGCTCGCAATTCCGCGGTCAGGGTCAAAACAGAGGTCCGCGTGGACGTGATTTCGATCGTGATGCTCGACCGCCGCGCAGCTCTGAACGCGATTATAGGAAGCCTCGCGATTTCGATCGTGAGACTCGTGGTCCACGCAGTTTCGACCGTGGCAATCGGTCTTCTCGTAATGAACCACAGCCTGATACCCGCAACCCACGCTGGCAGAGTCGCCCGGCAAGGCAACAGGGCGAATTTTCGCGCAGACCTCAAGAATTTACTCGTTACGGCCCGGACCATGAGCAGTTCGAGGGCGATTACGAGCGTTTTGATGCTTCTAACGCTGCTCAGCATACTGCGAGTCCATCTCGGAAGTATACAGATACTCGCCGGCAGAGCGAAGAACGCCCTGTAACGCAAAGGCCGGATGTATTTGTACGGGAAAGCACTCAAGATGTACCGCGCAAGCATGCCGAATTCAGGGAGGAAATCGCGCAGGAGGCAGATGAGCTGGTTGCGCCTGTTGTTAAGCCACCGGCTATTCCTACAACAGAAGAAGATATGGAGCGCTCACCAGACCTTCCGGCGAAAGGAAAGCCAAAGTCTCGCGCTCGCGCAGCCAGCGCCGCTAAGCCAGCAAGTAAGACTAAAGCCAGGCAGAGCAAGCCCAAGCCGCGCTCTACTGGTCCCAAGCCATCACAGCGCGGCTACAAGTGGCCGACGCCATAAGGAAGATTAACTTTCGAGATTACCATGTAGGACCTGCGCTATGTATATCAGGACAGTGCTAGGAGACATTGCTCCGGAGGAACTTGGCATCACGTTGGGTCACGAGCACCTGCTCATTGACCTGCGTGGGTTGTGGGATAGTCCTCCGCCCGCGCGGGCGCACCTTGTTGACCAGGAACCTACCTTGCAAAACCGGGGCGAGCTGATGCGTAACCCCTATGATTCCAGGCCCAACCTGCTTATTGACGATCCCGAACTGAGTTTCCGCGAACTCATGTATTACAAGGCTGCAGGCGGGCAAGGGCTAATCGACATGACTACCGTCGGTATTAAACCCGACCCGGAGACCTTACGTGCGCTTGCACAGCGCACGGGCCTGCATGTCGTGGCAGGTTGCGGTTACTATCGCCAACCAGTCTTGCCCGAAGAGATTCATGACCGCAGCGCGGAGGAAATCGCAGGTGATCTCCTCCGCTGGCTCACTGAGGGTATGTACGGTACCACGATACAAGCAGGCTTAATGGGAGAACTGGGCACAAGTTCTCCCATTTACCCATTCGAGGAACGCCAGTTACGTGCTGCTGCGCGTGTGCAACGTCAGACGGGTGCGAGCATCAATGTGCACCCGCTGATCTGGGGACATGAACACCTGCACATCCTGGATATTTTGGAAGAGGAGGGAGCCGACCTCTCACGGGTCACCGTCAGCCACTGTGATGAACTGATAGAGCCTGAGTGGCATGCGCGTATTGCTGAACGAGGAGCGGTGCTCTCGTTCGATACCTTTGGCTCGGAAACTTTTTTTGATCGTAGTTTTGCACAGGAGCCTCGCGACACAGACCGTATAGCATGCCTACTGCGTTTACTGGAGCAAGGCTACGCTACACAGATAACACTGGCGCATGACATTTGTACGCGTCTCCAGTTCCGTCACTATGGTGGCTGGGGCTGGGATCACCTGCTCGCTAATATCGTTCCACGCCTGCGTCACGCTGGGGTTTCCCAGCAGGAATTGGACGCAATGTTCATCGTTACGCCAAGGCGCTTGCTGACACTTGTGGAGTGATTTCTATCCATGCTTTACCCGAGCTATCTCAATCTCTATGAAACAGGCGAACTGGCAGAACGCGCAGCCGCAGCCTGGGAGGTTTTGCGCAGTTGCACCATTTGCCCACAGAATTGTCTCTAAGCTCACCCCGCCTGTAGACTCCCCTCAGACCGTTGATGTTGTTCTACACAGCACAGTTGAATTGGAGGGATTAGTCCATGCAGGTACACGTCCGCCGTTGAGGAATATCGTTATGCGATACTTCTCCTCTCAAGGCGCACACAGAACCTCAATACACAGCGACTCAAGGAGTTCGCTTCCTGGTGTGAGGAAACGGGCATCACTCTGGAGAAGATCAAACCGGGTGACGTAGGAAAGTTCTTAGAGGCCATGTTCAAGTCACTGAGGGATACCTACGAGCATTCAAGCAAAGGGATGCTAGGAACGGGCAATCAGTGTTGGATAATCTGGGAGGGGGTGCACGATGAGCAGAGAAAAGAGGCTGGGGCAAGGAAAATACCGAACGACTCCGGTGTACGCTAGGGGAGAGATTGATGGTGTAGTGGTTTATCTTGAGCAAGGAGGCAAGCCGGTGCTTAAGCTCAACAATCAAGAGGAAAGCGATTTATTCGACTTCCTGCTTGAGCATATGACCAGACTCGTACAGGCACAAAAGGCCGATTGAAGTAAGGCCCCTATCTAAAACGAGACGCGGTTAAGGTATCTAGTACTTTAAGTCATCCATAGGGCAATTTTAGAGATACTAGAACACGCAACGAAGACCGCCGCCGATACACGATTGGCTCTACAGGCGGGCTGAGCGCCATGCCCTCTCTCAATAATGTGTCTCTATTCTAGGAATATGGTATAGAGCGGCCCCAGAACACGTGTTAGAACTTCTGTCTCAAAGACAGTTCTAATATGTTATCCTTAGAGTGAGGCTATAAAAAGGGTTCTCGGGTTCGCTCTCCCCTCATTCCGTAGCCTCTCTCAAGCACCGGGCATACTCTTATAGGCGCTATGCCCATGGTGCGGTTTTATTCTAGACACAAAACACGAGGAGGTTTAAGCATGAAGACAGTACACGCGAACACGATGGGTGAGTACGTCACGATGGATAAAGCCGCCAAGGACCTGGGGGCCTCTATCAATGGCTCAGAAAGCATGACGTTGAGGTAGTCCGGCTTGGATGGACGATCTTAGTTCGGATGGAAGATTTAAAAGACTACAGGCCGCAGGTAAGGGCGTAGGCAAGCAAGGAAGAGAGGAGAAGCGCATGGATAAGCGGAGCAAGAGCAGGATACCGTCGATCAATGAATGCAGACACGCCGTTCTTGAGATACGAACCAGAGATCAGAATGATCAGCAAGTAAGCGGTTATGTGATCTATGATCGGCGTGAACACAAGATCGTAAATGGTGTTTATTATGGAGATATCGAAGACGCCCTAGATGTAGCGCGGTACTATAATGAAGACCCTAGCGCCCCCAAAGACATGGCTCCTAACGCCGTGGCTCTGGGGCTGGTCTTCCCACGTCAATAGCCCACAAGAAGTAAGAGTACCCAACCTCTCCCGTTAGGTGCCCCAAGTTCTGTACCCGCTCTGCCTGCTTAGTGGACCGGGCAGGCTCGTCCGATTGACTGGCAGTGCGCTCACTGTGGCTGCACCGATGCCAATCAGTTCACCCGCGACGGCCAGGACATCCGCAGTCTGGAAACCGGATGGGGGCACCTGGATGTGGTACGGGTGCCGATGCTGGAATGCCAGCGCCGTGAGCACGATGTGGTGACGCAGTTTGCCATCTTAGAGAAGTAGCTGCGCTACTGGCTCGGTGCGCCCCATCGCGCCATCATAGGCCTCGGCTTGTCTCGCAGTTTACGCCAACTCAGCCAGGAATGGGCAATCACAGTGGGAGCAAGTGTGGGCTTGCGCACGATCAATGAGCGCATCAATCAACTCGAAACAGAGGAGAGTCGCAAGCGCAAGCGGCGCCAGAAACGCGGCAAGCGCATCGTGGTGCTGGTCGCGCTCGGCCTCTGGACCGATGGGAGTGGCAAACGGCAAATCCTGGATTGGGAGGTCGCCGACAAGGAAGAGCAGGCCACCTGGGAACGACTGGTCCAGCGCTTGTGGGAGCGCGGCGTGAGGGTGGAAACCGGGCTCCAAGCCATTGTGCGCGATGGCAGTGAAGGATTGGAGCAAGCCTTGGACTACGTCTATGGCTCCAGCTTGGTGCAACAGCGCTGTATCTTCCACAAGCTGCGCACTGTCAGCAACAAGTGTGTTGGCTTGGATCGGGAAGGGAAAAAGTCCTTCATGGAGCAAGCTGCGGCGGTCTATCAAGCTCGGAGTGCTCCCGAGGCACGAGCGAGGCTCGTGGCCAAAGCCTCGCACTGGCGAGCAACACAGCCACAGGCGGTCGCCACCTTTGAGCGGGAGTTTGAGCAGACAATCCGCTACTATTCATTGGAGGGGATGGTGCGCACCACCTCGCGGTTGGAACGCACCAACCGCGAATTGCGGTGCAAGTTGCGGCAAGTGGGCTGTTTTAGCAGTCCTCAAGGAGCTGAGGTAGCGGTTTACATCCAAGTGACCCGTCTGAATGCGGAGTCGGGCTCAGACGAGTTGGTGGGAGGCTTCTCGCTCCCTTGCACTTGATCTGCTGAACAGCAACCCTTACAGAAAGATACGCTACCAACATGATCCGTAGTCTGAACCATCCATACAAACCGGCTCCACGCGTCACTCCAGACGAAAATCAAAAGCTATATGCACGTGAACTGGCCGCACATAAGAAAGCCCCGGCCGAATACCAGAACCGCACTAAGTCGATCCCCAGACCACGCACACGTTCTTCAAGAAAGGTGAATAACGATGCCCGATACGACATGCCCAGGAAAACGCGCCTGAAGACTCTATGGAGGTACGCATGGTTAAAGCGTACCTCCATAGAGCACGGTACCGACCCGGCTCTCCTGGTGAGTAAAGCCGGAGAGACTCCGGTACCGAATATCGATATGACCGACGAGCAGATGCGTATACTCATATCGGCCTTACTCGGTCTGAGTGCGGTTGATGCTCCCGTAGAGTCTGCTCAGACGGATGATTACCTATCGCTCTTCGATAAACCCTAACTGATCGAACCCGAATTATACTAAGGGCATCGATGCGCTTCTGAAGCGTGTCCTTGCCCTTTTTGATTTTAGGGATAATATCCGAAAATATTCCACTATTCCCGAATATCCGCCGAATATTTATCGAATTAATAGCCCGGTACCGCGTACCCGCTATGCCTCTAATACAGGTGTATCACGGGCGAGGGGGTATGCTCAAGACTTTAAGACGCTCGAACTCCATATGAACTTGCTTATTATCTCCAGCATCAACGACCTCGAATGAGACCATTTTCCACCCCTCACTCTTCCTCTGCTCTGCGTACCGCTTTGCTCTTTCGCCCTCTTCCCGATGTTCATCACCGGGCTCCCATAGGAATAGAGCACTCGCCTTTTCTAAGAACTGCATTCTTTCTCCTTCCTCCCAAGGGGAGGATTGCTTGATGTGATGAACTTCGTTCATCTGCCTATTTGAACGTATGCCCAAGAGTTAGGTAACTCTGGAATACAAGCGGGCGGGAAGAGTCTCCAGAGGGGAATAATTTTGTGTATCGCGTGCCGAGCCTCCCGTCGTCGATCCTTTGGAGTGAAGCAGACCCTAATAACCACAAGAACGCGCACGCCTTGGTCCGGTGATCCTAGCTGGGCGGGTTCTGCTCTGGGTGCTCTGTGTATGCCCACAATATCATACGGAGGCGGGGAGGCGCGGTTGAGGGGTAGCGTGCTCAACCTGTACCGACGCTGAATTACGGGCGCTCGTTTATTCTAGACGTTTCTGTAGCACCTAAAATATGCCTCAGACCGCCTCAGAAGCCGAAACGGTATCGATAATAGAATGCCCTAAAACACCCTAAACCGCATGCCCTGAACCAGCCTGTAGAGCCAGGTCATTTTCTGGTGTATATGGGGTCATCTAAAACGGTACCGACGATTGTAGGGCTTCCTGTATAGTCTTCGGGATGACCGCTCTGAGAGACCTCCAAGCGTTCTCTGACTCACTCACTTGGGTGTGTACCTATGAGCGTTGGGGCGGCGTTGAAGCCTCCAATGGTGAAGAGTGTTTTAGCTCAACGTATCCTCTCAGAAGAGCAGGTTATTAGGCTCATGTACCACTGCGGATTAAGAGTCTCAGAAGTGTGTGAGCTAACCTGGGGCGATTGTATAGAGCGTCAAGAGGTGGGCCAGTTAAACATCTGGGGTAAGGGAGATAAGATAAGGCAAGTACTTGTCTCTCAGAGCATGTGGGATGAATTAATGAGCCTGCTCCCAGAAGAGCACGATCCACACTCCCCAGTATTCCAGTCTCGTACAGGGCAAGGGGAGCTAGACTCAAGACAGATAGAGCGTATCGTCTCTGAAGCGGCCCAGAGAGCGGGAATTAAAGGGAACGCCTCCCCGCACTGGTTACGCCACGCGCATGCTTCTCACTCATTGGATAGGGGGCTACTGACATCGGCAAAAGGAAGTCAAGTGTGATAGCATAGGAGGCATGGGAGCACCAAAGAAAGCCGATTGGCGAGAAGAACGACGCAAACGAGCCTGGACATTAAAAGAGGAAGGCTGGCAACAACAAAACATAGCCGCAGCACTGGGTGTGAGTGAAGGGGCAGTGAGTCACTGGGTCAAACGAGGGCGAGAAGGAGGGATAGAGGCCCTCAAAGCGCATCCTTCCACAGGAGTGAGTCCGCGCTTATCAGCGGAACAGAAAGCGCAGATTCCCGAGTTGTTAGCCAAAGGAGCAGAAGCCTACGGGTTTCGCGGTGATGTGTGGACAGCGAGTCGGGTGGCCGAAGTGATCAAGCAGACCTTTGGAGTGCGCTATCACCGCGATCATGTCGGGAAGCTAATGCGAGAAGCGGGCTGGAGCCGACAGAAACCAGTAGAGCGGGCTAGCCAGCGCAACGAAGAAGCGCTCAAGATCTGGTCGCAGGAGCGCTGGCCAGATATAAAAAAAAGCCGAGCAGGACAAGGCGACCATCATCTGGGTAGATGAAGCTGGGTTTTATCTGCTGCCGATGGCAGTCCGCACCTGGGCCCCACGTGGGCAGACGCCGATTCTGCGGGTCAAATTGACGCGCGATCATCTCTCGGCGATCAGCGGCATCACGCTGGATGGGCGACTGTTCATGCAAGTACGCCCCGACTCCTATGATGCGGAAGCGGTCGTGGGCTTCTTGCGGGTGCTCTTACGTAAGATTTCCGGCAAGATCGTGCTCATCTGGGATGGCTCGCCCATCCACCGCGCTCACGAGATCAAGGATTTTCTCAAGCGAGGGGCTGCCAAACGTTTGCATTTAGAGCAGTTGCCTGGCTATGCTCCCGATCTCAATCCCGACGAGGGCGTCTGGAACTATCTCAAGCGGGTCGAACTGGGCAATGTCTGCTGTACCGATTTACCGCACTTGTACCGCGAGATCTTTCGCGCTAAAGAGCGTTTGCGACACAAAAAGGAGATCATTCAGAGCTGCTCTCGCCAATGTGGCTACTTGCTTTAGTTCCTTCTCACGAGATCAGTTGAACCATTATGCGTTAAAAGCATAGTGGTTTTTTCATCTCATTCAGACGAGCATAAGCACGCTCAGGACTTTCAATCTCCAATATCTCGCACAAATCACGTGCTACAAACCAGGGTTCACCATCAATCAGGACAGTACGAACGTCCTGGCCTACTCGCAAAATAAGCGACAAGCACCCCGTTCTCACTCGGAAGACGCTTGCCGCCTAGCTAATCAGGACATGCATGGGTAAAGCACGCCCCTCAACATGCTCCTCTGACTCTCGGGAGTAAACACCCTGTGTCAAACGTTCCAGGGATGTCCTCGGTGATACCGTTGGTGTTGTCCGTGATCGAGACGTTCGTATAGGACACCTCTGCGACCTCCAAGCTTTGACCAGAAGGACAGCTGAAGCCCCCTGGACCTGGCGGGTTGAGCGTGAGGGACGCGGTGACATTTCCATTCTTGCCAGAACTGAACGTTCCAGTCGCTGGTTCTGCACGCCTGCGCCGACGGTTACTTCACGAACTGCAAGGGTTCGCCCTGGGTGATCATCGCCAGCAGCCCCGCGTTCTGTTCGCCGTTGAAGGGCGTCTTGGCAGGTGTTGCACTGGGACAGACCTTCGCCTCCTCGTCTGGCGAGCCGAACCAGAAGCCCACGTTGAAGGTATGGATCGGGTTGAACTGGTCGGCCGGGTTCTCGATAAAGGTCTCCTTATCGAAGATGCCCCGGACGGTGACTTCGGCATGGCCGTCGGAATTGCTCTGGAGGTCGGATTGGTACCAGCCAAAGCCGAAACCGGAGAATGTGCCCGGATCGAGCGGCGAATGCTCGACCAGGAACATATCGAAGCCCGTGTTCGGGGGGAGTCCACTGGCAGTCAAGACCATGTTATCATTTTGCGCACCAGTGACAAACCGATTGGTGATGTGGATACTCGCCTGCGCGTTCTGGATGGCCGGGCAGGCGAAAGGCTTACCGGGCTGCAGGCCCGGGTTCACCCCCAGTGGGAACGAGCAGACCGCTCCCCGACATCCACTCAGGGGGGCCTGTGGGGCGGAGGCGGTTTGGGCACGGGTGGTGGTGATCCTGGTCCCGACCAGGGCCGCCAGGGTGGCCATGACAAGGGCGGCCAACAGGACCGCTGGCAGCAAGCGACGACGGAAGCTGAAACGATGCATCATTGGAAAGCTCCTCTTTGTATGGAATTGGAGTTGAGGCTAAGTTTTACTACTCACCCGCTATCAGCAGCCACACTACAAGGTTGAGAAGGCTGTCACAAGACCTGATGGCGGATTTCTTGTGATGTTAGTATCACCTACACTCCCATCGCAACCATGTGTAAAAATCGCTCAGAAGAGTTGGCTCAGCATGAAATGGACAATAGACGCAGAAAGAGCTATACGTATCCCCCCAAAGAAGAATATAATTGGAAAACCAATTGAATACAACAGTAGAAATACCTATTCAAAAGATAGTTGTTAGAAAGAGCACGACAGATGTATCAAGTAGGCACTTTTGATTTCACTCTGAATTAGTTTACCTAAGTTTCGCCCAAAGTAGCAGCACTGGTTCGTCGCAAAAGACGAGCTTGCCAAAGACACAAGAAAAGTGATGACTCTGATCTCATGAAAGAAGTAGAACTAACTTGCATGAGAAGGAGCATCACCATGAACGAGTGTATCACCCAGACAACGCAGCATTTTACAGCATCTGCCAGTTTGGCTGCCATAGGAGTGAAATTGAGTCAACTGGATTTCTTTGGTCCAATCCGTACCCACGTGCAGATTGGGCAGAAAACCGTCAAGCACACGCCAGTCGACAAGCTCACTGATGCTTTCATCAGCCTGTTGGCTGGAGCCCATGGGGTGGTGGAAATCAATACCCTCCTGAGAACTGACGTTGGCTTGCAACGGGCCTTCGGACGGTCTTCCTGTGCCGAGCAGCCGGTCGTGCAAGAGACCGATGTCAGCCTGCACAGCCGAGCATGTGAGACAATTGCAACAAGCGCTTGATGAGATCTACCGATCCCACAGCCAAGGCTTTCGGTATGACTACGAAGCCGGCTTGCACCTGCTGGATGTGGATATGAATGGCCTGCCGTGCGGTCCCAAAGCGGCTTTTGCCACCAAGGGCTATTTTGCTGGGCACTACCACCGCCGCGGGCGGCAACTGGGCCGGAGGCTTTCCACGCGAGTATGAGGAAGTGGTCGTCGACCGCCTCTTTGCAGGCAATGTCCAGTTGATCTCTGCCTTGCAGCCTCTGGTGGAAGCGGCAGAAACCACCTTGGGGCTCTCTGAGGCCAAACGAGCACGCACGATGATCCGCGTGGATGCCGGAGCGGGCACGTTGGACGACCTCAATTGGCTGCTTGCTCGTGGCTATGAGGTGGTGGCGAAAGAGTACTCGGGACGGCGCGTTGTGCGCCTGGCCAAGACGGTCCTCGAGTGGGCTCAGGACCCGGTCTGGTCCGAACGCTCGTTTGGATGGGTGAGCGAGCCACCTACTGGCTATGTCCGTCCCGGGAAGCCGCATTGCCGTGCGCTGCCGCAGACAAGACGGCACCTTCGCTGGACGCGTGTCCTGATCTGCTCGTTGGAGGCCTCGCAGGTGCTTACGGTGCTGGGGCTCCCCAGATCGCAAGCCACTGATCCCGTGGCCGTCTTGCAGGCCTATGTGACCTTTTATGATCAGCGTGGAGGGGGGATCGAAACCTCGTTGAAAGGCGACAAGCAGGGATGGGGACTGACCAAACGCAACAAGAAGCGCTTTGAGGCGCAACACCTGTTGGTGCTGCTGGGCTCGTTGGCCCACAATGTGGTGGTCTGGGCACGCTCCTGGTTGGCCGTTCCCCAAGTGTCGCACTTGGGAATCTTGCGCATGGTGCGTGATGTCTTTCACGTGAGTGGCTTTCTCTGCTTTGATGCTTCTGGCTCGCTGGTTGAGATTGTCCTGAATCAAGGCTCTCGCTTGGCTCATTTGCTCATCCATTCCTTGCGGGAGTTGCTTACTCCCTTATCCATTGTCGTTAATTTGGGCGAAACTTAGGTAGTCTAAACATCAATTGCAAAGAAGCTCATTTTATTCCCGACCTTGCAACAGCCCTGATTCAGTTTAGTTCCCCATGCCGAGATCAGTAATATTAATCTGGTTAGGGATACACTGGGGCATGCGTCACTCGCTACCACGGGGAAGTACACCCATGCACGGCCTATTAACTAACCCCACAAGAACAATAACACGACGTGGTATTCTAAGTCAATGGCCGCAAAGTACTTACCCGATTGTACTATACACCCTCGTCGTGTTATACTTAGTGATGATACACGGTGATACATTGGAGGTATGCATGGAGTTAGAAGACTGGCTTACCGCTGCTCAGGCGGCGGAAATACTATCTAAGAACTCAGGTAAATCGATAGACGCGGCATATGTGAGACAGTTAGTTCGATACGGTAAGCTTGTCCCCAGACGCGTCACGAACCGCTTAAGCCTGTATAAGCGGGAAGAAGTAGAACGGCTCATAGTAGAGGATAGGGGAGGAAAGCACGAACAGAAGCCTAAGAGAGCCCGCCCATGAACTCCACCTCGTATTGAGGTTATGGAGCACGATTTTAGGGCGGCGGCTTCCTGCTCTATGGCTAAACATCAACGGCGGGCTATTTTTATGTTTGCTTAGACTGCGGGGGTGTGTTCCAGTATCAGCACTAACACAAGCGCGATGAGGAGAATGATCAAGATAAACACAGGCCATTTTAGGTACCACGGCATTTTGTTCATAATTTACCTCCGTGCTGGTAGGCGCTTCTGTTTGTAGGACGAGCCGTTTTTTAAAACGTAACCCATGTGTGGGAGACCGAGCGGCCGGTTTGTTTGTGTCTATATTATGTGTATCTACACCCATCAACCGGCTTGTACGGCGGTCTATACCACTTCAGACAGATAAAAATAAATAGGGGAGAAATTGCCCGATAACCCCCTTTCAATAGCTCTATTCCTTTGGACGCTTGAATACCACCCTGATTTCTTGAAGTGTGTTGTAGTACCTGAGCGGGTCTCTCTTCAACCTATGAAACTTCGACTGCACGATAGGGTTGTACGAAACCATCTCCCAACCCTGATCTCCGAGACTATTAGCGGCATCAACAATATCTTTACTTACTAGCCAGTCCTCTAACTCAGGGTCGCTGATGCTCTTTGGCCCCCAACTCTCGTTTCCCCATTGATAGTTTAGAAACAAGTACTCCCACTTCTGCATTAGGACAACTCCTCAGTGTATTGTTGTGTGTCGAAGCATACCAAATTGTGTAACCCCTGTCCACACAATGACCTAAAGGTACTGAACAGGCTAACACCCTCATTCCCTTCAACGGCTTTAATCTGTGGAGTAGTACTAATGACCCTCTAGACGAGCACCCCTACGGCGTGGTATCCTCTCCCTAGAGGAACAGTCTATAGGTTCTAGAGAGACAATCATTATGGCGTATCCGAGTTATCTAGATTTATACGAGTCGGGTGAGTTGGCTTCTAGAGCGGATCGCGCCTGGGAGATTTTGCGCAGTTGCACCATTTGCCCACAGAATTGTCGTTGTAACCGCATTGCCGGAAAAACGGGGGTGTGCAGGTCAGGTACAGAGGCGATCGTCGCATCATGGAATGTACACCGCCGGGAAGAACCACCTATCAGCGGCACCCGGGGCGCGGGATCCATTTTCTTCGGCTACTGCCAGGCCCGCTGCACCTACTGCCAGAATTTTCCCTTGAGCCAGGGTGGATTGGGACATCGCGTTGGCCCCGAACGCCTGGCGGATATGATGCTCTACTTGCAAAAGAAGAAGTGCCACAACCTGGATCTGGTTACACCCACCCATTTTGTACCACAAATCCTGGCTGCCCTCGTGATTGGCTGTGCTAAGGGTTTGCGGCTGCCCATCGTTTATAACTGCGCCGGATACGAAACCCTGGAAACGCTCAAGTTGCTGGACGGAGTCGTAGATATTTACCTGCCGGACTCGAAATATTCTGACGATAAAAATGCCCTGCGCACCTCCAAGATGCCCCATTACGTCGCATCCAACCAGGCCACTTTGCGCGAAATGTATCGACAGGTCGGCGCGCTGCAACTCGACGAAGAAGGGATTGCACGGCGCGGACTCCTGATTCGCCACCTTGTGATGCCGGAGGATATCTCAGGAACACGCGAGGTGCTGCGCTGGATAGCGGAGGAGTTAGCTCCTGATACGCCTGTCAGTTTAATGGATCAGTATTTTCCTGCCTGGAAAGCGGTGAACGATCCTGTATTGAATCGCCGGCTCACCTGGACTGAGTACCGGGCTGCGATGGATGCCCTGGAAGAATTTGATTTGACCGCGGGGTATGTACAAGAAGACCTGATGGAGCTAGACACGACACCCAATGTGTAAGACATGCGTATCTCTACAGAGATGGATGCTCCGTGCTATAATCTGAAGCGATAGTAAATTTAAAAAGATACTCAAGAGAGGCGGCGGCGACCGCTTCTCATTTTGGTGATGTGCAAAGATGCCCGAAACGGAGAGCCTCTATGAATGATACGGCCACTTTGAGCCGCTTATTTGCCTTTATCCAACCCGATCTCGACCAGGTTGACGCCACCTTTGAGGAACGAGCAACCTCTGGACTCGACATCCTTAACTCTGCATCGATGCACGCGCTTGGTTCACCTGGCAAACGCCTCAGAACAGCGCTCACACTGCTTGCGGGCAAATTGAATACGTATCGCTTCGATAAGCTATTACCCTTGAGCGTAGCTTTCGAAATGGTTCACCTGGCGACACTCATTCATGATGATATCGTAGATGATGCGTTAACTCGTCGTGGCAATCCCACTGTCAATGCTATATGGGGCAATAACATCGCTATCCTGCTGGGGGACTACTACTTTGCGAAAACAGCCGGGTTGATTGCCGACATCAATGATAATCGCATCGACCATCTCTTTTCGGATACAGTAGCCACTGTGTGCGAGGGTACGATCATGGAGATGATGACTGCCGGCCGGATTGATCTTACCATTGAGAGCTACTATGAGAAAATCAGTCACAAGACCGCCTGCTTGATAGCAGCGTGCTGCAAGGGTGGCGCTATCGTCAGCCAGGCATCCGACGAGGAAATTAACCTCTTGTATGAATATGGGATAAACCTCGGCATAGCCTTTCAAATCATCGACGATATCCTGGATTACACCGAAGACCAGGCGACCATCGGCAAACCTGCGGGGAATGATTTGCGCCAGGGCATGGTAACGTTACCGCTGATCTACGCTTTACAGAAGCAACCACGGAATGGGCACTACCAGGACGTATATAATCTGCTGAATGGAGCAACCCATCGTGAAGAAGACATACTTTCTGTGGTCAATTGGGTTGTTATGGGAGCAGGCGTAGAGCGTTCCCGCGTCGACGCTTACGTGTATGCGGACAAAGCAAGAGAGGCATTAGCTCACTTTCCTCCCTCGCAAGGACGCCAGGTTCTGGATGAGCTTATCGACTTCGTTGTGATGCGTAAGCATTAACAATGAGAGGACGCAATTCGTTGCGTCCTCTCATTGTTAATGCTCAGGTTATATTCCTATACGGCTCAGCACTACCAGTACGATGCAACTCACCAGGATGAGACAAAGCAAGAGGGTAGCATTCAAGCCATCATTACCCGCCTTCATTGGCGGTAGCTCCTCGGGGCGTGGTAGTAATGATGCTTCCTCATCAAATTCATCATTTGTGTTCAGTGGTATCGGCAATGCCTGGGCAACACCGGCGGATTCGTGCTGCCTGGACACGTCTGCTCGCTGGTCATTTCTGGACCGCGGGGACGGATTACTACGTTCAGAGACAACACTGCTCTTGTCAGGTACAAGTGTTCCCCTCACTGAACGCATAGCCAGCAAATCCTGGCGGAACTCAGATGGGCGTTGATACCGCTGGTTAGCAACCGCCCGCAGCCCTTTTGCCAGAATAGCATCAAATGCGGACGAGACATTGGGATTGATACGTTGTGCTTGAGGAACACTGCCACCAATACTTGCCGGGACACTACCAGTCGCGGCATGATAGGCGGTGGCAACTAGCGAATACAGATCTGTTCGTACATCTGCCACCCCGCGAGCGAACTCTGGCGCAGTATAGGGCGAAAGGCGAGAGCGCTCCAGCCCTGCAATGTATTGAGTTGCTCCACCAGCAAGCACAATTGAGAAGTTAGTAAGGATGTAGTGTGAGCCATTACGGCCAATGATGATATGCTCTGGCCGTATCAAACCATGCACTAACTGAGGAGACTGTTGTGTTAGCAGGTCCAACACGTCCGTCATCTGAAGGCAACACTCTATCACTTCATGCTCTGGCAACGCGCGTCCACTAAAACGCATACGCGCCATTAAGGACTCACCCTCAACCGGTTCAAAAACAAAGAAGCTTCGCCCCTGGTCACTAAAAGCATCCCATAGTGTGGGAATACGCGGATGTCTACCTACTGAAGCCAGTGACACTGTGGCAGTACGTAGAATCGTTTGCGCCATAACCGAAGTACTTTCAGGCAAAACCATCTCGCAGATTGTCACCTGTGAAGCTCCCCGCTGGGAGTCCTTGCCAGTCCAGGTTGCTTCAAAAACGCCTGATAACCAGTCCTGGCGTTCTTGCAATTCCTGGAGGCGATAGCGACCACTACGCAAAAGTACTCCCGGCAGGAGAGGTCGAATATTCGAGCCTGATGCACTGGTGTTAGTTCTCATAGGCCCAGGTCTACTGGGCGCCTGCTGAAACGAATCCACCGGCCGCGCTTCCTGCTGATTTGGCGCGTTCCGTACCGGAGATTCCGCAGGGAAGAGATTTGCGCGCGACTGCAATGGTGGTGTCTGGGCTGGCGTTTGCTGGAAACGCACATCCTGCTGCTGTTGATCTGTCGTGCGATTGAACGGTGGCGGGGTTCGCACGCTGCTCTTGAAGGATAATGAATCTGTTCTGGGCGCCCTTGTTTGTGGTAAACCCTGCTCCTCTGGGGTGGAATTTTTCCTCAAGGCATTTTTCTCGAAAGCTGGTTTGGTGAGTGCACCACTAGAGGCAGAAGGTGGTTGATTTGATCCAAAGGTTGAGTCTTGTTGAGGCATAGGCCCTGGTGGTGCAGGCCGTGTGGTGCGTGGAAAGCCCGGAGGAGCCGGGGTTGTTGGTCCACCCGCTTGCTGCTTTGGGCCGGACAACCTGCCGGATTGTTGATTACCTCGCTGAGGCGAATTGTGCAAACGTGGTAATGGCCCAGACGGATTAGCGGTGCGAATTATAAATCCGCAATGAGTGCAAGAGCCCTTAGTTGCATCCCACTCATTGCCACAACGCGGACATAGCATGATGTGCCCCTCTCTGTGCCCCTAAGACCAGTACTGACTTAACATAACGTAAACCTGCTGCGCGGGGAGTTCCGTCCAACATGACTGATACAGCCATTCATAAATAAAGCCCGAGGTCCCAGGCTACCTCGGGATCAGGCATTGATCTATCAGAGCATGTTCTCACAAGCAGTATAGTAAAAGAGAACATGCGTAACTGTCAATACTCATACCCAATATTACTACTACCTCTACCTCGTATCATTTCTTGAGATTGCGGCCGATGGGTGCCAATCCTGCTAAAAATACCTCCAGCGCTTTAGCCAGTTCATACAGTTGGGTCGCTTCAACCACTGTGACCTCGTGGTTCGCATGAGCGACCTGGTAGAGCAACTGAACGGCGGGATGCTTTGTGGCCGTACTCGTTTCGCCAACGGCGGAGCCGAGCAGGGAAGCGCGCATAGCATCTACACTGGCATTCACTTCCTCGAGATTTGCGATGTCTATGAAACTGGCAGGCTTGGGCTGGTTTTTCCCCTTGCCCCCACCTCCCCGGCTGGCTTCCCATTGGCGGCGGGCTTGTTTTCCGGCTGAGCAATAACAGAATTCGGGATGTTCGGAATCCGAGTTTTGTAAGCCAGTATCATCACAGATTGGGCAGATAGGCATAGGTGGCCTCCTCACTCACTCATAATCTGGTATATTTCAAAAACTACCCTGCACTATACCATAATTTCTACCGTTGCAAAAACACGTAACTATGCGAACATCAGGCACTTCTAAGTATGCGCTTTCTCAGTTGAGACGTAGAAAGCACAGCAAGGATTGTTTTTGGTTGAGAAGTGCCTAACGCGATGGAAAAAGACCAACCAGCATAGTAGAGGTGTTTGCCCTCAGACGGGCGGGGTGTAATCCCCTGCGACGGCAACAGCAGCGTCGCCTCTTGCCCGCTATACGAGCAAGAGTTGACTTCCTCGGAAGTCATGCGGTAGAACACGTACCGCTTGGTTTGGTGATAGGTGAGGAGATATGCCAGGCCAAGCCGGGCGATATTGAGACTGGCGGCGTAATCACGCGCGCCGTTCCATAAACAGGCAGGATTGCTGCAACAGGGCCACTCCCCCCATTCAACCGCTGTCTTGCGATCCTCTTGAGATGGCGAGTGATACGTTTTCGCCGGGTGAAGACAGTGCGGACAGGTGTGCGTCGTCCCACGCGGCTCCACTTGACGCGCCCGGATGCCTAACAGATGACATTTGTACTTGAGCACGCGCCACACCTCGCCGCGCACCGTCGTATTGTTGCGCCAGTTGCGAAAACGCCCGCGAACGCCACGCCCGCGCCCTTGCGTTTTGAGGGTGGTCAGATTCTCGCCACAAATCAAGCGGCAATCGTACAGCAGCGCGAGCAGGATCAACAGATTCGAGGCCAGGTGCGCCAGCTCGCCGTTCCTGCGTTCGTACTTCTTCCAGCACGTCTTGATACGCACATCGTAGTCGCTCACTCGTTCTTGCCAGCCAGAAAAATGGGCGGGCAGGGGCGTCTCGTGCTCGTCTCTCGCTTTAAGCGCTTGGTTCATCTGCGTCGCATAGTGTTCTTTGCACGCTTTGAGCCGATCAATTTCCCGGCGCAAGCGTGCTTGCCTGCCATCTATACCACCTGTATCGAGAAACACCGGGCGGCTCACCTGGCGGTACGGCTCATCGCCCTCTGGCTTTTCCAGCACGGACACCGTAATCAGCGACCTGACACCCCAATCCCATCCGAGCACGCGGCTCTCCTGCCCAAGAGGAGCAACAGATTGTGCGGGAACTTCCAAGATCAAATCCAGGACCGCCACGCGGTTTCCCCCATCACTGCGGATTTCGCGCAAGGCGGGTGCCTGGGGAGTGGCTCCTTGCCAGAAATACTCGAACACTGTCTCAGGGAGCGGGATGGCTTGACTCCACCGTCCCCAGGCCCACTGGCCTTTTTCGTCGGGGGTACGCAGTTTGAGTGTGAGGGTGGCCAACTTGTGTTCGCTGTGGGTGGCCAGGTCACAGCTCTGGGACAGCTCAAGCTGTGCCCGATAGGTCTGCCCGGCTTTCATCCCGTCATCCCCGGCAAAGGTCAGGTACCCGACGGACAGCACTGGGGCGGACTGAAGGTCTTCGTAGGTCGTCGGGAATGCTTCTGTTTGCAGATACACGTTGCACGCTTGCTCGACGAGATTGGTCATCGCCATGAAGGTGTCGGCATCTTCCCCGGCGTCGTGCAGTCTTTCGCGGAGCGCACCAACCTGCTCTTTGATCGCCCGATAATCTTTGCGGGCGGGACGCGGGGCCTTTGCCTCACGAATCAATCCTGCAGAGAGCAGGGGCAGGATGGTTTGAAACACCTGCTTGCGACTGGCTTGTGCTCGCAGGATTCTTCCAGCCTGCTCCATCTCACAGCGTTCCTGCCGACTCCCATGGCCTGATCGCTTGAGCAGATGGCGTTCGACCTGTTTCCAGGCAGGCCCACTGCGATCCCCCGCAAACTGATCCAGTTGGGGCCACAAGTCGACAAGGATCTCGTTGATCGCGAGGCAACTGGCATCCAGCAGACGCAACGCCTCGGCTTGCAGGGCATCGGGCAAGCGGATGGGAAACGAGAGCGTTTGCGTCTTGGCCATGTTACGACTCCTGTTTGGCAAGCACCTGCTTGGCGCACTCGACCAGGGCGGCTTTTTTTCGGGAACGCAAGCCGTAGAGCCGACCGGCAAAGGAGGTGATGATCGCTAACAAATCTTGTGTCAATTCCTGTTCAGGCGTTTTGTCCTCGTCTGGAGAAAGCACCGTCAACGTGACCCCGTACCCCGAAAACAGCGTTCGCAAGTACGAGAGGCCAAAGCGTGTGAGCCGATCAGAGAAGGTCACCACGACTTCGGCAACCTGATAGTCCTGCACCAGCGCCAGTAGTCTTTGGAGACTTTTCCGCTCGGTACTCAGGCCAGAGCCAATATCTGTCAAGGTCATGGTCTTCTGACCGGTCCGTGCCACCACAGCCCACTGTTCAAGCTGCTGCACTTGCCGCTGCAAAGCTTCTTGTTGATCGTGTCCGCTGACTCGCCCATACAGGACGATGATTCCTGCTCGCTGCTCTCCCAGAAGCCGTTCCACTTCGGTGATGGGAATCCGCGCCTCACGCCCGATCTGAACGGCGGCAATTTTGCCTTCCTTCACCCACCGTCGAACGGTGAGGGGATGCAAGCCCAGGCGTTTGGCCACTTCTCCTGAACGCAGCATGCGGGTTTTCTCTGTTCGCATAACGAGGATATATTACTCCAAGTATGCTAATTCGTCAACAGCGGATCACCCCATAGCCAGGGCTGTTGCAAAGTCGGATTTCTCCTTTAAGCCACCAGAGTAGCGAGCGCTTTGTCGAAATGATAGGCGAATGTGTGCCGAGCATGAGCGACATTGGTCTCCCTTCGCCTGGCGAACAATCCAAGGACCGTGTTGTTGAGCACCGCAAGCATCTGGGGCGCATGGCCCATACGCAACTGAGCATGATCCTCTCGCAGCGTGGCATCGCGTCGATAATGCAGTCCGTTTTCGATCCCCCAATGCCCTCTGGTCAATCCCAATAAGCGTTTGGGGTCGGCCAGGCAAGCAGGCAAACTGGTGACGCCGTACCGAATCTCTGTTTTCGTCACGCCAAGGGCATTGGTCCGCTGGCATTCCAGTTTGAAGACCTGCGCCAGTTCCGGCCAGATGCTGTACTCAGCTAACATGCTGCTCACAGTGATGGTCCGCTTGTCGAGGCGCCCGTGTCCTTTCTCCATGGTCCCAGCGGTGCGGAAATCGTTGGGGGGCGCAGAGGTGCCGGCGCGCTTGCGATGGGGCTGGAAGAGCACCTCGATATCTTCTCGTAATCCTTCTTGGTTGCCCTTGACTGTCCACACATCGTCTCCTTTGGCCTGGACGATTTGGATGCCGAGCTCGCGCTGATCAAACATGGCGTCACCACTGACCACCACCCCGCGCAGATCCAGCTGGCTGAGCAGGATGGGTGCATGGGTGATCTCATTGCTTTTCTCATCGACGCGCATTTGAGCCAGCACCACGCCTTGTTTAGGCAGATAAGTGGCTAAGAGATGAACGCCGCGCGTTTCTCCTAACGGGATCGTTCCCCACAAGGCTTTGCCATCCAACGCCAACTGGACGCTGCCTCGCTGGGGCTCAGCCGCTCGGGCTGCGCTCACAAAAAACTGACCGAGGATAGCTTCCACCTCCGCTGGCTCTACCGCATGACCCAGCACCCGGCTCCAGGTACTGTAGTGCGGCATTTTCTCGCGCTTGAGATGAAAAAGCTGGCTCAATTCATGCGTGCGCAATTGGGCCCAATGCGCCATGGCACGACTACTATCCTGACCGGCCAATTTCGCCAAGACCCCAATCAGGAGCAGACTGGCCAAGGGGTATTGCAGCCCACGTCGGTCCCGATGATCAGGAATGGTTTGCAAACAGGCATACAGCGCCTCCAAATCAAACACCAGCGGAGGCTCGGGGAAGAGAGAGGGTACTCAACTGTGTTCTATCGTTCATAGAAAGACCTTTCATGAGGAACATGGGATTGTTTCATCCATGTATACTCATGAGAGGTCCCTTTTATTCCCCGATTCCCGACCTTGCAACAGCCCTGACCCCATAGCACGACGTGCTACTACGAAAGCCTTTGATGCCCACTTATATAATCTTTAAGCATCTCTTCACAATCAAAAGCTAAATGCCCAAAGACCTCTTCAGGTGTGTGCCAGCATAGCTCGCCCTCACCAGAGCCATGAGGAGACCCGCTCACAATAAATCCCTTATAAGCAATTGCAACTGCCCGAAATCGTGGATCACGCTTGAGTGATGAATAGACGCCCACGAGGCCGGTAATGTTGACGTTGTAGCCTGTCTCTTCGCGTGCCTCACGCAGCACACATTGCTCTACCGTTTCCTTGTGGCGCACGATACCACCTGGGATGGTATAACCTAACCCATCCGAGCGGTCAATCAGTAGAATTTTACCGTCTTGCTCAATAATGATACCAGCGCCGAGCAGGGGAGAAATTTGTCCAAATGTAAAAAGAACGATCACCCGGTAGGCCAGGCCCGCTAATAGCCCCTTAATCTTCTCTTTCATGGTTGCTTGTCTTCGTGATTGTCTATCATTGCTCTAAGCCCCGTGTAAAGCTCCTTTGTTGTACTTCCTCTTTATGTGCTATAAGGTATGCTACTGTATAAAGATGTTGGTGTCAAATAGTGGAGCTATGCGAGGTCGTGCTGCGTGTGAGGGGAGTCGAACTACTTTTTCTTCACCACGAAGCATCTTCTAGAAAAATGATAAAGTCACCCTGGCTTCGTTCCTGCGTGGGAAGCGTTACAGAAAAGTGGCCAGGAAGCCCTGTCTCTTTAGAGCGGGGCTTCCTGGCCACTTTTCTGTAAACAGGAGACAAAAATGTCTTGGAAGACATGCATCTCAGTTTCCGACGATATGGCGAAGTTGGTTCACAATCCCATCTAATTCGTTAGCAGCTTCGCTCGTGGACCTCGCTCCTGACGCAAGCTGCTCTGCCACCTCGTCTGTCACCTTAACTGCAGCTGCTACCTTATTATTGGTCTCTTCCTGATAGGCAATCGCTTTCTCGAAATACAGACCTATACTCACCATCTGTTTTACAGTATTTATGCTTGTTTGCATATCCACATATCGCTGTTCTAGCAAACCCCCACCGATTTCGTTAAGGCGGTGCGCTGCTATCTTCGATGCGTTTGTATAGTATTGTTGGGATTTGAGACCAGTCTTTGAAGCCTCTACGATCCAGACCTGCTCCGATGACGCGTTCTTTTCCCTTTCCGATAGCTGGTTGAGTACATGGCTGTTTTTAACAAGAGATTTTACAGAGCGCAAAATCGGGGAAGAAATACGATATCCTACCATCCAACCAATAATTGCCACAGGCAAGACTATCGCAGCAGCGACCAGGACGATAATGAGCAACTGTTGATTCGCTACAGCAATAACCTCATTCACGGGCGTCAATACAAAATAGGTCCAGGGGACTGTCGACAGCGGACGCCGGGTGACTTGAAATAACTCATTCTTTCCGGCTGGTACTTCCTGAAATGTTATTGGCGGCTTAGACTGGCTTTGCATGCCACTCAGAGTAGCATCTGCTGAAACAGGTATGGTGCTGTTCTTTCCAAAACGATTTTCATCTACGATATTCTGTTGTGTCATTGCGTTGAGAGGAGCGACGGATGTAAAGAGAGTGGTCGGATCAGGATCGATAACCCGCACACCGTTCTGATCAAGTATGAAGGCATAACTACCGGAGCCATTTACTCCATTTTCGCTGTTAACAATGCTTCTAACAGTATCAAGATCAAGCGTATCGCGCACAACGCCCAATAACCTTTTCAGCGTAGTTGAATAAACCGGGGTGTATAACTCGACTGTGGATTTATGTGCTATGGGATCATAGTACACATTCGACACGAACTGCTGACCTTTTGCTATTTGCTGTGCATCTTCTGGAGGAATCATGTACTTCCCATGCGGCACTGGTTTCAGATGGTACAGGGAATAGTACAGGAGGAGCTTTCCCCGCGGATCGAAAAATGTTACAAGTGTTACATCGGGATCGACCAATTTCTGGATAGCAAGCCCATTTTCCAAGATCGTAGGTACAATTTGTTGACTTCCCGCTGGATCCAGGAGATACTGTTGAACCAGGGGAGTGTAGTCTAAACTTTTTAATACTAACAATTTCTCTGCGAAATAATTATCGATTAACTGAGCATGTGTCTGCGCATCAGTTTCCATTGTCCTGCTAGCCTGGTTTATCAACGTGGTACGAGACTGCAATTCACTAATAACCAGTGCGAGAAGGAGCGGTAAAATGGACGCTGCTATCAACCACAAAGAGATGCGTATGGACAATGGAAGCGACTTTCTTGTAGATGACTTTTTTTGAGACATTTGCGCTCCTCTCTTTTTGTGGGCGCTGGTGTGCCTTTGGCACCTGCCCTGGCCCTTCTATTAATTCTCTAAACAGTGGTGCCCGTTTACAATGAAAACTCAGGGGTACTCATCTGGAAAAGCGACTCAAGGCGAACAATATACCGGTTGATATCGCTGTATGCCATTTTGCATTGCTGTATGCCAGAAGTCAATCAAGTAGTACTACTTGGTCATCTAACAATTACTGCTTGGAGTATAGTGAGCTAACGTGTGGGGAAAGAAGCCGGAGAAAGTCAGTATTTGCGTCTTTGCAGACATTTTCATAACATGATATTCTTATGGCAAGTAGGTATGTTAATCAAGGCCCCAGGGGAATCTTCTTCCTGGTTTTTTGAGGAGTGAGCATCAGCAGCAGGAGTAGCATACCCATGGCGCCGCAAAAAGAAACGATCACGAATAGCCTCGCCAATGTGATCCAGGTAATCCAGCTTGGTTGGAAATCTGGTGTGCTGATCGTCGAGCGTGGAGAAGGCGCGACCTTTGAAGAGGGCATGATTACATTTGTCAACGGGCAGGCGGTGGAGGCTCTAACGGCGTCTTTTAACGGTCAGAAAGCTTTACTCTGGCTCAGTAGTTGGGGAACCTGTCGCTATGCATTTATTCCTACGCAGACCTCCGAGATTCCTTCCATTCCTGCTCCCGTTAGCACCCCTACATTCGAGCAGGGAATGACGGATACTAGAAAGCATCCGCGCATCCCAATATCTCCCTTGCGGGAATCCGCTGCCAGAAGACAGGCAAGCAACGGCAGGACAGGGCAGATCAATTCGCTCATGCCAGCATCTGTCGTTCCTCATCTTGTGAAATCCCTTGAGGAGTCACTGCATCGTGTCGAGCAACTGGGCTTATCACGCCAGCACCGGCGCCTTTTGTTGCTGGTCGACGGGCAGCGCAACATCGCAGACATGGTGCGTTTGATAGGACGCACACAGTATGAAATACAGCAATTGCTGGTGGATTTAGAACAGGCTGAAATCATCCGGTCATAGAGTTACAGAGAAGGAAACTTCATGACGATCGAAAAAGCTTGACAAGAAGGTGCAAGGGCAGTATACTGGAGGCATCAGGAACATTTGTTCTCATCAGGAGCACCGCCGCATGGGACACGCGACACGCACCACCAAGCTCTCGCTTTCCCTGGACAAGCGCGACCAGGGAGGAGCCAATAGCGAAAAACGCGCGCTCCTCGATGCCACCGTCCAGGTGCTTACCCAGGCGCGGACCTTCTACATCGACTTCTTTCTGGCCCATGCCGATAAGCTGGCAGAGCGCGTTGCCTACTATTCGGAAAAGCATTTGGAAATGCGGGAGAGGGCGATTAGTGCCAACGAGTTGCTGACCTGGGCCGAAGCCTGTAGCGTCGCAACCAAAGAGCATCCCCACCCCTGGCCGGGCTGGAACTTCACGGAAGCGTTCCCCACTATGCCCTGTGTGTACCGTCGCAGTGTCATCAAGGATGCCATTGGCAAAGTGCGGTCGTATCTGTCCAATCAGGCGCACTGGCAAAAAAGTGGCCAAAAGCAGGGCAGACCTGGACTGCCTGGAGGAGCCAACCATCCCACCCTCTACGAAGGGGCGTTCTCTCTCGAACTGGACGGCCTCGATCGGCGCAAGGCGTTTGTGCGGCTCAAGGTGTACACCGGGCAGCGCTGGCAATGGGTCAATTATCCCGTCAAGTACAGCCGCTACTTTGAGCAGCGGCGCACCGAGCCTGGGTGGGAAGAGCACAGTCCGAAGCTGGTCCTAGGCACACACGCCGCCTCACTGCACTGCTCCCAAACGAAAGAGGTCAGGGCGAAGAAGATCATGGAGAGCAAGCGCTCGCCTGACCTGGTGACGGTGGCGGTTGACCTCAACGTCAAGAATCTGGCGGTGATCACCGTCAGGCAGAGGGCGGCGATCATCGAAACCGTCTTTGTCACCGACCATGGTCTCGATCAGCATCGTTACCGCCATCTCAAGCGCATTGCTAGGAAGCAGTGGCAATCAGGCAAAGCGGTGAAAGAGGAACATAGCAACCAGCAGCTCTGGCGGCATGTGCGTCGCATGAACGAAGATGCGGCGCACAAGGTGGCCCGCAGCATTGCCCAGGTGTGTGCCAAGTATCCAGGTTGTGTGCTGCTCTTTGAACGTTTACGGAAAATCAAGCCAAAGGGGGCCAGCAAATCACGGCGCATGAACCGCAAACAAGCCAATCAACTGCGGGGCAAGATCACCCGCTACGCGCGCGAGAAAGCGTATACGAGCG
>Ga0207684_10000875_pt1 | contig 34367 bp, 32 predicted proteins | sample KBSK5501metaG_FD_184342 | JGI IMG/M metagenome (GOLD analysis project Ga0207684, IMG submission 184342) | Corn, switchgrass and miscanthus rhizosphere microbial communities from Kellogg Biological Station, Michigan, USA - KBS K5-50-1 metaG... | ecosystem: Host-associated > Plants > Roots >... | reverse complement strand
GTCCGGTAAAGACGATCCTGTCTCGCGAGCAGATGTTTACCCTGGTAGGACATCGTCCCGCGCTAATCCAGACTATTTCTTTGGGGGCGGATCAGAGCGGAGCGCTGCAAGCGGTCAAGCACGACGTTCGCGCGACCACAGCGGTGGTTAGACCGTTCATTGAGGCGGCTGCACATCGTACTTCCCGGCACCTTTATCAGTCGGCAAATATCCAGGTAAGCGAGACAGTCGTACCGCTGGACGTTGGCGCTCCGATTTACACGCGCGCGCCGGGTCATGCTCCCGGAATGTTCGCTTTAGAGTCGGCTATGGATGAGCTAGCGGTGAAGCTGGGCATTGATCCGGTGGAACTCCGCATGAAGAACTACGCCCAGCTCTATCCCGGAAAGAAAATTCCGTGGACGTCGAAAAATTTGGCTGACTGTTATCGAATCGGTGCGGACAAATTTGGGTGGTCCCGAAGAAATCCGGTTCCCGCGAGCATCAAAGACGGCGATTGGTTTGTTGGGGTTGGCATGGCAACCGCCTTGCATGGCGCAAACCGAACAGAGGCGGATGCGAAAATAAAGTTCTCAGCGGATGGACTAGTGCACGTTTCATCTGCCACGCATGACATGGGGACGGGAATGTGGACAGCGATGTCGATGATCGCGGCGGATGCTCTAGGCTTGCCGCTTGATAAGATTCGGCCCGATCTTGGCGATTCTGACTTACCCTATGCGCCTGGAGCCGGTGGATCAAAATCGACCGCCAGCGTCGGACCTGCGATTCAGAAAGCGGCAGAGTCGGCAAAGCAGAAACTGATTCAAATTGCTATTCGAGATCGAAAGTCGCCTTTCCATGGAGTGAAAGATTTGTCGTACGAGAATGGACGTCTGACCGGCGGCGGCAAAACAGAGGACTTCGATTCGATTCTTCAGGCGATTGGCCGCGGATCGATCGATGCGACCGAAACCAGCGCGCCAGGGGATGAGCAGAAGAAGTATGCGTTGAATTCATTCGGCGCCCATTTTTGCGAAGTAAAAGTAAATCGCTGGACCGGTGAAGTGCGGATTCAACGGGTGACGACGGTAATGGATATCGGCCGTGTAGTGAACCTGAAGACTGCACGAAGCCAGGTCATCGGCGGAGTCGTATTCGGAATCGGAATGGCGCTCCTGGAAGGATCGCACCTGGAAGAGAGCACCGGGCGCTACGCGAACGCAAACTTTGCCGATTATCTTGTCCCGACCAATGCAGATGTGCCGGCAATCGATGTTCATTTCGTAAACAAACCGGATTTGATTTTCAATCCGCTCGGCGTTCGTGGCGTCGGAGAAATCGGCATCACAGGGATCACAGCAGCGATCGCGAATGCTGTCTTCAACGCGACTGGAAAACGTGTCCGGGATTTTCCAATAACGCCTGACAAAGTTCTGATGGCCGAAGCATCGAAGGCGGTATCGACGTAAAGGGCGGTTGTGGGGTTCGCTCCGCTCATCCTGGCTAAGATCTGAGATCGCTATGCGATCCTCTGTAAAAAAAGCGCCAAATAGCCGCGTTTGGAGTCTAGATTTATTCATCGGTACTCAGAATCTCCCTCGAGATCCCTGTGAGAGGGCGATGGCATTGAACCTGCTAAATTCCCTGCTCTGTTGGGTATGGACTACATCAAGCCCGCTGACGTGGCCAAAAACATGATTGAGACCGCGGCCGCGAAGGCCGCGCTCTCGGCAAAGGATCTCCTCATCCGTGGCTTCCTTTCGGGTGCGCTTCTCGGATTCGCTACCAGTCTCGCTTTCGTGGGATCAAAACAGACCGGTGTCCCGCTGGTTGGAGCGCTGATTTTTCCCGTCGGCTTCGTTTTAATCATATTGCTCGGTCTCGAATTGGTCACGGGCAATTTCGCTTTGTTGCCGGTTGGCGTACAGGCAAAACGGGTCAGCGGCTCGCAGCTTGTTTCCAATTTCGCCTGGGTCTATCTCGGGAACCTGATCGGAAGTCTCTTTTATGGATTTCTACTGGTCATTACGCTCAAATACGGTGACGGGGAGCCAGGGCACAATCGCTCCGCTACTTATAGCGGCGGCAGAGGCAAAGACAGTTGGATACGCACAGCATGGGTTTATCGGGCTTCTGGTCTGTTTTATCAAAGCGATCCTCTGCAACTGGATGGTGTGTCTGGCAACTGTTGCCGCGATGACTTCTACGTCCACGATTGGTAAATCGGTGGCGGCAGCGATTCCGATCTTTATCTTTTTTGCGCAGGGTTACGAACACTCGGTTGTAAACATGTTCCTTATTCCGACCGGGATGATGTTGGGTGCGAAGGTCTCTATTGGAGAATGGTGGCTGGCGAATCAGATCCCCGTCACAATCGGCAATTTTCTTGCCGGTTGGTTGTTGATAGGGGTGCCGATTTTCCTGACCTACGGAAAGCAGACAACCGAAAGGGAGAGTAGATCCCGGGCCGATGTGCCGGATAAAGCGCAGGTCCCAGCCTAAGGAATTGATGAATACGAGCTGATATGGAAGAGACGTCGAGCGTCAGTACTGAGTTCACGCCAGTTCAGAAAGAATACCTGAAAGGATTTTTTGCTGGCATTGCTGCGCGTCGTCTCAGAGAGCCGTTTGCGGGAGTCACCGCCAATGGATTGATCACCAATGTACCGGAGGAAGCGGTCGACCCAGCAATAGCGAAAACTGTCTTCGGGTTTCCAATCGAAGATCTCGCCAAGGAAGAGAGATTCAAGCTGGATGAGAACCCACTCGATATCTGGGACAAATTGGTGGCGCATGCCGAAGCAAACAAGGCACCAGACGCGGCCGACACTTTCCGGTTTAAGTTCCATGGCCTGTTCTACGTCGCGCCTGCTCAAGATTCTTTTATGGTGCGAGTCCGCGTACCGGGCTGCACAATCAAGGCTGCGCAGCTTCTTGGGCTTGCAGAGATAGCTGCACAATGGGGTGGAGGATATGGTGACATTACGACCCGAGGCAACATTCAACTGCGCGAGTTTCAGCCGAAGGACATCATCAACGTATTGACTACGCTTTCTGACCTCGGCCTGACATCACGTGGCGCCGGCGCGGACAACGTGCGTAACATCACGGCGACACCGACTTCAGGATTGGACCGAGATGAGTTGTACGATGTTGTGCCTCTAGCGAAGGCGCTTCAGTTCTACTTATTGAACCATCGCGAGCTCTACGGCATTCCGAGAAAATTCAATGTCGCTTTCGATAGCGGTGGTCTGGTTAGCAATGTATCTGACACGAACGACATCGGATTTGTCGCAACCAAAGTCTTGCCGGGCAGAGGTATACCTGATGGCGTCTATTTCCGGGTACTCCTTGCCGGAATTACCGGACACCAACAGTTCGGGCAGGACGCAGGAATCCTATGCAAACCGGAAGAGTGCGTTGCCGTGGCGGCAGCGGTGATTCGGGTATTTAACGAAAACGGCGATCGTACGAACCGAAAAAAAGCACGGCTGAAGTATCTGATCGAGAAGTGGGGCGTCCAACGCTTCGTTGACGAGACAGAAAGCAAATTGACCTTTCCGCTGCTGCGTTTTTCAGCAAGCGATTGCGTTCCGCGGAAGAGAGTGCTCCGCCACGGCCACATCGGTGTCTACAAGCAAAAACAACGGGGCCTGAATTATATCGGCGTGGTAATTCCGGTTGGCCGCTTGACGCATCAGCAAATGCGACGGCTTGCCAGAATCGCTGACCTCTATTGCGGAGGGGAGCTCCGGCTTACGGTCTGGCAAAACGCGATTCTTCCGAATGTTCGCGATTCCGATGTTGAAACGGTGAAACGCGATTTGGTCCGGTGTGGCCTTCACTATTCCGCCACATCGATCACCGGTGGGTTAGTAGCGTGTACCGGAAATACCGGCTGCCGGTTCTCGGCTACGAATACAAAGGGACAAGCATTAGATCTTGCTCGATATCTGGAAGGCTTCGGGAACCTTGATTTTCCGATCAATATCCATCTCACCGGTTGTCCCAATTCGTGCGCACAACATCACATCGCCGATATTGGGTTGCTTGGTGTTAAAGTCGGTTCCGATTCACGTGAGGGTTATAACATCTACGTTGGCGGCGGAGCGGACGATCAGCAGGGGCTGGGTCGTGAAGTGTTCAGGGGGATATTATTCGAAGAGGTTAAACCGATTATCAGGCGTATGCTTCGCGTTTATCAGGCGGAGAAAGGACTCGGAGAAACCTTTCAGGATTTCGTCCGCAAACATGACCTCAATACCTTGCAACAGTTGTTTGCAGAAGAGCCGAGATGACCGAAGATGTTCCGCTGATCCCGGAGACGGCACCGTTTTCTGAGGCCCAGCGGGCCTGGCTCAACGGATTTATCGCGGGTCTGTTTTCGAACGGTTCTGCTGTCGGCCGTCAGTCATTAGCCACCGCACAATCCCCTGCAAGCCTCCCTGAGATCTCTGTTGTTTTCGCATCTCAGACCGGCACGGCAGAAGGTTAGCGCGCGCCGGCTAGCCAAGAAACTAAGGAAACGGATTTACCGCGCGCGCAATTTCAATCGAGAACTGCCTCGACTCAAACTGGTGCTGGGCGACCTCGTCCGGTCGCCACGTCGCCTACATGCCTCCCTGCTTAAAGCCGTTTGGTCTGGGGTTTGTTCGAGGCTTGGGTTTCCTTGGAGGTGGCCTGAATTCTTGAACTCTCGCGTGTGGAACTTCACCCGGCCCCGGCTTGACGATCTCGACTTCGCCGCCTCGCTTTTTGACAAGTTTCGCAGCGATCGCGAAACACATAGTGCGATATTCATTTGTGCCATCGTCGACCAGCGTTAGTCGCTTGCCTTGCAAATCTTTGCGTCCCTTGAATTGCTGCTCGATTCCGAGGTTCTTCAGCATCGACTCGGCGTGCATCTGTGCTCGTTTCCACGACATGAGCCTGCTTTTCTCACAAGAAAAGGGCCATGTAAAGTTGGTGTTCCGTGGTCTCGTTTTCGAGGTCCGTCATTCGGATTTTGCCACAGTGGCCAGGAGCATCTGGCAAACTCAGCAAAACGGCTTGCGTTATACGCCGATTCCTGCGGGTCGAGCCTCCGACCGTGATGCCTGAAGGCGCGTCCCGTGCCACTCAAGCAGCCAGGCGATCAGAAAAACGCTCACCAGCTGAGCAGCCACCAGCAGGGAGACGATAGAACGGTGCCCCTTGCTTGGATCAATCGCACCAGCAAAAACTAAAGAGACGCATATCTGGCACGAAAAGATCGGCAGCATATTCCGGCCGACAGCCGCCAATGGATGCAGAGGAATCTCCAGGCGCTGTAGTTGCGGCAAAAACTTCGCAGCGATCCAGGTAACAACTACGAAATTCAAAAGCCGTAGCGGGCCGAGGTGCCACTTGTCTAGAAACCAGAACTCTTTGCTTGGATCAATCTGCATAGCAATCGTGTACCAGCGAAGACCGAGGAGTCCGATTGCAAGAGCTAACAAGAATATTTCCGCTCGGAACGAGAGGCGAAACAAAGGCTTCCGCTCGTGAACTGATTTTCCAAAAAAGACTCCGCCGGTCCAGAGTAGCTGCCATGATAGCAAATCGAACGGACCGAGACTGAGGAATGAAAAATCTTTCATCGTCGAAATCAAAACATCTCGGACACGAAACTGTGAGACTACCCAAATGCCGATACTGAAGAAGAGTACCCGTTTCCATCCCCATCGTTCGCCTAGCCAGAATAAGCAGGGTGTCAGAAGGGAAAACACAATGTACATCGGCAGGATATCCATCAGCGGCGGTTGAAATGCTAAAGCAAGCGACGCCGAAGCGGCAGCCAATGGATTTTTAAAATACTCATTCAACAAATGTTGCATTCCTGGCAGTTCGGCCAGCAAAATACCACCTACTACGAACGCAAAGAACAGGGTGACGAGGTGTGCCCGGTAGATGCGAAATGCTCGCGAAAGCGTCGCCGCAGAAGCGGCGCCGAATCCAAGTTTTTCTGATCGGCGTTGAAAGAGTATTCCGGCCAGGAAAGCTGATACAAAGACGAATCCTTCTGCTGTAGAGAAGAAACCTACCGGTTGATCTGTGAATACGCGGAGCGAACTGGGAGAGTGGTTAACCACCATCATGAGCAGGAGAAATCCGCGCAGTATGTCCAATTCAATAAAGCGTTTCATTTTTAGGCGTCATGCCCTGCAGAGTTGAATAACGAATTTTCTGCTTCCAACCCAACAACGGCCTACAGGTTGCTGCATATGAAAAGAGTGACGTCCAAGTCTCGCCGCTGGTTTCATCAAACGTAACCCCGGATTTTCTGTGTGCAAATCAGAACTCAGTACTCGGAACTCGGAGAACTCAGGACTCGCAACTCAGAATTGAGAATGCAACTTTCAGTCCTTCCTAATGGATCTCCCTGTTACGCGGCAAATCTTCGGAGAGGAATTCTCCGATTTCTTTTCGCATAATTTTGTAACCAGCAGCGCTGAGATGAATTTGGTCGTTTACAAAAAGAGAAAGAATCGGTTTATGATCCGGGCCGAGCATATCGGAGCAAATATCGATGTAATCGGTCTCTGGTTTTGCGTGGAGATATTGTTCCACAAGCTCGTTGAACTTGATGATGTTAGGCAAATATTTCAGACGGCCCGGGCTCGGTTTGACCGAAACAAACGCAATCGGTATAGACGGAGAATAGGAGCGGAAGATCTCGAACAGCCTTTGAAACGATTGAAAAACCTGTTCGGGAGGAGTACCCAACGCGAGGTCATTGTCTCCAGCGTAAATAACAATTGCCGCAGGTTTTCGCGGGAGCACCAAACGATTCGCATAACGCACGCAATCTGTCAGACGTGATCCGCCAAAACCGCAGTTCAGGACAGGGTACCCAGGGAAATCTTGTTGCATCGATTTCCAAAGTCTGAACGAAGAGCTGCCGTAAAAGATAATCGGATTAGTTGAAGTCTGCGCGCTGGAGAGTCGTGATTCTAAGGTTGACACCTCCGATTCAAAAGGAGTGGTAAGCGCAGGCTGCGGTGTAGGCACGGCTGATTGGCATAGTCCGTCTTGGGCTATCCACGCAAAAGCGGCGGCCGCCGCGAGAGAATATGCTACTAATCCGATGCGCTTCATCAGTCGCTTGCGATCTCGGTTAAGACTTCCAAAAACCGAAACTAAACAATACGGATTTCCAGGCAGGTATGCAACCTGCAATGAAAAGTCGTTTCGCGTTTGGCGTTCCGCGTTCCGCGTTTCGCGGGCTCGCCTATTACCAACCGCCAAACGCCAAACGCCAAACGCCAAACGCGAAACGCTGCGCTACCGTCGCATAAATTGCGAAGCGAGCTGGAACACTTCGCCCAACATTGCGCCGCCGTTCTGGCCGCCAAGAAATTGGTTGAGCACAGGGTTCGGCGCTTGTGGGTTTGTTTGGTGGTTGCCGGTGGCTAAAAGCCGCATGACGACAGGAATCAGCATCGGTAACAAGGTGAGAATCATTTGTGAACTCATTCCCGTCCTTTCTGACACTACGTTCACGAGGCTATTGAATCTGTCTTGGCCAAGAAAATTCTGTATTTCTGGAATTGCTACGCTTTGGCTTTGGGCGAGATTACTTACAGTTTGCTGCGCGGCTGCCTGGCCGCCTGCTTGTTGCTGTTCATTGAGGGCTTCCTGGACGTGCTGTCCCACCGCCCCAAGAATCGGCTGAAGATTTTGCCCTGCTCCGGGAATGAGCTGGGCAAGGTTTGCAACCCCTCCGAGATCCGCATTTGAGCCAGCGTGCTGGGGGTTCGCGACAGAATCAAGAATCGTTTGGAACAGGCTCATAGGTAGGCTCGTTTGTAAGCCTCCGCAAGCTGCGGAGCAATACGATTCTGCCGCGAGTTCAGCGTCCTTTGCCGGCCGGAAGCGCCTGCCGGAAGGGTCGATCCTCCAGTTGACCCAGGAAGCGGTGGTAATATCCGTGACCGGTGTCCTTTGTTCGAACAGCGTTTACGACGACGCCGGGGACGTCGACCTGGCGTATAGCCAGCTCTTCCAAAGCGCGAAACGTCTCGTTCGGGCTGCTATAATGGAGCCGCACAACGAACATCGTCCAGTCTGCATAGGTGCAGAGCGTGGGAGAATCATCGGTGGCAAGGACAGGCGGCAGATCCAGGATGACGTAGTCGAACTGCTGTCCTAGTTCTTGGAGCATGCGATCGAATCCGAAGCGTACAATTGCCTCGCTGATACCTTGTACCCGAGCGCCGGAAGGCAAGAGCATCAAGTTAGGCATCCGAGTCGGATGAATGACTTCGCCGGGGCGAACCTCCTGGCTGGTAATCAAATCCGAAAGGCCGGGTCCCTGGCGAGCTTTCAGCCGCTGATGAAGCGAACCACGTCTCAGATCGGTATCGATTAACAAGACAGTGCGATTCGCTGCAGCAAGCGCGATAGCGAGATTGACTGCCACAGTTGTCTTTCCTTCGGCCGGGAGAGCGCTAGTTACGGCGATGCATCTTCGGTCACGATGCGCCTCGGGCAGATGAAGCATCGCCGACCGTAACGCTCTAAATGACTCGGCAAAGCCGATATGGCGTCGTGTACAATCGAGGACCGTCCGATTTCTGGCGATCCATGGGTCTCGCAAAACTTTGCCATAAATTGGCAACTGCAAGGCGCGCTTGATTTGATCCAAGGTCTGGAAACGTGGCGTGAGTTTTGAGAGCAGGAATGTTAAGGCGATCCCCAGCGCACCGCCGACAGCCGCGCCCTCTGCCAGAACAATGTAGAGGCGCGTCTTAATAGAGTAGGGATTGGAGGCAGGCTCCAACACGCTAATGACGTCCTGATCGATTTGGCGAGATACATCGACATTTTGAGCGCTGGCCATCAGTCGCTGGTAGGTTTCACGTGCGTTGGCCAGGCGATCTTTTAGATTCTGAAACTCCGCAACATTTTGATTTAGTTTGCTGAGACGCTCTTCTCGCTCAGCAATCTCTTTGCCCAATGCCTGCATCTCACTATCGATGGACCCGAGATGCTCCTTGCCGCTATTCTTGATTTCGTTGTTCAAGAATTGAATCTGGTTCTCAGCATCGGCGATTTTGACATCCAGTTGCTTGATCTTCGGATGGCTGGGTCGCAAGTTCGCAAGCAATCGCCGGCGTTCCGATCTGAGGGACGAAGCGTTCTGCTTGGCTGCCAGAAGCTGCTGATCGGATGACTGCCCGCCAAGCTGGCCTTGCTGTTGAGCGAGCGCACCACCATTCAGATTATTAGGATCAAGGGCGGCAGCAGCAGCGACAGAAGGATCGGGGGCGCCGGCGTGATCCGGGCTGCCAGTCAGTGCCATCGACTTTTGGACACGCAGATCCGCTACACGCTTACGCAGATTCAAGACATAGTTGTTTTCGGAAACAACTTCTTCGTCGAGAGAACCGACCGTGACTTTGCGCTGAAACTCATTGAGAGCCTGAGTTGCTGAATCGACTTCCGCCCGAAACCGCTGTTGTTGGTCAACCAGCGCAGCGAACGCTTCTGCTGTTTGATCCGCGCGCATCTTCTTGCGCAGGCTGTTGAAAGCATTAATCGCTTCGCGTAGGTAGGCCTGCGTATACTCGGCATCGCTTCCGGTTGCCGATAGAAGGAATACGAAGGTTTTCGGAATATACGTGGCTCTAAGAAGAACCGGTTTTTCCGGAGGAGTCTTCCCTTGCTTGGTTAGTTCTTTTTGAGCAGTCTCGGTAACGTCTCTGCTCTGCATGATTGTAGCCTGGGTCCCGATATAACCTTCTCTTTCCAACCCATCGCTGTAGGCAGCCGCTGATGGAATATTCAACTTACCGGTGACTACCATTTTCGCGTCACTCTCGTAGACAGGGGGAGAGAACAGGTGGATCACAAAAGCGACACAAATGGCCAAGCTGACGATGATCGCGCTCAGCAGCCAAAACCTGCGTATCTCGAACAAAAACCCTTTTAAATCAAACGATTCCATATAACCAGCCTAACCCAACCATACATATCTAGACGGCTCTGATCAGGGCGAATTCAGTTGTTTTATCACCAATTGATCATTCGCGCCGGAACGAGGATCTTGTCCCCAGCCGTAACGGGGAAATCCAAATCTCCCCGAGCCTTTTCTAGGATTTCTTTAACATCGACTACATAAATCTTTTCGCCACTCGAGGTCTTGCGGATGACCCTTACCTTTCGCTTGTTGGCGAATTCAGAAAAGCCTCCGGCACGCAGGATAGCGGTTGAAACGGTTAGTCGCTCATTGGGCGGTATATCCAGCGGCCCTTGCCGGTTAACTTCGCCAGTTAAATAAATCACGCCCGGCGATTCGGTCGTGCGCCGATCCAGCGAAATAAGAACAGTCGCCTTTTTGTAAAGGCCACTTTCCAACGCCCTCTTCGCGTCGAACGCCAGTTCTTTGGGCGTCCGATGCGCGGCCTGGAGCTTGCCTAAATATGGAATCTCTACCTGTCCGGCATCATTCACTACGAGCGAGACAGGCTGTTCTTCGTCCTCAACGATGCGAAAGCTGAGATGGTCGCCAACATTAATTTGGGTCGTATTATCCAGTTGGTCCATTGACTTGACTGCTCCGGCAGAGGAGATCGCCGACTCGGATGAAGCCGGGCGTTCAGGATGTGCTCGCTGCGCGAGCAGGCTGCTCCCAAGGAAGACGAAGCAAATGCAGAATATGAGTCTAGAAAACATAGGAGAGGCTGAGGATGAACGAATTTTGGGTGTAGCTCTGCGAGCTGCCCGGCAGCGAAACAGGTTGGTCATTAACCAGCACCACTACGTTATTGTTGCCGGAAGTTCGCTGAGTAAAGCGGTAGTTGAAAGAACCCGTGAGTCTTGGTCCGAGCCGGCGACTAATCCCAGCATTGATCTGGTACAAGGAATAGCTGCCTTGGTTGAACCCGCTTAAAACATTGCCGTCTTCATACCGACCTCCGAGAGTCAGGTCTACCCCCTTGCTGATGCGATAAGCGAATGTAAGATCGCCGACGGTGCGCTCTATCAAGTTTATTCCCTCCCCGTAATCGAGGTCATGCGAAACCTCGCCGGTCAATTGCAAAAACCTTGTAACTCGTTGATTCGCTTTGGCTCGCACATAGTAGGTAGTGCTTGGTATTTTTGCCTGGTTTTGAACCGTAAACGGAAAGTGATTTCCCTGCTGATTAATAAAATTGACGCCTCCTTCGAGCGAAAAGCTGGTCAATCGAGTTAACTGACCTCGCAGAAACACCCCTGCCTCTACCGCCTGGAGATCGGTTCCTGCCGAAGCGGTGGTTTTAGTGAGCGTAACTTGAGGTCCGGCAGACAGAGTAGGATTTAGCTGCGCGGCAGCGCTGAATGCTGCCCGGACCGTATTTCGGTTACCACTCACTCCATTGAGTTCTTGCTGAGCTTTGGATTGATTGCCAGCAGTGGTGGGATTCTGCGTTACGTAAGTGTCGTCAACCCGCAATGTCAGAATGACCTTATTCAGATTCCAATCGATCGAAGCACCGCCGGTGTTGGTGAAACGATTTAGATTTAGCACGCCGCTCGCGGAAGAATCGGAAGTGGGGTCTTGAGTGAGCGAAAAACGATCGAAAACGTGAACGCGGAAGTCGCCGATATAGAAGGTAAACCCGAGATTTGAATCGGGCGCGATCGTAAAGCTCAGATTGTCTCCCGAGCGGGTGCCTGCGAGTACTTGGTTCAAGCCGAGGCCGAGATTCAAGCCCAGACGGTTCTCGCCGCTGATAGGCCAGTTAAGTCTCAGGACAAGATGCTCGAACAGCCGGAGTTGATCTTGCTCCCCGGTATTTGTGAGACCTGCGTTATCCGTATAATAAAGACCTAATGCGGCATTCAGGTTGCCTTGGATAGGCCCGAGGACGAATAGAGGCCCGTGTTCGCTCGGTTCAAAATCGCTCAGACCGCGCCACCAAGGTGCGCTAGTAGGCTGTCCGCGATATGAGGTTGGATCCCAAGGAGTCACATCACCCTGCCAGGGAACACCGCGAAGTGGTTCCTGACCTTCAACTGAATTAGGAGATCCCCCAAGTAACGCCGCGAGAAATGCTAGCAGGAGGAGTCCGAAGTATCTCTCAGGAGGGTGGGCCGGCTGTTTACTCACTATTTTTTGGTAGTTGTTTGAAGAAAAATAAATCCACGAAGCGTACGCCTAACCCCCGCGTGCGCTTCTGGACTTAATAATCGACTGAAAATGAGGAACTTAGCGCCCTTTCGCGAAAAGAATAGTGTGAAGTGTTTTTAGAATTATGGCGAAATCGAGGGCCATAGAATAATGGCGGATATAGAATAAATCGTACTTCAGCTTTTCCTCGGCGTCTCCATTGCTCGCTCCGTAGGAATAATTGACCTGTGCCCATCCAGTAATGCCAGGACGCACCAGATGTCTATAGCCGTAAAACGGAATCGTTTCGTCATACTGTTCGACGCATTTGATCCACTCTGCGCGTGGCCCGATGATGCTCATATCGCCGAGCAGCACGTTCCATAGTTGCGGGAGCTCATCCATCCTTGTTTTCCGTAGGAACTGGCCGAATCGGGTTACACGAGGATCCTGGGGAGCGGTATAAATCGAACCGCTTTCCGATCCCTGTCGCATCGAGCGAAACTTATAGAGGGTGAACGGTCTGCCATCGCGCCCGATTCGCGTCTGTCGAAACAAAGCTGGGCCGCGACTTTCGAGTCGAACGAGAATGGCAATTACCAACAAGATTGGAATTAGAATGACTAAAGCAGCAGTGGCAATCACCAGATCGAATAATCGCTTAATGTGATCGTAAAACGAGTCTCGAACCAGCGCCGAGTCCTGAGCAAACGCCCACCATCCTTCGATACTTTGCACGGGCACTTGCCGCCAATTAGACTCGTAGAACGACTCCATCGTGAAAACGGGGATATGACGGAAGTGGACGTAGGCCAGCAGCTGAGCAGAGCGTGTGTCCAGGCTCGATGGATTGAATCCGACGATAAACCCGTCCGCATTCTCGTCGAGATGTGGCAGCGCTTCTTCGATCGATGAAAAAAGCCGAAGCTCCTGACGCATCCGATGGCTTTGATACATCCGGCTGAATCGGTCCCCGGCCTGAGCATCGGCCACCATCACAAAATGCTTGGTTGAATGATGGTTGTTCAATACTCCCGCCATCCAGCGCCGGACGGCCAGCGAATAAATCGCGAAAACCGCATAAGCGGATGCAAATAAAAGCCGGCTCGGTTGCACACTAGGCCCGAACGTGAAAACTCCGTAAATAATCAGCGCCGAAGTCATCAGAGCAAAGCCCTGACCCAACAGGTGCTCGACCATGTAGGCCAGACTGTACATGTCAGTTCGGCGATCGTATCCCCCCAGCACATGCAGCGTAATGGCGGATACTGCGCTCGGAATGACTAGCAGCTGCCAGACAATTTCGCCGGGTCCTCCGACTAAGAGCGTACGCAGCTCGCAAAAGATTATGAAAATCGCCGGCCAAGCCAGCACATCGCTGATGAACAACGTCAGCGCCGGGAGCCAGCTTATGTTCCAGCCGAGCGTTCCACGTTTGCTTATGTTAAAAGCGATCCCATCCTCAGGAGAGGTCCCGGCGAGCGATGTTATGCTGGTTCTCCACTGGTCGTTGAGCTGCATATTATAAGAATTCAATCATTAATGCGCACTTCCATGGAATTCTTACCGTTGCCGGTCGCGTGCGACCCGTAACGGAAAAACTCCCGTCCATCAACCTCAGTACAAGCACCCTGTATTCCTGCTTTGGCCCTTTGATCTTGCACCATCCTTAGCCCGATCGGGAAGAAGCCTATGCACATATCACCCCCCTTGGTTCAGACCGAAATCAGTCGACCGGTAGAACAATGGAGTTTGACTAACGCAAGAAGGTCTTTATTCGGAAAAAATTCGCCAGTAAATCGATCATGAAAAACTCGAGAAAATCCGGTTTATCGCGGTAATCATGAGTCGTTATAATTTCTGGAACCCTGAATTGCGTACTGTCGATCCCTCAGTACTCCTAGCCATGAAATCTCCATGATTTTCACATGCACAAAATGCGTCTTTATTCCACAAACGCGAGCTCAACCGTGAAAAAAGTTTGTAACAAGCGCCCAGAGGCTATGGCGCTTTTTCAGCAATGCAAGAATAAAACGCCAGATACCGTGGCGAAACTTTGCCCCAATCGTATTCGGCGTGGGTCTGCCGGGCTAACCGCTTTCTTTTATCCGGCCCTATCCGTCCGCCCCTAAGGAATTCACCGAGGGTATCTTTCACCGAACTAAGGGTTGGCACCGCCACCGGAAATCCACAGGCTTCCAAGAAAGCCTTCCAAGGTGTCTCGGACGTTGTGAGGACTGGCGTTCCGACCTGGCAGGCTTCCAGAATGGCGAGTCCGAAGTTCTCGGACTGTGTTGGAAGACAGAAAAGGTCGGCTGCCTGCAGGTACTTCCATTTCGTATCGCCCCAAATCGGACCAAGCCAATCGATTCGTGGCAGAGAATCCCGGTGTGTGTTAGCGAAATGATGCAAAGTGTTCAAGTACTCGCGCGGTCCGTCGCCCACAATAATCAATCGGTGGTGCGAACGATCGACAGCGAGCGAGGCGAGAGCAGAAAGGAGCAGATGCAGTCCTTTCTTTGGATGGATTCGCGAAAGATACAGCAGGACAAACTCTTTGTCGGACCAACCGAGTTCCCTTCTGGCCCGCCAATAGCATTCATCGAAGGTACCTGCCAGCCCAAGCGGAATAGTTGTTAGCGACGGGCTGAAACGAAACCGTTGCAGATGCTCCTCCTCAATCTCGCTCGTGGCCAGTATTGCAGCGGCACGGTTAAGGAAACGGCGTTCAACGAGCAGGAAATAAGGCCACTTTTTCCACCGCCTATGTCGCCAAGCCCACGGCTCGAGCATACCGTGAGGTGATACAACGTACGGCTTTCCTGAGCGGCGGCAGCTCTTCGAAATTGAAAGAAAGCGAGGTTGCCACAATCCGTGAAAATGGACGACGTCGAAATCTTCAATTCGCGCGGGATCAATCTCAACGGTCAGACCGTTTGATTGGAGCGCATCGTGTAACGTATTGATCGCCAAATCCAGTCCGCCAACCCGTTGATCAGGGGGAGGAACGAAGAACGCTAGGCGGAGGGATTTGTCCAGGCTCATTGCGAGCGGTCTTGAGATTCGAGACGGCAAAACGGCGAGACGGCGAGGCGGCGAAGTGGGGCTGTATCAATATTTAGCTCGCGCGTTTTCATAGAGTGCTAAATATTCCGATGTCATCCGCTGAATCGAGAAACGATCCGTGGCTAGCGCCCGAGCGCGTTTCGCGCGTTTAGCTCGATCTGCAGGATCGAGCAGAGAATCTATCCAGCCAGTCTTTTCCAAATCTGCTGACAGCGAGTTGTGCTTGTCCAGAAAATCGAGGTCTTGCACGAGGTTCGGAGTGACAACCGCTGGTAAACCGGCTGCCAGAGCCTCCAACAGAGCGAGAGGCAACCCCTCAAATTCTGCAGTATGCAGAAAGAAATCAGCTGCTGCATAGAACTCCAAGACGTTTTGGCACCAGCCGGCCAACCTGACGCGATGCTCGAGCCCTTTTTCGGCGACCACTCGGTTCCAGTCTCCGCGTAACAATCCGTCGCCGACCCAATAAAAAAAAGAATTCGGTTCTCGGGTCGCGATTTTGTCGGCGATGGCTAGGAAGATGAGAGGGCGCTTCTGCTCTACTAGCCGGCCAACGCCGAGACCAAAAAGCTGATCGGGACGAATTCCGAGCCTTTCTCGGACGGACGTTCGGAGCTTTTGTAACGTCTCCTTCGGCGGAATGGGAACACCGTTTTCGACCATCGCGACGGAGCCGTCATGTGCAAGGAACGCGCGAAGATCTGTCAAACGGCTGCGACCAACCGCTACCAGTGTCCCAGGAAACGTACGCAGGACCGACCTTGTTAGGGCATCGCGAAGCCCGCTAAAACGTGCGCGCAGGTAACGAGCATCTTGAGTTACATGGATGGAAGCGACGGCGGGTAGCTGGGCAAACCTCGCGGCCCATACCAAGTCTAATGCGTCTTCAAGGTTTTGTTTGTTAAGATGAACCACGTCCGGTGTTAAGCGCCGCCAATCAGCGGCGATTCTGCGAGCGGCGAGTAGATCGGCAGCTGCGCCGGCGGTGCGAAATTTTCGGTCGTAAGTATTGCGATAGTTGCGTCGATGCACCTCACCAAACGGGCGGAATCGTTCACATAACTCGTCCATCCGTGGATGAGTCGCCACCCAAAGAATCGGTTGGTGACCCAGCTCAGACAAACATTGTCCCAGACTGATAAGAAACAGTTCGCCACCGCCCTGCGAACCGGAACTGCTAGATACGAGTAGTACGCGCATTGATTCAGACCAATTGCAGCAGCACCTTCGACCATTTGTCAGCGCCTTGGTCGGGAGTAAATGCTTCTGCCAGCCGGCGTGAGGCAGCGCCAAACTCAGGGATGCGCTCCCTTTGAACGACCAGATCTTCCATGCGACCGGTCAATTCTTCAGCATCTCCGGCTGGCACTCGATAACCGTTAACACCGTCGTCGACCAGATCGTGGCCTGCTCCTACCGCATCTGTACAAATGACGGGTAGTCCAGCGCCAAGCGCTTGGTTCACGACAACTCCCCAACCGTCGTATCTGCTTGGTAGCACAAAAACGTGTGCCTGAGAGTAGATCTCGCTCAGCCGTTTCGGATCAAAGAAACCTTCGTATGAGATCCTATTTTTTGCTTCCGTCGAAACCATAGTCAGCATCTGATCGAGCTCAGCGCGCCGGCCCACGAGAAGCAGCCGCACGGGGTATCCCTTGTGGACCAACCGATCGAATGCCTGAAGTAACACGTCGACTCCCTTTCGACTGATTAGCTGCCCGCAAAAAAGAAATCGCACCTCCTCTTTCAGTCCCTGAAAAGTTGCACGATTTTCGAAGAATTGCGCCAGGTCGCAGTGGTACGGAACATTAAAGCAGGGAATCGATGGCCAACGTTCCTTATAGGACTTTACAGCTTGCGACCCGATCCCGACGATCGCGTCGACTCCGTTGATTGGAGAAGTTAGGAATCCTTGGAACTTTGAGCGCAGCCAGGCCGCTTGCGCTCGAAGCGGTTCGGCCCAGAAAAGCAGTTTTTGACTTTTGCTTCGAAATCTGAGTTTCCACTGCGAGAGAGAAGAGGTGAGAGAATTCAAAACAAGGAACTGATGCTGGTCCAGCCTTGGATGTTTGGAAACGACGTGAAAGCGAGCGCCGGCAACCGAAACCCAGAATCCTGGCAAGATTGTTTCGTATGGTTGCAACGGCTCTTCCGGCCAGGGTGAATCGGGAGCGCTTCGCTCCAGATAGTAAATCTTTAGCCGGACATCCGGTCTTCGAGCCAGCGCATGGAAGAGATCGCGTTGATAAGGAGAAGGGACAACTGAAACGATCCCAAGGTCTAAGGTAGTTTGCTGGCGAGCGGACGGATTTCGTCCCGCGAGCGCTGGACCTGTTGACTCTCCTTGCAGGCGCCGGGTGACATCCATGACTAAACTATGGCTTACGGCCTAACACTTCGACCCAGGCGGGCGGGATCTGTTTCCTTTCGACCGGCTTTCTAGTTAGAAGCATGGCAAGCGTGATCGCCGCCACGGTCGGCAGAATGGCAACGCTCAGAACATACAGGCTCCGCATGGAAATAGCGATCGCGAGAAACCCGGACGCGTAGATCAGCAGGCCCAGGCCGGACGAAAGCCCAACGGTGAAGCGTCCCCACCAGCCCGCGAGCATGCCAAAAAAGATTCCGGTAAACGTGACGGCGAAGACGCCACCTGCCATATATGATTCTCCGATAAACGAGGAGGAGATTGTCATCTCCGGCCCAACTCCTAACGCGTCTTCCATTGAGACGCTAAGTCCTTCGGGTTTGCCTTTCCAAATCGCGCGAGGGATCGGATGAGTCAGAGCAACGTAGGGCACCTCCAAGCCAAGAAACGGATGGGCCTTCGGAAAAACATCAGTCAGTAGCCCCACGTTTACGAGATTCAGATCAATATAGAAGCTCTCTTTCTGGGGAGGAGTCAGAGAGATTTTCGGGGTGTTATCAGAATGAGTATGAAGGAGAATATAATTCTTTAGACCAATTGTCCGCGTCTCGAGCATGATGTGATTGGAAATATAAAAACCAACCACTCCACAAATACAGAGCACCGCGAATTCTGTGTAACGTTTCTTCGTTAGGTTCAGGCTATAGGCGATCAGAAAAGTAATAATGTAGGCTGCCAGAACATTTCGGGTAGAGCTTGCCAGGCCCATGAACAGGCAAAATGCGTAAATGAGCACAACAATAAGCCTGCTGATCGGACTGTACTTTTCTCGATTTGATAGAATCAATCCAGCAACCGGCGGCACGAGATTAATGACTGCTCCGATTTCATTCAGCAGAGCTCTCCAGTCGCCAAATCGTCCACGGCCCCACGGCTGGCTGAACCTGGGCCCCATCATGCGGTCGATCATCGTGATGGGGTTAAAATTAACAGCGAGAAACATGTAAAAGGTTCCCAGAATGAAGCTAATCCAGAATACGATCATCAAAACTCTGGGAGGAGTTGGTCGCTGCACAAGGCCCTCAAGATATTTGGGGGCAGGCGGCGCCCAATGGCGTCCGATAGCCATCGCTCCGAATGCGACGAAAGCCAGACCAACCGCATTGTGCATCGACTCCGCGCTTAGCATCGAATCTACGCCAGGCTGTGGAAGCAGGAATTCGAAAAATGTAAGTGCATAGAGCGCTAAGAAAGCCACGATATCCGGGCGCAGAATCGCTTTCCAATTCCGCCAGATCTCCATGCCGACAGAAAGAGCAAATACCCCTCCAACCAGAATCGCCCCGCGACCGGCGACCTGGGTGGGTGTCTGGCCCGAAACAAAGAGATAGCAGACCATCAGACCCAGGATCCAAACACCTGTAGCAGTGCCGTCTGGGCGCGATACTAATTTTCTAGCATCAATCATTTTGTTATAAGGCCTGCGCTTTTCTCTCTTCCAGGGCCGCTTCCGAGAGCTGCAAAAGTGTTCCAGCAGGGTTACTCCACGAAAAATCTCCCGTGACGCGCCTTGGCTGGCTTGCCCAAAAAACTAGCTCTTGGCAAAGGGCCTCAGAGTCTTTGACGGGGAAAACAGAACCATTCTCCCTGTTTTTTATCAAGTCTTTCGCTCCGACGGCATCGCTGACGACAGTCGGCGTGCCGCAAGAAAGGGCTTGGGCGACCACCAGACCAAATCCTTCCTCTAGCGATGGCAAAACCAGAATAGAAGCTTCTCTCATTTTTTCGGCGAGGTCATGCTGACCGACCGGGCCGTGAAAATAGAGGGGAGTTTCGCCGGAATAACCATCGATATCTTGTTTCGCCTCCCCAGCCACTCCTCCGTAGAAATCGACTCTCCAATCTTTTCGGCGCAGCTTTTGCAGAGCCTTCAGCAGGGTGATCACTCCTTTTCGAAGGCTGACATACCCGGCGAAGATGATCCGAAATTGTCCTGCCATGCTTTCTCGCCGCGGGTAGAAAACTTTCGGGTCAGCTCCATATGGAACGATCCAGATGCGGTTCGGAGAGATCCCGGTGGCTACCAATTGCTGTTTTACGATCGTTGATGCAGCACAGTGCAGATCCGCCAAGCCGTACTCCTTTGACTCTCGCTCGAGGAACGACTCGTCGTATACGGTGGCTCGATCGATAGCCAGTCCCACCCGGTGGTATTCTTCGCGCATGATCTCTATCCAATTCCTGGAAGGACCGGTTGCATGATTCAGTACGGTTCGCACACCAAGTGCTCTAGCTCTGCGGAAGGTCTCAAACGCTTGGCCAGGCATCGCATGGACAAAGTCGTGCTTGGAAAGTTTCGTTCCTACCCAACGATCAAAGTCGCGATCCTGCCACAAAAACAGCGTGCGAGAACGCGGCCTGAAACGTTCCGGCAGCCGGAGCAACCCGTAGGTCAAGAGCACACGCGCGCTGTGGGTGCGCAGATAGGTTGGATGCGGGCGCGGCAGACGCCACTGCGGGTATCCGCTATAAAATGTTACGGTGCGAGAAAGCGAGCTTGCCGCCTGCGCAAGGGGATAAAGGTGGCAAGGGTTTGTGGCCGCAAAAGCCAAGTCAGCCATTTCCGAGAATCTCCTTCATCACTGTTAGTCGTAGCGGGCCGCGATTCTTCAAAGTTCTGAATGCGCGATAGGTTCTTAAACTTACTGGCGTGCGGACACGAGTCGTTCTGGAAAGAATCGGTAACGCCTGGCAGAAGCCTTTTAGCACTGGAACTGCGCCACCTCGCTTCAAGGCATAGAGAAAGGTTCGTATAACCGTCGATGCCAGATGCAAAGGAAGCAGAGTAAGAGGTACGTTGTAGACAGCGAATAAGATCGCGTTCCGCGCGCCGAGTCTCCAGAGCTTGGCGCTATCGCGCACGGGCGATTCGTAATGATCTATCAAACGGTTGAATCCGTTCCGGACAAAATACCTTTTCTCCAGCAACCGGATGACAAGATCGGGTTCCTCGTGATGCATGAAGTATTCCTCTCGGTATCCATTCACCGCGAGAAAGAGATCACGACGAAATAGTACCATTCCCGCATAGTAGTCAGTGGTGACAAATGAACCGGTGGGCTCGGGAGCAGCTGTTCGTACTTTCGTGTCGATTTGGACATTGACAAAGGGCAACGTTACTGCAGCGACATCGTCCGAATCGAAAAGGCCAAGCGCAGTCTCTAAACTGGAAGGACTGGTCAGGACACAATCGTCGTCGACAGTTAGAAGATATTTCCCCGATGCCGCAGTCGCGCCAGCATTTCTTGCCGCGGTCGGACCGCGGCTTTCGCGATTGGTTAGAACCTGCACGGACGGAAATTCGCGACCAAGCATTTCGGGTGTCCCGTCAGCGGAGCCGTCGTCTACGCAGATAATCTCGCAAGGAATGGTCTGTGCCATAACAGAACGGATCACCGTTCTGAGCGAGTCCTTGCGGTTTTTCGTCGGAATGACCGTCGAAACCAACATCGGCGAATGAGGATCGCCCGGTAGCGGCTTTTCATAGCTCATCGCGGTCTCTTCCTAAGGGCAGAGGCGAGAGCAAGAAATGGTACGGCGATCAGGAAACGCCATCGCTGAAGCAACATGTGCCAAACCACTGTGCGCCGATACAGTGAAGCTCCCGCCTTCCATTCGTGTTGGCGAAGTGCCTCTATGACTGGCGGGCGAACGGCTCGCGTGATCAACTCGATCCGCTCGCTTCTTCTTTCAGAGCCACCTGGATAGTGGTTCTCTCGCTCTTCGTCAACCAGATGATTGATTCCAACCAGGGTCCTGTCCAAGTCCACTACCAAAGTCGAGTTGTGCCGCCGATATCCGAAGGTAAAAGGTTTTTGAATCCAAACGAATCCCGGTTCTTGTCCGAAGTGCAGCGCAAGGTCCAAATCTTCCGCATTCATATTCATCGATTCGAATCGTGGCGCGCATTCGCGTTTTACTAACATGGAGGAGGCCCCGAGCCAGATCGGAAATCTGGCGGAGGCTATATAGTCAGAAAAGGCGCAAGCCTCGAGAGCTTCACGACGAACATCAGTTAGTTCAAAGTCATTCCGAAACCAGGCGCCAGTTCCGACGATAAAGCTGGGGAAATTAAATCGATGCAATATTTCCAGATAGGTCTCCAGCGTCCAGGGAAGCCAAACATCGTCGCTGTCCAGAAAGGCGATGTAATTCCCAGACGCGGCGTTCCATCCGCGATTGCGAGCCGCGCCCGGGCCCAAGCGATCTTGTCTGAGAAGCTGAACCCTGCCGTTAAAGCAATTGACGGTCGCGGAAATCTCCTCGGTTGATCCATCGTCAATCACTATCACTTCTGATAGTTGATCTGCATCCAATGGAAGAGAAGCGAGTGACCGAGCGAGAAGGGTCGATCGGTCAAATGTCGGAATGACGACAGAGATGCTGATATTCGATCCTCGTACTGGCATGGCTTTCGCCGCTGCTCATATCACGAACGCTGGGATTTGCAATTTGGTTCCCGGACGGCAAAGATGTCACATGGGAAGCGACTTCAAAATTCATTCCATCTGCGTCGTAAAGAACGAGGGGGACGTAATCGGATATTGTTTGAAGGAAGCCTTGAAGTGGTCCGATAGAATTATCGTCTATGATGGAGCCAGCGAGGATAATACTTGGGACGTAGTATGCAGTATGGCAAGCGATAGGATCATCCCCTGGAAGCAGGATGGTAAGGTTTTTCAAGAAAGTTTGCGGGCGGAGGTGTTTAATGCTTTTCGTGCTGAATCCAGGCCAGGGGATTGGTGGTGTCATCTAGACGCAGACGAATTCTATGTAGAAAATCCTCGAGCGTTTCTGGCAAGCGTTCCTTGGCCCTATCACGTGGTTTGGGGAATCGCAGTGGAATTTTATTTGACCAAACAGGATGTGGAGCAGAGCCAAATGACGGGCGGTATAGAAGAGGAAATTGACCGGTTGAAATATTATTCGATAAATCATTCCGAACCGCGATTCTTTCGCGATCGGAAGCGGCTAGTATGGCCGGAAGATGTCGGCTGGCCAATTCATATGGGGCCGGTTTATCCCAAACGATTGCTATACAAACATTACAAGTACCGTTCTCCGGAGCAGATCCAGCGGCGGTTGGATACGCGGCGCGCTTCAGTGGAACGAGGATTTACCGGTTGGGGGCACGCTAGAGAATCGGACTGGCGACAGAAGCTTACGGATGCTCGATCTCTGAAGGAGGCGAACGGGGGACAATACGAATATCGAGAGCAAGATCTTCCAAGACATTTGGAAGCGCCGGCGAAACGCTATCTTAAGATGGCTCTACATCAACTGAGGATTTTTCCATGAGCGTTCCTTTTGCGGTGGTCATGCTTATCGGTCCCGGCGCTAAGGAGGTAGAACGCGCCCGAGACGTGGTAGAATCGTTGATAACTTACGAAGCGGAGAACTTTACCTTGTTCCTTGTTGATGATGTTCCATCGGGCCGCCCGCTGGTTGAAGAAATATCGCCGCAGATCAAGCAGCGAACTGTTTATTTGAAAAATCCGCGAAATGGTAAGGGCTCGGGGTGGTGCGCGGGGACAACAGCGGGATTCTTGACCGCTCTTCCACGAGTTTCGGAACTTCCGATTGAATTCGTTTTAAAGATCGATACCGATTCCTTAATCATTGGTGAATTCTCTGAGAAAGTAGCTGCTCGTTTTCAGAAACTGCCGAATATCGGCATTCTTGGCGCCTACCAATACAGTCCGGCTCGCATGAAGGATAGGTCGTCAAGTCCTGCATTGGAAAAACTCCTGCGGCAAGTCACGATCTGGAGAAGGACGCCGCTCGGCGGCCCGGCTCTCCAGTTGGCGCTTTTCGGCAAGTACCGGCGAATTCGAGAGATCATCCGGAAGGCCATTTTGAACGGATACCGACTGGGAGAACATTGCTCTGGTGGAGGGTTGGCGGTATCAGCCTCCTGCGTTAGAGCCATGCGGGATGCCGGCTTGTTCGAGGATCCGACGATGTGGCTTCGAACACCGCTGGGGGAGGATACCGTCGTCGCGCTGTGCGCGGCCTCAGCCGAATTCGGGATTCAGAGTTTTGAAGGGAAAGGGGACCCGTTCGCAGTTAAACATGTTGGTCTGCCAGATACGCCGGAAAGATTGGCTGAGGCGGGTTACAGTGTCATCCACAGCGTCAAAGATCATGGCAACCAGCGTGAGGAAGCGATTAGAACCTATTTTCAGCAGAGGCGTTTAAATTTCTCGAGCGACACCCGAGGAATTCCTACTACACCTCAATCAGCTGCGCGTCCTTGATTGAGTCCTGCTGAAGACGCCAGTCGCGCCGCGGCAAAACCATATCGCCATCTGCGTCTTTATAAGCGACGGCACCCATGTAATCGCCCACGTTCTCGCAGAAATCGAGGCCGCGAACCTGATCGGCAAATGCCGGCGGAAAAACGTCTGGATCCACAAAGAACGCGTTGACTCCGCTCGATTCGACGGTGACGAACTTGTATTGGTATTGACCCAAAAGCTTGCGCCAGGCTGAAACGGAGACTCCATAAACCACGCTCAGCTTGTGACCCTCGCGCCGGGAGAAATCCTTGCGATAAGGAATTGTGACTGAACGGTCTGGACCGAACGCGCTGTTATATTCGGCGACAACAATCTTCGGACGAAATCCGAGTTCCAAGATTCTGCGAAGGACGTAGTAGTCAATGCCGTCGATGTCGATGACAAAAACGTCCGGATCTTTGTACGGACACATTTTCATCAAGCCTGCGACATTCTCCTGATCGACCATCCTTTCGATCACGTGAACATTCCAGACCCGCTCATCGATCATCTCTTTACATTTCCTGATGGCTACAGGATCGCCGTCCACCATGATCCCGCTGTAGCTGCGCCCAAGGGCTAGCCATGTAGAACAGTTTTGCAGGCCGTCCGAAGAGCCGATTTCGAAAAAGAATCGATTACTCTGCAAGAGCTTTGAGCACAAATAATCGATTACTCCATCTTCGCCGAACTGGCTGAATCCGGAAAACTCCCATGTTCGCGGATTGCTGGGCTCGATTTGTCGCGCTGCCGCGGTAGCTGCCGCGCGGGAAAAAGCAGTAGCAATCTTGGCTTCGACTTTTAAACGTTGGAACCATCGCTTTGCCCGCTCCGGAAGGTTCTGCATTTGACTCACAAAGTCTTGCGTCATGGGTTTCGAAATGAAAATCTTGTGTACAGCTCAGGTTTAACCAGCGACGGCGAACTGCTGCCGCAACTGCTGAAAGTAGGAACGCAGCGCGGACTCATTCAGCTCCTCGAAATCTTTGACGCTATGGATTACCGAATGGCCTTCTTCGATTAGTTTCTCAGCTGAAGCTGGCAAACCACGATAGCGAACCGCAAAAGGCTCATCGATGCCGCTCATATCTTTCAAGTGAAAGTCGACGGCCTTGGTGCATATGGAGACGATCATGTCTTCAACCAGCGGTGTTGGCAGCCAGATTCGGGGATCGGCCAATAGCCCCGCTTTAGCGAATGCTTTCACGCAGCTCCAAGAAAGAGCGTAGCCGCCACCGTAACAGTGTTCACCAATCCGGAAGCCATTCATGATGGCGTGCCGGATCGTGTCGCGAATAGTTTTGTAATGTCCCCAGAAGGCGATTTGAATGGCCAGTCCGCCTGCCGGAGTTGCTCGCCACACGGTCACCTGCTTGAGAAGTTTATCGATTGCGCCAGCCAGCGGTTTCATCCGTTCGCCCTCCCGATCCAGGTTATTCGCGTCACGAACCGAACCTGCCATTCCGACATGCGGAAATTCGCGAAAACAATCGATTACTTTTTGGGCAAAAGGGCCAATGATCAGAGTGTCGGTGTCTACTTTCAATACGAACTCGAACTCTCTTTCTCGGCGCAGCAATTCATTGATACCTGCGAGAACTCCGACGGCGCAGCCGGCAGCCCAACCTCCTCCTTTTCCACGCCTGGGGTTTTTGATTTCAATATATCGACTTCGCAAAAAGTCCGGCACGACCTGCGCGAAACGGGACGAACCTTGTTCGTCGTCCACCAGGACGAAGTCATAATTGTTCGCTTCATACGCCTCCAGCGAGTCGAAGAGATCCCGAACACGCTCGACTTCCCGGTCATTGGGCCCGACCGCCGCAACCACCGCAAACTGTCGCCTCGGTTCGCGATTAACAGGTTCCACCGTCCTCGTAGAGCTCACGGTCTAACTCATAACGCATTCGGATGGCATGCCAAGAGATTTGTAGTGCGGCCAGGTCCTACGGCGCCAAAAGTACTGTAGGGCGGCACTCCGTCGCCGTGGTGAGCCTATTCAGCGATGAGAAAAGCAATGACGGCGACGACAGAGCGCCACCTCAAAACGGGATTCACTGAAAAATCACTGGCATCGGCAAAAGTTGCGTGCTGAATTCCACGCCAGATGTCGTCCATTGTTAAGGCAAGTCTCCAGGGTTTCGATCGTACTTGGAAAGCTCTTTACAAAAAGTTACCCGACGGACCGAAAGCGGCACTAAAGCAAAGGTGGCTTTCGTTGCGGAGAGGTAGTTTCAAGCTTCCTTATTTGGTGTCGCGCTTACGGGCGACCATAGGAAAAAGAAAACTGGCGCACGATGCGTTCGATGTGTTGTACGTCATGGACTTTCATGACGAAGATTGGATTCTGGGAGCGATCTGCCGGCGGATCGCAAAGGAGTCCAAAGGTCGAATAGGGTACTATCATCATCGCCATTTTTATAGTTCTGGAGATCGAGATCCCTTTTGGCCAGTTGTGCCCAGGCTGCCAGACGCGAAGAACTACTTTTTTGCTGATACTCCGTTTCTGGCCTGGTGTTTGAAGTCTCATCCTCCGCTCTGGCATCGAAAAACTTTCGCCTACGATACGCATCCGAGAGAACGCATTTCGGATCGAGAGCTCGTTTTTGCGCTTAATCAAGCGACTCACACCATCTCGATGTGCTCGGGGCACCGTAACGATCTTATTACAAAGGGTCTGAACCCCGAGCGAGTCACAACAATCATCGGCGGGGCCGATCCGGATGTTTTCACTGCGCATGAGCGATCTCCAGACGGGTTGATCGGGTTCTGTGCAAACTATTATCCACGTAAGAATCCGGATCGGATCATCGAGATCGTTGAGCGCATGCCTCAACGGAATTTTGTTCTGCTCGCTGGGTCAAAGAAATGGCAGGAGTATCCGCGTTTTCAGCACCTGAAGAACTTGCCTAACCTTGAATACGTCGAAACTACGTATGACCGATATCCGGAGTACTACAGCAGAATGACGGTTTTTGTTTCGGTCAGCTTGGTCGAAGGTGGGCCGATTCCCTTGCTGGAAGCAATGATGAGCAATGTTGTCCCAGTAGCAAGCCGCACCGGCTTCGGAGAAGATGTGATCCATCACGGCGAGAACGGATATCTGTTTGATCCTTATGCGCCTACCGATGAAGTCTGCGAGCTGATTGAGAAGGCGTTCTTGCTGAAGGCTGACGTGCGATCGACGGTACTGCGCCACTCCTGGCAAGAGTTCGCGCGCGAGGTTAATCGGAAATTCTCGTGAGCTGGAGGCTCGGCCGGCAAGGAACTTCGCCTGTGCGAGCGACGGTGGGGCGCCGCTCAGCGACCGGGCTGAGAGATTCTAGGATTGTTCTGATACCTGCTGATTGTTTTGCTCTTTTGCCGATCTGGAACGAACTCGGCTAAACCATTTTGTCTCTATTGCCTCGAGCGAATGCGCGCTGATATCGCCTCGAAAGAGCTGTTCGTCGATTCCGGCGTGCCGGTAGTAAACGTCGAGAATCAGCAGGTCGAGTTCAGGTAAAACCCAAACGTGATACTCGTGATCGTCACTAACGAACCGGATATGCGTCTTGGCTCGCCGGACACCGCTCGCAAATTTTTGCTCCAGTTCAACAGAGCGAAATCCTGCGTCCCGCCCGACCCTGTTCGCCCACTCCTTGATTTCGTCCTGTGACAGCATGCCCTTTCCGTTGGTTGTCTCGTCACGGCTATTTTGTTTTCAAGAACAACTCAAGCCGATTAGTTTTGCACAGCAAGGTCGCGAAAACCTGTAATCCTGGTAAATTAACGCCTGGCGGCCTTGGCTAGTTGCTCGGCAGCGGAAAATCCTAGACAGGTCAACGCAAAGCGGTATTTCCAGGGGGCTGCTGGTCCGCCGATAGTTATCAAACCTTCGTTCCTGCGAGCGGAATAGTATGCCTCCGCCTGGCGGAGGTCCCGGGTTGCCAGTGTTCTGGCCATTTCAAAGCAAGCAACGCCGGCCAGGCGCTTATATTCCGGGCGGAAATTCCCTGTAGATCGTAACCAATCAAGAAACTGTCGCAGAAGCTCGGTCTTTCCTTTAACGACGGCGCTCTTGTCTTTTCGACAAACCGTATCTTCCGACCAAAGGCGATAAACGGCCTCCGGGATATCGACGAATTTGAATCTCATCCCTGATTTGAATGCCCGAAAATAGAGCTCGTACTCCTGATTGCAAGTAAACGATTCATTCCACCCGCCGATCTTCAACAACGATTCCTTTCGCCAGAGGCAGCCCCCGGTTTGAGGCATATTCCATCGAATCCAATTCGAGAACCAATCGATCGGGTTCTCAAAAACCTGTGGAACACGGTTTACAATTCTGTCCTCTTGCCAGTTTTCGAATACGACCGGGCTACAGATCACATCCGAGTCATTGGTAGCACCGGTCGCAAGCTGCTTAGCAATTTTCTCGGGTCCCAGGTAGTCGTCTGCATCGAGAAATTGGATCCAGTCTCCGGCGGCCAGGCCAAGCGCCTGATTCCGGGCAGCATTGCCGCCGCGCTTCCCTTGAGAAATGAATCGGATGTCGCGACCGAACGCGCGACAAATATCGACTGTGCCATCAGTGGAACCGTCATCGATCACCAGGACTTCTTTGTCAGGCCATGTCTGACCCAAAGCGGAGCGAATTGTCTCTCCAATCCAGCGCTCACAGTTGTAGACCGGTATCCCAATCGTTATTTTCATAACCCTTTTATCCACTGCACGGATCACACACGGACCTGGTAAAGGCAAGGGCGAGGGAATGGTATGTCCGAATATCGGAATGTCGAGGTCTCGACGTGGTATTTGATCGGAGCGTACGTCAATCGGGAAAGGGGAGATCGAGTATAGACGGTTCCACGATAGCTCCGTACAGCAATGAATTTTGAGTAATCCGGAACCGCATCCGAATTCTCAAAGATGCGATTGGAATAAGCAATCGTCATTGAAGCTTCGAGCGATTCTGTGACAGGAGCCGCTGTTCTTCCGGCAAAAGGTCGCCGCCCGCCGCAATGTCGAACAAGCGTTTGGCATCTTCTCGATCGCCTGTAGTTGCTTTAATGATTCCGGCGTATAAGGCATCAGAAGGCTTGTTTAAAGCATCAGCATTCATTTTACCGAGGACAGCAACTGCATCGTCGGTTTTTCCGCGTTGGAACAACACGTAAGCGTAGGTTGTTGCGAACTCAGGATGGGCACCGTGATCCTCTTCCCAGTTTTGTTTCGCCCATTCGCGAAACAAATTGTTATCGATCCCCAAAAGCGAACCCAGCATGACGACGTTGTTCTTGATGACCTTATCCGCGCTTCTTAGCTCCAGCATCCTGTTTGCTACGCGAAAGAGTCCACGAGTATTCTTTTTCTCCTGATACATCTTCCACAGTGCTTGAAGCGCCTCCATTTGGTGCGTTTGCCCATTTGCTCCTGCCCAAAGAGCTTTTTCCGCCTCAGCATCCCATCCCCAAACGGTGGCCAGACTATGCAGCACGGATAAGCAGTCGGCCTGCTGTTGTGTCCTTGCCAATGCTTGATCCCAGCCGATCTGGAACTCTGACAGCATGATATTGTTCAACTCCCGGCGTGCGCGGAGCTGATACGCAATCCGGAGGTATTCATCCGGTCCCCAATCGTGACCAGTGGTCCACTCCTTGAGAGCGTTCCAATCCTTCAAATCAGTCAGCGTATCGGCATAAGCCGCTCGAAAAACTGGGTCGTCTGCGACCCCGGGTGTTACTTTCCCCGGGCTGGTTTTCGCCTCTGCCAAGAAGCCCTTGGCGTTCAGCCATCGAACGATTTGTGAGGCAGGCAGAGCCTCGTTCTGGAATCGGACAAAACAATTTGTAAGCAGTTGATCGAATTTCGCTCGGTCGACAAACGAGAAGAAATCGAGCGCCATGATTACGTCTTGAAAATCGACCTTGTCGACGGCTAACAGGTAATCAATATGCGGACGGGCCGACGGGAAGTCTTTAGTCGTAATGAAATGGGACGCGAGCAGGCGATGGCATTTGACCGCCAACTCGGGATCGGACGAAAGGCTAGCCAGGGCTTTTTCTGCGGCCACAGAACGCTCTGAATCCGCGGCGCCAAGATCGAGCGCAGCGACGTTAAACTGGTCGGCGTTTTCCGCACCTTTTTCGGTGGTGGCCTGCCGATAGAGCTCGGCCGCTTGCCGCTGATCACCGGCTACTAACGACAGACCGGCTGCCAATCGAAAGAATCTTAGATGCCGGTCATTTTCTGGGATCTTGGCAAGCGCTTTAGCTCCTGTCTCGACTTGTCTGGCGTCAATAGCGGCCTGCACCAAATCCAGCAGGGCATCAGAAGAGCCAGGTTCAAGCTCGACTAGCCGCTGGCGCCATCGGACCTCGTTGTCCGGCGAGACGGCGGCGGATAGTTTCGCCAGAATATCGATTGCCTGCTTGTTATTGTGATCGAGCTGGATAGCGCGCCTGGCGGAAACCGCTGCTTCCGCCATCTTCTTGGACTCAAAGTTTTTCACCGCAGTCTCAGAAGCCATGTGGCTTTGCCAGGACCTGAACTGATCCAACAGGCCGGCGCGGGACGTTTGCGCAAATACCAGAATAAGAACGATGAAACCTAGGGCGGCGCTACGCATCATTTCTCGCGGGCTGAAACAAGCCTCCTTTTTGACGTATGACCATGCCCGCTCCTTTAGACAAAACACCCTCGAAAGCGCGAACACTTTCGAGGGTTAGAATTTTGCCAGATCCTTTTTTTCCTGGATTAAGCGATTGAACCAGCTCTTTCTCTGCGGCTCTTGAGAAGCCAGAGCCCACCGATCAAGCACGCTACAAGTCCGATTGCGAGCTGGCCTACCTCTGGAACCGGAGTAAAGCTGAGATTGCCAAGTGCGATACCGGCTAAGAACGGCATGTCTGCCGGCAGCTGGGTGAACGTGAATACAATCTGATGCAACGGCATGTTACCCGATTTAACCGTAACATTAGCAAGATCAGCATCAGAGGCTCCCGGGATCGTGTGGCCGGTTCCTGTTATCGTGTTACCCGAGACAACATTGTCCTGGCTGCCGGTAAGGCTGAGCCCGGCGGTGTTGAACGTCACAACATCCTGAGCCAGCACCGAACCGTGCTTGGCCGCATCCACGTTGAACAGCTGGAAGCTGACATCTTTGACGCCTTGCTTAAATCCAAAGAAATCAATTGTAAAAGTGACCGTCGGGGTACCGGACCCAGTGGGTAGGAAGTTCGCCACAGTCGACAGCGACGAGTTGGCGGGATTTCCCCCCCCGTAGAGAGTGTTCGTCACTGCGGGTGTTTGCAGACCGGCAGGTCCAAACCTGAACGGCACTGCGTTGTTTGACCCAGCGATCGTAATGTCAACTGCCGAAAAATCAGAACCGGTCGTATAGACTCCATTCTGTTTCTGCAGAGTTCCTTGTGGGGCTGTATTCCAGTTTAATGTTACGCTGGCTCTCGCTTCGACGTCGGACAGCACTAACAAGGCCGAGGCGAAACCCAATATCCACAGTTTCTTCATAGTTTTTTTATCTCCAGACTACAATTCACCGACATGAGACTGCAGTTTATGACTGTAGCTCTCCTTGCTTCAGAACTCGGACGTATCATTAGACCAAAATCATCAATCTTCAAATAAGTTTTTTTGTCGAATCGCAAAAAATCGCAGAATTATTATAAGTTTGCGCCGCATTTCCCGGCGGTTACCAGTCGTCTCAGGAGCCCTGGATCGCATTGTTTCTTTCAATTTCAGGCGTTATTATCTCCGAGAACCATTCCTTAGCCCGCTCTTCAGCAGCTTCGGGCGAGGTGTAACCTACACCGATCAACTCCATCGATCTTCGATCGGCCTCTTTGCTCCGCTGCCAGACACTTCGCAGACGGCCGGAGACGGAGTCAGCCTTTAGTTGCTCGTCGACATTTCGCACAGCGCTGCCGTCCATTATAAAGAAGACATTGATCGGGCCGGTCTCGTCCTCAAATACTTCGTGCCGGATCCGGACAGCGATCTTGCCAACTTGATAATCAAAATAGCCAAGGTCCTGCAGAAGGCGTCGGCCGGTCGCCGGGAGACAGATCTCGGGGGCATGCTGACTCCGGGCAAAGTACGCCTTCACTCCTGGCTTCCATTCGAAGAAATACCCGATCCATTTGGTCCCGGGCTCTCGAGTCCAGCTCATGGCATCTCCGACATCGCACTGGAGCTGTCCGCGGATCGAATCTGAGACTTTAACCGGCTGTTGGTTCACGCCCGACTCAGGCCAAATCGCGGTCCAGCGCCTGCCTTCGGCCGGCTGGTTTGATTGAAACCACCAGAACCTGAGGGCTTCAGCGCCGATCAGCCAAAGCACGCAGCCCGCAAGGACCAATCGGAAGAATGGCCGCTGCCCAAGTTGCCGGTCACGAGCTACCTCTCCGGCTTCCGCAGCCGGTAGGTCGGCGCTTTTCGGCTTGGATCGTGTGCCGGGCAAAAACCGAGCGAGAACAATTAAGAACAGACATGCTACGCCAAACGCGAGCGAACCAGTAATATCGTGCCAGGAATCGACCGCCTGGCTCCCCCCTTGGGTCCCGATAAAAGCCAAAACGATGATTCGAATGAGGTTGGTAACCATCGCCAGTATCGCCCCGAGAAAGACCATCCAGAAGCGGTATAAACCGCGAAGAGGGGTGAAATCGGACAAGAAGAGAGCGATCATCACCATTGTCTGAAGACTTTTGATGCCGCTGCATGCTTCATCGACACCAATCAGGCCCGCCGCAGTCTCGACCACGCTTCCCTGTTGATCAGCCACAATCCCAAAGAGGTTTAGCAGTTCTGTCGCGATGAACGCGCCGAATCGCATCAACCCGGTGGTTAACGGAATCTCGACGTGCCCAGGCCACGGGACACCCGTGAGAATGAACAGCATGGGGAAGGCCAGGATTCTGACCCAAGCTTTCCCTCCGATCACGTTCACAGCCAGAAGTGTTAGAGCGATCGTAATGGCAGCCAGGACCCACATCCCGATTCGCCAATCGAGGTTCCCGTCGAGAATAACGCGCAAAGGCAGTAGGGCAGCGACACAGAGGGCAATCCCTGCAAGGCTACCGAACTCGTTTGCTGGCTGTGCGGCCGGAAGCTGTTTTCGCCTGCGAAGCAACAAAATAACCAGCAGGGGAGGAACCGCCCAACCGTATTCGTAATCCTGGAGTACTCGCCAAAACACGGAAAGGTGCCAGAGGAGAAGGACCCAGGCGTAGCCAACGATCAGTGCTAGCAACGTTTTTTCGATGGCCGGTAATCGCGTTGCGGTCGTAACCGTGGCTTCCTGCATCGGTTTTGGAATTGGTTCTAAGCTTCCTGCACCGCCCAGCGGAGCGGTTGTCTACTACTAGTTGTCCCACGCCAAACCGTCAATCGCTGAGAGCGCCGTCATTGCCAACATTGCCAACAATGCCAACATCGCCGGCATCGTCGGTGTCGGCGCTGTCGGCGCTGTTGGCACTGGCCACACTTGACTCCCCGATCGCTTCGCTGCTCTATATGGCGGAATGGACTTAGGCAAATATTCTGCCGCCGGGTTTGATCGCGGTGCGCCGCGGTGGCGCGAAATCCTTTGGGTGGTTGTACGGTGCGTTTTCTTTGACACGCCGATTCCGTTTCCGTCGAAGCTGAAAGTCCGGTTGCTCCGGGCATTCGGCGCAAAGGTTGGAGACGGTGTTGTAGTCCGGTCGCACGTAAATATTAGTTTCCCGTGGCGTCTTGAGGTTGGCGACGACGTTTGGATCGGCGACGGCGTTTGGATTTTGAGCTTGGCGAAGGTTTCTGTCGGCCGGAATGTTTGTCTCTCGCAAAAATGCTACATCTGCACAGGCTCGCACGATTATCGGAAAGAGACCTTCGATTTGATCACGAAACCGATTGTTATCCATGAGGGAAGCTGGGTTGCGGCGGGTGCGTTCATTGGGCCCGGAGTTTCGATTGGCCCCGGCTCGGTAGTCGCAGCTGGGAGCGTAGCAATGGAGGATGTGCTGCCGAATCAATTGGTCCGTGGCAATCCCGCCCAACCAGTACGTACGTTATCAACATGCGGCTAATTCTGTTGAATCAATATGAGCCGCCGGATCCTTCTCCCACCGCCAGACTAATCGGAGAACTGGCGGATGCTCTGCGAACCGATGGCAACCAGGTAATCGTTGTTGCCTCGAGTCAGAGCTATCGCGTTCGTGCTCGCGGACCAGCAGGCCGGTTATTCCGGGAACTGAAAGCTCTCTCCGAGCTTTTTTGGAAAGTACTAACGGCCGGGCGCGCGGATGTGATCCTATCTACGTCGTCTCCACCTGGTCTCCTAGTAATCGCGACCTTACTCTCTAAATTGAAGGGCGCCAGGTCGGTACATTGGGCCCTCGATCTGTATCCGGAGCTGGCCCTGGCACTCGACTCTCGAGTTCCAAAATGGCTCGAGCCGGCTCTCTATTCGGTAGTCCGCCTCTGCTATAGAACCGCGGCAACAGTTGTCTGCCTCGAT
>Ga0207684_10000874_pt1 | contig 34386 bp, 38 predicted proteins | sample KBSK5501metaG_FD_184342 | JGI IMG/M metagenome (GOLD analysis project Ga0207684, IMG submission 184342) | Corn, switchgrass and miscanthus rhizosphere microbial communities from Kellogg Biological Station, Michigan, USA - KBS K5-50-1 metaG... | ecosystem: Host-associated > Plants > Roots >... | reverse complement strand
CTCATGCCGGCGGTCGGCTCATCGAGGCACAGGAGCTGGGGCTCGGTAGCCAGCGCGATGGCGATCTCGAGATTGCGCTGCTCGCCGTGGGAGAGGTTGGCGGCCAGCTCGCTCTCCTTATCGCGGAGGCCCACCGCGTCGAGCGTGGTCCGCGCCCGCTCCAGGAGGTCGCGGTAGCTCTGGTGGTGCCGGAGGAGGCTCCAGCCATGATGGCGCGACTGGGCGGCGATACGCGCGTTCTCCAACACGGTCGCCCCGGGCAGGATGTTCGTAATCTGGTAGGAGCGCGCGAGCCCCTTGTGCGAGATCCGATGGGGCGGAAGCCCCGCGATGTCCTCGCCGTTCAAAACGATGCGACCGCTCGTGGGGCGTAGCACGCCGGTCACGCAGTTGAAGAAGGTGGACTTGCCGGCCCCGTTGGGGCCGATGATGGCGCGGATCTCGCCGCGGGGCACCGTGAGGCTCACGCTGTCGACGGCGGTGAGGCCGCCGAAGCGCATGGTGAGCCCGTCGGTTTGAAGAAGCGTGCTCGCGGCGCCCCGGTCCGACCGGACCGGGACGCCCGACGCCTCCGCGTGCGAGGCCGTCACTCGGCTACGCGAACTTGCAGGCCGGGGGGACGACCGTCTTCTCTTTTGGAATGATGTCGAGGATCTTGTACTTCATGTCGCGGACTTCGAAGATGAACTCGCGCACGAAGGCCTGGTGGTCTTCCTTGCGGAGCGTCTTGTCGCCTTGAGGGAAATCGTCGGACTCCTTGACCTCCATGCCCTCGAGCGCCTCGATCAGCTTCATGGTGTCCTCGCGCCCGCGGAACTTTGTCCGCTCCATGCCGAGCTTGAGGAAGTTGACGCCCTCGAAGTTGGATTGTACGTAGCGATCGGGCAGGGAGACGTCGAGGGGCTTCAGGCGCGCCACCGAGTCGTCGAGAAACTTCTTGTGGTGCGGGGTATTGAACTTGCCCTCCAGCAGCGGGATGTAGCGGTCGACGCCGACGAACCCGTCGGCCTTGGCCCCCATGGCGGGCAGGCTGGTGGCCACCACGATGGCCCCGTCCCCCGCGATCCGCGCCTTCTTCGACATGCCCAGGTCGAAGCTCTGGTTGACGAAGGAGATGCCCTGCGGCCCGAAGAAGATGCCGAAGAGGCCGTCGAAGGATTCGGTGATCTTGCTGAGGAACGCGGTCATGTCGGCGGTGCCGAGCGGGACCCCGGTGGTGCCGGTCACCTCGCCCCCGTTCTTCTTGATCTGCTCGACGTAGGCGTCCCGGGTGGACTGGCCCCACGCGTAATCCGCGAAAGCGATGTGCCACTTCTTCCCGATCTTGCTCACCATGTGGGGGGCGATGGCCACCGCCTGGGAGGGAGCGAAATCGAAGGGCCGGAACGTATAGCGGCTGCACCTGGAGGTGGTGATCGTGGTATCGAGGCACACCGTGATCATGTTGACCAGCTTGTGCTCCTCGTACACCGGCATGCAAGCGATGCATACATTGGAGAGATAGCCGCCCGCGTGCACGTCGATCTTGTCCTCGAGCACCAGCTTCTCCGCCTTGCGCCGGCCGACGTCCGGCTTGGACTCGTAGTCGGCGACGATCAGCTCGATGGGCCGGCCGTTGACCCCGCCCGACTTGTTGATGCGGTCCACCGCCATCTGCACGCCGACGAGGGCGGTCTTGCCGCCCGCCGCCGCGGTACCCGACAACGGCTGCAGCGTGCCGAGCTTGTAGGGCTTGGCCTGGCCGAACGCGGCGCGCCACGGCGGCGGCACCAGCATGGTCGCGCCGAGCGCTCCCGCCGCCGCCGTACTCAGGCCGATCCACCGGCGTCGGGTGATCTTGCCCCGGAACCAGAACTCCTCTGCCTGCCGGTTGCCGCTCTTCGCCATGGTGAGAGCCTCCTGTGTCAGCCTAATCGGTGCATTCAGAGAGAAGTTCCCGCCACCGCCGCCAGCGCGAGGTCGAACACCTCGACGGTGCGCGCCACGTCCGCGTCGGTGTGGACGAGCGATACGTAGAACTTCTGGGCCGCCTTGACCACCCCCCGCGAGAGCATCTCCCGCGTGAAGGCGGCGTGGCGTGCGCGATCCGCGGTGAGGGTCGCGCGGTAGTCGGTGATCGGCCGCTCGGTGAAGTAGATCTCGAAGACGGGCGCTTCTCCCGCGACCTGCGCGGGGAGTCCCGCCCGTCGCGCCGCCGCCTCGAGCCCCTGCTTGAGGCGCGTGCCGGCGGCGAAGAGACGCTCGTACGCCCCGGGCTTACGCAGCTCCGCGAGGGTGGCGAGGCCGGCGGCCGCCGCGATCGGGTTGCCGTTGAGCGTGCCGGCCTGCTGGACGAACTCGCCCGAGCCGTCCAGCTCCTGCGAGAAGTGCCGCATGATGTCGCGGCGGCCCGCCACCGCGGCCAGAGGGAAGCCGCCGCCCACGATCTTGCCGAAGGCCGCGAGGTCGGGGATGACCCCGTAGTACTGCTGGGCGCCGCCGTAGGCGAAACGAAAGCCGGTGACGATCTCGTCGAAGACCAGCGGCACCCCGAGGCGCGCGGTGATCTCCCGCACGCCCTGGAGAAAGCCCGGCTGCGGCACGATAAGCCGCTGGAAGGGCTCCATGATCACCGCGGCCAGATCGTGATGGTGCGCCTCGATCATGGCCTGGGCTTCGGCCAGATCGTTGAACGGCGCGACGAGGACCTCGCCCTGGATGGCGTGAGGGATCCCCGCCGAGTCCGGAGTGGGGGCCGGGAACGCCTTCGGCTCCCGCGGCCCGACGCTCATCAACGAGTAGTCGTGGACGCCGTGGAAGCCGCCCTCGAACTTGAGGATCTTGTCGCGCTTCCGGAACGCGCGCGCCACCCGGAGGGCGAAAAAGGTCGCCTCGCTGCCGCTGCCGCAGAAGCGGACCTGCTCCGCGCACGGGACGGCCCGGCAGATCTCCTCGGCCAGGTTGAGCGTCGGCTCGCTCAGCTGGAAGTAGGTCGTGCCCTTGCGAAGCTGGCCTTCGACCGCGGCCACCACCGCGGGATGGGCGTGACCCAGCACGAGCGGTCCGCTGCCCAGGATGTAGTCGATGTACTCGCGGCCGGAGAAATCGTAGAGCCGCGGGCCGCGGGCCTCGCGGACGACGAAGGCAAGCTCTTGGGGAGCGTAGTATCCCCCCAGGACGCCTCCCGGGAGCACCCGCATCGCCTTCTGGAGAAGAGCTTCTTCGTCAGGACTGCGACCGGCCGGACCTACCATTCCACCTCGCTGGAACGGAGAGATTGGCCGGTTTTATACCGTAAAGGGCCCCGGGGTGCAACCGCAAAGGGCCGTGGGGTGAAAGGGTGCACTCACACGGCCCAAATGCCCGACAGGCCGGGGCGGAGGCTAGGCCGAGAGGCCGGAAGCCCGGAGCGCCAGCCGGATGCGGTGCCGCTCGTCGTCGGAGACGGGGGTGAGCGGTGGCCGCACGTGGGCGGCCGGGATGCGGCCCAGGATCACGAGGGCTTCCTTCATGCGATTGTGCATGTCCACGAAGGGGGGCGCATAGAACACGTTCACGAGCGGCGCCATCCGGTCGTTCAGCCGGCGCGCTTCGTCGAGCCGTCCCGCCTGCACCGCCGCGAAGAGGGCGGCCTGCAGGTCGGCGGTCACGCTGCCCATGCCCGAGATGCAGCCGTCGGCGCCCAGCAGGAAGGTGGCCATCAGCGACATGGTGAACGAGGACAGCATGGCCACCGGCCGGCCGGACCCACGCAGCGCCCGCAGGTTCTTCTCGTAGGCCACGATCTCGTTCGACCAGTCCTTCACGCCCGCGACGGCGGGGATCTTGCACAGCTCGGCGAGCGTCTCCGGGCTGTAGCCGATGCCGGAGGCGGGCGGGTACTCGAAGACGATGAGCGGCAGGTCCACCGCGTCCGCCAGCGTCTGAAAGTGTCGCAGCACCATGTCGGGCTTCGCCTGCGCGCCCCACACGAAGAGGGTCGGCGGGAAGACGAGCAGGCCGGCCGCGCCCGCCGCGCGCGCGTCGCGCGCGAGCTCCACCGCCTCCCGCGTGCCGTCGCAGTAGACGCCCGCCACGACCGGCACCTTGCCGGCCACCTCGTCCAGCGCGATGGCGAGCGTCTCCTTGCGCTCCTCGCGGGCGAGGGAGGCGACCTCCGCGGCGTGGCCGTTGGCCACGATGCCGGTGACGCCGGGGGCGTCGGCGAGCCACCGGAGGTGGTTCCGATAGGCCGGCTCGTCGACCGCGAGATCGGCGGTGAAAGGCAGGATGTTGGCCGGCATGCATCCCTGGAAGCGCAGCCCGTTGGTCATGTCGTCGAACTTAGCACGGGGCGCCGCGCGCTCACCAGCCCGCCAGCTCGTCGGCCAGCTCCTTGGCCGAGAGCACGCGAGCGTAGGCCCGGCGGATGATGTCGAGGGTGGCCCGCTGGATCTCCGACCACAGGGTGGCCACCGCGTCCTCGACCACCAAGATGCGGTACTCGCGGTTGAAGCCGCCGATCACGGTGGCGAGGACGCAGATGTCGGTCATGGTCCCGGTCACTACAAGAGTGCGAACGCCACGTGCCCGAAGTGCACCATCGAGGACGGTCCCGTTGAAACCATCATAATAGTGCTTGTGCACCACCAGCTCGTCGGCGCGGGGCGCGAGCTCGGGGACGACGCGGGCATTGTCCTCGCCCTCGAGGCACGAAGAAGACGGCCGCCCGAAGCCGGTCGCCGCGCCGGGAGCGGCGCGGCGGTGCTCCGGGTGCAGCTCGCCGACCAGCAAGGGCGCCGCGGGCGAGTAGGTGAACTCGGTGAAAACAACCGGGAGGTGCTTCTCCCGGAAAATCGCCAGCAGCTCCTGGATGCGCGGCACGATCTCGCGGGCCGACGGGACCTCCATGGCCTGGCCCGCCTCCACGAAGGCGCGCTGCATGTCGACGATGAGCAGCGCGGTGCATCCCGGCTCGAGCGGCAGCGCGCGACGGAAGGCCTCTTCGCGGTCCACCGACCGTTACCAGGCAGAAACCGAGAACGCGTTGGGGATGTGGCGAATCGCTTTCACGGCGCCTTCGTCGTTGAAGATCACGGAGACGACGTCGAAGCGGCAGGAGACCTGCCGCAGGCGCTTGAGCTTGAGATAGCCGTGGGCCAGCTTCCCGAGCCGGTTCTGCTTGCGCGTGTTGACGGCGGCCTGAGGGGGATCGCCTTCCATGTCCCGGCGCGTCTTCACCTCGACGAAGACGAGGGTCTTGCCCTCCTTCGCCACCAGGTCGATCTCCCCCGCGCGGGTGCGGACGTTGCGGTCCAGGATCGCGAAGCCGCTGCGGGCCAGGAACCGGGCCGCCTCTTCCTCGCCCCTCACTCCGGTGACCTTTCGAGTATCGGTGGTGGGCACGTGCACTACTCCTTGACCGGCACGAGATCGCTCATCATGAATCGGCGTCGATCCATTGCAGCTCGGCTCGAGAGAACAGCGTCAGCTGACTCCAGATCCCCGCGAAGGTCCGGCGGTGCAACGGACACGGGCCGTGACGCTCGAGCGCCTCCCGGTGCTCCGGGGTGGCGTAGCCCTTGTGACGCCCAAAGCCGTACACCGGGAAGTCGCGATCGGCCGCCACCATGATCCGATCCCGCGTCACCTTGGCGATGATCGAGGCCGCCGCCACCGAGGCCGACCGCCGATCGCCCTCCACCAGATTCCGCTGCGGGCATCTGAGTCCCGGCACCTCCACGAAGTCCGTCAGCACCAGCTCCGGCTCGACGTGCAGCGCGGCCAGCGCCCGCGCCATCGCCAGGCGCGTCGCCTGCAGGATGTTGATCCGGTCGATCGTGACGTGGTCCACGATCCCGATCCCCACTCCCACCGCCCTCGCCTGAATGATCTCGAACAGCCGCTGCCGCTCCTCCGGCTCCACGCGCTTCGAATCGTCCACGCCCGCGATCCGCGCCCCGGGCGCCAGCACCACCGCCGCCGCCACCACCGGCCCCGCCAGGGGCCCGCGCCCCGCCTCGTCCACGCCGGCGAGACGGGTCACTCCCCGCCGCCACGCGGCGCTCTCGAACCGGTACGGCGCGCCCGCCGCCACGCCCGGGTCTTAGCTCGACTGCTCGCCCGAGGTGGGAACCGCGGCCACCCGCTTTTCCTTGAGGCGCGCCGCCTTGCCAACCAGATCCCGCAGGTAATAGAGCTTGGAGCGCCGGACAGCCGCCCGTTTCATCACCTGGATCTTGTCGATGCGCGGGGAGTGCAGGGGGAAGGTCCGCTCGACCCCGACCCCGTACGAGATACGCCGCACCGTGAACGAGGCCCCGGTACCGCCCCCCCGCTTGCGGATCACCACGCCCTCGAAGGCCTGCAGCCGCTCCTTCTCGCCCTCCACCACCTTGACCATCACCTTGACGGTGTCCCCGGGTCGGAAGCCGCCCCGATCCTTCCTGAGATCTCCCGCCTCGACGATTCGGATCGCTTCCATGATCTGACGCTCCTCGCCAAATGAAGTTAGTCCAGAAAATCGGACGGCGTGCGGCCCTGCCGGAAGCCATCCGTCCACTTCTGCTCTTCCGGGGTGAGATCCGCCGTCTCCAGGAGGTCCGGCCGCCGCCGCCACGTCCGCCAGAGCGACATGACCTGTCGCCAGCGGGCGATCCGGCCGTGATCGCCGGAGCGCAGCACCTCCGGCACGCTCGCGCCGCGAAACACCTCGGGCCGCGTGTACTGCGGATGCTCGAGCAGGCCACGCGCGAAGGAATCGCTCGCGGGCGCGTTCTCGTCGCCGAGGACGCCCGGGAGCAGGCGGGTGACCGCGTCGGCCACCACCAGGGCCGCCGGCTCGCCCCCCGTCAGCACGTAGTCGCCGATGGACAGCTCCTCGTCCGCGAGCGTCTCGCTCACCCGCTCGTCCACGCCCTCGTAGCGGCCGCACAGCAGGATCAGGTGAGCCCGGCCCGCCAGCTGGCGCGCGACCTCCTGGCTGAAGCGGCGCCCCGCCGGACCCAGCAGGATCACGCGCGCCTCCGATCCGGGCGGACGCAGGGCGTCTATCGCGGAGGCGAGCGGCTCAGGCTTGAGGACCATGCCGCCGCCGCCGCCGAAGGGCGGCTCGTCCGTCACCCGGTGTCGGCCGGAGGCGTGCTCGCGTAGATCGTGGACGCGGATGTCCACGAGGCCGCGGGCCCGCGCCCGGCCCAGGATGGAGTGGCCGAGGGGCGCCTCCAGCATGGCCGGGAAGAGGGTGACGATGTCGATTCTCACAGCTCGAGCAATCCCTCCGGCGGATCGATGACGATCCGGCGATCCGCCACGCTGACCTCCACCACGATCGACGGCACCGCCGGGATCAGCCGCTGGCGGCTTCCGTCGTTCACCACCCACAGATCCTGCGCGCCGCTCTCGACGCGGACGAACCGGCCCACCGGCCGTCCGTCGCGCGTCTCGACCACCGCCCCTTCGAGCTGCCAGGGGTAGAACTGGCCCTCGGCGAGCGGCAGCGCCTCGTCGCGCGGTACGGCCAGGAGCCGCCCCTGGAAGCGCCGCGCCGCCTCGGGCGAGTCGACGCCTTCGACCCGGATGAAGGCGGTCTCCCCGTCGAACCGGCACGAGGCGATGCGGCAGTCCTCGCGCCGGTCCCGATCGGGCTCCCAGAGCAGACAGTGATCGAGCTGGGCGAATCGCTCGTGCGGCCGATCCGTGAGCGGGCGTACCTTGACCTCGCCGCGCAGCCCGTAGGGCCGCAGCACTTCCCCGATCGCGACGAGGGGCGCGTCCGCCACGTCCCCTAGGCCTTCGCCGCCCCCGCGACCGCCGAACGCCCGGCGCGCGCGAGCAGGTTCTTCACGGTGTTGCTGGGCTGGGCGCCCTTCTTGATCCATTCCTGCGCGCGCTCCACCTGGATCTTGATGGTGGGTGGATTCGAGAGCGGGTTGTAGTGCCCGATCACCTCGATGAACTTCCCGTCCCGCGCCGCGCGCGAGTCGGCCACCACCACGCGGTAGGCCGGCTTCCGCGTCGTCCCCGTCCGTCTCAGCCTGATGTGAACCGCCACTGGGTCTCCTCTCTCCGGGTTGTGCTGCGCCGCCGTGGGTCCCGGGGCTCAGCGCGGCAAGAAGGGCAGGGCGCCCTTGAGCTTGCCCATGCGCCCCTCCATCTGCTTGAGCCCCTTCATCATCTTCTTGAGCTGGGCGTACTGCTTGAGCAGCCGGTTCACGTCCGACACGCTCGTGCCGCTGCCCCGCGCGATCCGGGCGCGGCGGCTGCCGTTGATGACCGCGGGCTCCCGCCGCTCTCCGGGCGTCATCGAGGCGATGATGGCCTCGTATCGGTGTAGCTCCTGCTCCTCGCCGGCCATCTCCTTGGGCAGGCCCTTGGCCCCCTTGAAGAAGGGCACCATGTCGAGGAGCTGCCCGAGCGGGCCCATGGAGCGGAGCTGCTTGAGCTGCGACGCGAAATCCTCCAGCGTGAAGGCGTCGTCTCGGATCTTCTGGGCCAGCGCCTCCGCCTGATCCGCGTCCACGGTAGCTTGCGCCTTCTCGACGAGCGACAGCACGTCGCCCATGCCGAGGATGCGCTGGGCGAGCCGGTCCGGATGGAACGGCTCGAGCGCCTCCGTCTTCTCGCCCACGCCCACGAAGGCGATGGGCCGGCCGGTGACCTCGCGCACCGAGAGCGCGGCGCCGCCGCGGGCGTCGCCGTCCATCTTGGTGAGGATGACCGCGTCGATCCCGACGGCCGCGTTGAACTTCTCGGCCACCGTGACCGCGTCCTGGCCGGTCATGGCGTCGACCACCAGTAACACGTGGTGCGGGCCCACCGCCCTCTTGACGGCCCGCAGCTCTTCCAGCATCTCCTCGTCGATGTGCAGGCGGCCCGCGGTGTCCAGGATCAGCGGCGACAGCCCGCGCCGCGCGGCCTCGTCGCGGGCCGCCGCGCAGATGTCGACGGGCCGCCGAGCGGCTTCGCCCAGCACCGGGATATTGAGCTGAGCCCCCAGCATCTTGAGCTGATCGATCGCGGCCGGCCGGTACACGTCCGCCGAGGCCAGGAGCGGGTGCTGGCCCTGCTTCTGGAAGTGACGGGCCAGCTTTGCCGCGCTGGTCGTCTTGCCGGAGCCCTGCAGACCCACCAGCATCACCACCGTCGGCGGATGCGGCGCCATCGCCAGACGGTGGGCGGAGCCCCCGAGCAGCTCGACCAGCTCGTCCCGCACCACCTTGACGACTTGCTGGCCCGGCGTCAGCGACTGCAGTACGTCTTGACCGACGGCCTTGATCCGCACCCGCTCGACGAAGGCCTTTGCGACCTTGAAGTTGACGTCGGCTTCCAGCAGGGCCACGCGCACCTCGCGCAGGGCCTCCTGGATGTTCTCCTCCGTAAGCCGGCCAAAGCCACGGAGCCGGTCGAGGATTCCGGTCAGACGACTGGTCAGGCTGTCGAGCATCGTGTTACCACCCGGGGGTACGTTCTGGAAACGCTAAAGGATACTGACGAGGCCGGGAAAAGTCAAGCCCTTTTCACTACTTCCGACGCACTCCTCAACAGGGAGACCGCCGCGCCGGGGTCCGCGGCCCCGAAGATCGACGACCCCGCCACCAGGACGGAAGCCCCCGCCTGGGCGAGGGGACCGGCATTTTCGGCCTTCACCCCGCCATCCACCGAGATCAGGACTTCCCTCCCCGCGAGCAAGGCCCGGAGCCGGCGAATCTTCTCGTAGGTCGTCGGGATGAACGACTGGCCGCCGAAGCCCGGGTTGACCGACATCACGAGCACCAGGTCGAGGTCGTCGAGCACGTACTGGAGGCCCTCGGGCGGGGTGGATGGGTTCAGCGCCACCCCGGACTTCGCGCCGGCTTCCCGGATCAGGGTGAGCGCGCGCTCCAGGTGGGGGCAGACCTCGGCGTGGATCGTGAGGTAGTCGGCGCCCGCCTTCACGTAGGTCTCGACCCAGCGTTCGGGCTCCTCGATCATCAAGTGGACGTCGAGCGGCAGCCTCGTACGCTTGCGAATGGACTCGATCACCGGCGGCCCGATGGTCAGGTTCGGCACGAAGTGGCCGTCCATGACATCGACGTGGAGCTGATCGGCGCCGGCCGCCTCCACGCGCGCGATCGCCTCGCCCAGCGCGGCGAAGTCGGCCGACAGGATGCTCGGGGCGATCCTCATGGTGCGACCTTACCTGAAAGCCCCCGAGGCTGCAAAGGGCCGGCGGTCAGAGCCGGGCCGCGCGGACCAGGCGCACCGCGGTGAAGCCGTCCGTCCCGTGGACGTGGGGCAGGCACCGGATGACGCCGCCTCCGTCCGGCGCCACCGGGAAGTCCGCCGGGGCGTCCACCCGCCAGTCCGTATGGGCCTCGAGGAACGCGCGCACGACGTCGTCGTTCTCCTCGGGCTCGAGCGAGCAGGTCGCGTAGACCAGCCGCCCGCCAGGCTTCGCGAGCGTGGCCGCCGCGGTCAGGATGCCCCGCTGCTTCTCGGCCAGGCGGGCCAGGTCCGCCTCCTCGCGCTTCCACTTCATGTCCGGGTTGCGGCGGAGCACGCCCAGGTTGGAGCACGGCGCGTCGACCAGGACGCGGTCACACCGGCTCTTCCAGCGCCCCGAGACCGCCGCCACGCCGCCGGTGTGGGCCTCGACGATGCTCACCCCGAGGCGCGTCGCCCCCTGCGCGAGCAGCCGGAGCCGTGCCGCGTTCGGGTCCATGGCGACGATGCGCCCGCGGTTGCCCATCAGCTGGGCCAGATGGGTGGTCTTGGTTCCGGGAGCGGCGCAGGTATCCGCCACGAGCTCGCCCGGCTGCGGATCCAGCAGCCGCGCGATCAGCATCGACGCCTCGTCCTGGATGGAGCACCAGCCGCTCACGAAGGCGGCCCAGCGGCCCACCGCGCCGCGGCGCACCGTCAGCCCTTCGGGAGCCAGCGCGGTCGGATCGGTCTCGGCCAGCTCCTCGTCGCGCAGCCGGGCGGCCAGGTCTTCTCGAGAGATGCGGAGCGTGTTGGCGCGGATGGTCACGGGTGGGCGCTCGTTCAGCGCGGCCATGAGCCGCTCGGCGCCGTCGGGGCCGTAGCGGGTGATCCAGCGGGCGGCCATCCAGTCGGGGAACGACCAATGGACGGAGGCGGCCTCGATGGGATCGGTGGGTGGTCGCGGCGGGGCGGGCGCTCGCGTGAAGGACCGCAGCACCGCGTTCACGAACTCGGCGGGGCCCGGGACACGGGACTTCAGGCGCGCCACGCTCACCGCCTCGTCCACCGCCGCCCAGCGGGGCACGCGGTCCAGAAAGACGAGCTGGTACACGGTGAGCCGTAGCAGCGCGCGCACCCACGGGTCGAGCTTCGCGAGGGGCCGATTCAGGTGCGGGGCGAGCCGCCAGTCGAGATGGCGGCGCCAGCGCAGGGTGCCGTAGACGATCTCGGTGCAGAGCGCGGCGTCGCGGGGATCGAGGCGCGCGCGCTCCAGCGCGTGTTCGAGCGCGATGTCGGCGAAGGCGCGATCCCGCTCGACGCGCATCAGGATGTGCAGGGCCTCGTAGCGCGCCTGCGAGACCGGGCCCGCCTTCAGCACGGGGCTCATGGCGTAGGCTCGCTCACTCGGGCGCCGGGTCGGAGGCGAGCGCCGCGGAGGAACTCTTGCCAGGGCATCGCCTTGCGATTCTCCGGCTGGACTTCGATCGGGAGCAGGAGTCCGTCGCCGGTGGCGATGGCGAGCCCCTCACCTTTGAGCCCCCCTCTCCCCAGAGGGGTGAGGGGGAGGAGGGTGCCGGGTGGGGCGGTCGCCGCATCCGGCAGAGCGGCGGCGCGCCAGATCAGGAGGCGCCCGGCCGGCGTCATCAAGGCCGCCCCCGGCCAGGGATTGCAGCCTCGCACCCGGTTGACCATGTCACGGGCCGGCTCGGTGGGGCGCAACCAGCCGTGCTCCTTCTTGAGACGGGGCGCGAGCGTGGCCTGCGCAGGATCCTGCGGAATTCGCGGCAGCGAGTCGATGGACTCGAGCGTGCGCAGCAAGAGCCGGGCCCCGATCTCGGCGAGCCGCGCCGACAGCTCACCGGCTGTCTCATCGCGGCCGATCGGCGTCGCCTCGCGGAGAAGCATGTCCCCGGTATCCATCCCCGGGTCCATCTGGAAGGTGGTGATCCCGGTCTCGGCCTCGCCGCGCATGATGGCCCACGCGACCGGCGCCGCCCCCCGGTAGCGAGGGAGCAGCGAGCCATGGACGTTGATCGAGCCGCGGGTCGGCACGTCGAGCACCCCCTTGGGCAAGATCTGGCCGAAGGCCGCCACCACCGCGACGTCGGCGCGGAACTCGGCGAGGCGCTCGGGCCAGCCGGGATCGCGCAGACGGGGCGGCTGCAGCACCGGCACCGCGGCCTCGAGCCCGCGGCGCTTGACCGGCGAGGGCGTGACCGCGCGTCCGCGACCGGCGGGCTTGTCGGGCTGGGTGACCACGGCCACCACCTGGTGCTCGGCCAGCAAGGCGTCGAGGGTCGGCAGGGCGAAGGCCGGGGTGCCGTAGAACAGGACCCGCAGCCCCGGTCCGCTAGAGAGCGAAGGCGTGGTGCCCGGTCTCCTTGGGGAAGCCTTCCTTCTGGATCTTCTTCTTGATGCGGTCCCGCATGACCGGCGGCAGGAGGTCGATGAAGAGGATGCCGTCCAGGTGGTCCAGCTCGTGCTGCACGACCCGGGCCTTGAGCCCGCTTGCCTCGAACGAGACCGGCCGGCCGTCCGCGTCGAGCGCCGCCACCTTGACCGACTTGCTCCGCTCGACCTCGGCGAAGATGCCCGGAAGCGAGAGACACCCCTCCTCCTCCCGCACCGTCCCACTCCGGCCTTCGATGACCGGATTGAGCAGAGCCTGGGCGTCGCCCTTGCCGTCATCCATCACGAGGATGCGGTGCGACAGGCCCACCTGGGGGGCGGCCAGCCCGATGCCCACCTGATGCCACATGGTCTCGGTCATATCGGCGATGATCCGCTTGACCTCGGGGGTGATCTCGCGAACCGGCTCGGCCACCTGCCGCAGGACCGGGTCGCCGTAGAGCCTCACCGTCAGCACTGCCACGGGCTTCGTCTCCTCTCGGCCGTCTTCGCTTCAGCCATTCGCTTGCGGGTCCATCTCTACTTCTACCATACCGGCCGAGCCGCGTCGCCGCTCGCGGAAGGGCGCGAGGATCGGAGCCAGGAGGCGAGGCAGATCGGCGGGCCCCTTGATCACGAAGCGCCACCGGTGGCGGCGCGCGCCCGATGGGCTCACCGGCGCGGGAGGATAGACCGTGAGCCCCGCGACGCCGCGCAGGGCCGCCGCGCAGTCGGCCGCCAGCCCGCGTGCGCCCGCTTGCTCCCGCGCCCGCGCGGAGACCTCGCAGAGTCGGCGGAACGGGGGATAGCCGAGCTCGGCGCGGAACCGGAGCTCTTCCTGGTAGAAGGCGGCACGGTCCTGATCCTTCACCGACCGGACCGCGTAGTGATCGGGATGCTGCGTCTGGATGACGAGCCGCCCGCCGGGCGCGACCGCCTCCGCCCCCGCCCACAGGAGCTGCCAGGTGCGCTCGCCCGCGCGGAAGTCGGGCACGCGAAGGAGCCCGTCCAGCGCGATGAAGCCGACGCAGCCCACCGAGCGCGGCGGCAGCGCCCGCAGCAGCGCCGGCGTGCCGATCAGCACCTGGGCCTCCAGGTTCTGCCGGGACACGGAGAGACGCGGGAAGCGGCGGACGACCGAGGTCTGCACCCGCTCCGGATCCCAGCCGAACGGCGAGAGCCGATGCCCGGCGCACTCCGGGCAGTGGTCGGGCGGAGCCTCGGCGCGAGCGCAGAGCGGGCAGCGCAGCTCGCGCCGGTCACGCGAGAGGACCCGTGCCACCCCGCAGTCGGGACAGCGGAGGATGGCCCCACAATCGTCGCAGGCGAGCGCGGCGGCCCGGCGGCTGACGATCAGCGCGGCTCGCCGCCCCTGCCGTGCCGTCTCCTCGATCGCGCGGGTCAGGGGCAGCGTGAGCGGGTGATTTCTCAGGATGCCGCGCGTGTCGGCGGTGACGACGTGAGGCCACCGCGCCGGCTCGGCCTCCGGCCCGACGATCTGCCGGTTCTGCGCCCGCCACCAGGTCTCGACCGACGGCGTCGCCGAGAGCAGCAGCAGGCGGCTGCCGTCGAGGGCGGCGCGCTGCCGGAGCAGGTCGCGCGAGTGCAGGCGCGGTGCCCCCGGCGGCTTGTGGGCGGGATCGTGCTCGTCGATCAGCACGAGCGTCGCGGGCGGGGGCAGCGGCGCCAGCAGGGCCGAGCGCGTCCCGACCACGACGCGGGCGCGCCCGCGGGAAGCGGCAAACCAGGCGCGTCGCCGCTCGGCCTCGGACACGCCGCTGTCGAGCCGGGCGGTGTCCAGCCGGCGCGCCCAGCGCGCGGAGGCGTCCCGATCGGGCGCGATGACGAGGGCGGCGCCCGGCTCGCGCTCGAGGCATTCCGCGAGTCGGCTTTCGCGCCGATGGTCGGTCCACAGCTCGGGCGGGCGCGCACCATCGCGCGGCGGCTCCGCCGCGGGTGAGACGGTCTCGGCGGCCCCGGATCGCGGGGGTGGTGGCAGCAGCGAGAGCAGCGTCGAGCCCCACGAGGAGAGGCTCTCGGTGGCGGCCCAGCGTCCGAGCTCGAGCGCCGCGCGCGACAGGATGGGCACCGGCTCGACCGCGCGCTGGAGCGCCTTCAATCCCGCCGCCTCCCCCTCGCGCAGGGCCACGACCACGCCGATCCGGCCGCGCCCCTGGAGCGGCGCGGTGACGCGCTGGCCCCGCCTCACGACGAGCCCGGCCGGGATCAGGTAGGAGAAGGCGCGATCGAGCGGAATGTCAAAGACGACGTCCGCGATCAAGCTCCGCCGCTCACCCGCGCATCATACTCGCGGCGGGCCAGCTTGAGGTCGTCCCAGGCCATCCGCTTGAACTCCGGCCCGGGATTGCGCAGCAGGAAGGCGGGGTGGAAGGTGGGCACCAGCGCGCTGGCCCGATACTGATAGGTGCGGCCCCGCAAGCGGGTGATGCCTTCCCGGGTGCCGAGCAGGGTTTGCGCGGCGAAGTTGCCCAGGGCCAGGATGACGTGCGGGCGGACGGTGTCGATCTGCGCCATCAGGAAGGGGCTGCAGGCGGCGACCTCGTCCGGCTCTGGATTGCGGTTGCGCTCGGGGCGGCACTTCACGACGTTGGCGATGTAGCAGTCGCGCTCGCGGTCGAAGCCCACCGAGGCGAGCATCCGGGTGAGGAGCTGGCCCGCGCGCCCGACGAAAGGCAGTCCCTGTTTGTCTTCCTCCTCGCCGGGACCTTCTCCCACCACCATGAGCCGCGCCCGCGCATTACCCGAGCCGAACGCGATGTTCGTGCGGCTCCGGCAGAGCTTGCACAGCTGGCAGCCCTGCCGCGCGCGCTCCTGCTCGCGGAGCGCGTCGACCGGATCGGGGAACGGCACCGTCGAGAGCGCGAGATCGCGGAGCCCGAGGTCGCGGTGATGCCGGAGGGTGTCCGCGAGCCCGCGCAGGGCCTCCGCCACGGCCTCTCGCGGATCGCTCATCCGGCTAGCGTGCGGCGCGGTTGGAGGTCTCGGAAGGGCGGCCCGCCCGCAGGCCGAGCACGCGGTCGAGGATGGCGTCGGCGACTTCCAGCTTGTTCATCTTGGGCAGGTCCAGCGCACCGCCCCAGCGGTCGAGCAGGGTGACCTGGTTGTCGTCGGCGTCGAAGCCGATGCCTTTCACGCTGACGTCGTTGGCCACGAGGAGATCGACGCCCTTGGCCTGGAGCTTGGCCGCCGCGTTCGCCCGCACGTCGTTGGTCTCGGCCGCGAAGCCCACCAGGAAGGCGCGTCCCTTGCGGGCGGCCAGCTCGCGCAGGATGTCCGGGTTGGCGGCCAGATCGAGGGTGAGGTCTTCGTCCTTCCTCGACTTGATCTTGGTCGCGCTCGGCCGCTTGACGCGATAGTCGGCCACCGCCGCCGCCTTGATGACGATGGTGGCGCGCTCGAGATGCTGGAGCGCGGCCTCGCGCATGTCCTCCGCGGTCTGCACCGGGACGTAGACGGCCCCCGCGGGCGGGGTGAGCGCGGTGGGACCGGAGATCAGGACCACCTCGGCCCCGCGGCGCAGCGCGGCGGTCGCGACCGCGTGCCCCATCTTGCCCGAGGACCGGTTGGAGATGTAGCGCACCGGATCGATGGGCTCGCGCGTGGGTCCCGACGTCACCAGCAACCGCTCGCCGGTCAGATCGCGCCGGGGAGCGAGTAGGCGCTCGAGCGCCTCGATGATCCCGTCGACCTCGGGCAGCCGGCCGCGACCCGAGAGCCCGGACGCGAGCGCGCCGGCCTCCGGCTCCAGAACCGTGACCCCGCGCTCGCGGAGGGTTTGGACGTTCGCGGTGACCGCCGCGTGATCCCACATGCCGCCGTCCATGGCGGGCGCCATGAGCACGGGACATCGCGCCGCGAGCAGCAGCGTGGTCAGGAAGTCGTCGGCGATGCCGTGTGCGGCCTTGGCCAGGAGGTTGGCGGTGGCGGGCGCCACCACCAGCGCGTGGGCCCGCTCGGCCAGCGCCACGTGCTCGACCGCATCGGGGCTCTGCGGATCGAATAGATCGGAGAGCACGGGCCGGCCCGAGAGGGTCCGGAACGTCAGCGCACCCACGAAGCGCTCGGCGTGGGCGGTGGTGACCACCGTGACCTGGGCGCCCAGCCGGGTCAGCTCGCGCAGGAGATAGACCGCCTTGTAGGCGGCGATGCTGCCCGTGACGCCGAGAATCAGGTCCTTGTCTGTGAGGCTCATGCTCTTGTGCTCGATTTACCCGAGCCCGATCTACGGTTTAAATCTTTAGGCTCTTCAGCTGCGCGGGCCCAGACATGGCCCCCGCACTCCCCCAAATGGCGGACACTCATTTTGTTGCCGGCGGACACTCGTTTGTGGTTCCGTGGACACTCGTTTTGACGCTTCTGTCCCTTCTAGACTTTGGGGGTGTCCTCCTCTTTGACGCGGTAGCCGACGCGGGAGTCGGCGATCTCTTCGAGCGCGGTGCTGGTGGGCTTCTTGTGTCGCGTGTCCACCTGCGCCTTGGCGCCGCGATTCAGCTGGCGCGCACGCTTGGCGGCCAGGACCACGAGCATGTAACGGTTGGAGACATTGTCGAGGGACTTTTCGAGGGATGGGAACGCCATCACGCCGGAACCTCCATGTCGGGAAATCTCAGGGTCAGTCGGCTCGTGCGGCAGCGCTCGGCCTGGATGATCGTCGCGAGCTGCTCCACCGCGTCCTTCACGTCACGGTTGATGATCAGGTAGTCGTACTGCCGCCACGCCGCGATCTCCTCCCGGGCGCGGCTCAATCGCCGGGCGATATCGACGGGCGAATCGCTGTTGCGCTCGCGCAGCCGGGCCTCCAGCTCCGCCATCGACGGGGCCATGATGAACACCGAGACCGCCTCCGGGTAGCGCTGGCGAAGCTGACGGGCTCCGTGGGTATCGATGTCGAGTAGCACGTCGAGCCCGCGGTTCAGCGCGCTCTCGAGGCCCTTGGCGGGCGTGCCGTAGAGGTGGCCGTGGACCTGGGCCCACTCGGCGAACTCGTCGCGGCTCCGCATGGCGGTGAAGACCCCCTCGGTGACGAAGAAGAAGTCGGTTCCGTTCGACTCGCCCGGCCGGGGCTCGCGCGTCGTGTAGGAGACGGAGTAGTAGAGATCGGGCACGAGGGTCCTCACCTCGTGGCAGAGCGTGGTCTTGCCTGCCCCCGACGGGGCCGACACCACCACGAGCGTTCCGCGTCGCTTGATGAGCTGCATCTTGAACTACTCTCTCATATCCGCTCGCCTCGCCTTCGGCTGCAGCTCGCCAAGCTACTCGAGATTCTGCACCTGCTCCCGCATCTTCTCGAGAGAAGACTTGGCCGCGATCACCGCCTGCGAGATCTCGAGGTCGTCCGCCTTGGACCCGATGGTGTTCACCTCGCGGTGGATCTCCTGGATCAGGAAGTCGAGCGTGCGCCCGACCGGACCCTCGCCGGCCAGGAGTGCGGTGAGCTGGGCCAGATGGGCGCGCAGGCGCGCCAGCTCCTCGCTGACGTCCGTCTTGTCCGCCCACACCGCCACCTCGGTGGCCAGGCGCGCGTGGTCGAGCTCGGCGCCGGCCAGCATCGCCCGCATCCGCTCGCGCAGCCTCTCGGCCCGGCGCTCGACGGCCACGGGCGCCCGGTGGGCCACCGTCTGCACATACCCGGTCAGCACCGAGCCGAGATTCGCCAGCTCCTGGGCGAGGACGGCGCCCTCCGCGGCTCGGCGCTCCACCAGCTCCGCGAGCGCGGCGCTCAGCGCCCGCTCGAGGAGGGGCCAGGCATCTTCGGGAGCCGGGGGAGTCTGCTCCTCGCGCGTCAGCACTCCGGACTGCGCCATCACCCAGGCGAGCGACGGGCCGTCGGCCAGGTCCAGCGACTCGGCGACTTTGCGCGCGGCGTCGGCGTATTCCCTGGCCTGCGGAACGTTGACGGTGAGGGGGTTCAGCACGGCCCCTTCGGCCGGAGTGAGCACACAGCTGACGTCGATACGGCCCCGCTGCACAGCCGACTGGATCAGCCGCCGTGCGTCCGACTCGAAGGCGGTCAGCGCCCGAGGGAGCTTGAGGGCGACGTCGAGATGGCGGTGATTGACCGACCTGCACTCGACGGTCAGGATTGTCCGTGCCCCCGTCGCTTCCGCCCGGCCGTACCCCGTCATGCTGCGGATCATGGACGCCTCGGGCGGCTACGGCTGAAGGGGCACTCGGGCGCTGCCATCACCGGACGATAGCCCAAAAAACCTTATGTGTCAATGTCTTTGGGCCAATCGGGCGTTGACAGTGAAGCCCGCTGGCGTGTAGCATGCCCAGCAGTTCCCTGGCACCCACAGGAGGGTTCGAATGGCAGGAGCCCCACAAACCGGGCGCTGGACGCGCCGGGCTTTCCTCAGGACGGTCGGGCTCGGGGCCGCGGCCACACCGTGGGCTCGCATCGCCCGGGCGCAGGGCCTCAAGACCATCACCGCCTCGCACAGCGTCTCGACCTTCGTTTACGGCCAGCACCTGGTCGCGGCCCAGAAGAAGTTCTTCGAGGAGGAAGGCGTCAAGACCCCGGATTTCGTGGTGCCGGGCGGCGGGGCGAAGGTCGTGCAGGCGCTGGCGGCGGGGCAGGTCCTGGTTGCGCTCGGCGACTCCAATCACCCCCTCAAGATCACCGAGAAGGGCAAGGATGCCCTGATGATCTTCGCCACCGACACCCGCTGCTCCTACGCCAACATCGTCGTGCGCAAGGAGCTGTGGGACCGAGGGGTGAGAACGGTGGAGGCGCTCGCGGACGGCAAGCTCGTCGGGCGCAAGGCGGTGGTGGCGGCCACCGCGATCGGCTCCGGCACCTACGTCTACGGCGTGTACGTGCTCCAGAACATCAAGGCCGCGGACGGGCGGCCGGTCAATGGCCAGGTCGAATGGGTCGGCGGCGGCGCCTCCACCACCATGCTCGGCGGCCTCAAGGCGGGCAAGTTCGACGCCATCATGGCGGTACCGGAGTGGCAGGCGGCCGCAGTGGAGGAAGGCTTCGGCAAGCCGCTCTACGACATCCAGGACGAGAGGGCGTGGAACCGCGTCTTCGGCGGGCCCATCCCGGTCACGGTGGGTTACGTGCTCAAGGAGACCATCGAGAAGTCGCCCGATCTCGTGCAGGCCTACGTCAACGCGTGCTATCACGCGCAGCAGTGGATCCGCCGAGCGAAGGACGACGAGATCACCGACCTGCTCTGGAAGCCGTACATGGACACCTTCAAGCGCGAGGTGGTGCTGGAGTCCGTCCGCTACTACCGGACCATCTTCGACTGGGACTTCCTGATCGAGGAGAAGGACTACGACCGCGGCATGAAGGTGTGGGTGCCGACCGCGCTGGACAAGCCGATTCCTTACAAGCAGGCCGTCGACATGAGCTTCGTCAAGAAGGCGCAGGCGAGATACAAGTAAGCCTCCGGTAGTGACGCCGCGCGTCCGCATCTCCATCCGGGGACTCTCGAAGACCTTCGGCTCGGGCCCTCGAGAGGTTCCGGCCGTCTCTCCGGTCTCCTTCGACGTCCACGAGGGGGAGTTCGTGGCCATCGTGGGGCCCTCCGGATGCGGCAAGTCCACCATCCTCAACATGGTCGGCGGCCTGATCACGCCGTCGGGCGGCGAGATCGTCGTGGACGAGCAGCGGGTAGAGGGCGCCCCGCCCTCCCAGGTCGGCTACGTGTTCCAGAAGGACACCGTGTTCCCCTGGCGCACCGTCGAGCGGAACATCGCGCTCGGCCTCGAGTACCGCAACGTCCCGCCCGTCGAGCGCGCCGCGCGGGTGCGGGCGGCCATCGCCCTGGCCGGCCTGCAGGGCTTCGAGGACGCCTTCCCGGCCACGCTCTCGGGCGGCATGCGCCAGCGGGTGGCCCTGATGCGCTCTCTGGTGGTGGACCCCGAAATCTTGTTGATGGACGAACCCTTCGGCGCGCTCGACACCCACACCAAGCTGGACCTGCACGCTGAGCTCTTGAGCCTGTGGCAGGCCAGGCGGCAGACGGTGATCTTCGTCACTCACGATCTCTCGGAGGCGATCACCCTCGCCGACCGCATCGTGGTGATGACCCGGCGGCCCGGGCGCGTCAAGCTCCTCTACGACGTCGAGCTCCCGCGCCCCCGCGACGTCATCCGTCTCCGCGAATCCGACGAGTACCTGCGCGAGTACCAGGAGCTCTGGCACGCCCTAGGCGCCGAATTCCGGGCGCAACCATGACAAAAGACCGTTTGCGGGTCCTCGCCTGGCAGCTCGTGATCCTGGCCGCGGTCCTGGCCGGCTGGGAGTACCTGACCGGCATCAAGGCGATCTCGAAGACGCCCGGCCTCTACTGGATCGATCCGTTCTTCATCAGCCGGCCGTCCGCCATCGCGGCGCGCTTCCTCTACCTGATGTCCCCGAACGTGCGGCTCAGCATCTGGCAGATGGCGCTCTCCACCGTGCAGTCCACCGTCTGGGGCTTCCTCGTGGGCATCTCCACCGGCTTCCTGGCCGGCCTCGTCCTGGGGCGCCGCGACCGGCTGGCCCGGATCTTCGAGCCCTACATCGTGGCCTTCAACTCGCTGCCGCGGATCGCGCTCGTGCCGCTGATCACCATGATCTTCGGCTTCGGTCTCCTGGCCAAGATCGTGCTGGCCTGGAGCATCGTGTTCTTCATCGTGTTCTTCAACACCTTCCAGGGGGCGCGCAGCGTGGACGCCGACCTCATCCACTCCGCCCGCTTCCTGGGGGCGACCGAGCGGCAGATCATGAGCTCGGTGATCATCCCCTCCGCGCTCGCGTGGACCTTCGCGGCGCTGACCCCGTCGATCTCCTTCGCCCTCATCGGCGTGGTGGTGGGTGAGTTCATCGGGGGCGAGTCGGGTGGGGGGCTCGGCTACCTGATCATCCAGTCCCTCGGCACCCTCAACGCGGCGGACATGATGGTGGCTCTCTTCACGCTCGGGGTGATCGGGATCGTGATGGCCCTCGGGATCAAGCAGGTGGAAGCGCGCCTGCTCCGCTGGCGCCCCGAGTACCAGAAGCGCCGATCGTGACTGCGGCTCGCCGCGCGGCTACTGCAGGCTGTAGGCGGTCAGCTCTTCCTCGTAGGCGCCGTCCGCGGTTCCGGTGGCGCGCTGCTTGATCCAGCCCTTCACGGCCGGGCTGTACCAGAACTCCTGCGACGCTGCGCTCTCGATCTCGCGCCGGGAGACCTTGAATGCCTTGAAGGTCCCGGCCGCCGTCTTGACCTCTTCGTAGGCCTCCACCGCCCAGACCGTGGTCAACACGAAGCGCCCCTCCTGCTCGCCGGTATCCACCCACGTCACGGTGGCCGACCACGACTTGCCGACCTGCAGGGGCCACTGCCAGTCCTCGGGCGGCATCGCGAGGCGCACGTTACGCTCTCCGCTCGTGCGCGCGAGGTAGCCGAGGCCCTTCGTGTACCAGTAGCGCGCGTCGCCCGCCTGGACCTCGTAGGCTTGACGGCCGTCGAAGACGCCCTCGCGCAGGACTTTCCGAGTGATGGTATAGACCCCGTTCGGTCCGCGTCCGCGGTAGGTCCAGGAGTCCCCCGCGGTCCACGTCGGCCGCTCCGCGAGCTGGACGCTTCGAGATTCGCCGGTCCCCGCGCATCCGGCCGACACGAGGGCGAGCGGGAGAAGCGTCAGCAACACGGCGGCCGCGCGGTCCAGTCGCATGGGTGTCGGGAGGATCATAGCGCGAACCGCGAGATGTGCGGCAGATTGCGGAACCGCTCGTCCCGGTCGAGACCGTAGCCGACCACGAACACGTCGGGGATCTCGCGCCCGACGTAGTCGAGGGTGAGCTCCGGCGCCCGCGCGCACTGCTTGGCCAGCAGCGCACAGACCCGGATGGACGCGGGGTTCCGGGTCTGGAAGTTGCGAATCAGATAGGCGAGGGTGCGGCCGCTCGCGCAGATGCCCTCCACCACCACGATGTCCCGCCCCTCGATCGGGTCGTCCAGGTCCTTGCGGATCCGCACCACCCCCGAGGCGGTGACCGGGCCGTAGGGCACGACCGAGATGAAGTCGACCGTGACCGGCACCGTGAGGGCCCGCATGAGGTCGGAGAGGAAGACCGCCGAGCCCTTGAGCACGCCGACGAGGTGTACGGGCCGGTCGCGGTAGTCGGCCGAGATCTGGCCGGCCAGCCGGCTGACGTCGGCCTGTATCGCCTCGCGCTCGACGAGAACCTCGCCCGGGCCGTCGCTGGCCGGAGGCATCACGCGGACCGGGCGGCCTTGAGGAACTCCCGGGACTGCCGGATCAACTCGGTGGGTGCCAGCCCGGCGCGCTCGCCCTCGTCCAAGCACTGAGAGATGGTGAGCACGGCGTGCACCGCGTAGCCGCGCACGGCGAGCAGCTCCCGGCCGCCCTGCTCCCGATCGACGAGGACGACCAGATCCTTGACCACCAGGCCCGCTTCCTCCAGTGGCTGGATCGCCTCGAGCTTGCTCGCTCCGTCCGTGATGATGTCGTCGATGAGCACCACGCGCTCCCCGGCCTTGAACTGTCCCTCGATGCGCCGGCGGGTGCCGTAGCTCTTCTCCTCGCGCCTCGGGTAGATCAGCGGCATGCGCCCCGCCAGGCTCGCCGCCACCGCGAGCGGGAGGCCCGCGTACGGAATGCCGCCCACGCGGTCGCCCCCGCAGCGGCTCACCTGGGCGGCCATGAGCACCCCGATCTGCTCGAGCACGTCCGGAAAGGAGATGACCACGCGCAGGTCGACGTAGAACGGCGATGTGATGCCGGACTTGAGGGTGAACTCTCCGAAGCGGATCGCGCCGATCTCGAACAGGCGTCGAACGAGGGCCGAGTGGGCACGGCCTGCGCTCACGACGCCATCTCCCGCAGCACGGCCTCGGCCGCCCGCGCGGGATCCGCGGCGGCGGTGATCGGCCGCCCGACCACCAGATAGCGGGCGCCCGCGGCCACCGCGGCCCGCGGGGTGGCGATGCGGGCCTGGTCATCGGTGGCGCCGCCCGGCGGCCGCACCCCCGGCGTCACGATCACCCAGCCGGGCCCGCGATTGGTCCGGAGCGCCGCGATCTCGTTGGGCGAGGCGACGCAGCCGTCGAGCCCCGCCTCCTCGGCCATCCCGGCCAGGTGGAGCACGTGGCCCTCGACGGACGCCGCCACCGCCAGCTCCCGGCTGAGCGCGCTCCGGTCGAGGCTCGTGAGCACCGTGACCGCCAGCACGAGCGGCCGCCTCCCGCCCAGCTCCCGGGCGGCCCCCGCCGCGCCCTCCGCGGCCGCCCGCATCATCGCCCGGCCGCCCGAGGCGTGGACGTTGAACATGAGCACGCCCATCCGCGTGGCTTCCCGTGCGGCTCCCGCCACCGTGTTGGGGATGTCGTGGAACTTGAGGTCGAGGAAAACCTCGGCGCCTCCCTTGTGGACGCTCTCGACGGCGGCCGGCCCCGCGGCGGTGAAGAGCTGTGAGCCGATCTTGAAGCGCGTGACCAGACCATGAAGACGGTCCACGAGGCGCTCGGCCTCGGTCAGGGTCTCGACGTCGAGGGCGACGATCAGGCGATCTCTCGCGTCCATGGAATCCCTCATCCCGCCCTCTCCCGGGCGGGGAGAGGGTTGTAGTACTCCTGGAGCGGCTTCACCGAGATCTCCCCCTTGAGCAGGGCCTCGATGCCCCCGATGGCCGCCTGGGCTCCGTCCACCGTCGTGTAGTAGGGGATGTTCTGGGTCACCGCCGTCCGCCGGATCAGGTAGGAGTCCTTCCGCGCGCGCCCATCTTGAGGTGTGTTGAATACCAGCGCGATCTCGCCGCGCTTCATGAGATCCACGATATTGGGCCGGTAGTTCTCGTTGACCTTGTGGACCACCTCCACCGTCATGCCCTGCCGCTGCAGCAGCTTGGCGGTGCCGACGGTGGCCACGAAGCTGAAGCCCATCTCGGCCAGCCGCTTCGCGATCTGCAACACGGCGCGCTTGTCCCGGTTCTTGACCGAGAGGAAGACCTTGCCGGAGGTGGGCAGGGGCGAGCCCGCCGAGATCTGCGACTTCACGTAGGCCTTCCGGAAGTCGTGGTCGATCCCCATCACCTCGCCGGTGGACTTCATCTCGGGGCCCAGGACGGTGTCCACCCCCGGGAACTTGATGAACGGGAACACCGCTTCCTTCACCGCGATGTGCGCAACCTCGCGCTCCTGCCCGAAGCCGAGGAACGACAGCTTTGCGCCCAGCATGACGCGGGTGGCCAGCTTGGCGAGCGGTACCCCGATGGCCTTGGAGACGAAGGGCACCGTGCGCGAGGCCCGCGGGTTGACCTCGAGCACGTAGACCTGCTCGTTCTTGATCGCGAACTGGATGTTCAGGAGCCCGATCACGCGCAGCTCGGTGGCGAGCGCGCGGGTCTGGGCCTGAATGCGCTCGATCTGGTCGTCGCCCAGCGAGTAGGGCGGCAGCGCGCAGGCGGAGTCCCCGGAGTGCACCCCCGCCTTCTCCACGTGCTCCATGACCCCACCCACCACCACCCGCTCGCCGTCCGCGATGGCGTCCACGTCGATCTCGAGGGCGTCCTCGAGAAACTTGTCGACGAGGATGGGATGCTCCGGGCTCACCCGCACCGCTTCCGTCATGTAGCCCTGCAGGTCGGTCTCGTCGTAGACGATCTGCATGGCGCGCCCGCCCAGCACGTAGGACGGCCGCACCAGGACCGGGTAGCCGATGGTGTCGGCGATCCGGGCCGCTTCCTCATAGGAGCGGGCGGTGGAGCCGGGGGCCTGCGCGAGCCCGAGACGGTCGAGGAGGTCCGCGAAGCGCTGTCGGTCCTCCGCGCGGTCGATGGCATCGGGGGGCGTGCCCAGGATCGGAACGCCCGCGCGCTCGAGCGGGACCACGAGCTTCAACGGGGTCTGGCCGCCGAACTGCACGATCACCCCGCGCGGGCGCTCGCGCTCCACGATGTTCATCACGTCCTCGAAGGTGAGCGGCTCGAAGTAGAGGCGGTCGGAGGTGTCGTAGTCGGTCGACACCGTCTCCGGGTTGCAGTTGACCATGATCGCTTCCACGCCCGCGTCCTTGAGCGCGAAGGCGGCGTGGACGCACGCGTAGTCGAACTCGATGCCTTGGCCGATGCGATTGGGCCCGCTGCCCAGGATCACCACCTTCTCCCGAGGAGTCGGCGGGGCCTCGTCCTCTTCCTCGTACGTCGAATACAGGTAGGGCGTGTGGGCCTCGAACTCGGCCGCGCAGGTGTCGACCATTTTATAGACGGGTTTGATGCCGGCTCGAACCCGGGCGTGTCGGACCTCATCCTCCGTGGCGGAGGTCAATTGTCCAATGCGCTTGTCGGAAAATCCCATCTGCTTGGCGCGGCGAAGGACGTCGGGGTCGGTGAGCCCGGCCGCGGTGATCGTGGCCTCGTACTCCACGATCTGGCGGATGTTGTCGAGGAACCAGGGGTCGATGGCCGACAGCTCGTAGAGCTCCCGGGTACCGAGCCCGCGGCGGTAGGCCTCGCCGATCGCGAAGCACCGGTCCGCGTTGGGGGTGCGGATCTTCTGCTTGAGCTCGTCGAGGTCGGCGACCGGCCGGTCGAGGGTGAGCCCCCACCGGTCCTGCTCGAGCGACCGGACCGCCTTCTGCAAGGCCTCCTTGAAGGTGCGCCCGATCGCCATGACCTCGCCCACCGACTTCATCTGGGTGGTCAGGGTCTGATCCGCCTCCGGGAACTTCTCGAAGTCCCAGCGCGGGATCTTCACCACGCAATAGTCGATGGCGGGCTCGAAGGAGGCGGGCGTCTCGCGGGTGATGTCGTTGCGCAGCTCGTCGAGGGTGTAGCCCACCGCGAGCTTGGCCGCGATCTTGGCGATGGGGAAGCCGGTGGCCTTGGAGGCCAGCGCGGAGGAGCGCGAGACCCGCGGGTTCATCTCGATCACGACCATGCGGCCGTCGACCGGATTGATGCCGAACTGGATGTTGGAGCCGCCCGTCTCGACGCCGATCTCGCGGATGATCGCGAGGGAGGCGTCGCGCATCAGCTGGTACTCCTTGTCGCTGAGGGTCTGGGCGGGGGCCACCGTGATCGAGTCGCCGGTGTGCACGCCCATCGGATCGAAGTTCTCGATCGAGCAGATGATGACCACGTTGTCCTTCAGGTCGCGCATCACTTCCAGCTCGAACTCCTTCCAGCCGATCACCGATTCTTCCACCAGCACCTGCTGGAGCGGGCTCTGCTGGAGTCCCCACTTGATCGCGGCCTCCAGCTCTTCCGGATGGTAGGCGATGGAGCCGCCGGTGCCGCCGAGGGTGAAGGAGGGGCGGATGATCAGCGGGAACTGCATCCGCCGCTGCCGCATGCCCGCGAGGGCGTCCTCCGGGCTCGTGGCGTAGAAGCCGGTGGGCATGGCGAGCCCGATGCGGGCCATGGCGGTCCCGAAGAGGTTGCGGTCCTCTGCGGTCTTGATCGCGGGGAGCTTGGCTCCGATCAGCTCGACGCCGTAGCGATCGAGGGTACCGTCCTCCGCGAGGGCCACCGCCAGGTTCAGCCCGGTCTGCCCGCCCACCGTGGGCAGCATCGCGTCGGGCCGCTCGCGCGCGATGACCTTGGCCACGAACTCCGGGGTGAGCGGCTCCACGTAGGTGCGGTTCGCCATCTCCGGGTCGGTCATGATGGTGGCCGGGTTGGAGTTCACCAGCACCACCTCGAAGCCCTCCTCGCGCAGGGCCTTGCAGGCCTGGGTGCCCGAGTAGTCGAACTCGCAGGCCTGGCCGATGACGATCGGCCCCGAGCCGATGAGGAGGATCTTCCGGAGGTCGCTACGCCTGGGCACGCGTGCTCCTAGGCGTCGATGGACCCGTACACGATGGAGGTCTCGGGCGCGGCTTCGTCCCGCCGGTACAGCACGTCGTCGAGCCGACCGGAGCCGATCCAGACCGTCTCCCCGTTGCCCCACAGCTTCTCGCCGAGCACGCTCATGCGCTTCTCGACGCGCTCCTTGACCGCGTGCGCCTCGAGGCTCAGGTCGCTGTCGGTCGTGAAGACCGCCCACTCCGGCTTCTGGCCCGACTCCTCCGTCTTGCGGTAGGCGATGAGGTATTTGGACATCGGCTCACCCTCCCTTCGTCATGAGGTCAGCGAAGCGACGGAACAGGTAGTGCGCGTCGTGCGGACCCGGCGACGCCTCCGGGTGGTACTGCACCGAGAAGATGGGCAGCTCGCGGTGCCGCATCCCCTCCGAGGTGCCGTCGTTGAGGTTGACGTGGGTCTCCTCCAGCCCGAAGCGCTCGACGGAGCGTGGATCGACCGCGAAGCCGTGATTCTGGGCGGTGATCTCCACCCGCCCGGTGGAGAGATCCTTCACCGGATGATTCCCCCCGTGGTGACCGAACTTGAGCTTGTAGGTGCTACCCCCGAAGGCCAGGCCCAGGATCTGGTTGCCCAGGCAGATGCCAAAGATCGGCGCCTGGCCGATCAGCCCGCGCACCGTCTCGATGAGATACGGCACCGCCTCGGGATCGCCCGGCCCGTTCGCGAGGAAGATGCCATCGGGTTTTTGCTCGAGCACCGCGGCCGCTCCGGTATCCGCGGGCACCACCACGACCTCGCAGCCGAGGCCGGCCAGGCAGCGCAGGATGTTCTGCTTGATCCCGGAGTCGAGGGCGACGACCTTGAACCGCGGGCTCGGGGCGGGCGAGTAGCCGCGCGTCAAGCCCCACGGGCCCTGGTCCCAGCCGTGCGGCGCCTCCACGCTCACCTCGGTCACGAGATCGCGGCCGACCAGACCGGGCAGGGCCCGCGCGCGCGCGGCGAGGCGCGCGCCGTCCAGCTCCTCGGTGGAGATGATGCCTTCCTGGGCGCCGCGATCGCGCAGATGCCGCGTGAGCGCACGGGTGTCGATCCCCTGGATGCCCACGATCTGATGCTCGCGCAGGTAGTCGTCCAGGGGCACCCGCGCCCGCCAGCTCGAGGGGAATGGGCACGCTTCCTTGACGATGAAGCCGTTCACCCAGGCCCGGCGCGACTCGACGTCCTCCGGGTTGACGCCGTAGTTGCCGATCAGGGGATAGGTCATGCAGACCATCTGCCCGCGGTAGGACGGGTCCGTGAGGATCTCCTGATAGCCGGTCATGGACGTGTTGAAGACCACTTCGCCATGGCCCTCCCCGGATGCCCCCAGAGCTAGGCCGCGGAAGACGCGGCCGTCGGCGAGCGCGAGCAGCGCCGGCCGCGTCACGGGGTGACCTTCGCGCCGCCGACCAGCGTCATCCACGGCGCGCCGGTGCCGGTGAAGCCCGCGAAGGGGGTGTTCCGGCTGCGCGAGCGGAACGCGGCCGGGTCCACCGTCCAAGGCCGCTCGAGGTCGAGGATGGTGATGTCGGCGCTGGCCCCCGGGGCCAGGCTGCCCCCGGGCAGGTTCAGGAGCCGCGCCGGCCCCGTGCTGAGCCGCGTCACCAGCGTCGGCAGATCGATGACCCCGCGGCGCACGAGCCGGTCGAGCAGGAGGGGCACCGCCGTCTCGAGCCCGACGACGCCGTTGGCCGCCTCCGCGAACTCGCCCTCCTTCTCGGAAAGCGCGTGCGGGGCATGGTCGGTGGCCACGCAGTCGATGGTGCCGTCCACGAGCGCCTCGAGGCAGGCCTCCACGTCGCGCTTCGTGCGGAGCGGCGGCGCCATCTTGCAATTCGGGTCGTAGCTCCGCACCAGCTCGTCGGTGAGCAGCAGGTGATGCGGCGTCACCTCCGCGGTCACCCGGACGCCGCGCGCCTTGGCGTCGCGCAGGAGGCGCACCGCCCCCGACGTTGAGATGTGCGCGATGTGCAGGTGGGCCCCGGTCAGCTCGGCCAGGATGATGTCACGCGCCACCATCACGTCCTCGGCCGCCGCGGGCTGGCCGGAGAGGCCCAGCTCGGTGGAGACGAGTCCTTCGTTCATGGTGGAGTCGCGACCGAGGTGGCAGTCCTCCGCGTGGCTGATCACGGGCAGGCCGAAGGGCAGCGCGTACTCCATGGCGCGGCGGTAGAGCTCCGCGTTCATCACGCACTTGCCGTCGTCGGAGAAGGCCACGCAGCCCGCCTCCGCCTGCTCGGCCATCTCCGCGAGCTGCTTGCCCTCGAGATTGCGCGTCACCGCCCCGATCGGGTACACCCGCACCACGCCCTCGACCCTGGCGCGGGCCAGGATGTAGTCGGTCACCGCGCGGTTGTCGTTGACCGGGAAGGTGTTGGCCATGCAGGCGACGGCGGTGAAGCCGCCCGCCGCGGCGGCCCGCGTCCCGCTCGCGATCGTCTCCTTGTACTCGAAGCCGGGCTCGCGCAGGTGCACGTGGATGTCGATGAAGCCGGGGCACACCACCTTGCCGGTGGCGTCCACCGTCTCGGTGCCCGCGGGCGCCCGGAGCCCCTTGCCCATCTTGTGGATGCGCCCCTCCGCGATCCAGACGTCCTGCACGCCGTCGGCGCCGCCGGCCGGATCGATCACCCGCCCGTTCCGGATCAGCAGGCTCACGCGCCCTTGCTCCCGGCCAGCAGGTAGAGCACCGCCATGCGGACGGCCACCCCGTTGGCGACCTGGTCGAGGATCACCGAGTAGGAACTGTCCGCCACCTCGGGGGCCAGCTCCACCCCGCGATTCACCGGGCCCGGATGCATGATGAGCACGTCCGCCCGGCATGGCGCGAGCTTGGCCAGGGTGAGGCCCCACACGCGGGAGTATTCGCGGATCGACGGGATGAATCCGCCCTGCATCCGCTCGTGCTGCAGCCGCAGCATCATGATCACGTCGGCGTGGGCGATCGCCTCTTCGAGGCGATGGCTGACCTTGACCCCCAGCTCGTGACATTGGGGCGGGATCAAGGTGGGCGGGCCCGCCACCGTCACCGTGATGCCCATCTTCCGCATCCCGAAGATGTCGGAGCGCGCCACCCGGCTGTGCGTCACGTCGCCCACGATCGTGACGTTGAGCCCCTCCAGATGGCCCTTCTTCTCCCGAATCGTCAGGAGGTCGAGCAGGGCCTGGGTCGGGTGCTCGTGGGCACCGTCGCCCGCGTTGACCACGCTGCAGCGGAGGTGCCGGGCCAGGAGCGCGGGGGCGCCCGACGCCTTGTGGCGCACCACCACCACGTCGGGACTCATGGCTTCGATGTTCCGGGCGGTGTCCAGCAGGCTCTCGCCCTTCTCCGCGCTCGAGCCGGAGGCGGAGAAGTTGATCACGTCGGCGGAGAGCCACTTGCCCGCGATCTCGAACGAGGTGCGGGTGCGCGTCGAGGATTCATAGAACAAGTTGACGATCGTCTTCCCGCGGAGCGTCGGCACCTTCTTGATCTCGCGGGCCGCGATCTCCTTCATGGAGAGGGCGGTGTCGAGCACGTCGGTGATCTCGGCGGTTTCCAGATCTTGCATGCCGAGCAGGTCCTTGCGCTTCCAGCCCATGGCCTTACTCCTCTTGGATGACGACGCGGTCCACGCCGTCGTGCTCGCGGAGCAGCACGGCCACCGTCTCCCGGCGGCTCGTGGGAAGGTTCTTGCCGACGTAGTCGGGGCGGATGGGCAGCTCCCGATGGCCGCGGTCCACCAGGACCGCCAGGCGGATGGTGCGCGGCCGCCCCAGGTCCATGAGCGCATCCATCGCCGCGCGAATCGTCCGGCCGGTGAACAGCACGTCGTCCACCAGCACCACCGTGCGTCCCTTGATGGGGAAGGTGATCTCGGTGCTGCGCACGACCGGCTGCTCGGCCTTGAGGCCGAGGTCGTCGCGGTAGAGCGTGATGTCGAGCGCGCCGACCGCAGGCTTGGTCGACTCGATGGCCGTGATCTTGGCCGCGATCCGCTCCGCGAGGGTGACGCCGCGGGTCTTGATGCCGACCAGGACGATGTCCTCCCCCCCGCCGGCCTGCTCGACGATCTCGTGGGCGATCCGGGTGAGCGCGCGGTCGAGCCCGGTCTCGTCGAGGACCTGGGCTTTTTCCCGGGAGCTCATGACGTCGATCCCGGGCAAAAAAAATGCCCCTCTCGGGGCGGGGGGCTGCCGATGTTCATCGCGTGCGGCATCTGCGTCTCCTTGCCGGCCTCGCAGGGCCCGCTTAAAGGAGTGAATCGTGATGTCACCGTATGCTACGCCGCCGGGCCCACCCTGTCAAGGAGAGGCGTCACGAATCGCGCGAGGTCAGCCAGCGGACGAGACCCAGGAGGAAGAGCCCGACGCCGACCATGAGCGGGACCCAGTACTGGGGGACTTGCAAGAGCCGGATCAAGACGATGCACAGGCCAATGAACGCGACGATCAGTCCGGCCATCATGAGCTTGCTACCAGAGTTACGCGACATGATCGCTCCTCATTTCTCGGCCAGGACGATCAGGCGCCCGGTCGAGCCAGGACGGTAGGGTCGTCCATCGTAGCCGGAATAGGCCCGTCGCAGGCGCAGGCCGACGCGGCGGAGCAGCCGCCGCCACTGGGGAAGGGAGTATTCCTGCAGCCGCAGGGTCTTCTGCACGACCCGTCGTCGCCCGGCCGTGATGGTCAGCTGCGTGCTCCGCGTGATCTTCGTGCGGCGATCGAATCGACGCTCTTCCAGAACGAACCGCTTCGCCCCGGACCGATACCAGAGCCGGCCGGGCAGCGTTGCATCGTAGCTCGGGTCCCGGTGATCGATGAGGAGGTGGCCGCCCGGCCGCAACGCGCGCGCCATCCGGCGCAGGGCCGCCTCGTTCTGTGCCGGCGTGAAGTATCCGAAGCTCGTGTAGAGGTTCACCACCGCGTCGAACTCCGCCCGGAAGGCGATCCGCCTCATGTCCCGCCGCCGGAACGAGAGCCGCGCGCGCTTCGCGAACCGGCGGCGGGCTTCCTCGATCATGGATCGCGAGAGATCCACGCCCACCACCCGGAAGCCGCGTCGCGCGAGCTCGGCGGCGTGGCGCCCGTAGCCGCACGGCACGTCGAGGATCCGCGCGCCCCGGGGCAGGCGGAGGCTTCGCAGGAGGAAGGCCACCTCGGCGCGCGTCTGCCGGAGCGGCTTCTCGTCACGCAACCGGGCGACGTACTCGGCGTCGAAGAAGTGCTCGAACCACTCCCGCCGCCGTCTCATACCGGGTCAAGCCCAGCTCATCGCGCCGTAGTATACTCCGGCCTGGTCACCATGAGCCGGCTTCACGACGCAGCCCGCACCGACGCGCGGACGATCGGCGTGTCCGTCATCATGTCTGCCGCTCTGCGCCATCGGTTGTCCGGCGGCGCCGACGGCCCCCGGCGCTACGCGCTCCCGGTCGGCGCACGCCTGGCCGACCTGCTCGCGGTCATCGGCATCGACGCCGCGACCGATCTCACCGCGGCGGTCGACGGCGGGCTGGCCGAGCGGACCACTCTCCTCCGCGACGGCGCCGAAGTACTCTTGTTCGCTCCAATGGAAGGAGGAGCCGAAGCCGAAGGCGAGGCGACAATCGGATAGAGGTGTCAGAAGTAGACGTGGATAGAGGTGTCAGAAGTAGACGTGGATAGAGGTGTCAGAAGTAGACGTGGATAGAGGTGTCAGAAGTAGACGTGGATAGAGGTGTCAGAAGTAGACGTGGATAGAGGTGTCAGAAGTAGACCGTAGACGAAGGCTCCAGGAGTAGACGGCAGCAGCACGAGTCCCCTAACCCTTCACCGAAGCGAGGACGACGAAATGGCTCAGCTCACGATTCCCCTGGACACGAAGCGCTTCGCCACCGGCCTGACCTGGAAGGACTACATGGCCCAGATGGGCGACACCCGCGCGCGCACCGAGCAGAACTACGCCAACTCCAAGCTGACCGACGAGGAGCAGAAGTTCTTCGGCGGCGTCAGCGGGGTCAAGTACGTCATGATGCTGGCCGAGAACTGGTGCGGCGACGTGCACCGCAACTCCCCCCTGATCGCGCACATCGTCGAGGCGATGCCGGGCGCCGAGCTGCGCGTGTTCCTCCGCGACCAGAACGCCGATCTGCGGGACACCTTCCTGAACAACGGCTACCAGTCCATCCCGGTGGTGGTCTTCTTCGACAAGGACTGGAACGAGATCGGCCGCTGGCTAGAGCGGGCGCACGGCGCGACGAGCACCACGGTCGGGATCCGCGCCCGGACGCTGGGCGCCGTCCCGCAGGGCGCCTCCAAGGAGCAGCAAGACGCGGCGATGGGCGAGTTCCGCAAGCAGGTCCAGGCCGAGTACGACAAGCCGGGCGGGGCGCTCTGGCGCGCCGCCACCGCCGAGGTGAAGCTCCTGCTGGAGACGCGGCTCGGGGCCAAGAAGTAGCGGAGCGTCCACGGAGGCCTCGATGACGGTCGAGCTCGGCATGTTCACCATGCCGTTTCACCACCCGGATCGGGACTACGCCACCATCCTCGAGGAGGATCAGGAGGCCATCGTCCTGGCCGACCTGCTCGGCTTCACCGAGGCCTTCGTGGGCGAGCACTTCTCGTCGTGGAGCGAGCGCATCACCTCGCCCCTCATCTTTTTTGCGACCCTCATTCCCCGCACGACCCGGATCCGCTTCGCCACCGGCGTGATCAACCTGCCGCAGCTCCATCCCGCCACGGTGGCCGCGCACGCGGCCATGTTCGACCAGCTCTGCCGCGGCCGCTTCATCATGGGCATCGGCCCCGGAGGCCTGGTCAGCGACCTGGAGATGTTCGACGTGGGCCAGGCCGAGCTGCGTCCCCAGATGGTCATCGAGTCGATCGAGACGGTGCTGAAGCTGTGGGCCCAGGACCCGCCCTACGAGATCGACGGCCGCTTCTGGAAGATCCGGCTCACCGACTCGATCTGGCCCGAGTTCAAGGTGGGCTACGTCCCGCGGCCCTACCAGCGGCCGCACCCGCCCATCGCGCTCTCGATCCTCACCCCCAACTCCAACAGCGCGGCCACCGCGGGGGAGCGCGGCTGGATCCCG
>Ga0207684_10000873_pt1 | contig 34403 bp, 31 predicted proteins | sample KBSK5501metaG_FD_184342 | JGI IMG/M metagenome (GOLD analysis project Ga0207684, IMG submission 184342) | Corn, switchgrass and miscanthus rhizosphere microbial communities from Kellogg Biological Station, Michigan, USA - KBS K5-50-1 metaG... | ecosystem: Host-associated > Plants > Roots >... | reverse complement strand
AGTAGCGAACCACTTGGCCTCGAGTCTTGCGCTGCTACCGCGAGGGACCCAGCGAAGCGTAGATAGAGGATAGGCGGGGTGGCCATTGAGCCGCGAAAAGATACAACCCGGACGCCGACGCGGTTAACATGCGCGGAAGGCAACATGGACAGGAGCGGTAGCGCGAGTTTCTGTTCAGTCCGGCGTGGTCGAAGACCCCACGGCACGCCTAGAAACTTCATGCACGAGAACCGGGAGACCTCGGAGACACCTGTCGCCAGTCCGGCAGCAGGTCGGCGAGCGAAGGCTTAGGCCGCACGGCTCGCATGCACGTCACCGAGGAGTCACACTGCGGCATAGTACCGATGAATCATTCGAACAATGACGGCAGGCTCGTCGGCGGAGAGTGAGGAGGGAAGGCTGCGGATCTAGGAGAACACTCTTCCACTTGACACGTACCCGACTCAGAGCGGGACTGCGCGTGTCCCACGGGTGGGCGAGTGTGCGGCCAACCGATATGGCGGGCCGCTATTCATCCGAGATAAGAACCGGATGCGCTAATCAGCGCCCGTCCGGGTCTGTGCGGGGGGCAGCCAGCGATGGCTGTCCCTACCGCGATCGTCAATCATTCTTGAGACCCGCTAACCCCCGTTTTACGACTGCAATTTCCTGCAGCTTGACAAGCCCCCAACCAGCGAACATAATCTTGCGCAAGTTTTTGAGCAAGCTGACCCCGTTTCTATTGTAGGAACCAACATATCCGTTCCGGCTTTTCGCTTAAGCAGTTCGGACACTGCTGAAACCTAGGTTCGGTTCCCTGAAGGAGAGATTCTCATGAAGATCCACATAGCTCGCGTGGTGGCTGCATTCTGGCTGCTGGTTCTTTCACTAACCTCACTGACCTTGGCACAGACGCCAGCTCAAACGAATTCTGCAACTTCTTCAAACGTTACGACGACAGGCGGAACGGTGAATGCGATCCCCCTCTTCACGACGGCGACCAATATTCAGAGCTCCATCCTTACTCAGACCGGAACAACAGGCCTCAATGTCCTTGGAAAATTGACCCTGCCGGCCGCCGGAGTGGCCACGGCCACCGCCGGCAAGAATTCACGGTCCGAGGGATTCGTGGCATCGGCGTTTAACAGCACGACTTCGACCGCCGTAGCTCAGACGTTCCAACTGCAAGCCGAGCCAGCCGGAAATAATACGGCGGCTGCCAGCGGTACGCTAAACCTGCTCTACGGTTCGGGCACTGCCGCCGCCACGGAGACAGGACTGAAGATCAGCAATAAGGGGGTGATCACCTTCGCCCCCGGCCAGACCTTTCCAGGGGGGGCCCCCTTCTGCATCGCGACGGCCGGCGGCTTCGGCAGTGGTGGCACGACTTTCGTCGCGCCAGGCTTTACTGTGCCAGCGCAGAACAAGTGCACACCGTGGTCGGGCTTCACGAAGACCGCTTCCACGGTCATCTTAACGACGAGCGGCGCCGCATGTCTTTCGACCACTGGTAAGACGCTGACGGTCAGCGTTTCCAGCGCCGACCCGGCTTTCTTAGGTACCAATCCGGCATCGGATTACATCCAGTTGACCCGGGCGTCCTCAACCGGATTGTTCACCGCTGGCACAGACCAGGGTGAATTCGCTGGAAGCGCAGACCAGGTAACCTGCACGTCCGGTCTGTTGTCACTCCCTGACATCCACGACTAACCGGTCATGCACTGGTTTATGAGAAATGGAGGTGGGTTTAAGAGCCCTGTTTGGGGTCTGATTATTTTCGGCGAATCCGCTTTTTTCATTCGCGCTTGGAGTGATGATGGCGTAGCCACGCCCACCTCATACATTCTATTTGATGCGGAAAAGATTTCACGCTACGTGGTTGTGAGTGCTATCGCCTGTTGTTCTCAACAGTAGCCCGAACGCGAAATTGAGAGGACTTTGCCATCACGCTGCCGGAGCTTCAATTCCGCCACGCCACCGAGGCACATGCCAACTTCACACGTACAATTCCCCTTGCGGTCAGGACAACATAGAGTTCCGTATTTACCGTCCAAATTCCATCGTGAAGGTCTGCTCTCAATTGTCTCTCGTAATCGATCTGCCGCTTCCCGTACACCCTTATCAGAGCGGGTTCGGCAATCTTCAAGGCCGTTGCTTCATCTGGGCGAACATTTGTTGGCGGCTGAGAACTCTGAGCCGACAAAGTGACCGCCAGAAACAATACAAAGAGCGCCCATTTCATATGGTTGAATTTACGCCTGCCACAGCATTAGGTTCAATTGACGAAATCGATTGACGAAAACAGGCCATAGCGCTCAGAACCCGGTACATGCCAACGAACAAAATATCTAATCCTTCTCAGTAGCTTCTCTCACGATCCGCGCAGCGGCTTGGCCAAAGTCTTCACCTTTGGGGATGATAGCGTTCGACATGGGCCTTGAAAGCGGAACAACGAGTAGTGTAAACAGAGCATATCATGTGTGCAACGTACAATGCCCCACCTGTGTACGCAGTTCGAAAGATAGAAAGGAGCGTGAACAGAAACAATGCGCCAATTCTCCAAGCTGAAGTTCGCCGATTACGTTCGGAAGACCAGAGAGGCACGAGGACTCTCGCTCCGGCAAACCGCAAAGAAGGCGGGACTGACTCTCGCTCGCTGTTTCGCAATTGAGAACGGCGAAGCGCGACTGAACCTTCCACAGCTGGCGTCGCTCGCCGACGCGTTCGGGTTCAAGTCTGGAGGCGAGATGCTGATTCACTACGAAGCGCAGAGCGGCTTCAAGAAGCCGAGAAAGAGAGCGATGGTTGCAGCATGATCCCCCTCGGGCCGCATCGTGGTGCGCGTGTGGTATGGCAACGTCGACGAGTGGACGATGCGCGCGCCGCGTGTGTGTGCGTGATGACGGGGTGAGTCTATGTCGCGCCGGGTTCTCCCGGTATAGGCAGCCGCGATATTCTTCGGGTCCTTTGGTGGCGGCGGGCGGACCGCGGGTGACGGCGTCCGCGACCCCCCACCAGGTAAGCGAGTGTTTTAAGGTCATTTCGTTTCGTATTTTCGCCCTGGGGAAAGGCCCTAATAATAAGGAGTTCCGAAAATGGTAACGCCCGCGACGACTAAGAAGAAAGCCGCAGCATCGAAAGACGCCACGCGCACCGCGTTGCGCAACCGCATTATCAGTTCCGGAACGATCTCCCCGCAGAAACTCCTCAAAAATCCTGAAAATTGGCGCGGACACCCGGTGAAGCAGGAACAGGTGGTGGCCGGTTCCCTGGAGGAAGTGGGTTGGGTGCGAGACATCCTCATCAACAAGCGAACCGGGCACATGATAGACGGGCACCTCCGGGTGAAAAGTGCGAAAAAACGGGGCGAAAATCTGGTGCCCTACAGCATGATCGACGTGAGCCTCGAGGAGGAGCGCATAATCCTGGCCACGCTCGACCCAAGTTCCGAAATGGCGGAGATGAACAAAGAAGTTCTCCGTCCCCGGCTCGCAAAAATCACGGTCGGGAGCGTGGCGCTGCAAAAACTCCTGTCCCAGCTGGAGGAAGATGCGGGTGTCGAAAGTTCGAACGGCGTCGAGAGGGAAACGCTGTTCGATCAGGCCGTCCAACTGCAACCGAACCGCGAATACGTTGTGATCGTCTGTGCAAACGAGCCGGAATGGGACGGGTTGCGCGAGCGATTGAAACTCAGAACAGTGCGGCGCGGCGGATACAAGCGCGGCTCCGCGTTCGACGCGACCGCGACGGAGCGAGTCATCACCGCCGAGCGGTTCCTCAAGATTGGGGAGCAGCAAAAATGATCATCGCAGTGCCAAGCCGAGGAAGACCAACGCGCGTTCTCACCCAAAAAATCCTGCCGGATTGCCTGGTGTACGTCCCGGCCAACGAAGCGAAGGACTACGAGCGGGCGAAGGTGCGAAACATCGTCGCCGTCACGGACAAGATCAAGGGAATCACGCGCACGCGCAACTGGATTCTCGACCACGAACGTGATCCCTGGGTTGTGATGGTCGACGACGACGTGAAAGCCCAGGGCTGGGTCCGCCTCCTCGATGCGACAACGGAACAACTGACGATGAGTGCCCAGGAGTGGAACGCGGAGATGGTCCGCCTCTTCGATCTCACTGAGCAGTTCAAATTCCGCATCTTCGGAGTGGCGACGATGAACGCGCCGCGCGCGGTCTACCCGCGGAAGCCGCTCCTGTTCCGTTCTTACGTGACCGCATCGTTCATGGGCATACTCAACGACGGGCGCACGCGGTTCGATGAGTCCTTTCCGGTGAAAGAGGACTACGAACTCGGCCTGCGTTGCATCCAGGAGGACGGCGGCGTCCTGGCGGCGCGCTATCTGCATTGGACGAACTCCCATTGGACCGACCAGGGCGGATGCGCGAGCTATCGCACTCAGGAGATGGAATTGCGCGCGATCTCGCGCCTGCGCAAGATGTACCCTGGCATGATCCGGCGCGTGGTGCGCGGAGGTTCGCACTACAGCATCGATCTCGATTTCTGAGGTGGCCGCGACAGAGTCGTGATGAATGGCTACAGTCAACGGAGACCGGCTCTCGGAGACGTTGAACGTCACCGTTCGACGCGTGCAGCAGCTCGTAAAAGAGGGCTTGCCCCAGGTCGACCGCAATCGCTACGACCTGGGACAGTGCTACTTTTGGTATGTCCGGTATCTGCAGAAGGCGCTGCAGCGGCGCGAGAACGTAGAAGCGCCTCCGACGAAGTTTCAGACGATCCGCGAGCGACTGATGGACGCGCAAGCATCGATGGAGGAACTCAGCCTCTACGAAAAGCGCGGGAAGATGATCCCCATCGAGGCTTAAGAAAAGCTCTTGATCGGTTGGGTGATCACGATCCGGCAGCGTCTCCTCGCCTTGCCCAGCCGCCTCGCCAGTATGCTCATGGGCCTCGACCGGCGCGCGATCCATGAAGCTCTCGACCGCGAGGTGCGCGAGGTTCTTCTGATTCTCAGCAGGGAAGATTTTGGCGACAGTAACCTTACTTCCGGAACAGCACGCGGCGCTCCTACTAACGGGCGCAAAGATCCGCGCGTTCTTTCCGGCTCCGCCGCCTCTAAAGATCAGTGAGTGGGCGCGCGCGAACCGGATTCTCCCGAAAGGTACCAGCAACCGTCCTGGGCGCTGGGTTTCCGAACCCTACCAAGATGCCATGATGGACGCGATCCTCGACCCCGAGGCGCGGGAGATCATCTGCAAAAAGAGCACCCAGGTGGGATGGAGTGACGGGGTCCTGAATAACATCATCGGATACTTCATCGACCACGACCCGAAGCCGATGCTCCTCGTGCAGCCCGGCGAACTGGACGCGAAGGGCTACTCGAAAAAGCGCATCGCCCCCATGATCTCCGCGTGCTCCGCATTGAGTGGCAAGGTTCACGAGAACATTTCGCGCAGGGGCGGCAACAGCATCCTCTTAAAAGAGTTTGACGGCGGGTTCCTCAAGATCACGGGAGCGGGCAGCGGCAAAGGCTTGCGCGGAGATCCCGTGCCCCTCGTGCTCCTCGACGAAATGGACGCTTACGAGGAAGACGTCGACGGCGAAGGCGATCCCGTGGAAATCGCGACGCGGCGCACCGACACATACCCGGACGCAAAGATCCTGAAAGGTTCCACCCCGGCGAAGCTGAAGGGCCAGAGCAAAATCGATGAGGCATGGGAGCGCAGCAACCAACAGATGTTCCACGTACCCTGCCTTTCTGCGGCTTCCTGTCTCCGCTGCTGAGGCGAGATCCGGAGACCGGCGAGTACCTCCTGATCTGGGACAAGACCGCCGACGGGGACCCCGTTCTGGAAAGCGTGCGCTTTCTCTGCAAGGAATGCAGGAAAGGAATTCCGGAACGGCACAAGCGCGCGATGCTCCAAGCCGGGCAGTGGATTGCGAAGTACCCCGAGCGCAAGACCGTGGTCGGGTTCTACATCAACGCGCTCTACTCCCCGTGGAAAGACGTGTGGGGCGATCTCGCGACCGAGTGGACCGACGCCCAGGAGAACCAGGACAAGCTGAAGGCGTTCATCAACCTCCGCCTGGGCGAGACCTGGGAAGGTGAACACGGAGATCTGCTCAACGCGAATGCGCTCGCGGCGCGCGCGGAACTTTACAAGTCGCCCGCTCCGAAAGACGTCGCCGTAATCGTTGCCGCAATCGATCTCCAGGTGAACCGCCTCGAGATCCAGAAGATGGGATTCGGAGCGGGCGAGGAAGCATGGCTCCTCGATCACAAAATCATCTGGGACGACCCCGGCCTCGAATCCACATGGGACCAGGCCGATGATTTTCTCCTGGAGCCGTTGTTACACGAGAGCGGCGCGCTCCTGACCCCGTCGATAACGTTCGTGGATTCCGGTTCCCAGGCGGATGCCGTGTATGACTTCGTCCAACCCAGGCAGCACGCGCGGCGGCGCTGCTACGCCATCAAGGGCGTTGATTATCTTTCGAAGCCCGGCCTCGTCGCAGAGGCAACGGCGAAGAAGCACGGCGTGCGCCTGTTCACGGTCGCAACGTATGCGGCGAAGGATCGAGTTTTTTCCCGTTTGAAAATTTCGCAGTCCGGACCCGGCTACATCCATTTTCCTGCCAACGACGGGCACCAGGTCACCGACGAGTATCTGGAGCAGCTCACGGGCGAGAAAAAAATTATTGTCCGCGACAAGCGGACCCGCACGAAGAAGGCCATCTACGTGAAGACGTACAATCGGAACGAAGCGCTCGACCTCACGGTCTATTGCTACGCGGCGCTGTTCTGTTTACAGAACGTCATCGATCCGACCACGTTCCGTGATCTCGGATTCCTCAACCAGGCGATCCTCCGCACGAAGCAAAGCCTGACCTCCCTGGCCCCCGACCGCAGGCGGAAATTTCGCAACAGAGGACTCTGATCGTCCCTGGGGGTTTTGGGACAGTGCGGGGCACTACCCTAACATAAGCTGATAACTTTAAGGCAGAATTACTTCCGGTTTGCTCGTGATCCAGGCACAATCGCGAAAGGCGATACGCCGGACCCATCTAAGGTTAGCCGACTAAAATGCAACAAAATGGTCACAGGGCGCAGTGGGAGAAGAAATCGACAACTCTATCCGGGTTCCAACGGGTTAGATCGAATTTTGCGGAGATTGGTCAGCGGCGTGAAAGCCTATTTGAGCGGGATTCTAAAGAGATTCCTTTGGACCGTCATCCGGGCGTAAGCGTAGATTGTGGGATTGGGTCCTGGGGCGAAGAGCGATTTTTCTGTCATGTCAATGACAGCGACAACATTTAGGTTTTTAAGATCCTTAGCTGACCTGATACCTCCGGGGGGTAGGGCAGGAAGTGATTTGCCTGAGGGTAAAGCGATGACGTACGCTTTTCCGCCGCCCATTGCGCCAATTGCGCGCAATCTCACGTAGAAGAATTTACCCCCTGGTCCCCAACCGACATCACAGAAATCGCAGATGCGAATCGTGGGACCTCCACGCATTGGTTGCGCCGTTGGCCAGGGAGCGCTCAACAGCCACCACTCGCCATCCGGCGACACCACTCTGAAGTCGGGGGCTGGGTTGGGACTCATCCTTCGGGGTTTGACGTCATTCTGCCCCATGCCGTAAACGAAATCCGAGTCGCCTTCCCGGCCTCGAAAGAAGAGATCTCCCGCTGGTCCGAAAGATGGCATGTCCGACTCGAAAGAAACCAGTTGGTGCGGTGCTGTGCGATGGTCGAGTGGTGCCACCCAAACGCGCGAACTGCCTTCGCTATTAAAAGACGAGAAGGCGATGCGCATTCCGTCCGGCGCAAGATCGAAGTCGTTCATAAGGACGCCGGGGAGGACTTCCTCCGTCCGGCCTGACTCCAGGTCGGCGATCCAGAGTTCTCCCGAATTGAAGGCACGGGAGCCTTCCTTGCGAGCCAGGTAAAAGAGTTTCTTACCATCGGGGGAGAAGACGGAACGCGCAGCACCGCCGCCCAAACCGAGACCAGGCAAGGCAGCAAAGCCCTCCGAGGAAATCTGCCGGTCGCCGAGTGCGTCGTGGAGCCAGACACTCCCTTGCCGGATTCCGTGAGAGGTCACGAGCGATTGGCCGTCCGGAGCAATCGCGATGCCCTCCTCTTCCATGGGGCTGCTGAAAGTGATCTGCTCCGGCACGCCTTTCCGAAAGCGTTGCCGCCAAATGTGGAAACCATCTCCGAGATCGGCGCTGAAATACATCACCTTGCCATCCGGAGACCAGCCCGCGTACGTGCACTTGCCCTTCCGGGGACCGGCGATTTCACCGGCAGAGCTTCCGTCAAAGGGAAGAACCCGGCAGGGCATCCATCCGATATTGTCCATTTCAGAAACGAGGACCCATTTTCCGTCCGGAGATAGCCAGGAGCGGTGTGCCATCCCCTCTTCGTTGGCTGGTACATAGACGTCGCGCTCGCCAGCGCGGCTCTGGGCAGCAGTAGCGAGGGCCATCCGCACGCCGGTTTTCATTTCCGAGAACAAAACGTGCTCCCGATCAACCCACGTGAGCGCGGCGGCGTTCGGTAGAGTTTCGTGCGGCTCTCCGCCCAAGACAGGCACAACCCACGTATTCCAACCAAAGCTCGCGTCCGTTGCTGTATAAGCGATCCGGGAACCGTCCGGCGAAAAAGCAGGAGCCATCTTGGGGAGATCGTCATGCGTAAGTTGAACCGGTTGGCCGTCCGGCAACAGCTTTACGTAAATCTGTCCTGGAGTGACGAAGGTTTCCGGTCCCCGAATGAAAGTGATCATCCGTCCATCGGGTGACAATGTAGGTGAGGTTGCCCAATCGGAGAAGTTCGTGACCTGGACCCAAGTGGAACCGGCGGACGAGGGAGCGCGATACCACCGGAGCAGGCCAGACCCGAGCGCGAGCACCGCAAGGACAGCAACGGCCAGTGCGGGCAGGGTCAGCTTGCGAGCCGGAGCGGGACGGTCCAACTCGCTCACGCGTACTTTGGAACTCGATTCCGTGTCGCGCTTCAACCGTTGCAGGTCAGTGCGGACATCGGCCGCGTGCTGATAACGCAGGTTGCGATCTTTCTCCAGACACTTGGCAATGATTCGCTCCAGTTCAGCGGGGAGATCGGGATTCAGTCGAACCGGCGGAACGGGAGCGCGATTCAGGATGCCGTCGAAAATCACTCCCGAACTTTCTCCACGAAAAGGCAGCGCCCCAGTCGCCATTTCGTAGACCACCGCACCAAAGGAGAACAGATCGGTGCGCGCATCCAACTCCTTGGCGCGAACTTGCTCGGGCGACATATAAGCGACGGTGCCAACAGTAGAACCGGGGCTAGTAAGGTGTTGCGCGTCAATCGTCCGAGTCTTGGCATCGTTGTCGGCCAGCTCCCCCGGAAACCCGGCCGCAGATGTAACCTTAGCCAGACCGAAATCTAGTATCTTGGCATGCCCACGATTAGTCACAAAGATATTCGCGGGCTTAATGTCGCGGTGGACTATACCCTTGGTATGCGCTGCATCGAGCGCATCGGCAATTTCGATTCCCAGCGCCAGTATCATCTCCTTATCTAAAGGTTTCCCAGCGATCCGGTGCTTGAGGGTTACCCCTTCCAGATACTCCATGGCGATGAACGATTGACCCTGTTTGCTGATCTCGTAGATAGTGCAGATGTTGGGATGATTGAGAGCCGACGCGGCACGCGCCTCACGGCGGAAACGTTCCAGCAACTGTGGGTCTCGTGCCAGTTCGTCGGGTAGGAACTTCAGAGCGACGAAACGGCCGAGCTCGGTATCCTCGGCCTTGTAGACGATTCCCATGCCACCGCCGCCCAGTCTTTCCACAATGCGGTAGTGGGAAAGCGTCATTCCGATGAGTGAACCGGACTCGGCCACAGTGCGCCCATGTTATCACCCAGAACACGAAGTCAACGGAGGCACCCGAACATCGGAACCCAGTTGCGAGCGGCTAGACAGATGGCTTGATGTTGTGGTTCATGCGGAAGAGATTTGTCGGGTCGTACTTGTTTTTCAAGTTGACCAGGCGATCGTAATTGGGCCCGTAGGCTGCGCGCTCGACCGCATCGCCCTCGTCCGCAACGTAATTGCCATAGGAGCCTGCGACCAGAAACGGCCGCAGAGCTTCCCAACACTCTCGCGTCCACTGGATGTTCTCTTCTGACTCGGATGGACTGGCCCACATCGACCAGGCCATGAAGTTCCAAGAGTACTGCCGATGAGGAAAAGCAGTCTCCGTGGCTCCAACGCGGGTCGTGGCTCCGTGCCAGTGTTCGATGAAAGGGGCGAAAGTGTACGGGGAGGGACTCTTGCCCACGTACTGTACGAGGACATCTATGGCTTCATCGCTCAGGCTGCGGATGAAGTTCGATTTTACATACGTCTGGCGTCCCGGCGGGAAGAACGGGTCTAACATACTTTGCAATTGTAGATAGCTCATGGGGCCAAACGTGTCGGCGACCGGCGAACCGAAAGTCCGCAAGGGCTTCAACACCTTTTCGCCATCCGAAAGCGGTCCACAGTAGCATGCCGGAATGCCGAAGACGGGAACGCCATCTGGCAGATTAAACGAACCGCCCTGGGTAACCAGTTCGTCGGGACTGGCCGCGGCGAATTCGCGCCAAAAATGCAGCACTTCTTTCGCTTTAGCCGCCGGGTAGAACACCGCGCCACCCAGCACAGGGCCGACTTCGTGGAGACGGTATTCAAGCGAGGTCACAACTCCGAAGTTGCCGCTGCCGCCGCGCACGCCCCAGAAAAGATCTTGGTTTTCGAAAGCATTCGCCGTCAGCAAGCGCCCGTCGGCGGTGACCACATCCGCACCGATGACGTTGTCGATGGCGAGTCCATATTTGGCGTGCAAGTGGCCCCAGCCGCCACCAAGCGTCAGGCCCGCGATGCCAGTGGCTGAGACCACGCCCAGCGTTGTGGCCAGACCGAAGGCTTGCGTCTCGCGGTCGAATTCGCCCAGCTTGAGACCAGTTTCGGCGCGCACGGTCCGCCGGGCGGGGTCGACCCGTATGCCTTTCATGGCCGAAAGATCAATCATGACACCGTCATCGCAAACCGACTTTCCCGCAACGCTGTGACCTCCGCCGCGCACAGCAACAACAATGTTGTGGTCCCGGGCGAAACGTACGCATGCGATTACGTCGGCAGCACCGGCACAGCGCGCAATGATCGTTGGCCGCCGATCGATCATGGCGTTGGGGATGGAGCGGGCGGCGTCATAGCCCGGTTCACTAGCACAGAATGATTGGCCGCGGAGGGACGCCCTAAACTTGGCCAAGGCCGATTCCGAAGTCATAGTGGTCTCCAGATCAAGCGGAGACTTTATACCACAGCAACATGAAAAGTTGTTGTCTTACAGCGTGGATTGTGAAAATGACTTTGGCGATAGTGGTGGTGTGACGGATTATCCATAGGAGTGGCTGCATGCGATACTTGGGTTCAAGCCACATGCGATTACTCCCGGGTTGTCGGCATAACTCGGAAGCTACCCTCTAGAAACGTGCCGCGCCTCATCACAAATCAAGGAAAATAGAGCGTCGGAAGTGCCCCGCACGTTGTAAATGCGTCTGTTCAGCAATTTTCAAAGCGTGCATTCTCGAAGGCGAACGGTCGCTTACTCAGATCCGCTCACTGAGGCGCTGCGTCGCTACGACGCTCTCACCGACGCCGAGCTAAAAATTCTCGGCGGCCAGCAGGCGTATTCCATTGGCGGGCGCTCTCTCACCCGCGCCGACCGAGGCAAAATCAGAGACGAGATCGACCGGCTGGACAAGCGAATCCAGGTCCTCTGCGCGCGCGCGGCACGGGGCGGCATACGCATCCGTGGGGCGGTTCCTCTCCCATGAGCGCGCCCACCAGCATGAATCTCCGCGAGGTACCGCGACTCACCGCAGCCTCTGCGCTCGCCGCGATCCGCGAGGAGATCCGGCCCAACCTGCTCGACAAAATCATCGCGGCGATTTCCCCCGAGCGCGGCGTGCAGCGCATGAAGTCGAAGGCGATGCTCGCAATGGGCGGATGGAGTGGGCTGGGCGGGTTCATGGGCGGCGGATGGTTCGGGGGACAGGGCGGGAGCTATCCTGGCGGCTATACCGGAGCGCGCACAAACCGACGTCAGACCCAGCAGTGGCGGCTCTGCGTCAATAGCGCTGACTCCGACATAATTTTCGATCTCCCCCTCCTGCGGGACCGCTCCCGCGATCTCATTCGGAACGCCCCCCTCCCCCCTCGCGACCGGCGCAATCGGTACCGTCTGCCAGAACGTCATCGGTACCGGACTGCAGCTGCAGAGCGCGATTGAATCCGAGACCCTGGGCATGGACGAGGACCAGGCATCGGAGTGGATGTCAAAAACGGAACGTGAGTTCCGCCTGTGGGCGGAGTCCACCGACTGCGACGTCACGCGCACCCAGAACTTCTACGGTCTGCAGAACCTCGGGTTCCGATCCGCGCTTGAAAGTGGAGACGTCCTCTGCCTGATGCCGATGGACGGCAAGAGCGAGCGTACGCCCTACACGCTACGTCTGCAGCTGATCGAGGCCGACCGTCTGGTGAACCCGTACTTCCAGCGCAACACAGTGACGTTCACGGGCGGGGTTGAGATGGACGAATACAGCGCTCCCATCGCCTACCACATCATGCGGCGGCACCCAGGATCGATTGACCGCGCGCAGATGCTGATCTGGGATAAGTACCTGGCGTTCGGAACAAAAACCAAACGCCGGAACGTGATCCACCTTTTCGACAAGACTCGTCCAGGGCAGACGCGCGGCGTTCCGTACCTCACTCCCGTAATCGAAACGATCAAGCAGCTGGACCGCTACACCGAGGCCGAAGTAATGGCCGCTGTGGTCGCGGCAATGCTGACCGTGTTCATCAAGACGGAAGAGAGCGAAGACGTCAGCCCGCAATTCCCTGCGATGGTCAACGGTTCCGGCTCATCCGGTTCCGCTGGATCGGCCACGAACGATGAAGTGGGGCTGGCAGCGGGCGCGATCATCGAGCTTGGACGACATCACCACCGTGAATCCGAACCGGCCCAACGCTGGCTATGACCTTTTCGTGCAGTCCATTCTCCGGCAGATCGGCATCGCCCTGGGCCTGCCCTTCGAGGTCCTGATCAAGCACTTCACCGCGAGTTATTCCGCGAGCCGCGCAGCTCTGCTCGATGCGTGGCGCTTTTTTCGGAACAGACGGGCCTGGGTTGCCGATAGTTTCTGCCAGCCGATCTGCGAGGCGTGGATGGACGAGGCAGTCGCCATCGGGCGAATCAAAGCGCCCGGCTATTTCTCGAAACCGGCGATCCGCGCCGCCTACCTGGAGGCGCAGTGGCTGGGCGAGCAGCCGATGCAGATCGACCCGGTGAAAGAAGTAGAAGCCGCGCAGAAGCGACTCGAGATCCGGGTTTCCACGCTGGCGCAGGAAACGATGGCGCTGAACGACGGCGTGTGGCAGGACAATCTCCGCCAGCAGACGAAGGAACGTGACGCCGCAGTGAAGGCCGGACTGATCACCAGCACGACGCAGGTTGTTCCGCCCACGCAGCGCGAGACGATCACCACGGTCGAGGGCACGATTCCCGACTCCGAAGGGAACACCGAACAGACTCCTGCAGTTCCTGCCGGGCAACCAGGCGGCGGAGGCAAGTCTCCCGCATCGCCCCCAAAACCAGCCCCGCAGAAGCCGAGCCAGGGGGCAGCACCAAAACCAGCGAGCACACCGGCTGCCCCGGCCCCGGCGCGCCCCGCACCTGGTAAAGCCGCGACCGCGAGCGCGCCGGTAGCGGACGGAACGATGGACGACCTCCAAAACCCGCCCCCGAAGGAGAAGAAAGGCGATGAAGGGACTGACAGTGTCGCGCCCCGCAAAGGAAAGAAGGCCAAGGGTTCTAAGGGCGATCCCGGCGAAAGTTCACCGTCCGATTCGGAACAAAACGATGAATCGGACGAGGAGGTAGAGGACGAAGAAGCCGACGAAACCAAAGGCGACAAGGAGAACGAGCGAAAACCATGACCATCATCGACGTTCTGAATTCACCCTGGGCCATCGCTCCTGAGAAGTATGCGGAGCTACGCGACCTCTACGAACGCCACGCGCACGGTGACAAGGTTGATATCGCCGCCGTGGAGGCGCAGCTGGGCAGGCCCCTCGACAACAAGTACCGGGCGCTGGAGGTGGTCGACGGCGTGGGCATTCTCACCATCGAGGGCGTGCTGGCGAAGCGCATGAACCTGATGTCCGCACTCAGCGGCGGAACGTCGACGCAGCTACTGCAGCGCGACTTCGCACTGGCCATGTCAGACCCAGCAGTCCACTCGATTCTGCTGGTGATCGATTCGCCTGGCGGCGAGGTCGGAGGCACGCAGGAGTTCTGCAACCAGATCTTCGCGGCGCGCGGGCAGAAGCCCATCGTCGCAGTGTGTGAGGGCATGATGGCCAGCGCCGCGTACTGGATCGGCTCGTCAGCCGACGAGATGTACATCAGCAGCGGCACCGCGCAGGTTGGTTCCATCGGCGTGGTTGCGGCGCACACGGATATGTCGAAGGCCGAGGCGAATCGCGACGTGAAGGTCACGGAAATTTCAGCCGGCAAATACAAACGGGTCGCGAGCGAGCATGCTCCGCTCTCCGATGAAGGCCGCGCCGAGATCCAGGACCAGGTCGACCAGATCTACACGGTGTTCGTCGACGACGTCGCGCGAAACCGCGGAGTGAGTTCTGAAAAAGTTTTGTCGGAGATGGCGGACGGCCGGATTTTCATCGGCCAGCGCGCCATCGATGTGGGCCTGGTGGACGGCAAGCGAACGACCCAGCAGGCTGTGCAGCAGCTGAAAGACGACCGGCAGCAATTGTTGTTTCCAAAACGCAGCGCCAGCGCTGCCAATCACGATGGAGGTTTCACTATGAGCACCACCGCAGTAACGCAGCCAGCCGACGTGCGCTCCGTCACCAGGACGGCGGCGAGCTGGCGATGAGGGTTTACACTCATGTTCTGGGAAGCGATGAGGTGGACGCGATGGACAAGCTCGGCACGGCGGTCTGCGGTTCGCCCCGCAAGCCGGACAGCGAGCAGTTCACATTCGACTTTGTGCAAGACGGCGAGCGGAAGCCAGCAAGGTCGGAGTTGCGTCCAGATGTGTCCGGCAGTTTTGCAAGTTGTTCACTCGCTTAGGGTTTAACCAGCCAGAATTTAATCAGGCGATTAAACGCTCAGAACCCGGTCGATGAGTGAAACCGCGATGTTACGTCAGCTTCCACGGAATTTTGGTTCGATTGGAAACAGCTTTCTGAGCATCAAATAGTGCCGAGAAGAAGTTCTTCCCCACGTCGTCACAGCGCGACAAGACACAGCCGTCCGTCAAATCTTCACGCCCTACTTCGGATACCAGTCCAGCAGCCGGACTTCAATGCCGGTTCCTTCCAGTCCTTTTTGAAATACTCCGAGATCGGAGCCGCGATAGTGATAGGGGATGACTATCTTCGGGTGAAATGCTTTCACCGCTTCAGCCGCCTCGTCCGGTGGCATGGTATAGGGCAAATTCATGCACACAAAAGCCACGTCGATATTCTTGAGCCCGCGCATCTCGGGCACGCCTTCGGTGTCACCTGAAAAGTAGAAGCGCTTGCCGCCGTAAGTGAGGACGTAGCCATTGCCGCGTCCTTTGTCGTGGAAAAGTTTCGCGGGCGCAGGACCGCGCTTCAGGTTGTAGGCCGGGATCGCCTCAATAGTCCAATTCTCCCAGGTCTTGGTTTCTCCGTTGGCGATGGGTTTGGCGGTGGTTACGGTCTGCACCACGGCGGGTGGCGCCAGGATCTCCGTTCCATTCTTCGTGATTTCCCTGTCCGCGTCCGGATCCATGTGGTCGCCGTGAATGTCGGTGATCAGAATCAAGTCGGCCTTCGGCTGGCCGGCGAACTTCACAGGTTTGGCGGGATCAAGGTAGATGACCTTTCCTCCCGCCTCGATCAGCGTGCTGGCGTGATTCAGAGGCGTGATCTGTACAGGCCCGGACGAAGTCGGGAAAGTCTGTGTTTGACTTGCGGCATGCGCAAGGGGAGACAAAGCCAGAAGAAGGGCCAAACTGGGGATTAGCTTCATGGTTGACCTCGCGGGCAGATGCCCGACTCTCTTGCGATGATAGACCTCAAAGGACCCGTGTGGCTGGCGGGCTTGGAGCCTTAGCTCTTGTCCAAGACCCCGTTACCGTCACGCTCACACCGCACATTGACCTGTCGATGGGTGATATCGCGATTTGGACGAAGCCGCTGGCGCGGCGGACGCTATCGCGTGTTCGCGGGCGGCAGTTTGTGTGGGATGACGCAAGAGCTCGACTGCAGGTGATAATATGCGTCTGTGCATGAACTCACGTTTCAACAAAATTGGCAGTTAGCGTGGCCTGAGGGCGATGAGATGGCGAAACGGCCATTGAATCCCCATACCATAATATTCATATAGCCCTCCGCGTCCGCCGCAAACGCCAGCGGCTTCGTCCAAATCCCCCTATCGCAAGTGCCCCGGCGGGAAACACTCGGGACCACGCGGGCGCTCGGCGCCGGCGCACTTGTCGATAGGGCCCTAAGCACCGGCCACCCCGTTGCACCATCTAGCGGCTTCGGTCGTCAGAAGCGGAAACCAATGGGCAACCAATGTTGGGAGTTAAGAACCGCTGTTGAGGAAGGCATCGACAGCTACCTCAAGCTTCTCGAAAGGCGGGTCCGGGCCGGGCGCAGGCTGCAGTCGTCCCTGGCGATCTATCAGGAAAATCGCCGGGTAACGCGCTATGTCCCGATAGAGATTAGGAACTTCCTCTCTAAACGTGAGAAGCGGATAACTTACCGGTAGCTGTTCCACAAATTTCCGTTGCACATCGACGCCCTCGTCCGATAGGCGCGTGATGCGCCGCATCGTAAACCCTTTCGGACGGCTCGGATCACCAGTTCGGGACGTTCCACATGAATGTCATGATCGCTGCCAATAGCGACGATTCCGAGAGGGATAAAGGATTGTCGGCTTGCAAACCCACTGGCTTTCTCTACCGGCTCAGCCCAGCCCGGTTCCCTCGCGACCTGGCCCGGAGTAACTCAGTATTCCAGCACTTCGTAAAGTTCGATCCAGCTCTGCTGGAATAATGGATGTTGCTTACCCGCCAGTGCCGTATGTTCGGGATTGTTTTCGATTTGTTTGAGAGCTTTCTCGACGGCCGCGAGGGAGTCAAATCGACATTGCCAGACGATGGTGTTGGCGGGTTCGCGGCCGGATATTGGAGCCAGGCGCTCACCTCGCGGGAGGATGCCGCGATGCTCCAATTCAGCGAATTGCTCCTCGAGGGCGTGGACCTGCTGTTTGTGGGATGGGAGGTACTGCTGAACAAGACGTAAAATAATGGTCACGATATCCTCCTGCGTAAGATGGGAGCGAATCCTCGGTAGCCCGGCTGGACTTTCTCGCACGTCGTGTAACTAATTTGCAGTTTCTACTGCCCCGTTGGTTTCGTCGGGAATGTCGAACGAGACCAACTCCGCCCTAAAACCACGGGTCCGGACTGCTCCGTAGACCATTCCGAGCGTCATCCACGCCACGCCGGCGATCTTGGCGGGCCGGCTCAGGTTCAACCACAAGAGCAAGCAAACGGTGAATCCGAGTATCGGCACCAGGAAGTTACTCAAGTCCCGCTTACGTTCGCGCAGGAAATACCTGGTGAGCGAAGCGGCGTTGACTCCCATGAACGCCAGCAGGGCGCCGAAGTTCAGTAACTCTGCAGCACGCTCAAAGGTCAGGAAGGTTGTGCCGACCAGAGCGAAGATGCCGACGAACAGAACATTGTTTCGCGGAATTCGACGCGTCGGTTCGATCGCTCCGAAAAATGCCTTCGGAATCGCGTTGCCCCGTCCCATCCCATACAGCAGCCGAGCGGCGCCCAGCTGCGATCCCATGCCCGATCCGACCGTCGCCACAAGAAGCGTCACGTTGATTAGGCTGAACAGCCAATGGCCAGCGGCTCGACCAGCCACGGAAACATAGGCGGTGTCCACATCGGGAAAAGGTTGGGAGCTGGGCCATACGAGCTGTGCAGCATAGACCTCGATCGAGGCCAGGACGCCCGTAATCAAGCAGACGAGGACCGTGGCCAGGAGAATATTGCGCTTGGGATTCTCGGCTTCCTCAGAGAGAGTGGATATTCCGTCAAATCCTATGTAGGTCAGCACCGCCAGCGAAGTTCCGCCCAGCACGGCCGGAACCGAGAAGGTCTGCGGATCGTAGAACGGCCGGGTGAGGAAGGAAATGCCGTCGTGGGGCATCTTGAAGACGTAGCGAGCAGCGGCGGCCAGAAAAATGAGGATTACAATACCCATGGCGGCTGCGAGAGTGTCGTTGATGCGGGCCGAGGTTCGAATCCCAAACAGATTGAGCCCCGTAAACAGCGCAATAAACAGGACTACCAATACCGGGTAAGGAACCTCGGGAAGGAAGTTCAGCGCGAACTTGCTGCACAGAATTGTGCACACGATCGGATTGAGCATGTAATCCATCGCCATGCCCCAGCCAGTAACATAGCCGAGCGCGGGATGGAGTTCAGATCCAACATAGGTGAAAGCAGAACCGGCGCTGGGGTAAGCCCGCGCCATGCGCCCGTAGCTGATGGCCGTAAACAACATGGCCACCATGGCGATGAGGACCGTGGTCACCGCATGCCCGTGAGCGCGCTGGCTCATGATCCCGTAAACCGGCATGGGAGCGGTGGGCTGAATGACGATCATCCCATAGAGAATCAGGTCCCAAAGACCAAGTGCCCGACGTAGGCGGGGTGCATTGGCGGCGGAGACGGTTTGAGCTTCTGACATGCTGTCGGTGGTTCACAAGCGATGGGGGCGAGTTCGAAGCTGGCCCCCTTTTTGTGCCGGAGAAGGGCACTGCTAGAAATAGAACTTCATCGCAAACTGAATGAATCGTGGATCACGAGCGGCCTGCAACTGTCCGAACTGCGCCGTCCCGCTCTCGATCGCGACCGGCTCAACCTGGCCGGCCGCTCCGATTGGGCCCCACAGCGGGTTCACGTGGTTCCACAGGTTGAAGAAATCGGCGCGGAACTCGACCCGCATCTGCTCGCGGACGGGAAACGCCTTCAGCACCGACAAATCCCAGGCCTGATAACCAGGACCGTGGGTGATGTTTCGTCCTTCATTGCCAAAGGTACCCTGGACCAGATTGCTGGCAAATGCGCAGGTATTGAAGAACGTGCCTGGCACGCAGGGTCTGCCATTAGGATCGCCGACGACATTCGGCCGTGAGCAATTGAATCCTACCGTGCCGCCACAGTCAGTATTCGAGCTGTTGTTAAGAGGGTCGGTGACGGTGAACCAGTTCCCCGTGGAAGCCGAAACGATTCCAGCCACTTGCCAGTTCCCGATCACCTGGTTCAGGAATCCAGAAGCATTTCCGCCCCAAGCCTTGCCCTTTCCAAATGGCAAGTCCCAGACGTAGCTGACGACCAGATGATGACGAATATCAAAGTCAGAATTTCCATACTCCATCTGGGGGAACCGCTGGTCGCGGAAGTCGCCGTTGTTCAGCGATCCCAGGCTGGCGCTGGAAGCATCGTCGGAGGAGTGGCTATAGGTGTAGGAGGCTTCAAATTGCAGTCCGTGCGATGCGCGCTTTTCCACTCTCGCTTGCAGGGAGTTGTAGTTGGAGAAAGTGTCGGAGCGGAAAGAATCAATCGTTCCGTCCACCGAAGGGAAGGGCCGGCGATCCGCCAGTGGGGCATTGGGATCAATACTCGGGGTAGCTTGATTGCCATTGTAGAAACCGTAGAGCCGCTGGCCGTGCGAACCCGCGTAGGAAAGCTCGACTACCGTCTCCGCTGGCAACTGATACTCCATGCCGAGATGCCATTGCTGCATCATGGGCGTCTTCAAGTGGGGATCGATCGAGTACAACAGCGGGTTGTTCGGGTCCACTAGCGAACTCGCCGGATAACCTTGAGTCCAGAAGTTGTTGATCATCAGGCTGGTGTCCGGCGGTTGCTTTTGTATGAGCTTTACTCCGATCGCACAATTCTGGTCTCCCAGAGCAGGATTGGCAGCCGCTGGAACAGGATTGCCGCAAGGCGAATTGAAGGACTGGGTGATGAAGAACGGGGGATTGAACCCAGGACTGGGGAATGAGAACGGACCGTTCTCCACGCCACCGTAAAAGATTCCGTAGCCGCCGCGCATCACCAGCTTGTTGGTCAGTTTGAGGGCAAGCCCGAGGCGCGGGGCAAAGTCTTTGTAGTCAGGGCTGATCAGGCCATGCGAAGCGGTGGCCTGCAGCGGCAGGTACGAGGCAATGGTCGGATTGAGCCGTGCCGTTGTTCCCTTCGGTACGATCAGAGTGTTGGTTCGGAAATCGAACGTCCCGAGCTGGTTCTTGCCTTCGGTGACAGGCATGAATAGTTCGTAACGAAGCCCCAGATTCAGCGTGAGCCTGTCATTGACACGGAAATCGTCCTGTCCGAAGAAGGCAAATGTGTTTCGGTGATAGTCCACGCCGTGCAGATTGACAATACTGGCGCCATCCGGGACGCCAAGCAGGAACGAAGCAATGTCGTCTCCGCCTGTAGGCGAGCCATCGGGATTGGTCGGGAGCGCAGGATTGCTGGTGAAGTCGGGAGCGAAACTCATGTCACCGCGCGGGGCCGAGTCCTGAAAAATGGTGAATTGCTCTTTGCGGAGCTCGGTACCAAACGTCATTGAGTGTCGACCCTTGATCCAGATCACGTTCTCATTCAGCACAAAACTGTTTTGCTTTTCGATGGAGGGCAGAAAATCTGAACTGCCGATGCAGGAATAATTGGCGAAACAGATCGAGGGCAAGCCGCCGATTCCGGACTGAAAGGGAACGCCCAGCAACCCAAGTTGTCCCGACACGTCGGTATTTGCATTGGGCTCGACGCGATGCGAGTTGATACGGTTGTATCCCAAGCGGAACTCATTCAGAAGTTTCGGTGAAAACGTGTGCAGTTCGCTGATCGCTACGCTGCGATAGGCATTGTCCTGATTGCCCGCGGTGAACCCACCGCCATCAAGAAAATTAGTGAAGGGACCCGGGGTGAAGATGGGTTGGTTTTCGTAACTGAAACGGGCGAAGAAGTTATCCTTGTCGGAAAAAGTGTGGTCGACGCGGACGTCGAAATTGTCTTGCTGAAGGCTCTTCTTGGGATCGACAAGATAGTTATTCCCGTTGATATCTACATTCGGAGCGGGGAATAAGGCTGCCAGTCCGGCAGCCACGGGATTGATCGCGCTCGGACCAGAGCTAGGGAAAATGTTCGTGGGCACGCCGCCGCTGTCCACGGCGATAGGCACGCCGCAAAAACCGCTGGGGTTGAGGCCGGAGGATTGTGTGAGGCGGGGATTGAAGATCTCTCCTTGGTAGGTCGGTTTGCCGCTGCAATCGACAGCCCCTGGAATGGGCGTGCTCAGATCGAGGAAACTGGAGAAATCGCCAGTTAGCATAGTCGGGGTAGGAATCCGGAGCAGTTGCGGCAGCGCCTGTCGAATGCGGAGTCCCTCGTAATCGACAAAGAAGAAAGTGCGATCCTTGATAATCGGGCCGCCGAGCGTGGCTCCGAATTGATTTTGCTGATACGGCTGCCGGCCCAGGAAATCGAACGCATTTCGTCCGTCCAGCTTGTCATTTCGAATGAACTCGTACAGGTCACCATGGAATGCATTGGTTCCGGACTTGATGACCGCATTCATGATGGCGCCATTTCCCCGGCCGAACTCGGCACTGTAAGAGTTGGTCTCCACCTTGAACTCGCCTATTGCGTCGACCGAAGGTTGGATGACGTATGCGCTCCCATTCAGCACGTCGCCGAGGTTGGCGTTGTTGTCGACGCCGTCGAGCAGGAAATTGTTCTGCAGAGCGCGGGCCCCGTTCGAACTGAATCCGAAGCTGGTCTCAGTTCGTGAGCCCGGCTCGCTGGGTGCGACCCCGACGGCCAACTGCGCAAGTTGCGCAAAATTCCTGCCGTTTAGGGGCAGCGTGGTAGCGGTGCGGCCGTTCACCACCTGGCCGAGTTCGGAGGTCTCGGTCTCGAGTTGTGCCGCTGTGGTCGAGACCGTCATCGTTTCGCTGAAAGTGCCCACCTGGAGGGTTACGTCGACCGCGAGGCGATCCTGCACGTTCAGCGCAACCGGGCCAGCAACGGCTTTCTTGAAGCCACTCTTTTCGACAGTCACTAAATATTGGCCGATTCTCAGGGGGCCGGAGACATATTCTCCGCTGGCATTACTTATCGTGTTAACCAGCGTTCCGCGGTCGACATCAGTGATGACCACCTTGGCATCGGCTATCACCGCGCCCGTGCCATCCTTGACGCTCCCGACGATGCTGCCCATGTCTTTCTGGGCCCAGCTGGTAGGGATTGCAACCGACAGGAGCAGAACAAGAACCGCGACCGGCAGAAACACACCGCAAAAATGATGAGAGAACAATCTCATATCGCCCTCCAAACAACACAGTGACGCCAAGCTAACGGCGGGTCTCTGCTAAGCGGCTCACTTCAATCAACAAATGTTGAGAAAATTCGACTGCGAGTTTCGGCGACTGCGCGTTGACTGATCCCAACTGCTTTCCGTTCTCATAATCACGAACCTGATAATTGCCCGGTGTCAGACCGCGCAGCTCAATCGCACCTTTCCACGGTTTTTTCTTGTCCGGAGTATAGAAGGCGTAGTACATGCGGCCATCCTTTCGAATGGCATAGGCCTCGGGCGAATCGTATCCGTAGGTGTAGAGATCGAGAAACTCGCCCTGCGACAGCATCTTGGCTTGGTATATGTCGATCCACTTTTTCCAATGCGATTCCTTCTCCGCCGTCAACTCAACGATCTTGAACCTTGGGCCGTAATCCGGCCAGGTGAATTTTGTTCCTAACACGGCTCCGACACCAACTTCAGACGCGAAGTCCCTCCCTTTATCCACCTCATGTAAGGTGTTGCTGAGTTGCACTTCCGTAAGTTCGACGTGGTCGCCGTACACCGCGGCCTGCGGGCCGAGAAGGGCTTTGTACATCTTTGTGCGTAGCCGGACTTGCCTGGAACCGACGGGATCAGCGGTGACCGCCTGGTCGATATACGGAAGCCAGGCCAGGCTGGGCGGAGTTCCGCAGGGACAGGCTTGGGTAACGCTATCCGATTTCAGCGCGCGCGTGGTTTCCAGGATGATTTTGTACACGTCACCCACGGCTTCGATGGACTCGTTCGGGGACTGGTGATGGTGCTTGGGGTTGTAGCAGAGGGGAACCGTGTAAGAGAAATCGAGCTTGTGGCCGTCGAAGTCCCAGTCACGAATAAAGCGCTCGGTCAACTGCTTGTAGTACTGCTTCACCTCCGGGACCGCGGGGCACAAGGCTCCGAGATCCGCTGTGGCACGCGCCTGATTTCCGTTCTTATCCAGGATAAGCCAGTCCGGATGCCGCTTGACGACGTTCGACAATTGGTACGGACGATGGTTGAGGATGTCCTTGCCGTGTCCGTCTTCGACCACGAGCGGGATCCACCAAAGCGTGATGTGGATGCCCGCATCGTGGTATGCCTTCACAACTTTCTGCAGAGAGTCGTCGGGAAAGGTGTCAGTTCGCGGCTCCCAATCTCCACGCGACTTGAACCAGCCGGCATCCAGCGTCGCCCAGCGCAAGCCGATCTGCTTCAGCTTTGGGATCGTGCTCAGCATCTGCTTGGGCGTGAAATCCATTTCGTATCCCCAGCCGCACCAGTTCGCCTGGTAATCAGCATCGGTGGGATGAGCGAGGCTCAAGCCTCGGACCTGCAGCATCTTTGAGTACAGGCTCAGAGGTTCGTAGAAGTCGCCGTGAAAGACGGAGACGAATGTCAGCGGAGTCGTGTAGACCTGGCCGGGCTGCAACGTTGTGTTCACATCGAGCGTGATGTTGGTGTTGACTCGTCCGTTCGGCAAGGTGCGTACGGGAAGGCTCAGCCGCAAAGGCACGGTTTCCGCGTGGCCGATGGCCTCTCCGACCGATCCCGTCCAGAATGCGACAACAGGAATACCGCCTCCGGTTTGATTCTCATCGTTGTGCATCATGGTCTGCATGGGATTGGCTCGCGTGAACTTCGCGCCAATCTGCATCACATCATCCTTGCCCCAGGCTTCGCTCGAGCCATGAAATGACCACATCGAGTACGGGAGCGCCGTGTGCTCTTGTAGGGAAGCATTCAGGATATGCTGCTGCATGATGACTCGGTCTATCAGAATTTCGGACGATCCGACATTCTTGTAGGAAACAGTGGTAAGCGCGACACTGGGGAAGTCATCGTAGACTTCCACAACGAGGTCTTTCTCTAAGGATGGCAACGAGGGACTTTTGCTTGACACCTCAATCCGCTTGCCCCCGCTGCCCAGCCGACCCGAAGCAGCGGAGACCCTGGCACGATCGAGATCCAGCACGAAGTCACCAGTCTCCCTGGCAGCGATGACAGGATAATCCGCGGTGGGGTTTTCCGCCGGATCGTCTAGTGTCCACTTCTGTCCATTGTGCAGAAGACTGGCCTGAAGGTATCCGGACGGCAGCAATCGAAATTCCGCAGCTGAGGTGTTCACTACGAGAGCGCCGGGGCTTGTGGAAACGACAATGGCTGACTCTTGCTGATGGACGAGCGGCGGCGTTTTTGAGTGGTTGCAGCCTGCCATCGATATGACAAGCGTGAACGTGAAGACCGGGAGTGCGACCGGATGGACGGCAAAGCGCGTAGGGAGGAATCGTGGCCGGTTCCGCAACATGATGGCCTGGACCTCTGTTCTTGGAGAGCAGGATAACTGCCGAGAACAGTTTAGGTGTAACGTTTTACCTGACCGCAATTAATTAATACCTGGCCGTGCCCGGTGTCAAGAAAAAACGCCCGGGGGGCATCGAGGAGAAGTTGAGGTCTGAATAGCCATTGATTGGCCGGCGTTTGGAAGACTCCGCCCGCTGCTGAAGGGGCATCGAGCTTGAATCAACAAACCCCGATCCACTCGCGATGCTCTGACTATGCCAGAACGGGGGTTGTCAGGAGTTCTTCTATCTGCGGAGAAACGGCTTGACCGTGATCGTGTCCAAAGCCAATCAGGGTTTCGATGCAGGCGGACGGATTGATGGTATGCGGTGACAGGCACTTGTAACTGCCCAGCAGGACACCCAGTTCGAGAGCTGTCTCGATCTGTCGATCCGCCGACCGCCGTGTTGAAGATTCCGCTCGTAGGAAAGGAATCCCTGCGGCAAGTGCAGCGATCATGCCCCCGAGCATCGCGTCCCCTGCCCCGGCGGTTGAAACAACCTCGACCTCTGGCGCCGGGCAGTGGTTCCACAACTTGGTCGTCACTCCGTATGCGCCACTCTTGCCCGCGCTCACCACCATTCGCAAATTCGGATACGAACTACGCAGAAAGTCCTGGCAGCTCACGACGAAAGCATCCGGAGCAGTAGACGCAAATGAGGAACCGATGAGTTCTCCTGCTTCCTCGTCGTTGAGTGACACGACGTCGAGCATCTCGAACATTCCCGCTCGTTGCGCGGGTCCAATTTCCGCAGGCACGAAGGAGGCAACTCGTAGCGCTCCCGTGCACGTGGCCAATTGCAGAAAGCGGTGGCGTACTTCGAGCGTGACCTCGGGAACCGCAAGGGCAATGACCTGCCTTCCTCCGGATTTCAGCAAATCCGCTACTCCATCTATATCCCTCGGACACAATGCTGAGGCAGCAGAGTTGCTGGTAGTGATGTTGCCGCCAGCGCCATCTGGGTATTGGAAACAGACACTGAACAGAGAGGGGCGGTCAGGCATGGCCCGGACCAACCGCGTGTCAATGCCCGCTTTCGTCATTTCCCTGACGACCTGGCGTCCGGGAGCATCCTCCCCTATTCTGCCGAGGGGAAGTATGTGGAACGGTGAGTCCGAAACCCGCGCCCCGAGCAGCTTTGCGACGTAGTGGGTCACAATGTGTAATTTGCAGTAGTCACGCACATCGAGCAGTCGGCCGGGTCGGCTTTCGTTGCGGCCAAGCGTTTGGCTCCCTTCCAGGTCAAAGAAAATACCGCTCCCAATCCCTCCGACACCGATGAGTTGGCGGTAAGGCGAATTCTGGTCGATCCGTAGGACGCGCATGGATTTGCCTATAAGAGCTCCCATTCGGGGTTTTCGCTGATGGGATGCCGTGCTGTTTCCTCTGTGGCGGTGATGATCGCATCGGGGTGGCGCTGCAACAGCGTCATGGGATATTCGGGATTGGGTCCGGAAAATAACGCGACTCTCAGTGCAGTCTGCTTCCATGCTCCGGTATCGCTGTACACCCGAACTTTTTTGGCAGACATGCACTCCCGAACACCGAGCGTGATCGACATAGGTGGGACAAACTGGTATGCGCTGCCGAAGCTTCGCTGTGCCAGCGCCAGGATGGTGTCGAGGTTGTTCTCCTGGATTCGAATCGTGGAGTTCTCTAACTCCTCCAGAGTGATTGAGCTGTAAGGATGGCGACGAGCCTGGTTGTAGGCGATATGACCGTCTTGTCCCCAGCCTCCGACCGTGATGTCAATCGGCGCAGCATCGATTGCCTCTCGCACGCGCTCTGCGGTCGAGGGCAATAGCCAGAACCTCTGGGCTTCGGGTACTTGCAGCTCGGTTTTGACCCCGCCATAGAAATGTTTTTCCATGAAGGTGCGGAAGTTGTAAGGATGGTTCGCCGGCAATGGCCGGCCTTGCCAGTCCAGACATTCGTCCATATGGAACACTGACAAACCTCGCAAGGATACCTTGCGGGCATTCACCAGTTTGGTGTACGGCGCGTACCAGCAACTTGGCCCGCAAGGAATAACGGCGCGAGTCGGCAAGCCCTGCCGATTGTTCGCCTCGATGAGACCTACCAGTTCTTCCACCATCAACTGTCCCATTTCGGCAGAATCACGAACCATACGGAACTTTGTTCGCAGATCAGGATGATGAAGTAATTCTGCAGCAGGAATCCTGCACCAGCGGTAGAGATCGGTTTTCGCGACGCAGCCCATAGCATCTCCGAATCGGACCACTGTGAGTGAAAAGATTCACCGCATAATCCCGCAAACTTGAACATCCTTCTCCGCCCGGCCACTCACGAATGGGGCGCTGGACGGGTCGACTCCCGGACGATCAGTTTGGGCGAAACCTTCCGGTACTTCGCCTGAGCGGGACGCTTTTCGATGGAAGCCCGGATCATTTCTTCGATGATCTCGGCTCCCAGGGAGCCCTGCATCTCCAGTTGCTGCTGCACGGTCGTGATCGGTGGATTGTAGAACTCCGAACCCGGAATGTCATCGAAGCCCACCACGGAACAGTCTCTCGGCACACGGCGTCCGGCTTTGGTGAGAGCGCGAATTGCCGCGCACGCAGTAAGGTCGTCGAAGGCAACCAAAGCGGTGAAATCTGGGCTGCGCCTCAATAGCTCTTCCGTCAACTCACACCCTTCGTAGTACGTCGAATTCCGCCCTTGGATTTCAACCACCAGACTAGGATCGATCTTCAATCCGACATCGTGGGCAAAGCTCTCGATTCCGCGCCAGCGCTGCACGCTATCCACGAGAATCTTGGGGCCCTTAACAAAGGCAATTCGGCTGTGACCAAGTTCGTAGAGGTGCTGGATTGCCTGTCTGGCGCCGGCCTCGTTGTCGACCACGATGGAACTGACCGGTCCCCGCTGTAATTCACGGCCAATAGCCACGGCGGGAATGCTACGTTTTGCGAACTCCGCCAGCAGCGCCGTATCCAAATAGACGGGGTTAGCAACTGCGATGAATCCCTCGACGCGCCGTCCCAGCAACAGGTCCACACAACGCTGAAATTGCGACTTGTCGTTCTGCAGGTCGGCTGCGATGGGAAAGTAACCGGAGGGCCGCAGGTGATTTTCGATTCCGCGTAAGATCTGCGTGCAGTAAGCATCGGTGATATCAAAGACCACCACGCCGATGGTATGGCTGCGTTGGCTGCGCAGGGAGCGCGCAAGAAAGTTGGGCCGGTATCCTAACCGCCGCGCCACCTTCCAGATGTGGGTGCGTGTACTAAGGGAAATTCGCTCGGCTGCCGCCCCCTGGTTCAGCACCATGGACACGGTCGTGACCGAGAATCCACTCTCTCCGGAAACATCGCGAATGGTTACCATCGCCCCCTCCAATGGGCGGTTTCCCGGCCGCATACGAATGGCTCAAGCCGCGACAAAAACCGGCACGACTTTACCATAGGCCAACCGCCACAAGCCCGCGAAGGTTGACAGCGGCCTGTCGAAAGTCTACATTCCCGAATATTGTAACGTTTCACCGGAGAAAAGGCTTGGGAGACTTTGGCAAACGCATCCGATTGAGTCGAATCCTCCTCCACGCCCGTGGCACCTTGGTCGTTGCCTTTGACCATGCCATGATTCTGGGCCCGATCTCAGGTACCATCGATCCCGCAAGGCAAATCAGGCGTCTAGTAGAGGCGAAGGCAGATGCCGTCCTTCTCAATCTGGGAAACATCCGCCATTTCGCGGAAGCTATCTCGTCCAGCCTCGCACCCGGCCTGATCGCGCGCCTCGATTGGACGACCGCATTCAACGAGTCTGCGGCAGGTTCCCCCAACGGCTTCCAGACTTGTGTCGTGGCTCACCCCGAAGATGCGTTACGGTCTGGGGCTGATGCCGTCATCACCTTCCTTTTTGTGGGCAGCGGCGACGCCGGTTTCGAGAGCAACGAAGTTCGGCGGGTAGGCAGTCTTGCGCGCGAATGCGAGCGAGTGGGAATGCCGTTGATCGTCGAATCACTGGCTCGCGGAGCCCAGGTTCAGGACCCGCGCCAGTCGAAGTGGCTTATGCTGCACACGCGGATGGCTGCGGAACTTGGCGCCGACGTCATCAAAACCGAGAATGCCGAGGACATCGACACCATGCGCAAGGTGGTTAGCGCCTGTCCTGTTCCAATCCTGGTCCTAGGGGGAAGCCGCACTGCATCGGACGAGGGAGTAGTCGATACCGTCCGCACGATTATGCAATCGGGGGCAGCTGGAGTGTTCTTCGGCCGAAACATTTTTCAGTCTGACAACATGCCCGAGCTCTTGCTGCGCATCCATTCTGCTCTCGCCGACAAAGCGTCAGTACAAGGGAAGTGACCTGTGAGTTTGCTGGCTGTAGACATGGGCTCGACGAACTGCAAGGCAATCGCGTTCGCGGAAGACGGACGTGTGCTCTCCCAGAAAACTGCCTCTTACGCTGCGGAATCGTCTCCTTCTTCCTGGAGCGAAATCGCGCCGGAGACGTTCTGGGAGGCTCTTATAGCAGTGACGCGAGGAATCGCCGCGGAGGTGAATCAAGATCCGGTCGAAGTTCTTGCCATCAGCTCGCACGGAGAAACCTTTGTCCCCGTTGGCTCGCGGCACAACGTTATCAGACCGGCCATTCTTAACGTGGATAATCGGGCGGTGAGGGAAGCAAACTGGCTGGCGAGCGAAATCGGTAGGGAGCGGATCTTTGACATCACTGGGCTGGCCGTGCATTCGATGTATCCCCTGGCAAAAATACTGTGGCTGCGCAGACACGAACCGGACGCGTTCGCCTCCTCGGCTCGCTTTCTGGCACTACCCACCTATCTGCTCACCAGGATGGGCCTGCCGGCCTACGTTGACTACTCGCTTGCTTCCCGTTTCCTCGCATTTGATATTTGCAAACTCAATTGGTCCGTGGACATTCTTTCCGTCTGCGAATTGGTAGCCGAGCAGTTTCCAATACCCGTTCCCGCGGGCACGATCGCAGGAGAACTTGAGGCACATGTCGCCACCGATCTCGGTCTGCCACCGTCCACTCTGGTCGTGGTGGGTGGGCACGATCAGCCCTGCGCCGCACTTGGCTGCGGAGTACTGGGACCCGGGCGAGTGTCAGCCTCGCTCGGAACGTATGAGTGTCTGGTCGCCGCCTCGGAAGGGCCGGCGCTGAGCGATGCCTCGCTTGTGGCGAACCTTAACACTTACTGTCACGTCGTTCCGGGCCGCTACGTGACCCTGGCCTACTTTCCGTCAGGAATCATGATCGAGTGGTTCCTTCATCTAATCTGCTCCTCCGGAGAGTTGACCAGTTCTGCATCGCTCGCAGAACTTTGCGCCGCGCTAGAAGCCCAAACCTCTCAGGGACCCACAGGTTTGTGCATTACGCCGCATCTGTTAGGTTCCTGCAATCCCGACTTCGATCCGGCCGCAACCGGAGTGATCGCGGGTATTCGTCCCACCACCAATCGGTCGGATCTTTACCAGGGGATTCTTGAGGGCATCGCATGTGAATTCGCAAATATGGCGGACCTGCTGCAAGCGACGGCCGGGGAGTGCAGAGGCGTGTACGTCAGTGGTGGCGGAGTACGTTCCCGCCTCGGGTTGAAGTTGCGCTCTGCGCTGGCTGGTCGTGAACTCCATTTGATGCTCTGCCCCGAAGCTGTATGCCTGGGCACGGCGATCCTGGCTGGAGTTGCTGCGAGCAAGTACGCCAGCTTCGCGCAAGCCGTCGAACAGGTGGTCCACGTAGCGGAAACCATCATGCCTGACGTTGCTCTCGCCGACACCTACAAGGCTCAGATGGAGCAGTACCGAATCCTTTATTCGAGTCTGGCCCCCCTGAGGCGCGCCCAGACGACTTGCAACTGAGGAGGACGAATGATCGAGCCCAAAGTCGGATTCATAGTTTATGGCGTCCACAAAGACGGATTGAAAGATCCCATGGGCCAGCCATTCATCGACGAGGCGCTGGTTGACCGCGCTAGGGACGCACTCACCAAGGCTGGGCTGAAACTGGTCAGGCACGAATTGGTCATCGCCACCAAGGAGGAGGCGACAGCAGCGCTCCGCAGGATGAAGCACGATGAGAGCCTCGACGCTGTGGTCCTGTTCTCGGGCACGTGGGTTTGGGCTGCCCATCTGGTTGGGGCGATTCGCGATTATGCCCGGACGGGAAAGGGGGTGCTGCTCTGGACTCATCCCGGCTCTCAGGGGTGGCGTCCGGTCGGTGGCCTGGTCATGCATGGCGGGCTACTGGAAGTCGGCATCCCTCACAAGTTTGTGTACGGCGCCGCAGACGACAGCGAAGCAATCGAAAAGATCGTGAGCTACGCGCGCGCGGCACACATGAAGAATTGGCTGAACCTATCGACGATCGGCGCTTTTGGCGGACGGGGGATGGGGCAGACCTGCGGAGTAGCCGACCCCTCGCAGTGGATGCGCATGTTTGGCGTCGATATTGATTCTCGCGATACGAGCGACCTTATTCGAACCGCAGAGCAGATCACGCAAGCGGAAGTCGCAACGGTCTCACCCCGCTTGCAGAAACTGTTCGGGAAGGCTCCAGATCCAACGGTTGTGAACGAACGCTCCATTCGCCTCTATCTCGCACTGAAGAAGGTGGTGGAGAAGGAAAGATTCGATTTCTACACCATCCAGTCATTTCCCGGTCTCGGCGATGACTACTCCGCCACCTGCTTCGCGCAAAGCATGATGCTCGAGGACGGCCACGGGACCTCCACTCTCGGCGACTTCAACACAGCGCTCACCGTACTGCTGCTGACCAAACTTAGCAAGGAACGCGTGTACTACGGCGATCTCCAGCACATCGATACCAAGACGAACGAGATCAAAATCATCGGGGACGGAGCGTGTCCGCCTTCCTTGGCCGGGACATTGGGACCTGCTGGCTTTGCCGAACATGGCATTCCGACCGAAGGGCAGGCGGGTGGACTCTCAGTGAAGTTGATCTGCAAGGTCGGCGAAGGAGTACTGGCGCGATTGGGGAGGGTGGATGGCGAGTTCCGCATGGCGGTCACGCGCGCGACGATATTCGAACCCCCAGCGGAGAAGGTCACAAATCGTCTAAATGAGTGTGGTGTTCCATTTTGGCCTCACGGCTTTGTCACAGCGCATTGCAACATCGACAGCCTGCTGCAGAATTGGACAAACGAGTACGCGTGCTTGGGGTATGGGCGCGACATTTTCCCCACGCTGATTGACTTCTGTGAGTTGACGGGCATAAAGGCAGTTTTGCCCTGAGAAGGAATCGTTGATCATGCGATTGCTAAGAATTGTTTGTTCGCTCGTGTTGGGCATTGCGACTGTCGTCTCCTCCGGCGCTCAAACAACTTCCGCTTCGGCCGGACCAAGCAAGGAAGTGCGCGCTCTGAAATCCTTCGCGGCCATGCATCCCGTCGATGCGCATGTGCACGTATTCAAGACCGATGCTGAGTTTCAGGCACTGCTCGAACGCCTAAACCTGAAACTGCTCAACATTCTCGTCATGGATGACACGCAGCCGTACCGTAAGGAACTGCAGCCACAGATCGAAGATGCGCTGACCCTCGTTCGCTCAAGCCACGGCCACCTGGCTCTGTGCACGACATTTGATCCCTACAAGTTTGACAGTCCGTCATTCGATGCTGACGCCGTGAAGCAGATCGACCAGAACTTCGTCCAGGGTGCAGTGGCGGTAAAGATCTGGAAGAACATCGGAATGGAGATCAAGGATCAGAGCGGCAACTACATCATGGCGGACAGTCCGAAGTTCGATCCCATCTACCAAGACATCGCCGGCCACGGCAAGACACTGCTATCGCACCAGGCGGAGCCCGACGTGGCATGGGGCCCGCCCGATCCGTCGGATCCGTCCTGGTCCTACTACCAGGAAAACCCGCAATGGTACGTGGGGGATAAGCCCGGCTTCCCGTCAAAGCAGATGATTCTCGGTGCGCGGGATCGCGTGCTCCTAAACAATCCCAAATTACGGATGGTGGGCGTTCATCTGGGCAGCATGGAAAGGGATCTCGACAACATCGCCAGACACTTGGACAAGTACGCGAATTTCGCCATCGACACCGCGGCGCGAATGGAGTACCTGATGATGTCACCCAGGGAGAAAGTACGCGCGTTCCTCCTCAAGTACCAGGACCGCGTTATTTACGGAACCGATCTTGATTTGCTGGCGACGGCGAATGTCTCCGAAGCGCTGAAAGATTGGCGGTCCACCTACGTGCGGGACTGGAGGTTTCTGGCAACCAGTGACACGCTCCACGTCGAAGGCAAACAGATCCATGGCTTGAATCTGCCCCAACCGGTGCTGCGGAAGATACTTCGCAGCAACGCGATCCACTGGATTCCTGGGCTGTGACTTCAGGCCTGCGCGCGAATTCTAGAAATCCGAAGAGGTGGAAAGGGTCGGCGAGCTTATGGACTGGAGGACATCTTGGTGGCTGGGAACACTCCAGTCCCGCAGAGCCATTCAAACTTGCGTCATCCACTTCCCGGGCTGGAGCAAAGGTTTGGACCAGAGCCGATACTTCGTCTTCCCCTTTTCCGATCCAATCACAGTTGAAAGACGAGCGGCAGGTGCGGCCTGAAATCCATGTACTCTTTTCGCCGGTTGCCATCAAATTCAATTTCGAGCAGAGATGTCGTTCCCGCTCGGGTTGCGAGAATTCCACTTTCAACTATTTTCTGTGACAGGTTCGAGCGAAGCGGCAGGGGAGTGGTCAGAGTTAAGCCAGTGATTTCACGAATGCCAAGGGGATGCTCGATGAACCGCTGTTCTCGATGAACTCGTCGCATGAAGCCCAGATAAACCCACATCGGCTCCTCAATCCCCACTTCGCCGATGTGCATGAAAAGCGGATCTGACAAATACGCCGGCCGATACTCCCATGCGGGAAAAGGTGGCCCTGTGTCTTGAGAATCGACAGGCCGTAGGCAAATGCCGAAAGGAGAGGCGTTGTCTTCCCGACCAGACCATCTCTCCCAAAGCAAGGTGCGCCTTGTACTTTGACTTTGAGCCTCTCTTGCATCGCTCACCCAAAGCAACTCAATCATGGCGTTGGCGAAGGCAAAACGGCGATTGGCCGTACCTTGACCGGCATGCTGACTTGGAGGTCCCTCATGCAGGCCGAACTGAACAAGTTTTTCAGCCTCGGGAGCGCCTGGAGCGGTACAGACGAACAGATGGTCCAACTCTATCCGCATGCGAGGTAGTGTAATTCAACACAGATGCCGCCAACGATGCGGTCACTCCCGCGAGTGTGGTGGTCGAAGCAGCAGGCAAGGTTTGGCTTCTCACTCTTGCATCAAAGGTGGTCATTCCAAAGGAGGAACGCTTGTCGCGGAAACCGACCCACTGCCCCCGATTCCTTCTGCTATCCGCTATGAGATCGTCGTCGCTGAAGCTGATCTTGGCCCGGAAGCCAATGTCATGACGCACAAGCATTCCGGACCAGAGACCTGGTGCTTGCTCACTGGCGAACAATGTCTGGAGCTCCCCGATCGCGCCATGCGTGCTCGAGCTGGCGAAACCATGTCTGCCCCGGCGGGAAACCCCTATGAAACTGAACATCGTCGGTCCTGGAAAAAGAGACGCCCTCTTCGCAATTGT
>Ga0207684_10000872_pt1 | contig 34410 bp, 33 predicted proteins | sample KBSK5501metaG_FD_184342 | JGI IMG/M metagenome (GOLD analysis project Ga0207684, IMG submission 184342) | Corn, switchgrass and miscanthus rhizosphere microbial communities from Kellogg Biological Station, Michigan, USA - KBS K5-50-1 metaG... | ecosystem: Host-associated > Plants > Roots >... | reverse complement strand
CTCCTGCAGGCCGAGGAAGTACCAGGGTGCCTTCGACGGGTTCGGGGTCATGCCCGGGTTCGCCTTGCCGAGCAGGGGCGCCTGCAACCAGATGGACACGATGATCAGGAAGACCGTCATGGCGACGGTGGCGATGAATTCTTTGAAGACGAATTCCGGGAAGGAGACGACCATCTCGTCGTCGCTGTCGTCGCGGACCGTCGACGGCGCCTCGACCTGGCGCCGGCGCGCTTCGACCCGTTCGCGGGCGGCAATCCGGTCGCGCGCTTCGGTGGCCATGCCTAACTACAGCCCCCCGCTGAAGCCATCTTTTCGAACCCGCCAGAAATGGACCACCATCAGCAGGAACCCCGCCAGCGGTAAGCCGACGACGTGCAAGACGTAGAAGCGGAGGAGGGCATTGTCGCCGACCACGCGCCCGCCGATCAGGAGGTAGCGGGTGTAGGGGCCGGCGATCGGCGCGTACTTCGCCATGTTGGTGCCGACCGTGACCGCCCAGATGGAGAGCTGGTCCCAGGGCAGCAGGTAGCCCGTGAAGCTGAGCAGCAGGGTGATCAGCAGCAGCAGGGTGCCGACGCCCCAGTTGAACTCGCGCGGCTTCTTGTAGGCACCGGTCAAAAAGACGCGCGCCATGTGCAGCCAGACGGTGATCACCATCGCGTGCGCCGCCCAGCGGTGCATGTTGCGGATCAGTCCGCCAAAGGTGATGACGAACTGGAGGTCTCGCATGTCCTGGTAGGCGTGGTTGGTCGAAGGCACGTAATAGAACATCAGGTAGAGCCCGGTCACGGTCAGCACGATGAAGAGAAAGAAGGACAGGCCACCGAGGCAGAGGGTGTAGGACATCCGGATCCATGAGCGGCGCACCCGGACCGGGTGAATATGCAGGACGAAGTTCGTCAGCGCCGTGCGGGCGGCGATCTTGTCGGTGAGCGGCAGGCCATGACGGAAGACCGAGCCGACCATCTGTCCCACGACGGAGTACATTTCGTCGATCGCTGCGCGAATAACGCTCATGAACCCTCCCGGTTGATGATCAGACCTTGAGGCGGAACGAGCGATCGACGATCACCGAGCGGTCGATCAAGAGTTTGCCATCGGGGGCCACTTCCATGTGGACCCGGTCCATCGGCCGGGGTGCGGGCCCGAAGAAATTAACCGCGTCGCGGAAATAGCGGCTGCCATGACAGGGACATTTGAAGCCCGGCAGGACGGGATTCGCCTTGGTCGCTTGCTGACCGGTGTCCGGGTCTTTGGCGATCTGCGTTCCCGCCAGTACCAGGTCGCTGGTGGCGTCCGGGAAATACCGAGGGGTGCACCCCAGGTGGGTGCAGATCAGGCTGATCGCGTAGAAGCCGTTGGGGTCGTGATTGATGACGACCCGTTTGTCGATGATGACGGTGGTGGACCCAACGGCGTAGGCGCTCGGTGGGTCCGCTTTGAAAGCTGGCGGGTCTTCGTAGGTGGCATTGGGGTACAGCCACCTGATGCTCTGGTAGAGCGCGATCAGGCTGGCCACCGTGAAGCCGACCCAGCCGGCCATCGCCAGAAAGCTGCGTCGCGTCATCTCGCGGCTGTCCTCGACCAGACGGCGAAAATCGGCAGCCATTACACGAAGGGGTTATGGGCTGGTGGCGTCAGGATGGTGGCGAAGATGACCGTCGACGCCATGATGATGATGAAGAGCACGGCCACGAGCAGGCAACCGAAGTCTGCCCTGATCGCCGCTATCACGCCGCGCACGCAGTCGAGGATAACAAAGCCTTGCGAGGCGAAACATCGGGTCTCGGCCCTAGTCGGGGAACTCTCGCTCAGGCGCGCGCTGCGGGCGCCGGCGTCCCGGTCCCGGTCAAGGCCGCCCGCCTGCGCACATACTCGTGCACGAGCGACACCACGGTCGCGTGGCTCCAGGTGAGGGGCGACACGGACAGCTGCACCTTGCTGTAGGGGTCGAGCTGCTCGGATAGGACGCCGCTCGGAAGCGCGGCGCCGGCCACCCATTCCAGGATGTCGCGCGCACGGGCCAGGTCATCCAGCGTGCGCGCCTGGGCGACCAGCCACTGCCCGTACCACATGGTGCAGATGAACCACGGGTTCCCGGGAACGTTGGCGATGTCCTGGCTGACCTGGTAGTACCAGTCGTTCTCATAGCGAGCGATGCCGCCCGCCTCGGTCTTGCACCAGAGCCGGTCGTAGACCCCGGTCATGGTGCTGACGATCTGCGGATCGTCGGCCGAGAACATGCCGAAATACCATAGCCCGTACACGCTGGAGTCGATGGCCAGGTCGCGGGCGGTGCTGCCGTCGGGCCGGACATAGATGCGGCGGAGGAAGCGGTTGGCCTCCGCATCGAACAGGAAGCGTCGAGTGCCCTGCTTGATTCCCTCGGCGACGCCGCGGTAGCGGTCGGCCAGCGCCGTCTCGCCGTAGAGCGCGGCAAAATTGGCGGCGGCCTGAAGCCCGGCCCAGACGGTGGCAACCGTGAAGCTCATCACCCCGCGACGCTCTTCCCAGAGGTCGTAGCTGGGCTGCGGTAGGCCGGTGAGGGGGTCGATGTAGCTCGCCAGGAAATCGCCGACCAGGATGATCAACGGCCGGTAGTAGGCCTTGAAGAATTCGAAGTCGCGATGGTGGTCGTAGTGCTGCCAGAGCGCGAACAGGACCAGTCCGGTTTCGTCCTCCTGGATCGGGTATTGCGGCTTTCCCGAGGCGTCGACCCAGGGATGCCAGCTACTCCCCGGGTCGCCGGCCGGAGTGTACTTGTGGCGGAAGTAACCCTCCTTGGTGACGATTCGCGCGCTGAGCTCGAAGAATCGCCGCGGAATATCAACGTAGCCGGCCTGATCCATGGCGTGGACGGCGAGCGCCGCGTCGCGCGGCCACATGTAGCTATAGGTATCGCGGGCGAACTTGATGATGTCGGTGTCGTTGGCCGCCAGCACGGCGCCGCCGCTATCGATCTGGGTCCGCACCACCAGCAGGCTGCGCCGATAGAGGTCGGCGATCTGCGGGGAGAGATCGGCAAAGCCGCGCTCCTCCTTGTTGACCCAGGCGGTCCAGTAGGAGCGCGTCCGCTCGAGAAAGGCTTCCGGTCCGCGCAGCGTGATGACGTCGGCCACCGTCTGCAGATCGGTGAGGTTGCGGGCGGCGATCAGCCACTGGTAGCCGGTCGCCGCGTGCCCCTGCGGAATGCGGCCCAGGGCGAGCGCCATCGTCATATCGACCGAGCCTTGCTCGATCGGATTGTTGCCAAGCTCGCCGTCCTCCGCGTCGCGCCACGTTCCCTGCGCGCCACCGACATCCTTCTTGCCGCAGGCATAGCCGTCCAGTCCAATCCGATCGCCGACCTGGCCACAGGCGGCAAAGCATCGCTGGCCCTTGTAGGCGACGAGTCCTTTGACCGCCGGGTAGTACATGACCGTGTCGCCGACTTCGGTGCCGTAGATGTGCCAGTCGAAATGAAAGAAGAGGCGAACCTCCCTGTCCGGCCCCTCATTCAAGACGCGTACCCGCCGCAGCAGCACGTCGCGACCAAGGTCGACCGCGTCGTTGAAAGTCAGGCTCACCAGGAGATCGGGATGTCGCAACGTCACGTTGGTGACCAGCGTGTCCGCCATGTAGACGAGGTTGCGCGACCACGCGGGATCGTCCAGCCAGGTGAACCGTCCTTCCACCCAGATCCCGAAACGGCACGGTTCGCCGCTGGTGTGATTCTCCTGGCCTACGCGCGGATAGTAGATGTCGCGCAGCTGGTATTGGCGATCGTAGGTAACCAGCAGGGAGCCGTTGCCGATCGGCAGGTCGCGTGACACGTCGGCCCATTATCGGGCGCCGGTCCCAATTTGGGAACCGCCGGGATCCGTTGTTACGATGCTGTGCATGGCGAGCGCGGCCAAAACCGACACCCTGACCATTCAATCGGGGAAGCGCGCGGACGCGATCGACATCACCGAGCGCGTGCAACGGGTGGTCCATGAGAGCGGCGTGGAAACCGGGCTCTGCCAGGTTTACGTGCCGCACACGACCGCGGGCGTCTTCATCAATGAGAATGATGACCCCGACGCCCTGCGAGACATCCTCACCACGCTCGAGGCGCTCGTGCCCTGGGAGAACGATTACCGGCACGCGGAGGGCAACGCCGCGGCCCATATCAAGGCCTCGCTCGTCGGGACCTCGCAGACGGTGCCGGTCCGCGGTGGGCGCCTTATGCTGGGACGCTGGCAGGGCATCTACTTCGCCGACTTCGACGGCCCGCGCGCGCGGCAGTTCCAGGTCACGGTTCTGGCATAACCGCGCGAGTAGGTAAGGAAACGGTCCTGTTGACGCTCGGTGAAAAGCCGTAACTAGTGCGGAGATGCCGGTATATACTGGCTAGATTCTTTAGCCGGGGAGACGCATGCTTACCAGCATCAAGTCGGTCGGCAGCTATGTTCCGTCCGGCATCCTGACCAACGCCGACCTCGAAAAAATGGTCGAGACCTCCGATACCTGGATCCGCGACCGCACCGGTATCGTGGAGCGGCGGATCGCGGCCGTCGACGAAACCGCGACCGACCTCGCCGCCGAGGCCGCCAAGGATGCCTTGAGCGCCGCTGGCTTGCGCCCGGAGGACACCGACCTCATCGTTTGCAGCACGTCCACCCCGGATTCGATGTACCCCTCGGTTGCCTCACGCGTGCAGGAGCGCCTGGGCGCCCACGGCCCGGCGTTCGACGTGCAGGCGGCGTGCACTGGATTTCTGGTGGCGATGAGCGTGGCCGATCGCTTCGTCAGCGGCGGCGAGTCGAAGCAGGCGATCGTAATCGGCAGCGAGACGCTGACCAAGATCCTCAACTTCAAGGACCGCGGCACCTGCGTCGTCTTCGGTGATGGCGCCGGCGCGGTGGTCCTCGGACCGGGCGTCGACGGCGCCGGCATCAAGGCGTGCGTGCTCGGTTCGGACGGCTCCGGCGGCGACCTCATCTATGTCGCGCCCGGCGCCGACGGTCCGGAGGGGCGCGGCCGGCCAGAGATCCGCATGGATGGACGGAAAGTCTTTCGCTTTGCCACCGAGATCCTGGCCCAGGCGACCCTCGAGGCGCTCGAGAAGGCAAACGTCCGCTTGGAAGACGTCAAGCTGATCGTCCCCCACCAGGCCAATGCCCGAATCATCGAGGCGGCCGGCAAGCGGCTTGGGGTCAGCGCCGAGGTCATGGTCAACGCCATCGCGAACTACGGCAACACCTCGACCGCCTCGATTCCGCTGGCGCTCAAGGATGCGTTGGCGGCCGGCCGGCTGCAGCGCGGCGATAATCTTGTCCTGGTCGGCTTCGGCGCCGGGTTGACCTGGGGTGCCTGCGTGATCGAATGGGAAGGCGCGCCCGTCAGGGTCGCGGCCTAACCCATGTTTCGCCCCAAGACGCGGTACGTCGCGCTGCCGTCGCCGCGGGCCGGCGTCGGCGAAGAAATCGACCGGCTCATCTGTCCAAAATGCGACACCTCGCTCGAGCCGGCGCGCCTGACCGCAGCGCTGGGCGTCTGTTATCGGTGCGGGTACCACTTCCGGTTGCGCGCGCCGGAGCGGATCGCGATGCTGGTGGAACCTGGGTCATTCCACGAAGAAGACCAGGCGATCACGGCGACCGATGTCCTCGGCTTTACCGATTCGCAGCCCTATGCCAAGCGGATCGAGCAGAGCCGCGCCACCACTGGCGCCAACGAAGCCGTCACGTGGGGTGAGGCCATGCTCGCCGGACATCGCCTGGTGCTGGTCGCGCTGGACTTCGCCTTCATGGGCGGCAGCATGGGAGCGGCCACCGGCGAGAAGATCACCAACGCCATCGAGCGCGCCATGCAGGGACGCCTGCCGCTGCTGATCATCTCGGCCTCGGGCGGTGCGCGGATGCAGGAGGGCATGCTCTCCCTGATGCAGCTCGCCAAGACGTCCGCCGCGCTCGGGCGACTGGCCGCGGCCGGCGTCCCCTACATCTCGTTGCTGACCGATCCAACGATGGGCGGCGTAACCGCCAGTTTCGCGTCGCTGGGCGATGTCATCGTTGCCGAACCGGGCGCGATGATCGGCTTTGCCGGGGCGCGAGTGATACAGCAAGCGACCTACGAAACGCTTCCGGATGGCTTCCAGACCGCGGAGTTCCTGCTCGCGCATGGCATGATCGACCTGGTGGTGCCGCGCGCGGAGTTGCCCGCCGTGCTACGCCAGCTGCTGGACCTCTACGCCCCGAATGGGGCCGGCCCCGAGCTTCAGTTGCAGCGGCCAATCCAGACCGCTGCCCCGGCGCCCGCCGCCACCCGGTGAGCGACAACGGAACCGTCGCCGCCGCCACCTGGGAACAGGTCGAGTTGGCGCGCCATCCCGATCGTCCCTACGCGCTCGACTACGTCCACGCCATCTTCAACAACTTCTTAGAGCTACATGGCGACCGTGTGTTCGGCGATGACCACGCCATCATCGGCGGGCCGGCCAGCCTCGACTCGAAAACCATCATGGTGATCGCACAGCAAAAGGGCCGCACGACGTCCGAACGCGCGATGCGCAACTTTGGAATGGCTAACCCGGAGGGGTATCGTAAAGCGCTTCGCCTGGTCCGCCAGGCCGAGCGCTTCAAATTTCCGATCGTGGCCTTCGTCGACACCTCGGGCGCTTTTCCCGGCGCCGGCGCCGAGGAACGTGGCATCGCCTGGGCGATCGCGGAAAACTTGGTGGCGCTCTCAGCGGCCCGCATCCCCATCCTTACGCTCGTGATCGGTGAGGGTGGCAGTGGCGGCGCGCTCGGCATCGGCGTCGGGGATCGGCTGCTCATGATGGAACACTCGATCTACAGCGTCGCCATGCCCGAGGCCTGCGCCTCGATCCTCTGGCGTGATATCGCGCGCAAGGTGGAGGCGGCCGAGGCGCTGAAGCTCACGGCCGCCGACCTGAAGCGGCTCGGACTGGCGGATGAGATCATTCCCGAACCGCCCGGCGGCGCGCACAACGACTATGGCCTGGCGGCCGACGCGGCCGCGGCCGCGCTGCGTCGCCATCTCAAAAACCTGGAGTCGATCGACACCGACCGGCTGGTCGAGGAACGTTATCAACGGTACCGGAGGATCGGCGCCACGGCGTAAATCCCCTCCCCCGCTGGGGGACGGCAGGGTGGGGGCGATCTCGATCACCTAACATCAAGTCACTGCCGTGGCCACGGAAGCGGTAATCCAAGCCCCCGCCCGCAAACGCGAGCGTCTCGACCCATCGGTGTTCCGCCTGCCGGTCGAGCGAATCCGCGAGGGCTATTACAGCGACGTCTATTTCAATCGCACCGTCGATGTGCTGCGCTCGGACAATCGGCATCCGCACGTTCTGATGCAGGTCTTCCAAAAGCAACAGGCGGTGATCGGCGGCATGGATGAGGCGATCGCCATCGTCAAGCTCTGCTCCGATGACTTTACCCAGCTGCGCGTGCACGCCCTCTACGACGGCGACGAGGCGGCGCCTCGGGAAACGGTGATGACGATCGAGGGCGATTACACCCTCTTCGCCCGGCTGGAGACCCTGTACCTGGGCGTCCTCACCCGCCGCACCAAGGTCGCCACCAACGTGCGTCGCGTGGTCGACGCCGCCAAGGGCAAGCAGATCATCTTCTTTCCGGCTCGCCACGATCATCACCTGGTGCAGACCGGAGATGGATACGCGGCCTATGTATCGGGCGCGATCGGCGTCTCCACCGATGCCCAGGCGGCCTGGTGGGGAGGCAAGGGCACTGGTACCGTCCCCCATTCGCTGATCGCCGCTTACAACGGGGACACCGTGCTCGCCGCGCGCAAGTACGCCGAATATGTCGACCCGTCGGTGAACCTCGTGGTCCTCGTCGATTTCGAGAACGATTGCGTCCGGACGTCGCTCGAGGTGGCGCGGGCCCTGAAGGACCGCTTGTGGGGCGTGCGCCTGGACACCTCCGAGACGATGGTCGACGTCAGCGTGCAGAAGCTGATGGGTGACTTCGACCCGAGAGGCGTCAACCCGCAACTCTGCCAGCTGGTTCGCCGGGCGCTTGACCGTGAGGGATTCCAGCAGGTGAAGATCGTGGCTAGCGGCGGATTCAACGTCGAGAAGATCGCGCGCTTCGAACGCGAGCATGTCCCGGTCGATGCCTACGGCGTGGGCAGCGCCTTCTTCCAGGGCAACTTCGACTTCACCGCCGACGTGGTAATGGTCGAGGGACGTCCGTGCGCCAAGGTCGGTCGCCGCTTCCGCCCAAGCACGCGCCTCGAGTTGGTGACCTAGCGGTGCCGAACGTCACGATCGTAGTGGACGTTCTCAACGGCTTTTGCAAGAAGGGCAACCTCGCCTCGCCTCGCCTCGACGCTGCCATCCCGAAGATCCGCGAAGTTATCGAGGAGCGTCTAAAGTCCGGTGACCACCTGATCTTCCTCGCGGATACGCACGACCCGAACGACCGCGAGTTCGAGGTATTCCCGGTGCATTGCGTGCGCGGGACGACCGAGTCCGAGGTGGTTCCCGAGCTTCAGCCTCTGCTCCACGACGCGACGTTGATTCGAAAGCGGCGCTACTCCGGTTTCTTCGAGACCGACCTCGACGAACGGCTCAGGGCGGCGCAGCCAGAGCAGGTGACCGTCGTCGGCGTGTGCACCGATATCTGCGTCCTCCACTCGGTCGCCGACCTGCGTAACCGGGATTACCGGGTGGTGGTGCCGGCCGCGGCGGTCGAGACCTTCGACGGCCCCGGCCATCCAGGCGACGAGGCGCAGCAATGGGCGCTCGCCCACATGAAGGGCGTTCTCGGCGCCCGGATCCTCCAGCCCTAAATCCGTCCTCGCGACGGGGTTTATGAGCCTCACGTTATAATGTAATCGGTCACCGTGAATAGCACACAGGCGGAGACGAGAGGATCGTTCTGCCCCGCATGCGGCGCCCAATTCAAGCCCGACAGCCGCTTTTGCTCGAATTGCGGCCGAACCGTCGCTCGACCGGCCCGACGGCTTCGCACCCAGCCCTGGATAGCGGCGTGCGCCGTTGTCCTCGCGTTACTCCTGGTAGCGCTCCCCGGTGTGCTTTACGTGTGGGCCGGGCTACCCTCCACCGCCAACCTCAGCACCGCCCGCCTCCCACTCTCGACCCGCATCTACGACCGAACGGGAACGGTTCTTTTGGCCGAGATCCATCAAGGGTCGGAGCGGCGCCAGGTCGTGCCGATCCAGCAAGTCGCGGCCGCCATGCAGAAGGCGACCGTCGCCGTGGAAGATCGCACCTTTTATCAGCACGGCGGCCTGAACCTCTTGCGCACCGGCCAGGCCGGCCTCGATGACCTGCTGCATCTTCGCTTCAACCAGGGCGGCAGCACCATCACCCAGCAGCTCGTCAAGAACATTTATCTCTCCGGCGACCGGTCGATCCTGCGCAAGCTCGACGAGGCCATCCTCGCCGTCGAGATCGAGCACCAGTACTCGAAGGCGCAGATTCTCGAGGCCTACCTCAATCGGGTCTACTACGGTAACCGGTCCTACGGGGTGGAAGCGGCGGCGGAGACCTATTTCGGGAAACACGCGAGCCAGCTCTCGCTCGCAGAGGCAAGCTTGCTCGCCGGCTTGCCCCAGGCCCCGACCGAGCTGGATCCATACTCCAATCTGAATGCCGCCAAGGCGAGACAGCGAGTGGTGCTGGACGCCATGGTCAGGACGCACGACATCGGCGCCACCCAGGCTCGCGCCGCCGCGGCGCAGACGCTGACCTTGCAAAAGCCATCGACCTCCGACGACGTGAAGGCCCCCGGCTTCGTGCACTGGGTGGCGGCGCAGCTGGAGAAGACCTACGGCGACGAACTGCTCAAGAATGGCGGGTTGACCGTCGTCACCTCGCTCGATTGGAATCTCCAGTCGATCGCCGAGCGCCAGGTGCGGGAGAAGGTGATGGCGCTCCAGGGCCAGCACGTGACCGATGGCGCATTGGTCGCGCTCGACCCGGCGACCGGCGCGGTTCTGGCGATGGTCGGGTCAGCAGGCGCCGATGTGCCCGGCGGTCAGTACAACATGGCGATCATTCCCCGCCAACCGGGGTCGTCATTCAAGATCTTCACCTACTCGGCCGCGATCGAGTCACAGAAGTTCACCATGGCCTCGTGGGTGCTCGACCAGCCGATCACGGTTCGGCTCAGCGATGGCAGCACCTACACGCCACGCAACTACGACGGCAGCTATCACGGCTGGCAGCCAATTCCATATGCCCTGGGCAACTCGTTCAACATCCCGGCCGTGAAAGTCGAACTGGGCACCGGCATCGATCACGTCGTCGACGTCGCGCGGCGGATGGGTGTGGAGACGCTGACGCAGCCGGCCAGCAGCTATCAACCGAGCTTGACCCTGGGCGGCTACGAGGTGCCGCTGATCGACATGGCCGCGGGTGCGAGCACGCTCGCGGCCCAGGGAACCTACCGCCATCCGCAGGCAATCCTGAGCATCGTCGCCCAGGGCAAAACGCTCTACCGATACGACCCGCGAGTCAATCAGCAGGCGGCGCTCAGCCCGCAGGTGAGTTTCATCATGGCTGACATGCTGTCCAATGACCGCAACCGAAGGCTCGAGTTCGGAGCCAACAGCGACCTGGTCATCCCCGGCCACCAGGTCGCTGCGAAGACCGGCACCACCAACGACTTTCGCGACAACCTGACGCTGGGCTTCACGCCGAACCTGGCCGTGGCCGTCTGGGTCGGCAACGCGGATCACACGCCGATGCGCAATGTCTCCGGCATCGTCGGCGCCGCCCCCATCTTCCACGGTTTCATGACGCAGGCATTGAGCGGGCAGCCCGACACCTGGTTTGCTGTTCCGAACGGCCTGCAGGTGGTCAACATGAATGGATACACCGCCTACCTGCTGCCGGGGACGGACCAGGTGGCGCAGTCGCAGCAACCTTGGGGGTGCGATGAGGGTTGCATCGTCGGCGGCGGCGGCCAGGGCCGCCACAAGAAGCACGGCTAACAGATCAAGCGCGGCTCCGCCGCGCCGCCCTTTCGGGCGTAATATGCGGCCAGTGCGCCGGGCCCGCCGGCCCACGCGAGCAACGCTTACCTACGATGCGAGCGTTTGAGGCGTTCGTTGGCCGCTGGACGACGCACCCGCCCGGTTAGGTCACTGCGTAACTTTGTTCGCCTTGAGCGATTCGATCTCGCTCTTCAGTTCGGCGACCTGCCGTTCCAGGCTGGCGATCTGATCGCGCGTTGCCACCGGCATCGACGAGCGCACGCCCTCGGAGACGCGGCGGCCGAGGTCCTCGCCCCGACGACGGGTGTTGGATGCAAACTCCTCGAACCGGCGGCGCCCCTCCTCACGGCTGACGTGCCCCTGGTGCAGCCAGGTATCGACCAGCCGATCACCCTGCTCGAACGCCCAGCTCGCGGCGCCCAGCATGATGGTGAAGCTGTCGCGGACGACCTCGCGAACGCGCTCGCTGCCTTCGGTGTGTTCATGCTCGTGCGGATCGTTGTGCTCTGCCATGCGCTAAGTTTAGGGCTACGCCATGCCCATCTACGAATATCGCTGCGCGGACTGCGGCAAGCGACCGTCCATCTTCTTTGCGAGCTTTGCCACGGTGGAAGCCGCGCCGAGCTGCCCCCTCTGTGGCGGCCGGCACCTGACTCGCCTCATCTCCCGAACCGCCCAGGTCCTGTCCGAGGATAGCCGGCTCGATCGCATGAGCGACAGCGCCGACCTGTCCGATGTGGACGAGAACGACCCGAAGAGCATGGCGCGCTGGGCCAAGAAGATGGGTCAGCAGATGGGTGGAGACGAGCTCGGCGAAGACTTCGACCAGGTGGTCGACGAAATGGGCGACGACGAATCGAATAGTTCCACCGGCGTGGAGGATGACGAGCTATGACCCGCATCGAGCGCATCCGCGGCCGCGAGATCCTCGATTCGCGCGGTAATCCAACCGTCGAGGTGGATGTGTTGCTCGACTCCGGCGAGCGTGCAAGCGCGGCCGTCCCGTCAGGCGCATCCACCGGGGCCCACGAAGCGGTCGAGTTGCGCGATGGCGACAAGGGCCGCTACGGCGGCATGGGCGTGCTCAAGGCCGTCGGCCACGTCAACGACGAGATTGCCGGTGCGTTGCGGGGCGCCGACCCCACGGACCAGCGCGCCATCGACGAGCGGCTGATCAATCTCGACGGCACCGCTAACAAATCCCGCCTGGGCGCGAACGCGATTCTCGGCGCCTCGCTTGCCGTGGCGAGGGCGGCGGCGCTGGCGGCGGGGCAACCGCTCTATCGGTATCTCGCGCGCGGTCGCGAGCTGGTGATGCCGGTGCCGATGCTGAACATCCTCAACGGCGGCAAGCACGCGCAGACCAGGGTCGATTTCCAAGAGTTCATGGTGGTGCCGGCCGGTGCGCCGAGCTATCGCGAGGGGCTTCGGTGGGGCGCGGAGGTGTTTCACGCCCTCAAAGAGAGCCTGCATCAGGCCGGCTTGAGCACCGGGCAGGGCGACGAGGGCGGATTCGCCCCGGAGCTCGACACCAACGAGAAGGCGATGTCGCTGCTGGTCGACGCGATCGAGCGGAGCGGCCACCAACCGGGTGAGGAAGTCTTCATCGCGCTCGATCCGGCGGCCTCCGAGCTCTACCATGACGGCCGCTACGAGCTGAAAGGCGAAGGCAAAACCCTTGATCCGAGTGCGCTGGTCGATCGCTGGGCCGCCTGGCTGGATCGCTACCCGGTGATCTCCATCGAGGATGGGCTGGCCGAGGACGATTGGGACGGCTGGCGTCAGCTCACCCAGCGGCTCGGGAAACGCGTCCAGCTGGTGGGCGACGATATCTTCGTCACCAACGTCGTGCGCCTTCGCCACGGCATCGAGGAAGGGATCGCCAACAGCATCTTGATCAAGGTCAACCAGATCGGCACGCTCACCGAGACGCTGGAAACGATGGCAACCGCGGCCCGGGCCGGGTACTCGACCGTGGTGTCGCACCGATCCGGGGAGACCGAGGACACCTTTATCGCCGACCTCGCCGTCGCCACGGGAGCCGGGCAGATCAAAACGGGCGCGCCGTCACGGTCGGAGCGCGTCGCAAAGTACAATCGGCTCCTACAGATCGAGGAAGAGGTGGGTAACTCCGCACAGTATCCAGGGCGCGCCGCGTTCGTCGGCACGCCCGGATCGCGGGTCACTCCGACATCAGGGTTGCGGGATTTCCCGCATGGTCCGACGTCAGGGTTGCGGGATTCCCCGCATGTCTAGACGCGTCCCTCCGGGTGGATTCTTCGAAGGCGGACAGTCGCCCTTTGGCCGGCTGCCGACGGAACCCAGCTTCCCGACCATCCGCGTTTCGCGGCGAGGTGTTTTGTGGATCGTCGTCGCCGCGTTGGTGCTGCTTATCCTGTTTCTGCTCAAACCGTTCGCGACGCTCTACACGGATTTCCTGTGGTTCCGCGCGCTCGGCTACGGCGGCGTGTTCGGGACGCGCTTTGCCGCCCAGATCTGGTCCTTCTTCATCTTCGCGTTCCTCTTCTGGGTAATCGGCGGAGCGAACGTCCTGTTGGCGCTCAATTCAAACACCGGCCGGCGCCTCTCCTCGATCGGCATCCGCCAGCAGCCGCTCACCGCGCCCTCCACCATCCTCGCCTTGCTGGCTGTCTTCCTGCTCGGCCTGCTGTTTGGCCGGATCGCCGCCGGATCGTGGCAGACGATCCTGGCCTTCCTCAACCAGAAGCCCTTCAACGTCCAGGACCCGACGTGGCACAAGGACGTCTCCTTCTACGTCTTCACCCTCCCCCTCTACCGCTTCGTTTGGGGGTGGCTCTTGTGGGTCGTGATCCTGATGATGCTGGTCGTCGGTGGCCTCTACGTCTCCCGGACTGGGCTACAGAACTTCGCGTTGCCGGTGCGCGCGATTCGGCATCTGTCAATACTGGCCGCGGCCTTTGCCCTCCTGCTCGCGGTCCATTACCGGCTCGACATCTACGAGTTGTTGCTCAGCAAGCGTGGCTTCGTCTACGGCATCGGCTATGCGGACGCGGCCGCCCGCATTCCCGCCTACTGGATCATGACGGTGCTGATGGCGCTGATTGCCATCGGGCTGCTGATCAATGCCGGGGGGGCTCGGCTGATCGCGTTATCGGCGGCGTTGGTCGTCTGGCTGGGGGCCGCCTTCATCCTTTTGGTCATCTTTCCGGGCGTCATTCAACGGTTCCAGGTCGCGCCGAGCGAGCTGTCAAGAGAAACGCCCTACATCAAGGACCAGATCGACTTCACCCGGCAGGCGTGGGGCCTCAACATCATCACCGACCGGCCGTTCACGCCGCAGGACACGCTGACCGCCGACAAAGTGGCGAACAATCCGCAAACGGTCCAAAACGCGCGCCTCTGGGATCCGCAGCTAGCGCTGCCCGCCACGCTGGAGAACCTGCAGAGCTTGCGCACCTACTACCAGTTCTACCCGGACGAAGTCGCGGTCGACCGCTACCAGCTCGGTGACCAGTATCTGCAGCTGCTGCTCGCCGCGCGTGAGCTGAACCCGGACAAGGTCCCGGCCAGCACCTGGGTCGCCCTCAAGTTGCAGTACACCCACGGCTACGGCGTGGTCGCGGCGCGCGCCAATGAGGCCACATCGAACGGCGATCCCGTCCTGACGCTGCAGGACATTCCGCCGGCCGGCGTGCCGCCTGTTACGCAGTCCGGCATCTACTTTGGCCGTCACACCTCGAACTACGTGTTGACCGACTCGAAGCAACCCGAATTCGATTATCCGTTCACCACCGACCAGTACACCGAGTGGAAGGGCACGACGGGCGTGCCGCTATCGTCGGCGCTGCGGAGCCTGGCCTTCGCCGTGCGTTTTGGCGACATCAACATGTTGATCAGCCCCCAGCTCACCTCCCAGACGCAAGTGCTATTCAATCGCGCCGTCCAGGATCGCGTGTCCGCCCTCGCACCGTTCCTGCAGTTCGATCAGGACCCGTACGTCGTGGTGGTCGACGGCCACATCTACTGGATCCTGGACGGGTTCACGACGACCGACCACTACCCCTACAGCGAGATGCCGCCCGATGATGGGGGTCCGTTGACGGGCGTCAACTACGCGCGAAATTCCATCAAGGTGGTGGTCGACGCCTACAGCGGAACCACGACCTTCTATCAAATCGACACCAAGGACGCCATCGCCAACACGTATGGGTCGATCTTCCCCGGGCTCTTCAAGCCGTTCAGTGCCATGCCCGCCGGGCTGCAGGCCCACATCCGCTATCCCCGCGACCTGTTCAACCGTCAGGCCGAGCGGTTTACCTACTTCCATATGACGGACCCGACCGTTTTCTACCTCCGGTCGGATCTCTGGAACATCGCCAAGGAAAATCTTTCCCAGGGCGGCGCCCCGTCTCCGATTCGGCCCTTTTACGTCATCAGCCGGCTCCCCGGCGAGCCCAAGGAAGAGTTCCTAACGATTCTGCCCTACACGCCCAACGGCAAGACGAATATGATCGCGTACCTCGCGGCGCGTTCCGATCAGCCAGACTACGGCACGCTCTTCGATTTCCGATTCCCCAAGGACAGCCTGGTGGTTGGACCGCAGCAGGTGGAGGCCAACATCGACCAGGCGCCCCTGATCAAGTCACAATTCGCCCTCCTCAACGCCCCCGGCTCGAGCGTCATCCGCGGCAACCTGCTCGTCCTCCCGATCGAGACCTCGCTGCTCTACATCGAGCCTGTTTACCTGGAGGCCACCAACGTCGCCAAGCCGCAGTTGAAAAAAGTGATCGTAGCGACGGGCCAGAACGTGGTGATGGAAGATACGCTGGACAAGGCGCTCGCATCGCTCCTTGGCACCGCCACGCCCACCACTCCGTCAGGCCCCGGGACGGCGCCGAGTGGCACCGTCGCCCAGTTGATCGCGCAGGCAAATCAGGACTACGCAAACGCCCAGGCCGCTCTTCAAAAGGGCGACTTCACCACCTACGCCGCCGATATCACGGCGCTTGGCAAGGTGCTGCAGCAACTGACCGCACTCGAGTCGGCCGGCTCACCGGCGAGCGCTTCCCCCAGCGCCTCCCCCAAAGCCTCGCCCTAAGGGCACCCGCCGCCCGGGTATGAATAGGGCGCTTGCCCGCGGCAAGCGCCCGTCCAAAGCCCCCGGAACCTCGTGTCTAGTGACCACCTGGCAGGATGTCGGCGACGGCGAGAACGACGGCGGCGGCGGTGACGATCAGGGCGATCAATCGGTTCATGAGCCACTCCTTCGCACCGGGCGCTCCGACCGATTGGCCGGAATTTAACATCCGGTGTACCAGGTGTCAATATACTTTCGGCACAGGGTGTAGTGGAGCTATACTTGCTTTAGCTTTATGAACTCGGTCGGTGAGCGTCTTCGACAAGCGCGGCTGGCTCGGGGACTGACGCAAGAACAGCTCGCACGCGGGGTGGCGACCAAGGGGTTCATCAGCCAGGTCGAGTGCAACCGAGCCACTCCTTCACTGGCCAAGTTGCGCCTGATGGCGGAACGCCTCGGTCTGCCACTCGGCCATTTCACCGGGGATCACTCACCGCTGGAGTTCACCTATCTGCGCAAGAGCGCCGAGCTCGCGGTCAAGGCCAAGGAGCCGGCTCGGGCCCTTGACCTGGTCGACGAGGCAAACTCCCTCACCAGAACCGCCAACGAGCGCGCCGACCTGCAGCGGATCCGCGGCATGGCGCTCGACGCGCTCGGCCGGTTGCCCGAGGCGCTGGTCGCGCTGCAGACGGCCACGGCCGATGCGCCCTCCGACGACCCCGAGCTGTGCGGCGCGATCTACACCGAAATCGCCACCGTCCTCAATGAGCAAGAACAGTTCAACTTCGCCGTCGAGGCCGGCCGGCGCGCCCTGCTGTGGTTAGACCGCGCCAAACATGGCGATCCCGCGGAGCGAGCCCGGGTGCTGACCAACCTCGGGCGTTCCTGCTGGGGCCTTGGACAGCTGGAGCAAGCTCATCGCTTCTCGCAAGAGGCGCTGGAGGCGGCGACCGACGCCGAAAGTCTGTTCCGAATGGCGAATGCGCACATGTCACTGGGCGTTACCGCGCGGGCCAGAGGCCTGCTCGATGAGGCGATCGAGCATTGCAACCGCGCCCTCGAGATCCACGCTCGCATCAAGCAGGAGCGTGCAGGCAATCGGATCCTCAACAACATCGGCGACGTCCACTACGCCGCGGGACGGAAGGCGGAAGCCTCGGATGCGCAGTCTCGCTGCCTCCATCGCGCCCGTGAGCTGTCCGACGATTTCACGGTGGGCGTGGCGGCCGGAGCGCTGGCCCGCTACGCGCTCGACGCGGGTAGGGATGCTGAGGCCTTGCAGCTCGCTCGGGAGAGCCAGCGCGCCGCCGAACGGTCACAAGACCACCTGCACCAGGCCCTCGCGACGGCGGTCGAGGGAGCTGCCGCTGAACGGCTCGGTCACCCATTGATCGCCGATCGGCGCTTTAAGGCGGCGACCCGGATGCTCGTCGATCGTGAGGCTGCTGGAAAGCTCAGTGAGGTCTGCGCCATGTACGCCGAGGTGCTGCGCCAGCGTGGGGAGCTGGATCGCGCCTTCGCCGTCATGCGGATGGCGGCCGAGCGCGATTTCACCAAGCTGCCGGCCCTCCTCAAGACGTGAGCGCGACCGAAGGCCAGGCCTCACTGCCGACGGTACTGGTGGCCGACGACGCGGAGGCCAGCCAGCGCGAACTCCGGACTCTGCTCGAGCGCGGAGGCTATCGCGTGATCGCGGCCCGCGAGGGGGCGGCGGCGTTACGCACCCTGGCGGCCCACGAGTGCGACCTCGTCCTCTGCGAGGCGGTGCTCCCGGACATGGATGGCTTCGAGGTCTGCCGGGCGATCAAGCAGGCGCCCGCCACCCGCGACATCCCAGTGGTGCTGCTGATGTCAGGGGACGACGAGGTTCAGCGCGAGCGCGCCATGCAGGCGGGCGCAGACGACATCGCGGTCAAGCCGGTCGACCGCGTCCGCTTGCTCACGCTGGTGCGCGTCCTGCTGCGCATTGCGGGGCTCAACCGTCAGGTCAATAAGCTGGAGAGTGTCGTCGTCACGCTCGCGCGTGCGGTCGAGGACCGTGACCAGAGCAGCGCCGGCCTCGCCGAAAAGGTCGCACACTGGGCGATGCAGCTGGGCGTCGCCCTCGACCTACCGGATGACCAGCTCACGCTGCTGTACCGGGCCGCACTCCTGCACGACGTCGGCACGCTGAGCGTTCCGGTCGACGTCCTCTCGAAGCAAGGCCGTCTCGATCCCGGGGAGTTCAGCCAGGTAAAACAGCACCCGATCGTTGGCGAAGAGATTCTCGCCGCGCTGCCGAGTGCCGAGCAAGTCTTGCCGGCGGTCCGCCACCACCATGAACGGGTCGACGGCGCCGGCTATCCGGATGGGCTGGGTGGTGAGGATATTCCATTGTTCGCGCGCATCATCGCGATTGCCGATGCCTACGTGGCGATGAGCAGCGATCGACCATACCGTAACGGGCGGTCGCGTGACGAGGTGATCCGCACGCTCCGGCAGGGTGAGGGCAGGCAGCGGGATGCTGCGCTCGTCGAACGGTTCCTGCGGCTCGTGCAAGAATCCGATTCGGCGTCGCTTCCTGAGCCGCGGACCGCCGGCTAGTCGCGCTCGGCGCTCCCCAGCAGGCGCTCGACGATCATGCAATCCATCCATCTTCCATCCAATTGCCCGTGCCGGCGATAGACGCCGACCTCGCGAAACCCGAGCATGGCACACAGCCGGCGGCTCGCGACGTTCTCTGTGAAGATGCGGGAGACTAGCTTCCAGAATCTGCGCCTCTCGGCCTCCGTTATCAGCGCCTTAAGGGCGAGCCGGCCCACTCCCTGGCCACGCGCCGTGCGGGCAACGTAGATGGTGAATTCCGCCACACCGGCATAGGCGGCCCGAGGCCGGTACTCGGACGTCCAGGCGAAGCCGAGGACTCGGTTAGGGTCCTCGACGACCACCGCGGGATACCGAGCTGCTCGCGTCCGCAGGAGTTCCTCGACCGCCTTGGCCGTTCGCGGCTCGGTCTCAAACGTGGCCGTTCGATCCTCGATGCCCTGGTTATAGATCTCGGCAATAGCTGGGGCGTCTCGGAGCTCCGCCAACCGGGCTGTCAGGCTGGTCGCCACTTTCTCAGGCTCCTCTCAGCCCGCTCAGCGTCAGCGCTCATCCAGGGGCGCGATCCTGAGTCCAGCGACAGACATGAACACTCTGCATTCGCTCCTCGAGAACGTCGCGACCGCCGGCAGCCTCTATGGCTGGCGGATGGACGCGATCCTGCTCGGCGGCATGCTCTGGGCCCTGACGGGCAGCTCCGCACACCTCCGGCTGGCGATTAGCCATTAGTCCGGCCAATCTTCGGGCCGGTCGACATCGGCGCCGATTTCCTCGGCGAGGCTGACCTCGACAACGACTTCCGGGTGGGCGTTCACGACAGCCTGACCTCCACGATCGCCCCGTAATTGCATCAGGTCGAGGAAAAATCGGCGGTCGAACACCGGGGGATTGCCGCGATGCTCACCGAAGCGAGGGACCACGATCTGCCCGGGCACGAACGCATCAAGCAGTTCTTCGACGGCCTCCACCGTGAGATAGGGTTGGTCCGCAACCCCGATCAATGCCGCGCTCGACGTTTCAGGCAGCGCGCGAAGTCCAATCGCGATCGAGCCACTTACGCCATCTTCGGGATTCGGGTTCTCGACCATGATCACGGGCAGCCCAGCGAGCGCATCACCGAACGCAGGGGCGTTCGACACGACGGCGACGACGGGTTCAAGACCGGCATCGAGGAAACAGCGCGCGGTTTTCCGGACGAGCAGTTCCCCACGGTACGGTTGTAGCAATTTTTGACGACCGAATCGAGTCGATAATCCCGCGGCGAGCAGGATTCCGGCGATCAGGCGAGGGCCGCGGCCTTCAGCTCCTGGTCGATGCAACTTGCAAACCGTTGGGCCATCCGCTGCGCGACCTCCTGCATGATCCCGGTTCGTCCGAACTGGGCCACCACGCCGCTGACCGCCAGGTCGGTGTTCATGACGACGCTGGTCCCCTTCTCACTCGGCTCGAGTTGCGCCGTCATCGTCGCGGAGGCGCCGCCCCGTCCTCGCGTTTCGTTGCCCGCCGCCTTGACGGCCACGGTGTGCGTCGTCTCGTCCTTGCTTTCGATGGTGATCTGGCCTTTGTAGGAGACCCCGATCGGTCCGAGCTTGACCTCGACCTTACCCTCGTAGGTGTTGTCATCGATCACCTGGGTAAGGGATGCGCCCGGGACACAGTGCGCGATCTTCGGCACATCGAGCAGATAGGCCCAAGCAGCCTCTACAGGGGCTCCTAGTTCGAAGCGCGTTGTGATCACCATGGAGTTACCATAGCGATTTTTCCGCCGGCCTGCGAGACTCAACCGGTGTTGCCGCGGCTCGTCATCGTCACCGGGGCTCCCGGAACCGGGAAGACAACGCTTGCCACCCAGCTGTCACGCGAGCTCGGGCTTCCGATGCTGACCAAGGACGCGATCAAAGAGGCGATGATGGGGACGCTCCCTGTGACCGACCGACAGGCATCCAAGCAATTGGGTGCCGCTTCCTTCCGCGTGCTGTTTAGGGTCAGTCAGTCGCTGCTCGATGCCGGCGCCAGCATCGTTCTGGAGGGACCGTTTTCACACCCACAAGCCGACGCGGAGCTTCATGCGCTTGGCCGGGGCGCGCGAACCATGCTGATTCATTGCGTGGCGCCCGCCGAGCTCGCGCTTGCGCGCTACCGCGAGCGGTACGAGTCCGGGCAGCGTCATCCCGGCCATTTCGATGGCGCTGTCTTTGCTGGGCTGGCGGCCCGCATTCACGCCGGCGAATTCGAGGCGCCGCGGATCGACGTCCCGACGCTCATCGTCGATACACGCGACGGCTACAACCCTACCCTGCACCAGATCGTGTCCACGCTCGGGCCGGCCTGAGACTTGACCCGGAAATAAAAACGGCCGGCACCTTGCGGTAGCCGGCCTTCGAGCGCCTGTTGACCCGAGTCTACGTCAGGACACGGTGATCGGCGTGCCGGGGTCCACCAGGTGAATCCAGGTGAGGCCGGACGGAAGGTGCATCGGCTTGCCGTCGGCTCCCAAGATCTTCAGGGGCTGCTCTGTGTCGGTGAGATCCCATGTCGCCGTGTAGCGATGGCCCCGGGTGAAGACGTCAGCGGGGCCGGTCCCCTGCAGGTCGAAGTCGACGGCCGGCGCGCCCAGCACGTCGGTGAATCCGGCGTCGTGATGCCCCACCTGGATCAGGATCACATTCACCGGCTTGATCGGCTGACCGGTATTCCTGTCGATCAGCGGACCCAGCTCGGTTCCATAGGAATAGGCCGTGTCCGCGGCGGAGTAGGTGTAGGTCACGCGATGGAAGTTCGTCTGATCGAACACGATACGGTTGGCCACGGCTGGCGCCGGGCTGGCCGGCGGGGTGCCCGGCGCGGGCAACTGGTAGGTGACGCGAGGCGCGTATTTCTGCACGCCCTGGGCCAGGCGGTCGCCGTCGGAATAGAGGTTGTGGGGCGCACGGCGACTCGGGTCCCGGGAGAAGTAAATGGCGCCATCGCTGCCCTCGCTGAGCGCCGGGATGTGCTCCGCCGCAATCATGTCCAGGACCTTTTGATTGGCGCCCGAAAAGAAGATCACACCTTTGTACGCATGCCAGAGTCGGATCGTGACCGGGCGGGCGCTGCGCACCGGTTCGATCCGCTGATTGCCGCTAGGCTTGAAGTAGATCACGGTCATCCGGGTGATCCCGCCTTCGGCGAGGTACTCGTAGACCAGGTCGGCCTGCTGCAGCCCGGCTTGAGGCCGCGCGAGGATCGAGTTCTCGATCTGCACCATGGCCGGGCCAGGGCGGCTCGGCGTCGGTGACGGGGTGGCGACCGGCGCTGTCGCGCTGCACGCGGCCAGCAGGCTCAACGCCACGCCGCTAGCCAGCATGGAGAGACGTCCCTTCGGACTCCTCATTGGTAGCCTCAGTATAAGAAAAGGCGATAGTGTAGCCCGCGTCACCGTGTGGTACGTTCCAAGCGATGCTCCCGCACGAGATGCTCCAGAGTCAGACGCAGGTCGAGCGCTCCCTGCTCAGCCGTACGATGGGCTGGCTGGCCCTGTCGCTAGCCCTGACCGTGGGCGGCGTGTCCGCCTACTACGCCAACATCGCGCCGAATCTTCCGTGGTTCCTCTACTTCATCGTCGCGCTCGGCTTGATCTTCGCGATCCAGGCGACCGCGAACAGCAAGAACACTGGCCTGGCCGTGGGACTCTTCGCCGCTTTCTCGGTCGTTGAGGGCCTCTTCATTGCGCCGGTGCTTTCGTTCTACCAAAGCGACGCGGTGATCAACGCGCTGCTGGGTACGGTCGGCATCTTCCTGGTCGCGGCCGCCGTCGTCTACTTGACCAGCATCAATCTGGCGGCGTGGGGCCGGTATCTCCTCGGAGCCCTACTCCTCGGCATCGTCGCCAGTGTCGCCACGCTGATCTTCCATCTGCCGATCAGCCAGCTGGCGATCAGCGCCTTCCTCGGAGTCGTCTTCGTTGGGCTGACCTTCTTCGACTTCTGGAGGGTCAAGGCCCAGCGGGCCGGCGACAACAACTCGCTGCTGCTGGCGCTCAGCCTCTACCTGGACTTCATCAACCTCTTCCTCATCCTGCTGCGCATCTTCGGCGGCCGCCGAAACTAACCTGGGGCCGGGAGCGCAAGTTCGCGACTCGATTAGGCGGCGATACCTATCTTGCGCAGGGCGGGACCGAGTTCGCGCAAGTCGCGCTTGTGGCGTTCCCGCCAGTCGAGGATGAGGTCGGCAAAGGCCGACTTCGACAGCCGCTCACGGCGCACGGTATTGGTCTTTGGATCCGTGATCTCCAGTTCCACCCAGACGACTCCGGACGAAACCAGGCGTGCCGGGTAATCGTTCTCTTCGATCAACCGAATCAGCTCAAGCTCTCCAAGCATTTCCATCCACCTCGACGAAAACACGGTTCCGACGGCTCTTATTCGTACCCAACGGGGATCCCGCGAAAAACCGTCACCGTTTGAAATCAAGCCGTCGCCGGATCCCTGGAGACGCCCGGTAAACTGAGGCCCGTGCTGGCCGATCTCCACATGCATTCCACGGTCAGTGACGGCTGGCGCGACCCCGACGAGGTGGCCCACCTGGCCGCCGACCATGGCGTCCGGGTGATGGCGCTGACCGACCACGACACCTTCTACGGCGTGCGCCGGGCGAGGGAGGTGGCGCATCGTCGCGGCCTCGGCTACGTGACCGCCCTCGAGGTCACGACCTTTCCGCCCAACCAGATGCGCCACATCCTTGGTCACGGCGTCGACCCCAACCATCCTCAGCTGCTCGCGATCCTCGATCGGACCCAGGGCGTCTTCCGCAAGCAGACGGAGGCCTGGATCAAGGTCCTGGAGGAGCAGGGCATCGGTCGCGAACTGGGGTTGGGCGCCTTTGCCTACAAGCCCACCGTGATGCCCGGCGCCGTGCTCAAGGTTGTCCTCCAGCACGGCTTGATGACCGAGGGCGACGCCTGGGCCAGCGTCCGCAAGGCCGTCGACTTCATGCCGGCCGAGTTCTATGCCCCCCTCCCCTCTCCGCGCGAGGCGATCGATGCGATCCACGCAGCGGGCGGCCTGGCCGTGCACGCCCATCCCGGCTCCGTGCCCGACCAGGCGATGATGGGGGAAGTGCTGCCGATGCTCGACGGTCTGGAGGTCTACACGCGCCGGCATAAACCCGACCAGATCCCGGTCTACGAGGAGCTGGCGCGTCAGCACGGGCTGCTGATGACGGTGGGGACCGACTATCACGGCTTCAACGGCAACGACTACGTGGCTCCGAAAACGGTGATCGATATCCGCTACCTGGAAAAGCTGGGCTCCCGGGTGGAGTGGCCGGCGCTGGAGGAAGCAGGCTGAGTCCCACACTTGTCGCGGCACCGGTGGCCGACGCCCGGGCGGCGCTGCTCGAGGTGGGCGGGCGCGAGTCGACCGGCGTCGCTGCCGCCATCGAGAGCCTGGCCGCGGAGCCGGCGTTCCAGGTAATGGCGTCCGCATCGCAGGCGGCGCGGCCGCAGTGGGCGGGCCTGGTCGACGACCTCTTCGAGCGGCCCCTGGTGAAGCACGCGAAGGCCGGCTTGCGCAACGCCCTGATGTCGACGCTCACCGGTGACACCCTCTACCGCAACGTCTTCTTTTCCTTCGCCGACGCCGTCATCCTCTGGCACTACGGTCACACCCAGGAGCGGACTGGCAGCGCCCGGCTCGACGCCACCTACGACGCGCTGCAGCGACTGCTGGCGGGCGCCGACGCGTTCCTGATAACCGCGCCGCCGAAGCTCGAGCCCGACGTCGAATACTTCCACCGGCTGCGACGCGTGCGGCTGACGCGTGACAACGCCTACCCGATGCTCCGTCGGGCCGGCCGGCTGCTGGGCGCGGTCGAAGCGGAGGTCACGCAGGAGAGGCTGCACACGGTGCGTGGCAGCATGCTGACCAGCTACGTGACGTTCAGCGCCCAGGTGATCGCGATGGCCCGCGCGCTGCGCGCCGAGCGGGACGCGATAGATCGCAGCGACGTCCTCAGTGGACTACGCGCGATCACGACCCTGCTGGTGACACCACCGGCTGCACTGGCCGGCTGACCGAAAGCCGCGGCAGCGTCGCCCCGAGGCCGATCATGGCCAGCGCCCCCAGGGCCATGGGTAACAGGGCGAACCGGAACTGGCCGCTCCAGTCCCAGGCAAAGCCGCCAAGGGCTGGGCCGAAAAAGGCCGCCCCGTAGCCAATCGTCAACATCAGACCGGTCGCGCGGGCGACCTCGGAGGGAGCCATCAGCGCGGGTAAACCAAGGTTCAGGATGAACGCCATGCTACTGCCGGCTCCCGCGATCCCAGCCCAGATCGGTGCCGTCTCTACCGGCGCCAGGATGTAACCGGTGACGCCGACGACGGATCCCAGTCCAGCGAGAACGAAAGGCCATCGCCGTCCGACCATTGCATCGGCGGCGATCGTCAGCAGCAGGCTGATCGGCAGTTGCATGAAATTGAGCACGCCGAGCGTGAGGGGAATCAGGTTGTGGGCATGGCGCGCGTCGAGGGTGTCGGGGATCCAGGTATTCATGCCGAAGTAGACGATGCTTGCGGTACCCATCAAGAGCCCTATGCGCAGCATGGGGCGACTGCGCCAGTCGGGAAACCAGGCCGCACCAATCTGCGGACTCGTTTTCGTCGCTGGCGTGAACGCCAGCCAGGCCACCAGCACCATGGCGACCGGCAGCGCCCAGACGGCCAGCGCACCCTGCCAACCAAGGGGGTTGAGCAGGAATGGCAGCGTGATGGTTGCCGCGATGATCTCGCCCACGAAGATGCCGTTGGTGTAGATGGCGATGCCCCGACCGATCCGCTCGGGCAACCAGGCTTGCACGAGGCTCGGAACGGCCGGTTGGCTGATCGCGATCCCCATTGACAGAACCACGGTGAAGCTGAACAGCGCCGCAGCGCTCGGAAATGCACCGCGAAGCGCGGCACCCAGGGTAAGGAGTGCAAGTCCATAGGTCACCGCCTGCCGCGCTCCAACCAGGCTCACCAAGTAGGCGCCCGGGATCGCGCCGACGGCCATGATCAGGACGGGGAGGGATGTCAGCAGGCCGCCGGCACTATAGGAAAGCGCCAGCGCATGGTGGAGCGCGGGCAGGGTCGGAGGGACACTCAGGACCACCGTGCGCAGGTTGATGCCGACCAGCCAGAGGAGGAGCAGCGTTATCGCCGGGTTCACCCGGCTCCCGCGGTTAAAGACCGCCGACGGTCAACTCCTCGATCAGCACCGTGGGGCTGCCGCAGAAACCGCCCGCGAACATGAAGCGCAGGTCGTCCGCCACCGCGGCTACTTTTTGCAGCAAGGCGATCACGTTGCCCGCGACCGTTAACTCCTTTACCGGCCGTGTCAACTGTCCGCGTTCGATCCAGTGCCCGGTCAGTCCCAGGGAAAACTCGCCGGAGACCGGATTGACCGTGTTGAGACCCGACAGCTGGGACACGTGCACGCCGTTGTCGACGCGCGCCAGCAGCGCGTCGCGAGACAGCTCGCCCGGCGTGAGCACCAGATTCGAGACCCCCACCTCGGGCACGCTCTTGTAGGAGCGGACGGCACTCCCGGTCGACGCGCTGTTGGTGCGCTTCGCGGTGTAGGTGTTGTGCAAGTAACCCTTGAGGATCCCGCCGGCAATCAGCTCGGTGCGGCGCGCCGGCACACCCTCGCCGTCGAAGGGCCGGCTCGCCAGGCCTTCCGGCAGTCGCGCGTCGTCGGTGATGGTGACGATCGGGGCGGCCACGTTCTCGCCGACCTTCCCCGCCAGCAGCGAGCGCCGCTTGATGACGGCATCGGCGCTGAAGGAGCTCGCCAGGACTCCAAGGATCATCGCCGCCGCATGCGGGTGGAGCACCACCGGCACGATCGCCGTCGGCACCGGCTTCGCCCCCAGCAGCCCGGCCGCGTTTTCGACCGCCTCCTTGACGACGCCGATCAGGTCCAACTCCTCCATATCGCGACCGTGCGTGAAGGCGAAGCCGGACTGCATCTCCGAATCCTGTTCCGCAATCGTCTCCAGCACGCCATAGGCAACCGTGCGCTCGAACGAGGCCTGAAGCCCGCGCGAGTTGTAGATCTCGACATGGCCCGTGCCATCGCTATAGATCGCATCGCTGACGCGTCGAACGCGTGGATCGAGCGAGGTCGCGCGCCGCTCCATCTCGAGCGCGAAATCGATCTTCCGCTGCGGCTCCGCGCGACTGAGTGACGGCGAGGCCAGCCCGGGAAGCGGCTGCGCTGTCAGCGTCTCGGGCAGGACGTTCGCCTCGTCGTCGTGGTTGAAGCGACCGTTCTCGAGCGCCTCATCGACCAGGCCGTCGAGCGCGGCGGGCTCGGTATCGGAGGTGTAGGCAAAGCCGACACGATGATCTAAAAACGTGCGCACGCCGATGCCGCGGCTCTCGGCCGAGACCAGCGACTCGATCTCACCCTTGTAGACGCGAACCGTGAACTCGGTCCCGCGGGAGATATAGACCTCGGCATCCTCGGCGCCGCGCGCCTTGCAGCGCGCGAGAACGCGCTCGCCGGTCGGGTTCACTGCCGCATCGCGCCGCCGGGGACCACCCCGGTGCCACCGACCGTCAGCTCGGAGATGCGGATCGTTGGCTGACCGACGGAAACTGGGACGCCCTGGCCTTCCTTGCCACAGGTGCCCGGGGCAAGCTTGAGGTCATTGCCGACCATGTCGATCTTGTGCAACGCCCGCGGACCGTTCCCGACGATGGTGGCGCCCCGCACCGGCCTGCCGATGCGGCCGCCCTCGATCATGTAGCCCTCGGTAACGGCGAAGACGAAGTCGCCGCTCGTGACATCGACCTGACCGGCACCGAGCTTCTTGGCGTAGAGCCCATGCGGCGTGGCGGCGATGATGTCCTCCACCGAGTGCGCCCCGGCCCCGATGAAGGTGTTGGTCATTCGCGGGATCGGCAGATGCTGGTACGACTGGCGACGACCGTTGCCGGTAACCGGATGGTTCTGTTGGCCGGCGCGCAGCCGGTCGTACATGTAGCTGACCAGGATGCCGTCCTGGATCAGCACGTTGCGGCGCGTAGGCACACCCTCGTCGTCGACTGCCAGCGTGCCCCAGCGGCTCGGCATCGTCCCGTCGTCGATCGCGGTCACGATCGGGCTCGCGACGGCCTGGCCGATCTTGCCAACGAAGACTGTCGATCCCTTACCGACGAAGTCCGCCTCCAGCCCATGACCGCAGGCCTCGTGGAACAGCACACCGCCGAATTCGTTGCCGACGACGACCGCCATCGGGCCCGCCGGCGAGGGCGCCGCGTCGAGCAGCGCGACCGCTCGCTCGGCGGCGGCGCGCGCGTACTCGGCCGCCGACGTGTCGTCGAAGAATTCGAAGCCGCGCTGCATGCCCGGCGCCTCCATCGCGGTCTGGATCTCGCCGTTGCGCTCGGCAACCGCGTGCACCATCAGCCGGACGCGAGTGCGCGAATCGGTGTGACGAATCCCCTCCGAGGTCGCGACCAGGACTTCCTGGGCGCTCTGCCCGTAGCCAACCGCGACCTGCTTGATCGCACCGCTCACGGCACGGGCGGCCTGGTCGGCCTCCAGCAGCAGCTCGATTTTCGCCGCCGGTCCGACGGTGTCCGGCGGGACCTCGATGCGCTGCGGCTGCCGGGGCGCACCGATCAGGTCGCCAAAGGCAAACCGCCCGCCGCCCCGGCGACCCACCTGCGCTGCAAGGTCGGCCGTCTTCATCAGACCGCCCTCGGAAAGGTCCTCGGTGTAGACGTAGCTGACGGTGCCCTGGTGGATGATCCGCAGGCCCGCCCCCAGGTCATTCCCGGAGCTGACGCGCTGGACTTTGCTCTCCTCGACGCTGATCGATTGATTTCGTTTTCGCTCGACGAAGAGTTCGACGAAATCGGCGCCGGACTTGAGCGCGCGCTTGATGACGTTGTCCACGAGGGATTGGTCGAGCATCGGCATCAGGCTGAGTGTACCGACCTTTTTCGTCGCACAGGCTTTTCAGACGGAAGGAGTCGCATCAATTCCCGGGCGACAGCGTCGAGGGGCTCGCATATTTCCCCTCCCCCGCTTGCGGGGGAGGGTCAGGGTGGGGGCTCACGACGCCGGTTCGCGCACCACCCCGATAACCCATCCCCCCAACGCCGCCAGCACCCCAGCAGTGGCGATGAAGACCGAGGAATAGCCAAAGCTCGCGGCCAGCGTCGATCCCAGCAGTGGCCCGATCGCGTTGCCGACCGCGGTGGCACTGCTCGTCAGTCCATAGGCCGAGCCGCGCAATTCCATGGGCGTCGAGAGGCCGACGATGGCGTTGGTCGCCGGAATCAGCACGCCAAAGAAGATGCCCACCCCGGACCGCAGCAGCAGGAACTGGCCGATGTTCTGCACGAACGCCTGTGGCAGGAAGAGGGCCGCCGCGCCGAAGCAGGCGAAGATCAGGATCCGTCGATAGCCGCTGCGATCGACCAGGCGGCTGTAGAAGACAGCCACGAGCGCGGCGAAGACCGCGGTCGCGCCGAACGCCAGGCCGGCATAGAGCTTGACCGGATCGGTAGCCGACGAGATGCGCTCGACGTAGAGCGGAAGGATCGGGAAAACGATGGCGGTGCTGAGCTGCACGAGGAACAGCGTCACCATCAACGGCATCAGCGTTCGCGAGCGAAGACCGCGGCCGAGCGTTTCGAAGAATCCGGGCCGCGGTGCGGTCGAGGGCGGGCTGTAATGCTCGTGGACGAACTGCCAGACGAGGAGGCCGGAGACCGCGAGCATGGCGCCTGCGATAAAGAACGTCCCGCGGATCCCGACCGCCTGTGCAATCAAGCCACCGAGCACCGGCCCCGCTGCGATACCAACATAGACACTCGTCTGCAGCTGGCCCATGCTGGCGGCGAGCCGGTCGCGCGGGACGATGGTCGCGACCAGCGCCGTGGCCGCGGCAATCGTGCCGGTGAACACGCCTTGCAGGATGCGCAGGACGAGGAACTGCTCGACGTTCTGCACCAGCCCCATCAGGGCGATGATGAGACCGCCGACGATCATGGACCGAAGCACCATCACTTTGCGGCCGTGCCGGTCGGCCAACGCGCCCCAGATCGGACTGAAGATGGCGAGCGAGATCCCGGTACTGGTGACCAGCGCCCCCGACCAGAAGACAACCGCGCTGTCCGGATGGACGCCGATCTCTTTCAAGTAGAGCGGTAGGAAGGGCAGCACGAACCCGAAGGCGAGCATGGCGGTCGCCTGGGCGACGCAGACGACGTAGAGGCTGGTCCTCCAGCTTGGGCTTACGTCCGCTGAGACATGACTCGGCGGGGCAGGCCGCGGCCTAAATCTCAGCCCGCGCCTTTCGCGTAGCTATGGAGCCCCACGATCCAGAGGTTGACGGCGTAGAGCGTGATCATGATGGAGACGAAACCGGCGGTCGCGATCAATGCCGTGCGCCGTCCGCGCCAGGCCCGCAGGCTGTGGGCATGCAGGTAGATGGCGTAGATGATCCAGGTGATCGCGGCCCAGGTTTCTTTTGGATCCCACCCCCACCAGCGGCCCCAGGCGTGCTCGCCCCAGACGGCTCCCGCCATCGTGCCGAAGGTCCAGATCGGGAAGCCAAGCAGGATGGCGCGGAAGGTCAGCCGGTCGAGCGTCTCCAGCGATGGCAGTCGCGCCGCGATCCCGGAGCCGTTCAACCAGGATTTCACGCTGGCGCTGCGGTCCTTGACGAGGTAGAGCGCGGCGAAGACGAAGCTCGAGACCAGAATGCCGGAGGAGGCCATCATGCTGCTCACGTGGATCTTCAGCCAGTAGCTCTGCAGGGCCGGCACCAGCGGCTCCGGCGACTGATAGAGGCCATACCCGATCCCCATCAGCATCACGACGATGAAGAGCGCGACGCCGCCGCCCAGCGACGCCACCGGCCAGCGGATGGTCATCAGGAGGAAGACCGTGACCGCCACCAGGGCCAGCATCGAGCTGTACTCGTACATGTTCGCGAGCGGATAGTGCCCGTCGGCGAAGCCGCGCGTGATAATGGCCGCCAGGTGGATCGCTGCCCCCGGCACGACCAGCGCAACGCCGAGTAAGCGAAGCGCCTCCGTGCGGTAGGCGAAGAAGGCGAAATATAGGAACATGCCGCCGACGTAGAGCGCCATCGCGCCGAAATACAGATGTAGCGAGAGATCGGTGACACTGCCCGGCAGCCGAGCCACGTCGCCGCGCACGAGGGTGAAGGCGAGCAGGTAAAAAGCCAGCGGCACAAGCCGCCAGAGTGGGGGCAGGCGACGCTCGGCCGTGGCCGTCACTGTGCCCATCGGCTCGTTGACCGTGACGCGCGCCATCTCAGATGCCGGCTTTGGCCGCGACCCTCGGGCTGGTGGCGACCGGGGTGAGCGGGATCATTTGCATGGCATCGTCGCGGAACCGAACGCGCTGAAAAGTGATGCAGTTCACGGGGCAATGGTCTTCGCAAATCCGGCAGTTGGTGCAGCGGTCGTAGTTGACCAGGATCTTGCCGGCCTTCCCGCCGAACTCTTCACCGAGCACGGTGTTGCAGATCTCGACGAATCCGCCGCTCGAGGTGTCGCGACTCTCGCCGTAGACCACCACGTCGAGCGCCTTCTCCGGGCAGACGTCGTCGCAGGCGCCACAAAGGATGCAGGTCGACTCGTCGACGTGGTGGACAGTGTCGCACTGGAAGCAGCGCAGCGCGGCCGTGATCGCCTGCTCGTCGTTCCAGGGCAGCTCGACCGGGGTCATGTCCATCCGCTTGGCGGCCGGCAGGATGGGCGGCTCCTCGCGGAGGTAGTAGTCGGCTTCACGGTGGTCGTCGGTGGTTTCAATGACAGTCAGCGGCTTCGCGTCGCGCGCGACCGAGGCACCAAGAAATTCGTTGATCGACCGCGCCGCCCGGTGGCCCCAGGCGACCGCATCGACGATGAACGACGGACCCTGGACACCGTCGCCGCCGGCAAACAGCTTCGGCACCTTCGTGTGTCCACCCGTGTCCGCCTCCATGAGCTTGCGCGGCGTGAGTGGCACCCCCTGGTCCTGGGGGAAGTCCATGATCTGGCCCGAGGCGAAGATCGCGTAGCGGCAGGGGATCACGTGCTCGGTGCCGGGCAACTTCTGCACCGTGTTGATCAAGAGCTTGCCACTTTCGGGATCGAACTCGAGCTTGCTCTCGTCGACGCGGATGAACTCGACACCGCTTACGTGGCCGCTCGCATCGGCCTTGATGGCGTTGACAATCACGCCGGTGTGCAGCGTCAGCCCGATCTCGCGCGCCTCGACCAGCTCATTGCCGAAGGCGGGCAGCCGGTCGGCCGGCTCGATCGACACCATCCAGACCTTGCGGGCGCCGGTCTTGATCGAGGTCTGGGCGGCATCGGTGGCCACCGCGCCACCACCGATCACGACCACGTCCCCGCCGCGCGGGAAATTGTCCGGCACGATGTCGTAGGACCGCACCCGCAGGAATTCCATTGCCGAGATGACCTCGGGCAGGTCGGAGCCAGGCACCGGAAGAATGCGTCCGGTCATCATCCCGACCGAGAGGAAGACCGCATCGTACTCGTTGAGCATCTCGTCGACTTTGATGTCCTTACCAACGTACTTGTTGAGGTAGACGTTGACCCCCATGTCCACGATCATCTGGATCTCCCAGAGCAGCTGGTCGTGGTCGAAGCGGAAATGCGGGATGCTGGCCGAGAGCAGGCCCCCGAGTTTGGCCTCGCGCTCGTAAAGGTCGACCCCGTATCCCATCAACCGCAAGTCCTGGGCCGCCGTCATGCCGGCCGGGCCAGAGCCCACCACGGCGACCCGCTTGCCGTTCTCAGGCGCGCGCTGCCAATCGATCTTGACCCGGCGAGCCCAGGCGTAGTCGGTGGCGAAGCGCTTGAGCGACTTGATCGAGACCGCGTTCTCGGGCCCCTGCACCCAACCGCGCTTGCAGTCGGTTTCGCAGGGATGGTTGCAGAGCCGACCCAGCATCGACGGAAAGGGGTTGGTCTCGTGGATGACGAGCCAGGAGTCCAGGTATCGTCCCTGCGACACGTAGTCGACGTAGGCGGCGATATCCTGGTGGATCGGGCAGGCGCGCTGGCAGGGCGACACCGGGACGTTGAGCCCCAGGTCCTTTCGCCCGGCGAAGACCTTGTTGGTCGCCGTGTCGGTGGTGGTCTTGCCAATTTCCTCCAGCACCTCGTAGGCGCTGACGATCCCCACCGTCCTCGAGGTCTTCCGGAAGAGCGGGCCCTCGTCCTCGCTCATGAGAACGACCGGTGTGTCCTCCCGGTACATGATGTCGGCGCCCGACTCGAGGGAATCCGCGACGTTACGTCCGGGCAGCGGCCAGCGCATGTACTGTTCCACGGGTCCGCTCCCATCGGCGTAGGCGGCCAGCGCCTCGCGGTAAGAGAAAAGCCCCACGATGCTCCCGTCCTTCTCGATCAGCAACGCATCGGCGCCGGACGCGGTCAGCTGCGCCAGCGCCTGGGCAGCGCTCCGGTCGGCCGGAAAGGTCTGACCGAGCGGCTGCAAAACCTTGCTGAGGCTGGGCATCAGGCGGCGGCCATGGCACGACTGATGTCGCGCACGGTGAGGGCGCCGACCGGCATGCCGGCGGAGGTGGTGACGAGGACCAGCTGCCGGCCACTCTCCCGCAGGAGGCGAACGGCCTCCGACACCGATACGTCCGGCCGGACCTCGGGGAGTGGGGTGCGCACGATGTCGGCGGCGCGCGCGCCGAGGAGCCCCTTGACGTAGCGCTGGAGGATGTCGAGATACGAAACGTAGCCGAGGCAGCGCTGATCGACGATGACCGGGAGCTCGGTCATCCGGTTCTGCGCCATCATCCTGGCCGCCTGGGCGAGGCTGGTGTTCGGGAAGCAGAACGCAAACTGACTCGACATCGCCTGCTCGACGGTGCGTCCGTCCCAAATCGCCGTGGGCATCGCTCGAAATTATAGGTGTCACTCGCACAACAGCCGACTGTAACGACGGCGTGACGGGGACCGAGGTGGCAACTCGTTATACGAGTCGGAGTTGGCCAAGGACCTCGCGCAGCCGCCGTCGCCTGATCTGGAGCTGCCCCGCGACCTCGGGGGCTTTCGAGCACGGATTCACCTCCCCTTCCGGAGCGGGTTCAACCGATTCGTCCGCCTCCTGGGCATGCTGACCCTGCTCGCCTCATCCCTCGGACTGCTGGCGGCCGTCGCCGGCTTCCGGCTCAACTGGTTGAGCATGCTGATCGGCCTGCTCGTCAGCCTGGTGCTCATCGGGTTCAGCGCCCGCCCCAGTCAACGCAAGCCGAAGTTTTAAAGCGGCGCTACATCCTTCTTCCCTTCAAGGAAGAGGCGAACTTAGCGGGGCTGCAGCAGCCGCAGCACCGCGGCGGTCATCACCCGGTAGCCGATCAAAAGGCAGCGCTCATCTACGCGGAACTCCGCGGTGTGATGCAGCACCGGCCCGGTTTCCGGCGCACCGCCTAACAGGAAGAAGCACCCGGGTCGTGCATCGAGAAAGTACGCGACATCCTCCCCCACCATCAGCGGCTCGAACGGCACTACCGCATCCGTGCCAAGCACGCCTGTCGCGGCCTCGGCCACCAGTCCGGCAATGGTATCGTCGTTCACCACCGGAGGGGCAGCCGACTCGAGACGAAACTCGCACGAACCGCGCATTGCGCTGGCGATGCCACCAGCAAGCTCGGCGATGCGCTGCAGCAGGCGCTCGCGTAGCTTTGCGTCGAAGGTTCGCAGCGTCCCCTGGATCACGACCTCGCCGGCGATGATGTTGAAGGCGCTTCCACCGTGG